>Ga0187863_10000034_pt1 | contig 118968 bp, 100 predicted proteins | sample June2016WEW_11_1_FD_132975 | JGI IMG/M metagenome (GOLD analysis project Ga0187863, IMG submission 132975) | Peatland microbial communities from SPRUCE experiment site at the Marcell Experimental Forest, Minnesota, USA - June2016WEW_11_10 | ecosystem: Environmental > Terrestrial > Soil >...
CTGCCCGCGATCATAGGCCGTCAACAACTTGCATCGAAGATCATTTGAATAGGCCTTTGCCATTTCGATTTGCCGCGAAGGCCAGAGCAATTACAGTGTACACCTGACGGAGAGATGCTCTAGGGTGGGCGACCGCCGCAGTCCCATCGCAATGAACCCAATCACGCGGTCAGAGACCTTGCTTGGTTACTAGGTGAAGTTATGCTTTTCCGATCATCCGCCTCAGGCCGCTGACGATCCGCTCTTCGATGCTCCCGAACGGCATGTCGGTGGTGAGATAAGTCCAGGTCGCGCCCCGTTGGGATGGATTCAGACCCGATGCCTCGGCCTGCGCCAGGCGCTTCGGAATCTCATCCGCAACCGCCGCCTGCATGGCTTGGAACATGCTATCGATGTCCTTGAGGTATTCGTGCAGCGGATCGTGGGCGGCCCACGAGACCCATTGCGTTGCTTCACGCAGTCCGGCGACCCCGGCCAGGTGCTCCGCCCAGAGATCGTCGATCGTAGCCAGCGAGACCAACCTCTCCAGTTCCGATGCGCAGGCAGTTTCGCCGGTTAGAATGGCCTGGCGGCGCTGCTGCACCGCCTGCCGCTGCCCCTCGACCACGCCTTCGTACTTGCGAAGAAACTGCCGGATCTGCAGATTCTGGTCTTCGATGAGCCGCTGGATGCGCGCTGGAGCATCGGGCGAATTGAGTTGATCGACGCCGTACTTGAGCAGCAGGTCGTCTTGGAGCGAAACAAAAAACTGCGAGCTGCCCGGATCGCCCTGCCGTCCGGCGCGGCCTCGCAGTTGATGGTCGATGCGGCGGCTCTCGTGCCGGTTGAGACCCAATACATGCAAGCCTCCCAACTCCGCCACGCCGGTCCCGAGACGAATATCCACCCCGCGGCCGGCCATATTGGTGGAGACCGTCACCGCGCACGGCTCACCCGCCCGGGCGATGATCCCGGCCTCTTCTTCTTCATTGCGGGCATTCAAAACATGGTGAGGGACGCCGCCCAGGCCGGCGCTCAGCCGCTCGGACTCTTCCACGCTCGCCGTCCCGACTAGCACCGGCCGTCCTGTCTGATGGATGCGAAGGATCTCGGCAAGAGCCGCTTGCTCCTTCTCATTCTTCGTCTGAAATACCCTGTCTTGTAAGTCGACGCGGATCACCGGCCGATTGGTCGCGATAACTTCGACATCGATCCCATAGATGGAACGAAACTCCTCGGCCTGGGTCGCGGCGGTGCCCGTCATGCCGCAGACTTGCGGGTAAAGCGCGATCAGATTCTGGATGGTGATGGAACCGAGAATCCTGCCCTGCGGCTTGGCCGCGACTCCCTCTTTGGCTTCAATGGCGCTTTGCAGGCCGGCGGGCCAGCGCCTGTCCGGCACGATGCGCCCTTTGAACTCGTCCACGGATCCGATGGCGCCGTCCTTCACCAAGTAGTCCACGTCCCGCCGCAGCAAGCCATGGGCATGGAGCGAATCCTGAACCGCCGTAAACAGCCGCAGATTCCCTTCGTCAAAGAGATTCCTGCATCCGAATGCCCGCTCCACGGCCTGAATCCCGGCATCGGTCATAGACGCGCTGCGGCCAAATTGATCGAAAACATAGTGGACGCCGCGCCTGAAGTGGCGCGTCAGTTGATCGACCCGGTAGACAAGCGCCGAGTCTGCCGACTGACCGCCGGCAAGAACAAGCGGAATGCGAGCCTCGTCGATCAGAATCGAGTCCACCTCATCGATAACCGCGGCGGCAAATGGACGATGAACTTGATCCCGCGGATAAAGAGCAATCTGATCGCGCAAGGAATCGAAGCCGACCTCGTTCGCCATGGCGTAGGTGATATCGCAGAGATATGCCTGCTTGCGCTCCTCGCTGCTCATGCTTTGCTGAATGCAGCCCACCGAGAGGCCGAAGAACTCATAGATCGGTCCCATCCAGTTAGCATCCCGCCGGGCCAGATAGTCGTTCACGGTCATTACATGGACGCCCTTGCCCGCCTTCGCATACCAGACAATTGCCGGAACCGCGGCCAGCGTCTTTCCTTCGCCAGTCTGCATCTCCGCTATCATCCCATCGCAAAGCGCAAGCGAGCCCTGAAGCTGAACGTCGAACATATCCAGGCCCAGCAATCGTTCCGCGGCCACAGCGGCGGCGGCGACGGTCTCCGTCAGAGTCTCAGCGCGCTTCCCTGTAGCTTTTAACTCATCGCCGGATTGCCGGCGTAACTCGCGCCGGCGCGCATTGATCGCGTCAATCGCCTCCCGGCGGCGTTCGGCCGATCCTTTGCTGGCAAACAAGTCTCGCAAGAAATGGCGCACTACGTATGCTCCGATCCAAACAGACGTTTGTTGTTCAGGAATCCTAAGGGCGAGCAGTTAGAGGAGAGACAAGCGCGTGGGCGGGCGGCAACGAAGACCGCTCCCGGCGCCATAACAGCGGCCAAGAGCCATACTCTGCGCGTGTTCCGCATTCAGACTGCGTTCTCCGTTGGCGGCTCTGAGCCGTATGAATTATACCGTCCTTGACATTTCGCCGGGTTCCACTGCGCCGCCGCTAGGACAACCACCTTCGCGGCAACGGCGTCGACGCGAAAGAACTCAAGGTCGCGCCCTGCGAAATGAAGCAGCCTTATCTCGAAGCCCCCGGCGGGTTCGGCATCTGCTTTCAGCGGACCGCCTGATCCTGATCCCACGACAGTCGCCAACCCGTTGCTGTATCGTTAGCTTCGTTCGAATATGCTCCTGCATCTCCCAACCCTGGCGGAGCCTCGGGACTTCTCGCTCCTCGAAAAGCTGCTCTTCGGCTGGCTGGCCGCGGCCTCGGTCTACGGCTTCTGGCGGCGCTTCGGCAAAATCCTCGGCAAAATCCTGCAATCGAAGAAGGACCCCGGCTTTAGCCTCTTCCCCCTCGGCAAGCGCATCGGCGATTTCGTCTGGGAGGTGCTCTTGCAGGCCAAGGTCATCCGCGAGCGCCCGCTGCCCGGCCTGGCGCACGCCCTTGTCTTCTGGGCCTTCTGCGCCTTTGCCCTGGTCACGCTCAACCACTGTGCCGTCGCTCTGGGACTCGGCTTTCTCTCGCCCCAAGGCGCAGTCGGCCGCCTCTATTTCTACTTCGCCGCCATCTTTGCCCTGGCCTGCGCCGCCGGCATCCTCGGCCTCTTCGTGCGCCGCTTCCTTGTCCGCCCCAAATGGCTCGGAGAAAAGCTCTCCTACCAGTCGGGCGTCATCGCCCTGCTGATCTTCGTCCTCATGGCCACTTACCTGGCCTCGTTCTTCGTCGCCGATTCGGACCCCTCCGCCTGCACCCTGTGGTGGATTCACACTCTGGCTCTGCTCGTCTTTCTGCCGCTCATTCCGCATACGAAGCACCTGCATCTGCTCCTCAGCCCGGCCACGGTCTTTCTCTCCAGCGGCGGCTTCAGCCGGATTCCTCCCCTCGTTGGCGACGACGACTTCGGCCTGGTCGCCGGCACGGACCTCACGCAATTGGTCAGCCTTCAGGTCTACTCCTGCGTCGAGTGCGGGCGCTGCACCGAGCACTGCCCCGCCGCCGCGACCGACAAGTTGCTCAACCCCAAGGAGATCGTCCTCGGCCTGCGCGGCTACCTGAACGACCTTGGCCCAGCCTCCGCCGAGCCCCTGCTAGGCAAATACAATTCGCAGGAAGCCGTCTTCCAGTGCACCACCTGCGGTGCCTGCGAGTTTCAGTGCCCGGTGGGCATCGAGCACCTGCCCATCCTCGTCGGCCTGCGCCGCGGCGCGGTCAACACCGGGTCCTGGGCGGACGGCCGGGGAACAAAGCTCTTCCTGGCCCTCGAGCGCGGCTCGAACGCACTGGGCCTGAGCGCGACCGAGCGCGACAAGTTCATCGAGAAGGCAGCCCTGCCGCTCTTCGACGGGACGCAGGAGTATTGCCTCTGGCTGGGCTGCATGGGCGGCTACGATCCCAAGGGCCGCGAAATCGTCGCCGCCTTCGCCCGCGTCATGAACTACCTGGGCACAAGCTACGGCGTGCTGCGCAAGGAGAAGTGTACCGGCGATCCCGTTCGCCGCCTGGGCAACGACCTGCTCTTCCAGCAGCTGGCCGAGGCCAACCTCGAAGCCCTGGCGCAGAACAAGGTGCGCAAGATCGTCTCCATCTGCCCCCACTGCGTCCGCACCATCCAGGAGGATTGGAAGGAGTACGGCACACCGCCCGAGGTCGAGCACCACAGCGAGTTCCTCGCCCGCTTTGCCCACAAACTCTCGTCGCAGAGAGGCGGGCATTCGTCGGAGGGAGACGGGGGTTTTAACCCCCGCATAAAGCCCGCCGCACAAGCAGGGGCTTTAGCCCCGGAAGCAACCCGTGAAGGGTACGGGCTTCAGCCCGTACATTCAGTTCACCCCAAGACACCGGGGGCTTTAGCCCCTGCGGGCAAAGCTGCCAGCCCCGAGAAAATCGTCTTCCACGACCCCTGCTACCTCGGCCGCTATCGCAACGTCTACGATGATCCGCGTGCGGTCGCTGCCTTGGCCGGTGAGCTCGTCGAGGCCCCGCGCCACCGCGAGCGCAGCTTCTGCTGCGGAGCCGGCGGCGGCCTGGCCTTTCTCGGCGAGGAGACCGGCGAGCGCGTCAGCCACAACCGCGCCGCGGAACTCGCCGCCACTGGCGCGGAGACCATTGCCGCCGCCTGCCCCTTCTGCAATACCATGCTCCGGGACGCCCTTGCAGCCACCGGCAATGGCGCGCCCCAACTGCTTGACATTGCCCAGTTGGTTGCGCGTGGATTGTCCAAGATCGACGCCAGTTAAGATCAACGAGAGCCTTTCCTAGGAAAATCGTCTTCGCCATCGAACAAGCTCCTGAACCCCTTGGGAACAGCACCGCCTCTACCCGCTGCAGAGAATTACCACCCTCCAGCGCAAAATGAAAATATGCGCCCCTGCCACTTCTTGTCGAGCCGTGAGCCATCGGCTCGGTCCGTACCCCGCAACTACCCCCACCCCTCCCTATACCCACAGGGGGTATCTTTCTACTCCGGATTCTCTTGTAAGCCTATGTATGTGAATACCCCTATTGACTGACTGGTAATCATTGCCTGCGGTTTTTTCCCGTTTTTTGCGCGTCATGCACACTTCACAATCCAGGAAACCGCGATTCTGCGCAGCCCAGGGCCTCGCTCCCGCCATTTGCAGGCCGGAACCGGCGCGCAATCCGGAGCTCCGCGTATACTCGAAGCATCTCCTCTGAGGCGCTTTCGTTCCCGTCAAGCGGGTCTTTCCAGTTGCTGTGACTTTCCTTCATCCGTCGTCCGCAGGAGTTTCCTTTGGAGAGCAGCGAACATTGACGAATTCCTCCAAGCGCTGGCTCTACGCCGTTTGGCTGGTCCTGATCGGAGGCTTCGCGGTCTTGCACGCGCTCCATCTGCGCGCGGACTTCCCCAACCATTCGCCGTGGTACATGGACTGGGCAAAGTACACCGATGAGGGCTGGTATGGGAACGCGGCGATCCGCGCCCACCTGACCGGGAGCTGGTATCTGCCGGGGGACTTCAATCCTGCGCCCGCAGTGCCGGTGTGGCCCTTTCTGGAGTGGTTGCTGTTCTTTTTTACCGGGGTCACGCTTCAGGCCGCGCGCGGGTTGGCGGTGGCGTTCTTCTTTGCCAATCTGCTGTTGAGTTACCTGCTGCTCCGGTCGAGGGGCTCGTGCTGGATGGCGCTGCTGGCGCTCACGCTGCTCGTGACCAGCCCATTCCTATACTGCTTCAGCCGCCTGGCCATTCTGGAGCCGTTGCTGATTGCGTTCACGCTGGGAGCGCTGAATCTGGCCGTTCGGCTGCCCCGGCTGCGCCGCCCGGTTTGGGCTTCGCTCTGGATCGGCCTGCTCTTTGCGCTGATGGTGCTCACCAAGACTACCGCCGTCTTTCTGCTACCGGCGCTGGGGTGGGCGATGCTGCTGCCGCTATGGCAGAGCCGCGGGGCATTCGTGCGCTGCGCTCTGGCCGCCGCGGGCGCTTTTGCCGTCGCGTATGGCCTGTGGATGACGCTCGTAATTCGCTTTGGCCTGCTTTCCGACTTCAAGTACCTGTTCATTGTGAACAGGTGGGACAAGCCACCGGAGTTCTACTGGCCGCTGATCGGTCTTTGGTGGTCGTTTCACGGCGGACTGTGGGTAGACCACATCCTCATTCCGCTGGCGGGAGCGGTCGTTCTGGGCGCGGCCTTGGCCTGGCGCAGCGCCGCAGCTCGCAACCTGCTCCTGGATCCCGTCTTCGGAGCCTCCATCCTGGCCGTCGCCGGCTACGTTCTCTTCATGACCTGCCAGAACCATCCGCAGCCGCGCTACTTTGCCGTAGTGGCCTTCTTCAGCTTCTTCTTGGTAGCGCAGGGGGCAGGGGCGCTGCTCGGCCACACGGCTCCGGCGCGCGTGCCCGACGAGCCCAGGCCCCCGGAGCGCTTTCTGGGCTGGGCTGTCGTCGGACTGGCCGCCCTGGCGGCCGCAGTCAACGGCGCATGGACCCTGAACTACGCCCTCCATCCGGAATATACGTTTGTCGATGCCGCCAACCGCTTGACCCAGTACATCGACAAGCACCCTAACGGAAACCGTCTGCTGCTCTCGATCAGCGGCGACCAGATCACGCTGGTTACACACCTGCCTGCTCTGTGCGACGATTTCGGCGCCCCCGGGGGCTCCATGCCCGACCTGCCCGCCAAGCTCGCCTACTATCGGCCCGGCTGGTTTGCAACCTGGAACAACCTCGACCCCAGCACGCTTGAGGATATTCATAGCCGCTTCTCGCTCGAACAGGTAGCCAGCTTTCGCGCCTTCGACGATCCGGACCGGAACCTGCTGGTGCTGTTCAAATTGCACCCGCTCCCCGGCGGCCAGGTGCGCAGCCCCGCCGAGCAGAACCTTCAGGTACCTCTCGCCGGCGACAAGATCGAGATTCCAGTCGAATAGAGGCGCAACGCCACCGGGCCAATATCCAAGCTGCAGAAGCATGTAAGCGCGCTGAGTAGAGAAGGCTACCTATATTTGCGCAGCACGCCCAGCACGCGGCCCTGAATGGCAACCTGCGTGGCGGGAACGCGGATGGGGTCCATCTCCATATTGGAGGGCTGAAGGCGCACCACGCTGCCCTCGGAATAGAAGCGCTTCAACGTGGTCTCGGCGCCGTGCAGCAGGGCCACCACGATCTCACCTTGGCGGGCTGTCCGTGTGCGCTCCACCAGTACGTAATCGCCGCTGATAATGTGCTCGTCGCGCATTGAGTCTCCGCGTACTTCGAGGGCGAAGACATCGCGGTTGCCCACCACGTCATGCAGCGAGATGCTCTCCGAGGTCTCCAGGGCTTCGACGGGAGCTCCAGCGGCGATCCGCCCGACCAGCGGCAGCCGGTCGCTGGAGCGGTTGCGCGCGCCCGGCGGCAGCAGGTCGATCGAGCGGCTGCGGTTGTGGACGCGATCCAGCAGCCCCTTCTTCTCCAGATTTGTGACGTGCTTGTGGACGGTCGCCAGGCTCTTCAGCCCCATTCCGCGCGCGATCTCCTCAAACGACGGGGAGTAGCCGTTGCGGGCCACAAACGACTCCAGGAAGTCGACAACCTCTTTTTGCCTTCGTGTGACAGCCATGCGCGAATTATAGCGAATAAAGAGCGAATTGCAACAAATCTTTTGTACTTTCTTCGATTTTTCCTCCGGAGCGGAGGCGCGGGAATGTAACAGTCGAGCACGGAACTTTCGGCTCATTCTCCCTTGCAGCCGGGCTGAGCCCCGGGCCTGCAACAGCTGCGGGCAGCCGCGATTGCGAAGCTGAGAATCGGTTGCGGAGGCCAAAGCGAGACTGAAGGAAATGCCGGATTCTGCCGATAGTCAAAGGTGGCTTGCCCACAATCCACTGCCTTGATCTTGCCGCAGTTCTGAGGGCCAATGATCTCGCTGAAAAAGTATCTCGATACCGAAGAGGCCCCCTTGGAAGCGCCGTGCGAAACGGGTGGAATGGCTCGCCGAAGTGAGGGCGCCCCTGAAGGGAACGCCCTTCTCCCGGCGGCCATGACCGCGTACCGCTCCGCTCTGGTCGAGATGGGCCTGTGCAGCCTGGACGCCTCTCCAACGCTGGGGCCGGAGCTGAAGCAGGGTCTCTGCAAACTTGAACAAAGCCTTTCGTCCGGGGTTACGGCCGAAGCCGTTGAAGCCGCGCGAAGCGGCGCGCAACAGCAGTTGCAGAGCTGGGGCCGGCGCACCGCCATGCACCAGCGGCAGCAAGCCTGTGAAGTGAAGGAGATATTGCTGGTCATGGCGCGCACCGCCGAGTCGGTGGGCCAAAGAGACCAGCGGTGCGCCCGACAGATCGGCGAGGTGACGACCCGGCTGAAGAGCATTGCCAACCTGGAAGACCTGACCGAGATTCGGGCGTCCATCGAGAAGAGCGCGTCGGAGTTGAAGACTTCGATCGACCGGATGACCGCCGAAGGCAAGGCCGTCCTCGATCAACTCCGCCTGGAAATATCTAGCTATCAGGCCAGGCTGGAAGCCGCCGAAGAGATCGCTTCCCGCGATTCACTCACCGGCTTGCGCAGCCGGCTTTCCATTGAAGGACATATCGAGCGCCGGGTCAAGACCGGACTGCCATTCTGTGTTGCCGTTGTGGACATCGATGGATTCAAGCAAGTGAACGACGATCATGGACACCTGGCCGGCGATGAGCTGCTGCGGCAGTTTGCCGACAAATTGAAGTCGGCGTGCCGTTCCACGGACCTGATCGGCCGCTGGGGAGGCGACGAATTCATCATCGTTCTCTATTGCGGGCTCGCCTACGCAAAGGCGCAGAGCGACCGAATCCGGGAGTGGGTCTGCGGGAGCTACGCGGTGCAGGGCAGTTCCGGGCCGGGGAAGCTGCGCGTCGGCGCCTCCATCGGCCTGGCGGAGCACCTGCCAAACGAGACCATGAAAGAGCTTCTAGCCCGGGCCGACGCCGCGATGTACAGGAACAAGGCCGCCTCCCGCGGGGATGAAACCAGATCCAAGCGATAAGACCGGCCGCGGACCGCGAGATCCCCTTCGCCACCTGCCGCGCAGCCGTCAGCGGAAGAGGAAATGCGGTGCAGACGAGCTGGCGGCCCGCGTGTCTCGTTTCGGGACATCCCTCCCGATTGTGCCGATCCCGGAATCGGCCGCCTTCTTTCCTCCTTCCAATCTTGAGTTTCTCTTCATCTTGCCGGAAGGTTGAGAAGTAGCCCCGGTTGACGAGTGTCCGGATGGCAAGACGGAACCGAGAGCGGGCAAGCGCCGCAAGTTGTGGACGCTGGCAAACAGAAAGGCTGTCATGAGGTTATTGATCGCCGAAGACGACAAGGCGCTGGGGTTGTTTCTGCGCCGCGGCCTGGAGGCGGACGGGTATCGCGTTCGCCTGGCCTGCGATGGAGGCGCCGCGGTGGAGGCGTTTCGACAGGATATGCCCGATCTAACCATTCTCGATCTGAACATGCCGGTCAAGGACGGAGAGCAGGTACTCGAAGAGGTTCGGGCCCTCGATGCCGACCTGCCGGTGCTGGTGCTCACCGCCCGGCAGGAGGTGGAAACGCGCGTCCGGTGCCTCGACCGCGGGGCCGACGACCTGATGATCAAGCCATTCAGCCTGCATGAGTTGCGGGCGCGCTGCAGGGCGCTGTTGCGGCGCAAGCGGGAGGCGCGGCTGCAGTTGCGGGCCGGGGATCTGGAGCTCGACCGGCTGGACCATTCGGCCCGCCGCGGAGCCCAGCCGATCTTGCTCACCAACAAGGAATTTGCCCTGCTCGAACACCTGATGCTCAACCGCGGGCAGTGCGTCTCGCGGGTGGAACTGCTGGAGTCGGTCTGGAACCTGGAGCCGGCGCAGACCACCAACATCGTGGATGTCTATATCAACTATCTGCGCCGCAAGCTCAAGGATCCGCCCCCCGGCCAGCTCATCCGAACGGTGCGCGGGCAGGGCTACGTGGTGCCTTCCGAGGCCGATCTGCTCCTCGCCGCCCCTGTGGCGGCCCTTTCCATACCTCCAATCAGACTGGCGGCCATCGCTCCGGTCTCTGAAGTGCATTGAGTTCCATCAGCCCGCTTTGCCATTAGGAGAATACCCATGCAGCTTGCTCCGGCTTCCGTTGTTCCCTCCGCCACCCGTGTCCGTCCGCGCACTGCGCTGGTGACCAGCGCCGATAGCAGCTTCCGCCAGCGGCTCGCAGAGATTCTTACCGGCCTGCGCTGGCAGGTGCGCGAGGCCGAGGGGGGGGCCCAGGCGTGGGCTGAGGCAGAGGCCACCCCGCCGGAAGCCATCATCGTCGACTCATGGCTGCCCGATCTGGATCTGGCCGAGTTTCTCAAGGACTTCCGCGGCAGCTTTCCCCAGGTGGACCTGGTGACCGCCGGCAGTTCCCCGGCCCAGGAAAGCCCGCGCGGCCCCTATCGCCAGGAACTGCTGTACGCGCTTCGCCGCAGCCAGGACACCGATACGGCGGCTTGGAACACGGCGCCAGAACTCTCGATACCGAAGCTGGCGTCCAGCCGTGTGCGCCCGGGGCCGTTGCCGGTCCTGTTTCATCTTGAGGCAGTCCCGGCAGCCTCTTCACCGCGGAGCGCCGCGATCGTCCCCATTCACGGACAGCCGGGTTCTTCTCCGACCGTTCCGAATCTGGCGGTGCTGCCCGTGCGTGGGGCCGAACTGGCTTCGAGCGACCGGCTGCCGGAACTGATCGGCAACGCTTCTTGCATGCTCGAGGTCGGACGCCGCGTCCGCCGGGTTGCCCCGCGCATGACTCCGGTACTGATCGAGGGGCCGACCGGATCGGGCAAGGAGCTGGTGGCAGAGGCCCTGCACCGCATGTCGCCTAGAAGCCGCAACCCATTTGTTGCCATCAACTGCGCGGCGATTCCAGAAGCTTTACTTGAAGCCGAGCTCTTCGGCCATACTCGCGGCGCCTTTACCGGAGCGGTGCAAGGGCGCGTGGGGCGCATCGAGGCCGCCGATGGGGGTACCCTGTTTCTGGACGAGATCGGCGAGATGCCGCTGGCCCTGCAAGCGAAGTTGCTGAGGTTTGTCGAATGCGGCGAGTTGCAGCGGGTGGGCGACAACGAGACCTTGAAGGTGGACGTGCGCATCGTGGCCGCGACCCACCGGCCTCTGGCCCAGGACACCCAGGCGGGCAACTTCCGCCCCGACCTCTACTACCGGCTGGCCGTCTTCCTCATCCGCACCCCATCCCTTGCAGAGCACGCCCAGGACCTGACCTTGCTCGTGGACCATTTCATGCAGCGAATGGGCCGCGAAGCGCCGGTCAAGCGATTGGATCCGGGGGCTCTGGCCAAACTCGCCGCCCACCAATGGCCGGGCAATGTGCGCGAACTGGAGCACGTTCTGGAGCGGGGCGCAATTCTGGCCGGCGATGAGGCTGTCCTTACCGCCGGGGATATCGACTTTGGATTCACGGTGAACTGAGCGATCCGCCTAGAGGGAGGCTCGAATGGGCATGGAGATCGAAACCCGGCTAAGCGACCAGTTGGCCCGTTACCTGGATTTGGCCACCAGCGAAGTCAAGCTGACGGCTGCCAACATGGCCAATATCGATACTCCCGGCTACCGGGCCGTGGGCATGGACTTCGAGGCCGAGATGCGGGAGGCCATGGATGGCGCGGACCGGGGACGCCCGTCCCGGCCGGTGCGCGTCAAGGCCGTGGACGGGCTGATCTCGCGGCCCGACGGCAACAACGTCTCCATGGACCGCGAAGGCCTGAACCTGGCTGAGGCGCAACTGAAGTTCAAGACCGGCGTCGCCCTGCTTCGCCTGGAGTACCAGCGCGTTCTGGACGCCATCCATGCCGACGGCAAATAACCGGGAACGACGGAGGGAGCAGGCCGAATGAACCTTTTTGGATTGATGGAGACCTCGGGCGAGGCCATGCAGGCCGAGCGGATGCGCGCCGAGGTGGTGGCGGCCAACATGGCCAACGCAGAAACCACGCGGACCGCGACCGGCGGACCCTACCACCGTCAGCACGTCATCTTCGCCGCCAATCGGGGCGATCCCGGGTTTCTCGACTCCTTGAGCACGGCTTCAGGCGGCATGGCCTCAGGCTCTCTCGCTTCGGCGGTTCTTCCCATGCTGAATTCCGTCGGCCCTGGGCCGGTGGCTCCCGGCTTGCATATCGCGCAGGTGGTCGAGGACCCCTCGCCCCCGCTCCGGCGCTACGATCCCGGTCACCCCGATGCCGGGCCAGATGGGTATGTCGCGTATCCGGACATTAATCCGCTCACAGAGATGGTGGACTTGATGGGGGCGACGCGTGCATATGGTCTTAACAGTTCCGCCGTGCAGGCCGAAAAGGGCATGATCTCGGCGGCCCTGGAGATCGCCAGATCGTAAGCGGAGAGCCATGAGCCAAGCCATCGCCTCCATAAGCCGGGCGGTCATGGAGGAGCGATGCAACCGGGAATGAACCTCATAGGCGCCGTGGCTTCGTTACATTCGAATCTGGCCGGCGGCGGGATGCTGCCGGCCTCGCCTTCGACCGCCGGCCAGGGTGCCGCGCCGGCCCCATTTTCCGATCTGCTGACCGATGCGGTCGGCCAGGTAAGCCAACTCGAAAACCAGGCTCACGCGGCCGTCGCCGGGCTGATGACCGGTACCGGTGTGGACGTGCATCAGGCGATGATCGCCACCCAGAAGGCGAGCATGGCCTTCGAACTGGCGCTGGCGGTGCACAACAAAGCGGTCCAAGCCTATCAGCAGGTGATTGGAATGCAGTTTTAAGGGGCGCTGTCGGGCGGGCGCGCGAGCGGAGTTGACAAGCGGGCCGGAGAGAAGACAGGGTCCGATCGAGAACGAGCTTCTGAACAGCGCGGGATCAACGGCGGGAAGATCGGCGGGGCACGGGAACCATGGCCACCGGAACACAGTTGGAGAAGAGCGCGCCGGCTACCCCCGGCCAACCGCAGTGGACGGACCGCGTGGCTGGCCTGTGGGCGCGGGGGCGGGTAAGCTGGGCCAGGATGCAGCCTGCGGAGCGCGGCTGGGCTTTCGTTGCCTCGCTGCTGCTCACGGGCCTCGTCGGCGGCCTGCTGTGGTACATGTTGCGCCCCGACTGGCGCATCCTGTATGCCGACCTGGACCCGGCGGACGCGCGCCAGATCGGCCAGATTCTCGCCCAGGCGCAGATTCCCTTCGAGACGACCGACAACGGGACCGGCATCCGGGTGGCCGCCGCGCAGTTGGACAAGGCCCGGCTGGCAACCGCCGCCAAGGGAGGCATCAAAAGCGGCCGGCTGGGCTTTGAGATCTTCGACAAGCCCAACTGGGTAGGCTCGGAGTTCGACGAGCAGGTGAATTACCAGCGGGCTCTGGAGGGTGAGCTTGAGCACACCGTGGGCTCGCTCGCCGATGTGGAGTCGGCTCGGGTTCACCTGGTCTTGCCTCACGACTCGCTGTTTCGCGATGCCGAGCGGCCGGCGAAGGCCTCGGTGGTGCTGAAGCTGCGTCATCGCTCCCTGGCCGATGGCGAGCCGGAGGCGATCCGGAACCTGGTGGCTTCGGCTGTCGATGGGCTGGCGCCGGAGCGGGTTGTCCTGGTGGACGCGGCCGGCCATCTGCCGCTGGGTCCAAAGACCGCCGACGCGGCGCGTCTGAGCGCCGAGCAGGCCCTCGAAGAGAAACTGGTGGCCACCTTGGAGCCGGTCACCGGGGCGGGGAACGTGCGCGCCTCGGTGACCCTGGCCTACAATCCGGCGGAGACCGAGGAGACCGAGGAGAGCTACGACCCGGACCAGACGGTGACCCTATCGATGCAGCGCACCGAGCAGGCGACCGGGGCTCAGCCGGTGGCCGCCGGGGTTCCCGGCACCGCCTCGAACGCGCCCAACTCGCAAGCTCTGCCGGTCTACCCGCAGCAGACCGCGCCCCCCCAAACCGCCAAGAGCGAGTCGGGAACCTACGCCTCCTCGAAGACCGTGCGGCACGTGCTTGAGAATCCAGGGAGGGTGCGGCGGCTGACCGCGGCCATCGTGGTGAACGACCGGCTGGCCCAGGTTGCCGAGAAGGGCAAGGCGGCGGTCTGGCAGCCTCGCTCGGCCGATGAGTTGCGCAACCTGACGGCGCTGGCCCAGGCGGCGGTGGGCTTTGATCTGGCGCGCGGGGATATGCTGACGGTCCAAGATTTGGCCTTCGATGAGAACCGCCCCCAACCGCCGGTCTCGCTTCCTGACCAGGCGCTGGCGAGAGCGGAGAACTCGCCGCTGCTGGTCAAGTACGCTGCTCTGCTGATTGGCCTGTTGGTGGTGCTGGCCTTCGGCTTGCGCCCCGCCCTTCGCCGTGTCCGGCTTGCACCCAGGGACGCAGCCAAAGGGGCAGGCAGGGCATTGCCGGCCGGGGCCGCTCAACCAGCCTTGAAACCCGCGGAGCCGGTGGAGCTGGATCCTGAGCGAATCAGGGCTCAGGTGATCTTCGAGCAGGTCTCCGGGCACCTCAAGCGCGAACCGACCCAGAGCTCGCGCCTGTTGCAGAGTTGGATTCACTCCGATTAGCCGCGGGAAGCAGGCGAGGCCGGAGGTTACACGTGCAGCGCGGCAGGGAGTAGCAAGAAGGCGAGCGCAGGAAGCGAAAGGACCGGGCCTTGGCCGATCAGGGGAGCGAGAACGGAGCGGGACGGCGCCAGTCGGCGAATTTGTCCGGGGTGCGCAAGGCAGCCGTTCTGCTGGTGGCCGTCGGCGAGGAACCGGCCAAGGAGATTCTGCGCGTGCTGCCCGAGGTGGACGTGCAGCGCCTCACCGAAGAACTGGCCGACCTGCGCGGAATAACGCCCGAACTCTCCGCCGAGGTACTGGAAGAGTTCTGGCAGTTGCTTGAAACCCAGAACTTCATGATTCACGGGGGCCTGGACTACGCTAGCCGCCTGCTGAAGGAAACCTTCGGCGCGGAGCGCGCCGACGACCTGCTGATGCTGGTGCGCCGCTCTCAGGAGGCCGCCCAGGGCAATCTGGCCAAGCTGCAGCGCACCGATCCCCAGCAACTGGGCAAGCTGCTCGACACCGAGCATCCCCAGACCATCGCGCTGGTGCTCGCCCACCTTGATCCGCGGCGGGCCTCGCTGGTGCTGGACAACCTGAGCGAAGACCACAAGGTGGTCTCCATCCAGCGGCTGGCTGAGATGCGCCAGTTCTCGCCCGAGATGGCGCAGAAGGTAGCCCATATTCTGCATCGCCGCCTGGAGAACGTGGGCGACACGGCCCGCAAGAGCTACTCCGGCTTCAAGGCGGTGGCCGACCTGCTGAACCGGCTCAATGCCGAGGAGTCGAAGAAGATTCTGGAGACCATCGAAGACGGGCAGCCGGAACTGGCCCTGAGCATTCGCAACTTGATGTTCACGTTTGAAGATCTGGTCACGGTGCCGCCGGCCACCATCCGTGAGATCGTCTCCGGAGTAGACAAGAGGCAATTGGCGCTGGCTCTGCGCGGCGCCAACGATGAACTGCGCGCCCAGATCTTCAAGTCGATGAGCTCCCGGGCCGTGGAGATGCTGAAGGAAGACATGGAGGTGCTGGGTCCGGTTCGCTCGCGCGAAGTGGCGCAAGCCCAGCAGGAGATTCTCAACCTGGCCCGGCGTCTGGAGACCGAGGGCAAGGTGGTTCTCAAGCTGGAGACCGGCGACGAAATGCTCGCGTGAACAGGGATCAGAGATCAGGGGTCAGAGATCAGGGGCCGAGCGGGCAACTGATCTCTGCCCCTTAACGAGAGGGAATCCTTGCCGGAGACAGGATCGACAAATCGAATCGGCGCAGCCGGGCGCGTCGAAGTCTTCGAGTATCCGGCTGGCCCAGATGCGCCCCGGCTGCCGGCCTGGGAGGGCTGGGCGATGGAAAGCGCAGCCGGCACGCCCGGAGAGCCGGCACGCGATTACGCTCACAGAGCGATCGACGCCGGCGTGCGCACTGAATTCGACCAGCGGCTGGCCGGGGAGACGCGCCGGTCCTTCGAGGCCGGTCGCGAGCAGGGCCGGATGGAGGGCGGTCAGACCGAGCGCGAGGCACAGGCCGCGGCCCACGCAACTGCCGAACAGCGGCGGGCTCACCAGGCCGCCGAACTGATCGATAGCTTTGCCCTGGAACGCGACCGGTATCTGCTCGCAGTGGAGCACGAGGTGGTGGAGCTGGCTCTGGCGGTAACCGCCCGCATTCTGCGCCGCGAGGCGCAGATGGACCCGCTGCTGTTGACTGGCGCGGTGCGGGTGGCTTTGGGGCAGCTCTCCGCGTCGACCCAGGTGCGGCTTCTGGTGCCTCCGGCCGAGTTGGACTTGTGGACTGAAACCTTCGCACTTCTGCCCAAGCTGCGTGTGAAGCCGACGGTGGTCCCCGGAGAGGGGATGCGCCTCGGCGAATGCGCGATCGAGACGGAGCTGGGCACGGCGGATATGGGGATTCGCGCCCAGTTGGGGGAGATCGAACGCGGCTTCTTCGACCGCGCCGGCGGGCGCGGGGCCGGCACTGTGGCGCATGAGGAGCCTGGCAGAGGCATGGAGACTCAGCCATGACGGGGTCTCCCACGCCGCTTTTGGCGCGCTACTTCGGACGGCTGGGGCGCGGTCAGCCCTGGCGCTGGCGCGGGCTGGTCGTCGAGTCGGTCGGCCAAACCATTGAATCCGCCGGGCCGCTGGCCTCGGTGGGCGAGTGCTGTGAGATATACGACCAGTTTAGCCGTCCGCATCTGGCTGAGGTCATCGGCTTTCGCGGTTCGAACGTGCTCTCCATGCCGGTTGAGACGACGGACGGCATTCGTCTGGGCGATCCGGTGGCGGCTCTGGGCGTGAGTCCCGAGATCGAGGTGGGTCCGGCGCTGATGGGCAGGGTGCTGAACGCGCTGGGCGCGCCGATCGACGCGGGTCGGCCTCCGGCGGTCTCCGTACTCCTGCCTCTGGACGGGGCGGTGCGCTCCCCGCTCGACCGCGCGCCCATTCGCACGCCGCTCGGCACCGGCATCCGCGTGCTTGACGCCATGTTGACCGTGGGCCGGGGCCAGCGGGTCGGCATCTTCGGCGGATCGGGCGTGGGCAAGAGCACATTGATCGGCATGATGACCCGCAATACCGAAGCCGATGTGACCGTGGTGGGTCTGGTGGGTGAGCGGGGCCGCGAAGTGGGGGAGTTTCTTGAGGACTCGCTCGGCGTGGAAGGCCGGGCCCGTTCTGTGGTGGTGGTTTCGACCTCCGACCAGTCGCCTCTGATGCGCATAAGGGCGGCGCTGGCCGCCGCCACGGTGGCCGAGTTCTTTGCCGCGCAGGGCAAGAATGTGTTGCTGGTGCTCGATTCGCTGACCCGCTTCGCCATGGCCGCCCGAGAGATCGGTTTGGCCGCCGGGGAGCCGCCCACGGCCAAGGGGTACACTCCCTCGGTATTCACTCGCCTGGCCCGGCTGGTGGAACGGGCCGGACAGTTCCGGGTGGGCTCGATTACGGCCTTCTATACCGTGCTGATGGAAGGCGACGACCAGCAGGATCCGCTTGTGGATGCGGTCAGGTCGCTGTTGGATGGGCACGTGGTGCTCTCTCGCGCGCTGGCCGCCGAGGGCTGGTATCCGCCGGTCGAGGTGCTGGACTCGATCAGCCGCCTAATGCCCTCCGTGACCCAGCCTCAGCATCGCGAACAGGCGGCGCTGCTGCGCCGGTTGATGGCCGTCTACGCCCGCTCCGAGGATCTGGTGCGTATTGGGGCCTACAAGCCGGGTGCGGACCTGGACCTGGATCGTGCCCTGCGCGCTCGCGGCGCGATGCGCGCCTTCCTGACCCAGGAGATTCGCGAGCAAGTTCGCTTTGCCGACTGCATGCGCCGCCTTTCCACGCTGGCCGCGGAGGTGTAGGCCATGCCCGTCTCCCGCCCCCTGCGCCGTCTGCTCCGTGTTCGGGATTTAGAGGAAGAACAGAGCCGACTGGCGCTGGAGTCGGCGCTGGGCGAACTCAATCGGCTGGAGCGCGCGCTGGCGGCTACTGCTGAGCGTGATCGCCGTGGGCGGCGGCTGGTCGAAATCAGCGCCCGCACCGGGGAGTGGGAAGATCGTCTGGCCGGTCTCGAGGAGGGGCGCGCGGCCGACCGGCACCGAACGGCGCTGGCTCCAAGAATCGCGGATGCGGAGCTCGATGTGGCCGCCCTGCGGCAGGAGTTCCTCGATCGCAGAGTCGAGCGCCGTCAAGTTGAAACCCTGATCCGGGAGACCGAGGCTCGAGACGCCATCGAGGCCGGCCGGCACAGCCAGCAGGCGCTCGACGATTGGTACGGCAACCGGCTGCATCGGGAGGTGGTTGAAGCGGAGCCGGCCAGGCTTGCAACCTCTGAATCGGCGGCTCCTGAAGGCGCCCCGCGGGGAAGCGATTGCACGAGAGACAAAACTTGAGCGAAAATCCACGCGAAAGGCTGTGGGTATCCCGAATCGGGATCGACTATCCCATTCGTGACAATGCTTTCACCCGCGCCCGCCTCCTTTGGCACGGCATCTGCTCTAACCCTGGCCATGAGCGTTGCCGCAGGAATCGAGATCGTCGTGGGCGGACATCCGGAGCAGGGCCAGAGCCGGGTTTCGGCGAACCTTGCAGCCAAGTCCCAAGGTGCGGGATGGGCGGGTGCGCCTGGCGCGAACTCTTCGTTACCTTCAGCGCCCGGCGCAGAGAGCTTTCGCTCCAGTTGGCAATCGATGCTGGCTTCTCTTGGCACGGGTTTGCAGAACCTCAGCCAGGAAGATGCGGGAGCGAAGACAGTTTCCGCCGCCGGCGAACCCGCTGTGGCCGAGGCCGCTCAAACGGCATCGGCGGCCTTTGCCGGCCGCGCGGCGCTGCCTTTGCCGCAAAGAGTGCTCCAACAAGGAGCGTCGCCTGCCAGCGCGAAAATGCCGTTTCTCGTTCGCTCTCCATGCGTGATTCCCGCTGAGCGCGCTGCATCGGGAGCGCCCCGGCAGACAGCGGCCATTGCGGCGGCAGGGAGCCTGGCAAACGCTCAACCGGGAGAATCCGCACCTCTTACGCACTCAACCAACCCCAGCAAGAGCGCGAAGCTGGAGTCTGCCTCCGGCGCGGCAACGACTGCATTCGCTTCGGCAACGGCTGGGAGCATCCCGCTGACGGTGCTTGCGCCGAGCATAGAAAGCCCGATTGCCAAACTCGTCGAAGCGCCGCAGCGAGACCGGCTAGCCGATCGCTCCGCTGGATCGCCAACCGGTTTCGCTCCGGACTCCGCCAATACGCACTCATTCCATTCAGATGGTACTCGAGCGGCCGCAGATAGGGCGGGAGCAGTTGGGCATCAGGCTGCGGCTGGAACAGATCCGCCATCCGGGATGGCCTCGCCGGCTTCTGACGCAGCGCAGCTGCCTACGGTCTACGGCGCGTCTCCCGATGAGAATCCGGACGGGACTGAGGTATCGGCTACCTATCAAGCGGAATCGCTGGCTGGCAGCGAAGAGGCCATGTCGCCGGGGCGGGTTCCACCCCAAGCTGACGAGCCGACTCGGGCACACGCTCAAAGCCAGATTCAGGCGCAGCTCGGAAGCCCAGGATTGGAAGCCGCCGCGGCGCCGGTCGCGAGCGGAGAAGCGGGCCGGAGGTCCGAGGCCGCCCAACCTGCGGCATTTCAATCCGGCCAATCCCCGGCGGTACTGCCTCTCGCAGCGAAGCCGGGTCTCGCCAGCGATGGGCGGAGCGCAACGCAGGCCACGCTCAGGCTGGCGCATGGACCAGGTACCGGAGAGTCGGCCGAGCATGGAAATCGCCTCCTGAACGGGCGATCCGCCGGTCCTGCCGCGGATGCATCCGCCCTGGCGCGGGATCCCGGGGGCGCGCGGGCGGCGATGAGCACTGCCAACGACAGTTCTACCGGCGCCGCGTCTGGGGCGGTGAGCCGCGAGACCTTTGCCGCGCTCGATTCCGAGGCCGCTCCGGGAACCCCGACCTGGATTCACGCCGGAGCCCAGCGGGCCGAGGCAGGATTTCAGGACCCAGCTCTAGGCTGGATCGGCGTACGGGGGGATATGGGCACGGGAGGCGTCCATGCCTCTCTGGTTCCGGGTTCGGCGGACGCTGCCCAGGCGCTTAGCGGGCATATGGCGGGATTGAACTCCTATTTGGCCGAGCACCATACGCCGGTCGAGACGCTCACGCTGGCCGCTCCTGAAGGCAGATGGGCTGGATCGGCTGGGGATCAGGGCGCAAGCCCGGGAATGAACCAGGGGCAGGGAAAAAATGCGGGGCAGGGCGCCTTCGCGGAACCGCAATCGAATCCTTCGCCCACTCCGCCGGAGTTGACCGCGGCAGCTTCCTTGGAGGCATTCGCTCAGACAGGAAGCCGGGATCTGGCGGTTCCGAGCGCGAGGCCCGGGGGGCTTCACATCTCGGTCATGGCCTGAGATCCGCGAGTCAACCGGACCGAGCCGCAGGGCAGGGACGAATCGGGAACGAAGGGACTGGCAAGCTGGAAATCAAGTCACAAAGACGCCGGGCAGCAGAGAGGCCGGCGGAGGGAAGGCAGGAAAAGATGGCGGCAATGACAGGAATCTTGAATCACCAATTGACGGCGGGGCAAGCACTGACAGGCGCGGGCGCAACTCCGATGGCCAGCACAGCAACCGATTCGAGCAGTACAAGCGACTCAAGCGGCTCTTCGGCCACCATCTCGGCCAGCGACTTTCTCACGCTTCTGGTGACCGAGATGCAGAACCAGGATCCGACCGCGGACACCGATCCCAACGAGTACATCAACCAGCTCGTTAATGTAAACAGTCTGGAGCAACTGATCGACATCAACCAGACCTTGTCTTCGAGCCTCGGGACTTCGGCCACCGGTTCAGGCAGCAACTCTCCTTCCGGCCAGGTCGCTTCGTCGCCGTCCAGCCTGACCGGCGGAAGCGCAGGCGCCCAGGTTCAGCCGGCAGCGCAAAATGCAAGCGCTCCAGCGGCAGCGCGGTCCGCCGCATCCGCCGCCACGGTGGGCAGCTTGAGCAACCACGCAGCGGGCAATCTCGCCATTCCGGCGGCCAGTCCCGCGGCCAATCGCGTGGCTCAAGCCCTGAATGGACAGTCCCGCGCGCAGTCGATTGCAAGCGGGCTTTTCAAAGCCCAGTAGGGCTCGTTCACCAGCGGGCCCCCATGGCCTGCGCCAAGGTTAGCTCGTACTCAGAGGAGAAGCATCATGGCAAGTTTCTACATTCCGCTTACCGGCCTCAACGCCGACTCAACGGCGCTGAACACCATTGCAAACGATCTATCCAACATGAACACTACGGCCTTCAAGGCTCAGGCAACCAACTTCTCCGACCTTTTCTATCAGCAGGTTGGAACCAGTGGCTCTGGAAACGCGCTTCAGGTCGGTGAAGGCGTGCAGGTAGCCTCCAACGCGACGAATTTCACGCAGGGTTCGATCGATTCCACCAGAGTTGCCACGGATGCGGCCCTGAACGGCAATGGATTCTTCATTCTGAACGGCGGCGGCGGCAGCAACGTTTTCACCCGTGCCGGCGACTTCTCTCTGGCCTCGAACGGAGATCTCATCACCTCGGATGGCTTGAACGTCATGGGCTATCCGGCCGTCAACGGAGTGGTGAACCCGAATGCTGCGCTCACGGCCATCAACATCCCCGAGAACCAGGTCGAGCCGCCCCAGGCGACCACGACCTTTGGCATGACCGCAACCCTCGACTCCGCTGCCGCAGTGGGTGCCAGCATGCCCGGCCAGGTGCAGGTCTACGATTCGCTTGGCAAGAGCTATGAAGCCACTGTGACCTACACGAAGACAGGAACCAACGCCTGGTCATATAGCGTCACGATGCCGGATACGCTGACCGCCAACTCGAGCGCGGCGCTCGGCGTAACAACCGACCTTTACAACTTCGGCGCAAGCGGGGTCACGCAGGCCACTGTGAACTCCGGGACGAATCTGGCTATTACCGGCCCGACGGCTACCGCGACGGCCACCATCACGGCCCCCACGGTCGTTGCCGGCGAATCGGTAGCCACTTATGCCACCGCCCTTCAGGCCGCCGTAACCGCGGCTAACATTACCGGCGTCGTGGTAACGTCTACCGCCGGCGGGCAGTTGAGCATCGTTGGGACGGGGATCACGACTACCGGAAGCGTGATCCAGGATCCGGTGGCATCGGCCAACGTAATCGGGAAGCTGACCTTCGATGCAAACGGCAACCTGGTCAGCCCGGCGGCCAACGTAGCGGGGGTCACTTTCTCCGGCCTTTCCGATAACGCAGCAGCCTTGAACATGACGTGGGACATCCTTGGCTCCGGCGGCACGCCGACCATCAGCCAGGTCGATGCAACTTCCTCGGTCTCGGCGACTACCCAAAACGGCTATGGAAGCGGCGAGTACCAGAGCTTCTCCATCGGATCAGATGGCACCGTCACCGCGACCTACTCGAACGGCCAGAATCAGTCTGTTGGCAAGTTGGCTCTCGCCAATGTCTCCAATCTCCAGGGTTTGCAGGATCTGGGCAACAGCGAATATGCAACCACTCTGTCCAGCGGTACGGCCTCCATCGGCGCTTCGGGGACGAATGGCCTGGGCACCCTGCAAGGGGGGGCGATCGAGGAGTCCAACGTCAACATCTCCGCCGAGTTCTCCGATCTGATCATCGCCCAGCGCGCCTTCGAGGCCAACTCCAAGGCGATCACCACCTTCGACACCATCACCCAGGAAACCATCAACATGATCCATTAAGCAAGAAAGGGGCGGTCCTCGGGCCGCCTCGCATGGCTGGGGTGTCCCATCCTTTCCGTTCGCCGCGGCGAACCGCGGCGACCGGAAAGGGTGGGCGTCCGCAACGCTCTTCGCGGCTACCTGGGGCGCACTTCGATAAACAACCCCTTGCCCTCGGCCAGCGCTGTTCCTCTGGCGTTCAGGATTCTCGCTTCGGTCCAATGCTTGCGTCCCTGGCTGCGAACGATGCGGCCTTTCATGCGCAGGCGCGCGCCGGAGGGAACCGGGCGCAGGTAGTCGATCTCCATCCGGCCCGTCATCGCCGTCAAACCGCGGGCGCGGACGGCCTTGCTCATGGCCTCATCCAGCAGCGCAGCGATGATGCCGCCGTGCAGGTAGCCGGGATGGCCATCAAAGCCTTCTGGAACCGTCGTCAGGCAAACCGCCGATCTGTCTTCCGCAAGCAGAAACTCCAGTTGCAAGCCGGTTGGGTTGGCCGGGCCGCAGCCGAAGCACCGGTTCTGGGCCGCGCGGGCCATCGGGGTAAGATTCTCGCCAGATGCTTTCATCGTCTTTTCCGCTGGAATCCAGCTCTCCGGGCACTATCCACGCGGTCACTTCGACCGAAGGCCGCCGCGGCGACCAGAGTCGAAGAAGCTGCATCTTGAGCTTCCGGCGCATGGACCGAGCGACTTCGAGCCTGCGGCCCTGGCCCCCGTTCCTCAGCATTGCAGATTGGGGAAGAGCCGAAACAGGTCCTTCACAGACATCTTTGCACAAAGTACGGCATGAACCTCAACAGTCAGTCGCGATGAAACGGACCCAACAGAGAACCCCTGCCCGAAAGGCAGGGGTTTTCGTCTTGAGCAAAATCGTCGAAGAATCTATGCGCTGCGGCCAATCTTCCGGCGCACAAAACCGGCCAGCCCCAGCAGGCCGGTGCCAAAGAGCGCCAAAGTTCCCGGCTCTGGAGTCGCTCCTATCACTGTGCCGCTCGGTGTTATGGGATTCTGGTAACCGACCGTGTGGTTGTCGGATTCGAATCCGCCGCCGCCGCCCTCGGTAAAGGCGATCGTGTTGAAGTAGCCGTTTGTATCGAAGAAATTCAGAAAAGCAAATTGCTCACCTGCGTCGTCATTATCTGTCCCAGCAAAAGGTGAGTTTGGGTTGCCGCAAAATGGGTTGCTGCCCGAGCAGGCGCCAACTAGGCTTTGGAACTCCTGCGGCGTGAAGGTATAAACGAGGGTATCGGTTGTCCCTACGTCCTCGTAGAACTGTAGTTCGTTTCCGGCGTCAAGCGCCGAAAACCACATGCCGAAGTAGTTGACGCCGGGAATGTTGCCAGAAGTGGTCAGCGCGAGCGTGTAGCCGTTGCCAGTAGCGAACAACTCCGGATAATAGCCGGTTCCTCCGGCGCCCCCGTAAACGTCGGCGCTGTAAATGATGAGTCCCCCGGAGTAGCTTCCCGATATCGTTCCTGTCGGACTGCCTACTGTCGCCACTACAGGAAATGCCCCGGAGGCCGGCACAGACGACGTATCGAAAGTCTGTTCGCCGATCCAACATTTCGTGGCCCCAGCGCACAATGCCGCCGTATTGGGAGCTTGGATTCCCGCCGGTTCATACGTAACCACGACGTTGTCGGCGTATAACGCGGAAGCAGCAGCGGCGCCAATCAACACCATCCCTGCAAATCTTGCCCACTTTTTCCCGAAAAACCCCATTGGAAAGAATCCTTCTTTTTCTCTTAGGGACGACGCCGTCCCGGTCGGAATACCTGTTGACCTCTGGCCTGCCTGACGAATCCAATCCCTCGGACTCGCGAAGCAGTCAAGGGAGTGCCCGGGAACCGAGCAAATTGCTCATCCCGAAAGGCGATTGGTCTTCTTGCTGCACGTCCAGGTCCATCGCAGGATGACCTATACTCAATCACTTACGGGAGGTGCTTGATGAAAAAATGCAAAACATTGCAGACAATAGGGAAAATGTTTTCACACGCCGGAATAGGGACAAGCCCTCCGGAATATCGCGAAGCGGGCGGACTCGCAGGCGTGAATTCCAGCCATCATTGCTGACGTTTACTCTTTCACCGAACTGGAAATGCCTTGAAGCCCTGCTGGTTCGCTCTCGATCATTGGTCGGCCGCAGCGTCCCGAGTCGCGCATCCTGCCTCACCACAACGCTTGAGAACCCTCCCGAGGGCCGAGCGCGGGTTTCCCCCACAATCTCGGGCATTCAGGCACATTTCCGCGCAGACTTTCTCTGCCCGTCCGCATCGAACCTTACGGAGGTTCTTCCCATCATGATGGACCGACGAACTGCAATCAAGCATTTTGGCGGCGCGGCAAGCGTGCTGCTTTTGACTGAAACCCTGCGTGCCGAGGGATTCCCCAACGGCCAAACCGCTGCCGCGCCCCCGTCACCAACCGGGCCATTCACCTTGCCGCCTTTGCCTTACGCCTATGACGCGCTCGAGCCCAGCTTCGACGCCGCCACCATGCATCTGCACCACGACAAGCACCATCAGGCCTACGTGAACAACCTCAACGTTGCCGTGGCCGCGCATCCGGAGCTGGCAGGGAAGACCGTGGATGAGCTGGTGGCAAACCTGAGCGCCTGGCCAGATTCGGCCCGCACCGCCGTCCGCAACCAGGGCGGAGGACACGCCAACCACTCCTTCTGGTGGCCCACGCTGGGCAAGGGCGGCGCGGCGCCCACCGGCGGGCTGGCCAAGGCCATCGACGCCAAGTTCGGTTCGCTCTCCGCCTTCCAGGATAAGCTCACAGCGGCGGCCTTGAGCGTCTTCGGCAGCGGCTGGGCCTGGCTGGTCAAGCTGCCGGACGGGACCGTGGGGATCGAGACCACACCGAACCAGGACAGTCCGTTGACCCTGGGCCACAAACCGGTGCTGGCCGTCGATGTGTGGGAACACGCCTACTACCTGAAGTACCAGAACCGGCGTGCCGACTACGTGAAGGCGTTCTTCGAGGTGCTCAACTGGGATTACGTGAGCGGCCAGTTCGCCGGAAAGGATTAGTCGGATTGAAGGTTGAATGATCTCTGAGGCGAGCGGTAGGGCGGTGACATATGCGGGAGTTGTGGCCATTCTGAGCATAGGGCTGGCCGCCTGCCAGACGACGCCGACGCTCACTCCGCAGGAAGCGGAAGGGAAGAGCCTCTATCGGGTCCGCTGCGCCCATTGCCATGAGGACAACGACCTAGCCCTCAAGAAGATTCCGCCGGACCTGCACGGCGTCTTTGCGCGCAAGGCGCTACCCAGCGGCGCTCCCGCCACCGACGAGGCGGTGCGGCAGAATGTGCTGACAGGGAAGGGAATGATGCCCGCCTTCGCCGGCCGGTTCACCGGGGAGCAGATGGCGGCCCTACTGGCCTATCTGCACACTGGGCTGCGCTGATCGTTGCGATCTGTTGGATTGCCGAGCCTCAAGAGTGCGAGGGTATCCGCTTTTCATCGTCCGTTGATGACTATAGTGTGCTTCGCTGGTTACCCTGCTACTAAAAACAAGATGGTCGCGCCCGTGCCTCTGACTCGACTCTGACGGCAAGTTGCTGTAATCGTTGTCCTTGGATTCAAGACAATCAGAACCGCGAGTTCTCAGCTCGTTCAAGGCTGGGCCGGAGCGCGTCATCTACTAGCCAAAAGAAAAGGGGAGTAGCCATGACGGTCCAGTGGGGAAGGTGCACAAATATCAAGAATTGCAGGGATGCCAAGCAGCGGCAACCGATCCCAATTCCAGTAGGAACCGCGTTTGTTTGTCCCGAGTGCGGAGGCGCGTTACAGCAGGAGGGCGCCGATGTTCCCAGCGAGGCTTTTGCTGGAGCTTCTCCCGCGGCTCCTGGCGCGACTCCTGCTACGGCTCCTGCCGCGCGAGTCAAGAAGCCGTCGGCAGCTCTCGTTGTCGCGGTAGCAGCTCTCATCGTTGCTGTTGCGGTTCCGCTGGTTTTTCTTGTCACGGGGTTTGGAGGCGTATCGACTTGGGGGAAGCGCGGCGCAGCGGCCCCGGCGCCGAACAGCGCTCAGAACATCATTCTTCGCTTGGCCGGCTCGAACACCATTGGGGACGCGCTTGTGCCTGCGCTGGCTGAGGACTTTTTTAGGTCGCAGGGCGCGACCGATGTCAGGATTCTCCCTGGTGCAAGTCCGCAGGAAAAGATCGTTCAAGGCGTCCTGCCCGGCGATGGATTTCCCTCCACGATTACGATTGCGGCGCACGGATCCGCGACAGCGTTTACCGCTCTGGCCGACAAGAGCTGCGATATAGGCATGGCTTCTCGCAGAATCAAGCCCGATGAAGAGGCCAAGCTCTCTTCGCTTGGCGATATGACTTCAGCTGGAAACGAACACATCCTGGGGCTCGACGGCATCGCCGTGATCGTCAATGCCTCTAATCCGCTGGCCGAGCTGAGCAAAGACCAAATCAAGCGTATCTTCACCGGAGACATTGCCGAGTGGTCGAAGGTCGGAACCGGCCACGGAGCGATCGAGATTTACGCCAGAGACGACAAGTCGGGAACGTTCGACTCGTTCAAGAGCATTGTGCTGACAGGGGCGCCGTTGGTTGCATCGGCGCGCAGGTTCGAGGACAGCAATGCGCTTTCCGACGCCGTGTCCGGCGATCCAAATGGCATCGGTTTCATCGGACTTCCGTTCATTCATAACGCAAAGGCCATCGCCGTTTCGGAGAAAGGGGCTGGCGCGCTGAAACCAACCCGGCTGACCGTCGCAACGGAAGACTACTCCCTTTCCAGGCGGCTTTATCTTTACACGCCCGCGACCGCGCGCAATAAATTCATGCGAATGTTTGTCGAGTTTGCTCTCTCCAAGCAGGGGCAGGACGTGGTCGCCGCCAACGGATTCGTCGCCCAGAACGTTGAACTGGCGTCGGCGGCTGTCGCTGAACAGGCTCCGGACGCGTACAAGCAGCTAACACGGAACGCGGAGCGGCTGTCCCTCGATTTTCGGTTCCAGGCCGGGAAGGCGGAACAGGACAACAAGGCTCTGGCCGACCTGGACCGGGTCGTTTCCATGATTGCGGATCGAGGGAGCGCGGGGAATGGGATTCTGCTCTTCGGGTTTGCGGATAGTACCGGCGCTCCTGAAGTGAATCAGGCTTTGTCGTTGAACCGCGCCAGGTTGATCGCGAACCAGCTTATCCAGCGGGGCATAAAGCCCGCTGTTGTTCGCGGGTTCGGTTCCGAGTTGCCGGTCGCTTCAAACGACACCGATGAAGGCCGAGAGAAGAACCGGCGAGTCGAAATCTGGATGAGGCGGACAACCATTGCAGCGGCGGCTTCGGCCGAGGCGGAACAATCGCATGAGTGAGATGTGGCAAGAATGCAACTAGCCAGGCGGCTCCCAAGACGATCATTGACAGGATTATGGAGTGAGTTGGCGGGATTCACTCCATACTCTGTTGTCTGAAAACCCTGTTTCTCCCGTCGATTATTGGTTCGCGCGATTGCCCTGCCGGCTAAGGCGCCAAGCGATTGGTTCCGCACGGATCGCGGTATACTCGATATTGCTATGGCAACCGAAAAAACCTTCTATCTTGAGACCTTCGGCTGCCAGATGAATGCCCATGACTCGGAGAAGGTAATTGGCACACTCCGGCAGCAGGGCTACAGGCAGGTGGAATCGGAAGCAGACGCCGGTCTGATCCTCTACAACACCTGCTCCATCCGCGACAAGGCGGAGCAGAAGGTCTTCCATCGGCTCGACGAGTACAAGCGCCAGCACCGGGAGGGCAAGCGCTTCGCCGTGCTGGGCTGCGTGGCCCAGCAGGAGGGCGAGAAGATCTTCGTGCGAGCGCCGTACGTATCGCTGGTCTCGGGCTCGGCCTCGTACCGCAAGCTGCCTGAGATGCTCACCCGGCTTGAAGCCGGCGAAACCCGCATTACGGGCCTCGACGACCGCCAGACTGACCAGACCTTTGAAACCGAGTTCACCGCCCGCCAGAGCCCGTACCGTGGCTACATCACCATCATCGAAGGCTGCGACAAGTTCTGCTCGTACTGCGTGGTGCCGTACACGCGCGGCAAGGAACGCAGCCGGAGTTCGTCGTCGGTGCTCGCTGAGGCGCGGCGGATAGCCGATCTGGGCTACACCGAGATTCAACTTCTGGGCCAGAATGTGAACAGCTACCGCGACCCGGAAGGGAAGCGCAGCTTTGCCGAGTTGCTGAACGCCGTGGGCCGGGTGGCCGGAATCCGCCGCGTGCGCTTCACCACCAGCCACCCGCGCGACTTTACCCGCGACATCGTCGAGGCGATCGACGCCAACCCGGCGCTCTGCGACCACGTACACCTGCCCGTGCAGTCAGGCTCGGAGCGGATTCTCAAGCTCATGGCGCGGGAGTACACGCCCGAGTGGTACCTGGAGCGGATTGCCTGGATCAAGGCGGCGCGGCGGACCATCTCGATTTCGACGGACATTATTGTGGGCTTTCCCGGCGAAACCCCGGACGAATTCATCCAGACCATGGACCTTCTGGCTCAGGTCCAATTCGATTGCGTCTTCGGTTTCAAGTACTCGGCCCGGCCCAATACGCCGTCTTTGACCATGATCGATTCCATTCCCGAGGCGGAGAAGGCGACCCGGCTTCAAGTGCTGCTTGACCGCCAGCGCGAAATTCAGAGGGTCAATTATGCCAAGCATATAGGGCAGACGATCGAGGTGATGGTCGAAGGCCATAATCCGGCGCGGGGACAGGTTATCGGACGCAGCAGCCAGAACAAGCCGGTCAACTTTATCTGCGCGCAACCCATCGCACCGGCTCCGGTGAGCTACCTGCAAGTGAGAATCACCGCTTCGCATCCAAACAGTTTGGCGGGTGAAGCCGTCTAAGATAAATGCGCGCAGGGAAGAAGGTAAGCATGGATATTGAGGTGAGAATTCGCGGGCTGATGATGGACCCGGCCACCAATATGCCCATCGTGGTGCTCAAGGACGTTGCATCGGAGACGGTGATGCCGATCTGGGTAGGCATCTTCGAGGCCAACGCCATCGCCATCGAGATCGAGAAGGTGTCGGCTCCGCGTCCTATGACCCATGACCTGACCAGGAACCTCATCCGCAACTTGAATGCTCGGTTGGAACGTGTTGTTATTACAGAACTTAAAGACGACACATTCCTGGCGGTTTTGTTCCTCAAGCAGGGCGATGAGCCGCTGGCCATCGACGTCCGGCCTTCTGACGCCATCGCGCTGGCCCTGCGCGCCGATTGCCCGATCTACGTCTCCGAGCAGGTGATGCAGACCGCCAAGCTGAATACCTCCGGCCCGCCCGAAGGCCCCACCGCCGAACAGTTGCGCGGCTGGCTCGAAGGCCTGAACGACGAGGACCTGGGCCGCTACAAGATGTAGCCGAGGGAGGATTCGACATGGATGAAGAAAGCAGAGATTTGGCGACGAGGTTTCTCGCCGCGTTCATGCTTGGAGGCGGGTTTGTAGGATTGTGTTTTGAGTTTCAAAGACTGTGCAAACAAGTCACCGCCGCAGGAATCGTTCTGGGCTCGATCACGTATTTCCTGATTGCCCTTTTCTTCATTATTGGGCCTGAACGGCTGAGGCGCAATCGTGCTGTTCGGTATCTGCAAGTCGCATTACTTTGGGGCGTCTTCTGGATTCTTTCTTTGCTTTCGCATGGGGACCGTCTTGCTGTTTGGATCACTTCAATCGTTTGCACTCTATATGGTTGCTTGGCAGTTTGGGAGTTCCTGGAACAGCATCGCGAGATGAAAGCCCATAAAGCGGAGGGCTCATGAGCCGGCGGATAAGATGTGATCCAGCCAGAGATTCCAGAACCGCGCCGCAGCGGCTTCCAGCACGGGCGCGTGTTCGCGGGCGGCAGAGCGCAGACTCTCGACAGTGATTCCGGCATGGTGCAGTTCGCACGCATGGCCCACGTACCAGCTTTCCAGATCGGCGGCTGTGACTTCGGGGTGAAACTGCAGCGCCAGCGCGGAATCTCCCATTGCAAACGCCTGATTTGGGTAGGCTTCGGTCCTTGCCAGGGGAAGCGCGCCGGCTGGCATGTCGAACGTGTCCCCATGCCAATGGAAGAGGGATAATCCAGGGCTGAGCAGCGGGGCAAACCACGGCGGCGTCTGCGCATTGGGAGCAGCCTGAATCGGAGACCAGCCGATCTCCTTGCCATTCTCGCCAGGGAAGACCCGTGCGCCGAGCCCCGCCGCCATGAGTTGTGCGCCCAGGCAAATGCCCAGGATCGGTTTGCGCGCCGCCAGCCGCTGCCGAATCACAGCGATCTCGTCGGTCAGAAACGGATACTCCTGGTGCTCGTAGACTCCGATAGGGCCGCCCAGCACCACCAGCAAATCGCAGGTTTCAGCTTGCGACAGAGGAAAGTGCGTCGTGGATGCACTGGCGCACTCTATGGAGAAGCCGCGCTCGCGAAGCGGGGAATCGAGTGTACCAAGATCCTCGAAGGCGATATGCCTCAGAACCAGGGCGGACTTGGAGACGTGCGGCATGAGTGGATTGTAGGGTGAAAAGCCGCCGCCACGCTACTGTGAAGTCACTCCCTTAGGGTGCGTTTACTCTGGTTCTGCGCTAAACGTACTGCCCCGCATGCGAACCGCGCTCCTCGATCTGTTGCCAGTCTTGCCCGGAGCGTAAATCCAGCCGGAGTCCCCAGCAAGAAGTGATTGCTTGCTGGGGTGGAATGCAACCGAACCGCCGGCTCACCCCCGATCGGCGCCTTGGCGGCCCCAGGACATTTGTTCGTCGGTAGGCCCGATGCTAGATCGCAGCCGGGTCGGCATACCAAACGGCGGTCCTGGAGTCGCGGTAGAAGTGCTGGAGTTTGCCGGTGTGCAGCAGGGCGATCAATTCCAGGTCAGAGCCAAAACTGGATTCGATCATGCCGAGAAGCTGCTTCACATTGGCGCCGAAGGTGGCGCTCAGTTTCCAATCGGTGGATTTGGCGCTGGCGGTGGGTTCGGGGTTTCCGCCCCTGCACCAGTGCTGAATCTGCCCATTGACGGCCACGCAGAGTTCATAGTTGCCCGGCTCGGTTTCATTGGTCGTTACGAAGTTCGAGCGTATCATCACCGGCGGGCTGTCGATGCCGGTGCCGAATGTCTCGCAAGCCACCCAATCCTGGGTCTTGGGATCGTCCCGCCACCAGCGTTGCAGGGTCTTGTCCTTGGTGACGCAAACCAGGTCGAGTCCCGCCGGAATGTTGGCGTTGGGCGCGCCTTTTTCCGCCCATCGTTCGATCAGGGTCGCACCACTGAAAAGAATGTCGCTGCCAAAGGTGGACTTCAATGCCCACAAGCCGGTGCTGCCGACGTTGTCGCGCCACCAGTTTTCCAAAACGCCGCTGGAGCGCCGCACCACCACCTCAAAGTTTCCCGGCGCTCCAACATTGATCTGAATGAACCCGGGAATCCCGTCCGTATCGGTTGGCCCGAATACCTTGCCGTCGATCCAACTTGAGTTGAGCCGATCATAGAGGTAGTGGTGCAATTGCCCCGTCGTGCCTTGGTAAATGACTTCGAAATTCCGGAAATAAGTCGAGCTTAGAACCGAGGGAACGCCGGCGCAATCGTTCACCGGCAAATTTGGAGCCGAAGACCATGGAAGCCCTTGGTCGTTCCGGGAGTACTGGTGAATGACGTGGCCCGGACCCGGCGCCCAAACCTCGAAGTTACGATGAGTCGGTCCGTTGCCGTCTTCATAGAAATTGCCGTTGTGCATCCGCCGCTTCGACCACGGGTCGGGATTGGTATGGTCTCCCCGGACGGCGCACGGGGCTTTGTGCTCCAGGCCGTGCTCGCCCTGTCCATACCCGAACCAGGCATAGCCGCCCATAGCCCAGCCATCCCCCCAACTGTTGCGGATCAGCCAAGCCTGTTTGCTATCGTCGTATCCGACAATCAAAATGCAATGGCCGCCGCCGCTGGCCAGATTGTGCGGGTCCATGGAGCAGACGTAGACCCCGTTGATCCAGCTATTCGGGTAGGCATTGGGATCCTGGAAATCGTCGTGGCAAGCGAAACATTGGGTGATTGGACCGGCGGCGTCGATCCACTGTTTCATCTTGTCGTGAATGGGTTGGGCAGCGCTTCCGTGTAGATGCTGCCACTTATCCAGCTTCGCGGCCCGGCCGGGGCGATCCGGCGTCGGCATGGCCACCTGAATGGCTTCCTGAATATTGCCGCCAGGCGCTTGGGCATCCGGCACCAGGAGGTTTACATCCTGCGATCCCGATAAACGCGTCTGCCAACTGCCAGGATCGGCTATGCCATTCTGAACGATCCAGTTCAATACCTGCTCTGGATTGCCTCCTTTTGTTTGGTCGTGAGTGCCAAAATACAGGGAGATTGCGTCTCCTGCATCGCCTTCCGAGCGCAAGCACCAGAGGCTGTGTTCGATGCGAAGCATCGCCTCGACGAGTGCTACAGACCCAAACAAATAGCAGTCTCCGCCATCCTGACTCTTGACCTTGGTCAGCCAGGACGTGCCCCAGCGAGTGCGCCAGTCCACAGAATGAGAGCTCATTGGCCTTCCTCCTTGGCTTCGGACCGGTCGAGTTGAATCTCCTCGCGCAATCCCTTTGGCAGTTGTTCGAGTTTAAGAAGCCCTTGCTGAATTCGCAGTTCGCGAAGGAATGGGTTGGAACTGTCCACGCTCAAGAGTGCTTCGACGTCGGTTGGCGGTCCGTCCGTGGCATTAGGAACCTGCGATAGATCGCAGCCCGTTGGATAAGTCTTTGGCATGATCTGCCTCCTGCAATTTCCTAACGGGAATCACGAGGCAGGTTCATTTTAACGGGAACGAAAATCGATCGAACGATCACAAGGCGCGAGAGCATCCTTCGCGACGGGGAACGCTTGGAGGTCACAGCGGAACCAGAGTCGCTATCAAGCGGAAGCAGGTTGTCGGCCAGGTTGCGCAACGTGGCTGGAAGCGGATCGGCGCTCTGGAGGAAACGCGGAGGTGTGAATGCGCGATCATGGTGTATGCGCTGCGGATCGTACTGGATTTGCGCCAGCGGGCCTCGAATCATATCGAACACGGCGAAGGGAAGGCGGGTTCAACGGCACGCAAGGCATAGGGCAAATCTATCTTTCATGGGACGAGTATACAGAATATCTGTTATCGGACATTACTGACAGGGCGGCTCCGGCTCGCTAGTTACGAATTCCGGCCAGCAAGGCTTCGATCTCGGCCCTATCCGCTCCTGAGACCGAGAGCAGCGGCGCCCGGGCGCGGCCTCCGTAGTAGCCATTGAAGTCGCAGGCGTACTTGACGCCGCTGATGCCCAACTGGCCAACGATTCGCACACTGGGACCGGTGATGCGCTGCTGCTTCTCTTGCGCGAGCTTCAAATCGTGATCTTTCCAGGCGAGATAAACTTCCTGGCAGGCTTGCGGCGCACAGGCCGCAAAGCCGAGAATCGCCCCGGCTGCGCCGGCCTCAAGAGATTCGAGCAGCCCGGCGGTCGAGCCGGTGAGCACCTGAAAGCCAACCTCCTTTGTCCGCGTCTTGATGGGCGGAACCGGAGCAGCCACCGCTAGGTTCGCGCCACTGCCCGCCAGCGCTCCGGCGGAGACAAAGCTGCCACCGGCTTCTGTACCGGCATCCGCCTTGCGCGCCAACATGCGCCCGGTCACCGCTTCAAAGACGGACGTAACGGTAACGGTGCGCCGGTGGGCCTCGCGCGTGGCCTCGACGGCGGCGCGAATCCTGTCAAGGCTGCCGCTGGAGTCCTTGATGCCGATGATGTTGGGATGCTGGGCCAGCTCGGCAACCAGATCGATGGGAATGGTGTAAGGCACGCAGCGAGGAATGTTGTAAAGCAACACCGGCAAGGGTGAGCGGTCGGCTACACTGCGAAAGTAGTGCAGAACCGCCGCCGGAGACATCTGGCTGGCGTAATAGGTAGGGGTGCGAACCAGAACCGCATCGTAACGGAAGCGCGCCGCCGCTTCGGCCAGTTCCACCGTGGCCTTCACGCTTTCGCGCCCCACCCCGGCGACAAGCACCCTTTCCGGCGCCGCCGCCTCCGCTGCCACGCGCAAAACGTCGCGGGATTCGGCGTCGTCCAGCATCGACGCCTCGCCGGTGGACCCCAGCAGCAGCATTCCCGCCATGAGGCTGCGCGAATAGCGGGCCATATTGGCCTCAAGTTTGCGGAAATAAACCCGCTCGTCGGGATAAAACGGCGTGGGAACCGCGGCAAGAATGCCCTCAATCAGCATGGTTCGATTGTAGAACCTCACTTGCGGAACCCGAGTCTTCTCGGTCCGCCCGGAACGGGTGACGCGCGCCGTCGCATCGCCCGGCCTTCAGGCGACGGTCTCCGCATGAAGCTGTTGCAGAGCATAAACCGTCGTCTGGCGGCGCTGCATGGCGGCGATGCCCTCGACGGCGGCCTGTGCGGCGGCAATGGTGGTGATGGTGGGAATTCGCGCCAGCACCGCAGCCCGCCGGATGGCCTTCTCGTCGAAGATTGTGTCCTGGCCGCGCGGGGTATTCACAATCAGCTGAATGCGGTCGCCTTTGATCAGATCCACCACGTTCGGTCTTCCCTCGTGGACCTTGAAGACCCGCTCGACGCTGAGTCCGCCCCGCTCCAGCACGTTGGCCGTGCCCTCGGTGGCCACGATCTTGAAGCCGAGATGGACGTAGCGGCGGGCAAGGTCCATGGCCGCAAGCTTGTCGTGGTCGTTGACGCTGAAGAAGACCGTACCACCCGCTGGCAGCACCTGCCCGGCCGAGAGTTGCGCCTTGGCAAAGGCCTCGCCAAAGCTGGCCGCCACGCCCATCACCTCGCCGGTGGACTTCATCTCCGGCCCCAGCACCGTATCGACCCCGGCGAACTTCGACCAGGGAAAGACCGGCGACTTGACGTAGTAATGCGTGCCGGTTCCCAGGTCCAGGCCGCTGGCAAGCTGAGCCGGGAGCAGGTCGCGCAATTTGCGTCCGGTCATGAGCCGCGCGGCCACCTTGGCCAATGGAATGCCGGTAGCCTTCGAGACGTAAGGCACGGTGCGCGAAGCGCGCGGGTTCACCTCGATCACATAAACGTGATCCTGGCCCTCGGCGTCGCGCTGGATGGCGAACTGCAAATTGACCAGGCCGACCACTTCGAGCGCCAGGGCCAGCTTGCGGGTGTAGGCGCGAAGCGTCTCCAGCGTCTCTTTGCGGATGCTCACGGCGGGCAGCACACAGGACGAATCGCCGGAGTGGATGCCGGCCTCCTCAATGTGCTGCATGATGCCGGCAATGATCACGTCTTCCGAGTCGCAGAGCGCGTCCACATCCACTTCGATGGCGTTCTCCAGAAAGTGATCGACCAGCACCGGCCGCTCCTGCGAGTACTCGACCGCCTGGCGCATGTAAAGTTTCACCGCCTCGGCGTCGTATGCAATGACCATGGCCCGGCCGCCGAGCACGTAGCTGGGCCTAACCAGCACCGGGTACTCGATGCGCTCGCCGACGGCCAGAGCCTCTTCCACGCTGGTAGCCGTGCCGCCCGCAGGCTGCGGAATCTTCAACTCGTCTAGCAGCTTGCCGAAACGCTTGCGATCCTCGGCTAGATCGATGGACTCTGGCGACGTGCCGATGATGGGCACGCCGGCGGCGCGCAGCCGCTGGGCAAGATTCAGAGGAGTCTGCCCGCCGAACTGGACGATCATGCCCACCGGGGCGCCCGACTGCGACTCATGGTTGTAGACCGCCAGCACGTCTTCAAGCGTAAGCGGCTCAAAGTAGAGCCGGTCGCTGGTGTCGTAGTCCGTGGAAACGGTCTCCGGGTTGCAGTTGACCATGATGGTCTCGTAGCCGTCTTCCTTGAGGGCAAAAGCCGCATGGCAGCAGCAGTAGTCGAACTCAATTCCCTGCCCGATGCGGTTCGGCCCCGAGCCCAGAATGATGATCTTGTGTGTCGGAGTCGGCGGCGCCTCGTTCTCTTCGTCGTAGGTCGAGTAGAGGTAGGGCGTCATCGATTCGAACTCGGCGGCGCAGGTATCTACCAGCTTGAAAACCGGCCTGATTCCCTTCCCTTCGCGCAGTTCCCTCACCCGCTGAATGCCGGCGTGGCCCTCCAGGCTCCACTCCTTGGCGATGCGCTCGTCGCTCAGGCCGAGACGTTTCAGGCGGAGAAGCTTCTCGGTCGAGATGTCTTCCGGCACGGTCCCGGCGATCGCGCTTTGCGCCAGGGTGATCTCGCGTAACTGATGCAGGAACCAGGGATCGATGCCGGTGAGGCGCGCCACTTCGCGCACGCTCAATCCGCGCTCGAATGCGTAGCGAATATAACCCAGCCTCTCCGGCCGCGGCGTCACTAGCATTTGCGTCAGGCGGCGCGGCTCCAGCACTTCGGCGCCGGTCTTCTTGCCGGTTTCCAGAGCCCGCCAGGCCTTCATCAAGGCTTCCTTGAAGGTGCGCCCGATGGCCATTACCTCGCCGACCGACTTCATCTGCGGGCCTAGCGTATCGTCGGCACCGGGAAACTTCTCAAACTGCCACTTCGGAATCTTGACCACCACGTAGTCGATGGTCGGCTCGAAGCAGGCCGGAGTCTTGCGGGTAATGTCGTTGGGAATCTCATCGAGCGTGTAGCCCACGGCCAGCTTGGCGGCGATTTTGGCGATGGGAAACCCGGTGGCCTTGGACGCCAGCGCCGAGGAGCGCGAGACGCGCGGGTTCATCTCGATCATGATCATGCGACCGTCGATGGGATTGATGGCGAACTGCACGTTGGAGCCGCCGGTTTCCACGCCGATCTCGCGCATGACCGCAATCGCGGCGTCGCGCATCTTCTGGTACTCGCGGTCGGTAAGCGTCTGCGCCGGGGCCACGGTGATGGAGTCGCCGGTGTGCACACCCATGGGGTCGAAGTTCTCGATCGAGCAGATGATGATGACGTTGTCGGCGAGGTCGCGCATGACCTCCAGCTCGAACTCCTTCCAGCCCAGCACGCTCTCTTCGATCAGGCACTCATGAACCGGCGAAAGGTCCAGCCCGCGAGCCAAAGTTTCCATCAGCTCTTCGCGGTTGTATGCGATGCCGCCGCCCGTGCCCCCAAGTGTAAAGCTGGGCCGGATGAGCACCGGAAAGCCCAGCTTGCCGGCAAAATCCAGGCCGTCGCGCAAGTTGTTGACCAGCGCCGACTTGCAAACCTCCAGGCCGATGCGCAGCATGGCATCCTTAAAGAGCAGGCGGTCCTCGGCCTTCTTGATGGCCTCCAGCTTTGCGCCGATCAGCTCGACGTTGTAGCGGTCGAGAATGCCCGCGTCGGCCAGATCCACAGCCAGGTTGAGCGCCGTCTGCCCGCCCACCGTCGGGAGCAAAGCAAAGATGCCGGGCTTTCCTGCCGAGCCTTGAAAGGGCACGACTTCAGTCGTGCCGCTCACCGCCCCCCCCAAGTCCTGGGGCTTTAGCCCCTGAGGGAGTGGTTGCCCACTGGCGAGCATCTCCGCCTCAATGCGAATGATCTCCTCAACGTACTCGCGCGTGAGCGGCTCGATGTAGGTGCGGTCGGCCAGGTCGGGATCGGTCATGATGGTGGCCGGGTTGGAGTTCACCAGCACCACCTCATAGCCCTCCTGCTTGAGGGCCTTGCAGGCCTGCGTCCCGGAGTAGTCGAACTCCGCCGACTGCCCAATCACGATCGGCCCCGAGCCAATCACCAGGATCTTCTGTATGTCATTTCTGCGTGGCATGGTTTAGCTTGCGGCTCCTGCGATTGCCATGGCTCGCGCCTTGAGCGAGGTTAAGAGATTCTCGAAGTTGAGTTCTGGTGAAGGCTGATGATAATCGCCATTATTTGCGGAGGCATTGCTCGAAAGGAGCAAAGCCGCACTGTCGTACAGGCGTTCCCTGACCAGTTTTGTCATGAGGATTTCGTACCTCTTGGCATATGAGGCGTCGCGAAACTCCGGGAAGACCGAAAAGTGTGGCTCCTTGACACTGACCGGGTTGAGCGATCTATCAACCTCTTCCAGCAACATCACATACCCGAGCCATGGACACTGCGAGAGACTGAATGCCCCTTCCCTGTAAGCGGTCCAAATATCCGTTGCACTTCCTAGCGATTCTTCCGTGCGATTGTTGAAGTTGTTCCCAAACGAACCAACCTGCGACTTGAATTCCATGGCCGCAATCAGCCTTCCGTCCACCACAACAAGCAAATCCCACTGCTTCTCTGCACGGAACCATCCGGGCAACTCGACCTTCTTGCTGAAGTAGATGTCGGAGCAACTGATCTTGCATTCGAGCAGATAATCCCGAACCAACTCGACAAACCCGTCCAACTGCTTCCCGCCCGTAACCGCCGTGCGATTCCCCGCGTCTCTTGCTCCGGTCTTCGCACCTTGCTTCTGAGCTTGATTCCCCCGTGTCGCCCAAAACTGCCTGACGGCAGTGCGGATTCGCTCCTCCCAATAGGGCTGCAAACTCATGGCTCCTCCACCTCCGTAATTAGCGGCTGACAGAAGAGTCCGTCAGTCTCCCGGTAGAAACGGGCAACGGACATTTTGTGGTACTTGGCGCTGATTTCATACCCGATGCTGTGGCGTCCGGTTCGCGCCGCGGCAATCGCGTTCGTTCCCGAGCCGGAAAATGGATCGAGGACTACATCGCCAGCAAAGCTAAACATCCGGATCAATCGCTCTGCCAACTCGACTGGATAAGGAGCCGGATGATCTTTGGTCGAAGCTCCCGTGAGTCCGGTCCAAATCTGCTGAAACCAACTCTGATAGTTCTCCGCGCTGATGATGGAGAGTAGACGCTTTGCGGCGGTGGGCTTGCGGTAGCCACCCGGTTTGCGGAACATCAATATGTACTCGACATCGTTCTTGATGACAGAGTTGGGTTCGTACGGTTTGCCCAGGAAGCCTCCGCCGCCGGAAACCTCATACACGGCATTTGCAATCTTGTGCCAAATGATCGGGGCCAAATTATCAAAGCCGATCTTGCGGCAGAGTTCCTGAATGGATGCATGAAGAGGCACAACCGTGTGGCGGCCGTCGTTCTGCCGCCTCGAAAGGCAAACGTCGCCAACCACGCAGATCAGTCGCCCGCCAGGGACCAGCAAATCGAAACAGCGCCGCCACACGCGACCCAACTCTGCAAGAAAATCATCGTAGGCGAAGACGTGGCCAAGTTGTCCATCGGCCGCGTCATATTCCTTCAGTGTCCAGTAAGGGGGAGAAGTCAAGACCAGATGAGCGCTTTCCGGCGCAAGAGAGCGCATCTGGCGTGCATCTCCATGCACCAGAAAGTGGCTGGTTGGTATACGCGGCAGCACCTGCTCCAGCAAGTTCATCGCGGCAGGGTTGCGTGCTAACCGGGGAATCTCGGTCTGTTCAAGAGGGTCGAGCTGAAACGGCGCCCGCAGGAAGGAAGAGAGGTTCAACTCGGGAATAATGATTGCTCCCGGCTCCGGCTCTTCTCGTCTGGCTGCGAGTCCGCTCATGATTTCCACTCCTCCATCATTCGCCGGAAGTCGTGGAAGAGGTAGTGGGAGTCGTGCGGGCCGGGAGCGGCCTCGGGGTGGTACTGCACGCTGAAGAGCGGCAGCGTCCGGTGGCGCAATCCCTCGAGCGTCTGGTCGTTCAGGTCGAAGTGGGTCAGCTCCACCTCGTTGGCGTCGATCGAGTCGGGATCGACGGCGAAGTTGTGGTTGTGGGCCGTGATCTCCACCTTGCCGGTCACGTTGTTGCGCACCGGATGGTTGCCGCCGTGATGGCCGAACTTGAGCTTGTAGGTGCGTCCGCCCAGGGCCAGCCCGGTGAGCTGGTGGCCGAGACAGATTCCGAAGACCGGCACGCGGCCCATAAACTTGCGAATGGCGCGCACCGCATAGTCCACCGGCTCGGGATCGCCCGGACCGTTGGACAGAAAGACACCGTCGGGCTTCAGCTCCAGCACGTCCTCGGCTGAGGTCTCGGCGGGAACAACCGTCACCCGGCAGCCCTCGCGGGTGAGCATCCGCAAGATATTGAGCTTGATCCCGAAGTCGTACGCCACGACATGCAGCTTGCGCTGTTTCGCGTCTTGGACAAGAGCATTCGCCAACAGGGGCTCGCCCGACTGGTTGCGGCTGTCGGAGGCATCGAACGGGTAGGCCGACTTGGTCGAGACCACGCGCGCCAGGTCGGTTCCGTCCATCTTGCGAATGCTTCTCGCCTTTTGGACAAGGAGGTCTGTGTTGCTTTCAGCAGTCGAAATCACTCCCCGCATCACGCCGTGGGTGCGCAGGTGGCGAACCAGCGCGCGGGTATCGATCTCGGCCAGCACGGGCACGGAATACCGCTCCATGTACTCGTCGGTCACCTGTTCGGAGCGCCAGTTGGAGCTGATGGGCGAGAACTCGCGGACGATCAGCCCCTCGATATAGGGCCTGGCCGACTCGTTGTCCGCCTGGTTGGTGCCGTAGTTGCCGATCTGAGGGTTGGTGAGAACGACGATCTGTCCGGCATAGGAGGGATCGGTTGCGATTTCCTGGTAACCGGTAAGGGAAGTATTGAAAACGACTTCGCCCCGGCACTCACCGGGGTGCCCATAGCCGTGGCCACGGAAGATGCGCCCGTCTTCGAGCGCCAAGATTGCCTGCATCGCCTCTCCGAGGAGTGGATTCAACCGATTCTAGCAGGTTGGATGAGGTTGTGCCGGTGGAATTCCGGGCGGTTTCCCACGGACCTACCGCACCACGCCCGCGTCCCTCGTCGGCCAGTAGACGAAGACTGCCTTGCCGTAGATGAGCGAGCGTTCCACGGGGCCGAACTTGCGGCTATCCCAAGAGATGCACCGGTGGTCGCCCATCATGAAGTAGCTGCCTTCGGGGACCACGATCTCCGCCATGGAGTCGCTGTCCTGGTACTCCTCGGGGACGTACGGTTCGGCCTGCGGCTTGCCGTTGAGCCAGACCACGCCGTGGTCGATTCGCAGCCGGTCGCCGGGCAGGGCGATCACGCGCTTGATGTAGCTTTGCTCCGGGTTGCGCGGGTAGTGGAAGACCACCACGTCGCCGCGCTCGATGGAAGAGAAGCGGTAGACGAACTTGTTGACGAACAGGCGGTCGGAATCCACGAGCTGAGGCAACATGCTGGTGCCTTCCACGCGCACCGGCTCGCAAAGAAAGGTAACGATCAGCACCGAGGCAACCGCGACGACGAGCAGATCGCGCAGTAAAAGGCCGAGCCCTCCATATTTGCGGGGCGGCGCGGGGTTGACTTGCGGCTGGCCAGGGTCCGCGTCGGAAGCGGCGGGCTGGTTGGGAGCTTGTATTGGGGAGTCGTCAGGAACCGTTTGCATCTCTCCTTTAGATTACTCGCAGCCGAGGCCACCGGGCGGGCAGAGGATGCGGGCGCGGTTGGGCTTTTCCATAGGCTTGGGTTGGTTGGCTACGGGAACGAATGCGGGAGCCGAGCCGGGCGGGCCGCCGGCGAGGTTCTCTTCCTCTAGAAGGAGCGGCCTTTGCAGGAGCATCTCCACCTGCGTTCCGCTCTCTATATTGACGTCGGCGCCGCGCGTAAATAGCGTTGCCAGTCCAACAGCGGCAAGCCCCGCCCCAACGCCGGCAAAGCCTCCGGCAATGGGATGCCCGTCCACCGCCCCGCCTATCGCACCAATCGTGCCTCCGGCTGGAATGGCGACCTCAGCTACCTTGCCCGCATTGCGTCCCTTGTCCCCTTGCTGCTCGATGGTTCCCTCGCCATCATCCTTGACCGACTGCTTTCTCGCGCCGGGCAAAGCGCTCACGATACCCGGAATCTCGATCACCGAGCCATTGGGAAAGATCATCTCAGTGAAGTGCATGTCGAGCTGCGACCTGCCTTTCACGCGCCCGGCGCGGACGACGCGGTCCACCACTCCCTGCACGTAAACGCCGGCCGGGATCAGAACCCGGTTTCCGACCACCACCGGAAAGGTCGAGGCCAGGTAGACGCCGTCGCCGGGCTTGGCGCTCCGGGTGTCGAGGCCGCTGCGCAGTTGCAACAAGACCTTGGTGCCGGCGGGGACGGTGTAGATCTTCTTCGCCGGAGCAGCAGGCGCCTGCCCAGTTGCGCTGGCAGCAGCGTCTGAAGCGGGGGCAGCCTGGGGGGCCTGAGCAAACGAAGACCCGCAAGCCGTGGATACTAAACCCAGCACGACCGCAGCCGCAACCTTACCTTGCAGCAAACGCATGAAGCCCTCCCTTGAAACCTTCATTGCAATAGACGATTCGCCCGCATTCAAGGATAGCCTGACTGGCCTGCCAAGCCACGAAAAATCCTCCGGACTCCGCGATGGGAAGCAACCCGCGATACGATGCAAGAGAGCGATGAAGACCGAAATCATCCCGCCTGCCGCTTCCGCAGCCCGCCCCCGCGGCCGGTTTGCCACTGCCTACCGCGTTCTGAACGATGCAATCGCCGCCCGCACATTCCCCGGCTGCGCCTTTGGGGTATTGGCCGGCGGAGAGATCGTCCTCCAGGACGCACTGGGGCGCTTCACCTATGATGAAGGCGCGCCCGCCGTTGCCGCTGATACGGTTTATGACGTGGCCAGCCTCACTAAAGTAGTGGCCACCACCGCCGCGGCCATGCTGCTCTGCCAACGCGGCCTGCTCGACCTCGATACGCCTCTCGGCGAATTGCTGCCGGGCTTTGTGGTGGGCCGCGCTCCCGATGAGCGCGCTCGCCACGTGAAGCTGCGCCACCTGTTGGCGCACAACTCGGGGCTGCCGGGCTACGTCGAGTTTTTTCGCACCGCCGCCACGCCCGCCGCGTTGTTCCGCGCCTGCCTGGAGCTGCCTCTTGAAGCGGAGCCGGGGGCTCGCGCCGAGTACTCCGATCCGGGGTTCATTCTTCTCGCCAAGGCGCTGGAGGTTTGCACGCGCGAGTACCTGGCCACCTGGGTCCGCCGCGAGGTCTTTCAGCCGCTCGGGCTGGCTGCCACGTGCTTCTGCCCTCCGCCCGCCGCGCGTCTATCGATTCCGCCCACCGAAGAGGACACAACCCTGCGATTCCGCCGCATTCAGGGCGAGGTTCAGGACGAGCACGCCTGGCTGCTCAAGGGCGCAGGCGGCCACGCCGGGCTCTTCTCCAACGTGCCGGATCTGCTGCGCTTTGCAGGCGAGATTCTCAATGCCGGACCAAAAACCGAATCGCAAGCGGGCGAGCCGAGCCTCTTCGATCCGGCGACGGTCCGAGTTTTTGCGCAGCGGCAGGGCCCCGAAGGCAGTTCGCGAGCGCTCGGCTGGGACACGCCCTCTCAGAACTCCTCGTCCGGGCGGCACTTTTCATCGCGAACGATCGGACACTTGGGCTTCACCGGCTGTTCGTTGTGGATTGACCTCGAAGCCGGGGTTGTCGTTGCGCTGCTCTCCAACCGCACCTGGCCCGACCGCCCCGCCGCGGCGGACCAGCTCATCCGCGAGGTCAGGCCCGCTTTTCACGATGCCGTTCGCGAAGCGCTTTGACAATCTTGCTTAATCGTTTTAATGGGTTGCGGCGTTCCCGCCGATCGCGCCCGGTCAAGAATTCTATCGGCAGTTGACCACTTTCCAGATACAATGAAAAATTGGGGACAGACGCGATGCTAAGCAGTTCGACGATGCGGGAGACGGCCGGCGGCCGTGTCGACGACACCAAGAGGGACCCCGCCTTCCTGCTTCAGCAACTGACCACCGAGAGCCAGAACGAAGCATCTCAGGGCTTCGATACCAAGTCCGCGCACGAGATTGCGCGCATCATCAACCATGAGGATGCGAAGGTTCCCGGAGCGGTCAAGAAGGCGATTCCTGAGATTGCTCTGGTCATCGACCAGGTTGCCAGCAGCCTGCGCGACGGCGGGCGGCTCATCTACGTCGGTGCCGGCTCCAGCGGACGCATCGCCGCGCTCGACTCCTCGGAGTGCCCGCCCAGCTACTCCTCGGCTCCGGGGCAAGTGCAGTACATCATGGCCGGCGGACCGAAAGCGCTGGCATCGGCTGTCGAGGTCAACGAAGACAGCGAAGAGCTTGGACAGCGCGACATTGCCCGCCGGCGCCCCACGCGCAAGGACGTGGTGGTGGGCGTGTCCGCATCGGGCCGTACCCCTTACGTGGTGGCCGCCGTGGCCTACGCTCGCGCCCGCGGAGCGCACACCGCCGCTGTCACCTGCAACCACGACACGCCTTTGGCCGCAGCCGCCGATATCACCATCGTTGCCGACGTCGGTCCCGAGGTGATCTCTGGTTCCACGCGCATGAAGGCCGGCAGCGCCCAGAAGATGATTCTGAACATGATCACCACCGGCGCCATGACCCGGCTGGGCTATGTGTACGAGAACCTGATGGTGAACGTGCACATGCAGAACTCGAAGCTGGTCGAGCGCGGCATCCGCATCCTCATGTGCGCCTGCCAGATCGACCGCGAAACCGCGGTGCAGACCATCAAAAGCGCCGGCCGCAGCGTCCCCGTGGCCCTGGTAATGCTCAAGGCCAAGGTGGACAAGCCCGAAGCCGTGCGGCGGCTGGCCAAGTCCGACGGCAACGTGCGGCTGGCGATCGAGGACAACGCGCAGGAGCTGTAAGGCTCAGAAGATAATTCAAAGCATCGAGTTTTGAAAAACATCAGGCAGGTCTGGAATCGGGCCTGCCCGGCTTGTTTTTGAAAACAGCGATGATTGCCCAGAGAACGATCAGGACAACATCCAGCATCGCAAGCCAGATCAACTTATCCCCCGCGTCTTCTGCATAAAAATGCAGACTTTGATACCAGCGCCCACCACCCCATCTCTGGAAGTCTGCGGCGAGTTCGTAAGTGTAAGTCTGAATCTGATGGAGTCCCAGCGCAGGAACAGCCAATGCTGGAAAAATGAGAACATGCGCCCAGAAAACAAGCCTCCACTTGTTTTTCGCGTAGCAGCGCTGCATCGTCCACGAATGTGCCACCAAGCCCAGACAAATTACCGCGCCAATGCCATGGATAAGACACAGGGTCAGAACGGCATTTGACGCATTCTGAACGTCAATTGAAGTGCTCTGATATGAAACCAGCTCACCTGGAACCCGGTCTGCGTACAACTGGAGAAATGGGATCGAGAGCGCAGCGAAAAGACTCCAATACCGCTTCAAGAACTGTTTGACAATGCTCATAGCTTCTCCGCCACCAGTGCAATTCTGTCGGCGTTCACCATCGTAGTGCGGGCTGATTTCGACGCTCAGACCACCTCGGATCGCTTCGACAGTGCGATCAAGATCGTCAAAACGTCGTCATCCTTACCTTCAGCAGCACATTCTCATCGGACTTCAGGTTCAGGCCGTAGTCGGTCTGGTCGCCATTCCATAGGCGAACGGTCTTCCAGTTCCCTGCCCCGTCGTAGCCGCCCTCCTCCACCTTGAGCCAGAAGCGCTTCAGGCCGGGCGCAAAGGCGGGATTGAAATCGACCCGCGCATGATGGCCGGCGACGAGAAACTCATTCGGCCCCAATTGCAGGATCACCACGCCTCCATCGGGAGGGGTATTGCCCTTGGGCTGCATCCCGTTGCCGAAGGACGGCATTCCGTAGCTGACCACTGCCTGCCAGCTCTCGAAGGCCAGCGTCTGGGTGTGGTTGTCCGGATCTTCGCTCGCGCCCCGCAGCTTGCCCTCCAGGTTCCCCTTCGCCAATCTGCGCGCAATCGGCGCCAGCAACTCGTACTGTTGAGCAACGGGTTTGAGTGCATCCGACTCCATCGCCTCCGGGCCTTCGGTCTGGTTGCTGTAGCGGCTCAGGTCGAGCCCGAACGGCGCCCAGCCGATGGCGCCCTGGCCGATGGCCCCGTACACATAATGCGCATAGATGGCCGTGTTGCCGGTCTCCGGAATCAGCAACGGGTTGTTCTTGCGCTTGTACAACTCGATCGATTTCATGTACCTGGCGTACTCCGGCATGTAGATGTCGGGAGCGATTATGCCGATGGACGGAGCGGCGATCTTCCACAGGTCGATGTTGTTGTCGGTGGGCGCGCCGGACTCATAACTGGGCGCCTTGCCGGGGTGAAAGGGATCGCGCAGCGCCGCATTCACATACAGCGGAAGCGGGTACTCCTGCTTGCCCGCCGCGGCGACCTGCTCGATGTAGTCGGCGATGTACCAGGCCTGGAAGGTTTCATCGGCATCGTCGCCGAAGACCTGCCGCCAGCTTCCGGGCTGTTTGCCCAGGCCGGTAACCAGCTTCTCGGGCACCGGGCCGGCAAAAACCTTTTCCGCCTCCGGTCCGTAGTCGCGCACTCCGCCCCAAACGCCGGCTTCGTTCTCCACCTGCACCATTAGCACGGTGCGCTGGGCATCGGCTTGCTTCAGATGGCGCATCAGGGCGCGGAATGCGGCCTTGTCGGCCTCAAGCCGCGCCGGAGAGAAAGGCGAGGGCGAATCCACGGTCCGGCCGTCCTTGTCGCGCACAAACGGATACTTGACCTGGTCCAGCTTGATCCACTCCGGCGTGTAATGGGAGCTGGCGTTCTTCCAGGTGCCGAACCAGAGCAGCACCAGCCGCAGACGATGCTCGCGGGCCTGCTTCAGGATCAGGTCCACAACGCTGAAGTCGTACTTGCCCTGGGTGGCTTCCATCTGCTCCCAATAGATGGGGAGCTCGACCGTGTTCGCATGAAGCGCTTCAGCCGCCGGCCATACCTTGTCCAGGTACGCGGGCCAGGCACTGGAGTTGTTGGCCTGCACGCCCAGCATCAGGTAGGGTTCGCCATCAACCAGCAGAGCGTAGCGGCCATCCTTCTCGACAATAGCGGGCAGCGGCTTGGCCGGGACCGCAACGGTCGGCGCGGCTTGCGCCACCGCGGTCAAGCCCGCAAACGTCGCCACCATCGCCAACGCCAACCCGGCACAACCGGCCAAACTCCGCCAATTCCCTGCGCATCTCATCGTGCTTCTTCTCCAATCGCGGCCAAAACTACCTGGAATCGCTGGCGCAAGTATAAAGCTTGATCCCTCACGGCAAGGCCGCGCCCGATTTACACTTGAAGGCTAGGAGCTCCTCAGCCTCATGGATAAGTTTGTCATTCGCGGCGGCAATCCGCTGGTGGGCACGGTGCGCATTTCAGGGGCGAAGAACTCGGCGCTGCCCTGCATGGCGGCGGCGATTCTGACCGAGGACGTGGTCACGCTCGAGAACATTCCCCAGGTGCGCGACATCGAGACCCAGCGGCGGCTGCTGGCGGCAATGGGCGCGGAGGTCGAACTGGGATACGGGCGCGCCCAGCATCGCACCATCATCTGCTGCAAGAATCTCTCCGATCCGGAGGCCAAATACGAGATTGTGAAGACCATGCGGGCCAGTTCCCTGGTGCTCGGTCCGCTTATTGCTTGCACGGGAACGGCGCGCGTGGCCATGCCCGGCGGCTGCGCCATCGGCGGCAGGCCCATCGACCTGCACATCAAGGGCTTGGAGAAGATGGGCGCAGCGATAACCCAGGAGCACGGCTACCTGGAGGCGCGCGCAGATCGATTGCGAGGCGCGCACCTAGTCTTCGACAAGATCACGGTGACTGGCACAGAAGACTTGCTGATGGCGGCTGTGCTGGCCGAGGGCGAAACCCTGATGGAGAACTGCGCGCGGGAGCCCGAGGTTGCCGACCTCGCTGCCCTGCTGACCGCCATGGGCGCGAAGATCAAGGGAGCCGGAACCTCGACCATTCGCGTTCAGGGGGTGCAGCGGCTTCATGGCGCGCGCCACCGTATCAATCCCGACCGCATCGAGGCGGGAACATTACTGATAGCGGGCGCCATTACCCGCGGCGACCTGATCGTGGCCAACTGCAACCCGGCGCACCTGAGCGCGGTGATTGCCAAGTTGGAAGAGGCCGGCGCCCGCGTGGATATTCTCGGCCCCGAGACGGTTCGCGTGCGCGCCGATGGACGACTCAGCGCGGCCGATATTTCCACCGAGGAGTATCCCGGCTTCCCTACCGACATGCAGGCGCAGTACATGGCGCTGGCCACGCAGTCCGAGGGAGTGAGCGCGGTGAAGGAGAACATCTTCGAGAACCGCTTCATGCACGTGCAGGAGCTGGTGCGGATGGGCGCCAATATCAAAGTGGATGGTAGCTGCGCCACGGTGCGCGGGCCGGCCGGCCTCTCCGCCGCGGCCGTCATGTGCTCGGACCTGCGGGCTTCCGCGTCCCTGGTGCTGGCCGCGCTGGTGGCCGACGGAGAGTCCATCTTGGACCGCGTCTATCACATGGATCGCGGCTACGAGCGCATCGAGGAGAAGCTGCGCGGCGTGGGCGCGCAGATTCGGCGCATGGGGAATGTCTTCAATCGCAAGGATGACGAGACGGCCGCGGACTGACCGCTTCAGCGCCAGCTTACGGCCACGTGCCAGTGCAATCCGCGCCGGGCGGTCTTGTGCAGCACGCGCTCATACTCTCGCAGTTCGCCTAGAACAGGCTGTGTCTCGGAGCCCAGCGCAGTGGGCGCCTTGGCAAGAAAATCGATCAGGGTTCTCACCGTGCGCAGGCCGTCCGGGGCGTCGAACCATTGCGGCTGGGGCAGGCGGCGCGCCCAGTCGGGGCTGGCAGCGCCCTGTTCCAGCAGCAGCGCCATCGAGTTCTCATCGGCTGAAAAGAATTCGAGGATGGGTCGCACGTTCAGCCGTTCGGCCAACCGCTCCAGGGCATCTTCGTTGCGGGCCAGAGCCTGGCCGTTCACAAAGATGTCGAAGCCGGGGTCTTCCCCCTCGACGACAATGTACAAACTGGCAGCCATTTGCCTAATCCTAGCCGAGACCGATGGCTGGAGCCGGTAAAACTCGATTACGGTTATCCAATCGGTTACGGGTCCGGCGAGGTTTCTTAGAGGAGCGGCAAGGAGCACGCGGTTTCTTGTGTTTTCAGGCCGAAAAATCGCGTTCCGGGGCGCGAAAGACGGCAAGAAACCGCAGGCAATGATTACCAGTCAGTCGATAGGGGTAATTCTTAAACTATTCACATGCATAGGCTTACAACAGAATCCGGAGTGGAAATATACCCCCTTGGGGTATAGGGGGGGTACCGTTGGGTACGGACCGGTCACATACCTGACATTTTGGACCCGGGATATTCCTGATAAAAAACGGGATTCGGATTGTTTCGCGAGTAGAGCAATTTGAACAAGCCAAACGGAAAAAGGTGCGGGATTGATCGAACGAGTTTAGCGAGTTGGCCCCCGCTGCGCGGGGTTAGCGGGTTGGCAGGTTAGCGGTTGGCTGAAGGCGGACACAGTCTTATCTCACCGCAGGTCGGCGAAGTCCGTAAACGACTGACACCGCGGACGACATTTCGGCGATTCTTGTCATCAGTTTGATGGGCGGAGAGGCGCGCTGCAACGCTCTTTCCAGTTGTTTCAATTGTGCGCCGAAGGGAGGCAATTATCGGCAAAAACTGAAGGAATTGCTAGCAGTTATGATTTGCCGGCCGGCTCTGCCGGCCTCTCTTCCCTGCTTCTCGTTACTCCAGGTTCTGAATCGTGGCTCCCTCTGCGGGTTTCACCACGAACTGGTCGTCTCCCAGCGGCGGATTCTCCTTCACTTCCTCCACCTTCAGAACGATCCGTATCTCCTCCACCGGACGATTGATGACGATCGAGGAAGGGTAAGTGACCGAATCGAAATCCCGATAGCCGGAATAGAAGACCTGGGTCTCGACATTGCCCTCGCTGTCGTATATATCCTCTTGATAAGGCTGAAGATCGTTGCGATTAAAGGTGACCACGCGGACGGGCGTCAACTGCCTGCTGCCGGGCTTGGGCCGGCTGATGCTCAGGACGTATTCCGGGATGGTGTTCAGGTGCTTCCTGGCCGCGTCCTCCACTGTCTCCGAGTCCGCCACCACAGAGTACAAATCGTCCGGCTCCAATCCGTGGACCACCATGGCATCGAAGAAGAACCCAGGGCGGATATTCTCCAACGCGTTCACCGACTTCTTCTTCAATGAGTTGGAGCCTCGAATGGTCTTCTTCTGGAGGGGGATGGAGAGCGTGAACTCCTTGCCATCGCTGGCCATGTCGAAGACCCGCACGCCGAGATCCTGCCCCACCACGCGCAGCATGGCGGGCTTGCGCATCAGGATCCAGCCGCGGAGTGTGGGATAGTCCTTGGCCACGCCCTCCTTGGTCTTGATCACGCTGGCCTGAATCTCGACGGTGGCGGTGAGGGTATTCAGCCCATCCCAGCGGTTGTTGAGCCGCGCAACCAGTTCCTCCGGCGTGGCCGTCTGGACATTCGACGGCGGCTTGGGCACCGGCAGCTTGCGCGTCGTGGGGAAGAGCGAACAGCCGGCAAGCAGGATGGGAAGAAACAGCGCGCCAATGGACGCCAGGCGACATCGAGCCTTCATCGGCCACCTGCCTTCTTCACGGCCTCGCGGTAGCCGGCTACGTTTCGCTGCTGCTCGTCCAGGGTGCGGGCAAACAGCGACTTTCCCTGGGGATTGGCCCCAGCGGCCACAAAATACAGATAATCGGTCTTGGCCGGCTCCATGGCCGCGCGCAGCGACCGTGCGCCGGGATTGGCCACCGGGCCGGGCGGCAGGCCCGTGTGCAGATAGGTGTTATAGGCCGTGTCGCGGCTCAAATCGCTCTGATGGATCGCGCCTCGCCAGCGGCCCTCAAGCTCCAGCCCATAGATCACTGCGGGGTCGGTCATCAGCGGCATGTTCCTGGCCAGCCGGTTGGCGAAGACCCCCGCCACCAGCGGCCGCTCCGCATCCACCGCCGTCTCCCGCTCCACCAGTGAAGCCATGGTCACCACCGCATGCACGTTTTCTTTCAGTCCCAATTGGCCGGCCACCGCCCGAAAGCGCCGCACCATTGTCCCGCAAATCTGCTCTGGGCCGTCCTTGCGCGGAAAGCGATAAGTATCGGGGAACAGATAGCCCTCCAGGCTCTTTGCTTTGGGGTCCAGGTCGGCCACCAGTCCCGTTTGCTTCACCGCGGCATCCACAAACTCCTGCCGCGCGCCAAACCCCGCCTGCTCCAGCCGGGCCGCAATCTCGTAAATGTTTTCGCCCTCGGGAATGGTCACCGTCCGGGTAAAAACATCTCCGCGAAGGATGCGCGCATAGACCTCGATCACCGGGGCTGGGTGATCGAACCGGTACTCCCCCGCCCGCAGCGTTCCCCGCTTGAACCAGCGCAGCAGATCGAAGACATACCGGCTGCGCACAATGCCTGCCGCTTCCAGTTGCAGGCCGATCCGCGCCGTGGAAGAACCGGGCGCCAGTTCAACAAACGTCTCGCTGCGCGGCCCGAACGGCGCCAGAAGCAGCCAAGCCGCCGCGCCAGCCGCAAGCAACGCTACGAGGAAAGCCGCCTTCAAGACTCCCGCCGCGCCAGAACCCCTCTTATTCCCGCTCTTCCGTCTGCGGCCTGCCATTCCCCGCTGTCGACCCTTCTTTAATGAATGACGCGCGAAATCCCCGAGAGGACTCTCACCCCTGATTGTATCGGTTCAGCGCGCCGCACGACGCCCGCCAAGCCCAGTTGGTTCCTGCCGAATGGTTTTCCCGCTCGGCTTCCGTCGCGAAATGCGCGGCCGAAAACCCGCTTTTCGAGTCGTGGTGCAGTTTCCGAATTGGCGAGCATCCGGCCGCAACCGCAAGATTGGGAATGTTCGAATCTGGAAACGAGATCGGGCAGTTAGCAACATCCAAGTTGATATGCGACTTGACTTGGCGAACCGCTCATCGCAGCGATTCCGACGCGCAAGACAGACTCGGCGCATCGCCAAGCTCGGCGACCTGTCGTTCCAACGCAGCGATTCTCTCCTGTGCTGCCTCCACCGCCGATGCCCCCTCCTGCTGAACTCTTCTCGCATTCCAGAGGGCCTGTTCCGCCACGCGGCTGACCTCATGCAGAAGCTTGCGAATCTCAACTTCCAGGTACAGGTGGCTCTCTTGAATGCGGTTGAGGATGTCGCTCTGCACGCGCGTGCTGTTAACTTCGAGCAGTGTCGCCAGGAATTCCCGTGTGTCGTTCTGAATAAAGACCAGAGCACCGATGAAACTCAGGACGGCGTCAGCCAGCCATCGCAGAGGCGAGACAGGCTGGGCGAGCTGGATGAAATCGGCGAACGTGAAGGCTGAGCGAACACGGAAGCCGGCTTCGGGGTCGAGCGCGTGCGGCATGCGCGCAAGCTCGGGGACACCTCCCTCGGCAAGCTGCTTCAGGAAGTTATTCCCAATCTCAACGAATCGGGGCGAGACCCGGCGGTACTGATGCTCTGCTTCTTCTTGCTCGGGTCTCAGCCACGGGATCACATAACGCTGGGCAATTTCCTGGGCCCGTTTCATCAGCCGGCGGCGATAGCGCGAGCCCAGCGCATAAGGCAGAGACGATATAGCTTCTTCAAGCTCCTGCTTCGCTTCCGGCAATACTCCCGCGAGAAATGCTTTACGCCGATCCACAAACAGATCGGAGATGTGCCGCTGCTCAGCCATGAATAGAAATGTGAGTTCGCGCATCGATCGCTCGGCTTCCGCGATCGTAATCTTCATGGTCGCAATCCGCCGTTCCGATTCCTCAATGGGCCGCTCAAGTGCTTCCCGCTCTTCCCTTATGACTGCCAGCAGTTGCTCACCGAGCCGGTCGATCCCTCGCTCACAGGCCGAATAGATCAGCCTTCGCCCAGATTGATCAACCAGCACGCCAAGAGCATCGACCAGCTTCTGCCAGTCGCGTTCCGGGCCGCGATTGTTCATTCGTTCCGCCGCACTCACCTCCAGAATCGGCCCGAGTCCTCGCTGCAGCCTCTTCCTCACCTGTCGATCTGCAAAATTCACCGCGGCGGCTCTTTCTTCCGGAGTTGCCCGATCAGCCTTGTTAAGAACCAGAACAATATCCTGAACGTGCCGCGCTACGGCTTCCACCAGCACCAGCTCTTCTCCAGCCAGCGGCGGGTCGGCCCCAATCACAACCAGCGCCGCGTCGACGTGGGGGATGAACGCATGAGTTGCCGCCGTATTTCCCGTGAATACCGAGCCGAGGCCGGGCGTATCCACGAAGCACATCCCGCCCGCCAATAGCCGGCTTGGCACAAAAACCTCAACGCCCCGGATTCTCTTGGTGTTCTCAGGGTTACATTCTTCCGATACGTACTGGTCGAGATCGGATACGGAAACCTCCTGCCAGGAGCCATCTCCCGCCTGGATGCGCGCTCTTCGCCGATCCCCGAACCGGATGACAGTCGGAACCGCGGTCACGGGAGTGAAGCCAACGGGCAGAACCGGATCGCCAATCAGCGCGTTGATCAGCGTGGACTTGCCGCGTTTGAACTGACCGATGCACGCAACATAAAAGCGACCCTCGGAGATCCGGTTCGCAAGATCCCTTGCCTCCCCGGCGATTCGACTCGAAGCCAATTCCTCTGCAAGTTGAGCTAGGCGAAGGAGCCTCGCTGCTCCGTCAACGTCGCTCGTCGCCGTTGAGAGCGCCAAGTGAGAACGCTCCAGCTGCACGCCTGTCTTGGTGGACGAATTGTCTTCGCTGATCGTCATGTCCCTACGACGCCCCTGAGCGCGCTCCCTACTGATGCAGGTCGTTGGTTACTTTAACGTCGGCGAATAGCCTGCACGATCTTTTCCACCCGCGAGAGTGTTAGTGTAGCGCACCTTCACGGAATGAATCGAATGCATCGCCGGTCGTCGAATATGTCGTTCCGGGAGGGGCGGATTGGAGAGCCTCCTCAGCCACCGATCGGCTCAAGTTTTCCGCCTTTGAGCAAGAAGCGCTCTCCACGCCAGACGATGGTGTTTCCAGCGAAGCCCGCCGTCCAGATGCCCATGACGATGAGGTCGCGCAGGGGCAGCAGCCACAGATTGGGCAGAACCTGGCGGTCGCCGAGCACCTCCGCGCCGACCGTCATGGCCAGGGCCAGGCGCAGAAGAAAACTCAACCCCAGAAGCCAAAGGCTCAGCGGACTGAGGCCGCTGGCCAGCACATTCAGCAGGGCCAAAGGAAGGCCGTGAGTGAAGAGGAGGCCGGCGTATCCCCAGGGGCGGGCATCGCGGACGGTGCGAGCCCAGCGCAACTGGTGATCGGCAAAGCCGCGCCAAGTGTATGCCGGAATGGCGGTCTCAACGACCTCGGCCGAAAGCGCGACGCGGTAGCCGGCCCGGCAAATGCGGACGCCGAGTTCGTAGTCGTCGGCCAGATGGTCGAGCAGCGGCGAGAGGCCGCCAATCTTGTCGAGCGCCTTGCGGCTCACGGCCAGCGTGGAGCCGAGGCCGAAGTGAAGGCCGCCTTCAATCATCCTGGAGAGCAGCACGCCGGCCTGGAAGTCGGTGGCGATGCCCAGCGCCTCAAGCCGCGAGGGCAACGTGCGCTGAGCGCAGCCTCGGTAGAGAGCGGTGACCAAGCCGACCTCTTTCCGCGCTTGGCCGAGATCGTCTTTGGGAAGAGGTTCATCCGGCGGAGGAGCGAAGTCAGCCATGATCCGCTCCAGATAGCGGGGAGAGACGGTAATGTCGGAGTCGTTGATGAGGATGAAGTTGTAGCGGGCTTGGGTTTCAAGCTGAACGAGCGTGCTGACCTTGCCGTTGGTTCCCAGGCGGGTGGGGCACCGGACCAGTTGAATGGATTGAGCGGGAAATTCCTTGATGAGCTGCTCGACGACAGCGGCGGCGGGATCGGTGAGCGAGGAAACGCCGAAGAGCAGCTCCACATCGCCCGAATAGGTCTGGCGGCAGTGGCTGCGGAAGGCGTCGATCATGCCGGGGTCGAGGCCATTGAGGGATTTGAGGATGCTGACGCCGGGTGAAAAAGCAGCCGGCGGGGCGCGACGGGCGGCAAGAAAAACGCGCGCGGCCACCATGGCGGCCAGAAAATAGCCCATGCCGGCCACGGTCAGCAAGGTGGTGAAAACCTCCACGGATTGAGCCAGAACGTTTGACATGCCAGGGGTCGGAGATCAGGGGTCAGAGATCGGGATAATCGCGTTGCGGCATCGGTCTGAGCTTAGCGCAGACAGGCTGCGCACTGGTCTGGCGCGGGCGAAACAAGCGCATAGAAGACAAGCGAGGGCTGAGATTGCTCCCAGCCCTCGCTTGTGTTTGCTAGACTCTGCCGGAATCCGGGCTGGCGGTTAGGAAACTGGCTGCACGTCGGCAGCCTGCCATCCCTTGGGCCCCTTCACCACGTTGAACTGCACGGCTTGCCCTTCTTGCAAACTCTTGAAACCACTTGAGTTGATTGCAGAGTAGTGCACAAAGACATCTTCGCCGTTCTGACGCGAGATAAAGCCGAAGCCCTTCGCGTCGTTGAACCACTTCACAGTACCTTGTTCCATTTTGTTCGTGTTTCCTGAATTGAATTGCGCTGGATGAATCGGAGCGACCACTGGCAGAATCTTGCTTGTTTGGGCGAGTTGCTGCTCACGCCCGGTTCGACTCTAACGCTGACGACAGTGTACCATTCCTCTCGAAAATTCGCTGCATGAATTCTTGCCTCTTTGTCTCATTGGGCGATTTGGCTTTCTGGAACCCCTGCCGTTTTATGGGCTCATTCCTGCGCCTCCGGCTGTGATACTGTGAGAGGTCGCCATGCTCAACGATCCCATTCCCGGCCTGCTGCGGCGCACGACCGAAGCGCTGGAGGCGGAGTTTGCGGCTTTGCCCGACTTTGAGCCGGCATCGGAGAGCGCGGCCGATACGGTGGCGATGGCCCGGGTTCTGGAGCTGACGGCTCACCGGTTGGGCGACAACTACCCGTACTTCCATCCTCTTTATGCCGGGCAGATGCTCAAGCCGCCGCATCCGCTGGCGCGGGCGGCCTACGCGCTGGCCATGAAGATCAATCCCAACAACCATGCTCGCGATGGCGGGCGGGCGAGCTCGGAGATGGAGATCGAGGCGGTCGCAGGGATCGCGGGAATCTTCGGCTGGACGGAGTTCCTGGGCCATCTGGCCTCGAGCGGCACGCTGGCCAACCTGGAGGCGCTTTGGGTGGCCGGGCAGTTGGCGCCGGGGCGGCGGATTGTGGGCTCGGAGCAGGCGCACTATACCCACAGGCGCATCTCCGCCGTATTGAAGCTCGAGTATGCGGAGATTGCCACGGACGACCGCGGCCGCATGAGCACGGAAGCGCTGGAGGCGGAGCTGCGCAAGGGCGATGTGGGCGCGGTGGTGGTCACGCTGGGTACAACAGCCATAGGCGCGGTGGACCCGCTGGAAGAGGTGCTGCGGCTGAAGGAGCGCTACGGCTTCAGGGTGCATGTGGATGCGGCTTACGGCGGTTACTTCCGGCTGATCCCGGAGGCGCTGGAGGAGCCGGCGCGGCGGGCTTTCGCGGCCGTGGGCGAGGCCGACTCGATCGTGATCGATCCGCACAAGCATGGGTTGCAACCTTATGGGTGCGGATGCGTCTTGTTTCGCGACCCGGCGGTGGGGCGCTTCTACAAGCATGATTCGCCGTATACTTACTTCACTTCAAAGCAGTTGCACCTGGGGGAGATCAGCCTGGAGTGCTCCCGCGCCGGAGCCTCGGCGGTGGCGCTGTGGGCCACGCAGCAGCTTCTGCCGCTGGTCCCAGGGGGCGAGTTTGCGCACGGGCTGGCTCGCGGCCGGACGGCGGCTTTGGAACTGGACCGGTGGCTGCGCCAGGACAGGAGCGGACGCTTCCAGGCGCTGGCCGCCGGGGCTCCGGAGCTGGATATTGTGGTGTGGAAACTGAGTGCGGAGACGCCGCTGCGGGCCTCGGAGTTGGCGCAAAGAGTTTTTATGGCCTGCGCCACGCGAGATTTGCATCTGGCTCTTGTAGAATTGCCGCTGGGATGGTTTTGCCCGGCGGCGGGGTTTCAATCTGGAAACTCTGAAAGCGGCGGAGCTGAAGCCGGAACGGTTACCTGTCTGCGCTCGGTGCTGATGAAGCCCGAACACGAAGCATGGCTGAACAGTATATGGCAGCGGCTGACGGCAGCCTGTGCGGAAGTAATGGGAGAATAGGGACCATGGCAGAGTCGAGTACAACCAAGTCCGGTGAAGAAAACGTTCTCATAAAGGCAGGGAGTTGTTTGGTGACCTTCCTTCCCCGTCTGGGAGGCAAGATCGCCTCAATTCGTGTTGGCGATCATGAGCTGCTGCAAGTTCCTCTTGCGCCGTATGGGCCGCGCACCCGGACCATGCGCTTCGAAGAGGGCGACGCCAGCGGCTGGGACGAGTGCCTGCCCTCGGTTGCCGATTGCACCGTGAAGACCGCGGCGGGCACGGCCTTGGTTCCCGATCATGGAGACCTGTGGCGCGTGGAGTGGCAGCAGATTGCGGCCAGCGCCACCTCGGCAACCTTTCGCGGAGAATGCTTCTCGCTTCCGCTGGCGCTGGAGCGGGCGGTAACGCTGACCGAGACGGCCAAGGGCTGGAAGTTAAGCGTGGCTTACAAGGTGACCAACTTCGGCAGCTTCCGCGCGCCGTGGTCATGGTGCGCTCATACCTCGTACGCGTCGGAGGCGGGAGACCGCGTCACACTTCCGGAGTCGGTTACTACGCTGCTGCTGGAGGGTTCCGGCGGCGGCAGGCTGGGCAAGGGCGGCGACAAGGTGAACTGGCCGGTGGCCGCGCTGGTGAGTGGAGGCAAGACCGACTTGAGCGTGGCGCTGGGGCCGGAAACGGGCATCGGTGACAAGCTGTTTGCGGGCCCGCTCGCTGCGGCGGAGAACTGGTGCGTGCTGGAGCGGCCCAAGGCGGGAGTGCGCATCAAGGTGAGCTTCGATGCCGCGGCCACGCCGTACCTGGGAATCTGGATTTGCCACGGCGGCTGGCCTGACCGTCCGGGAACCAAGCAAGCCTGCTTTGCGCTGGAGCCGTCCACGGCCCCCGTGGACTCGCTGGCGAAGACCGGCCCGTGGTCGCTCGAACTGGCTCCAGGCGAATCCTTCTCCTGGCCCATGGTTGTTGAGATTGAATCCATTTAGGGGTGAACTTGAATGCATGATGCTGCAGTTTTACGTTCGATGCACCTTGCCCGCTTCCAGGCGGAGCCGGCGATCTTTGTCGCGCCCGGCCGCGTGAATCTTATCGGCGAGCACACCGACTATGCCGAGGGCTTTGTGATGCCCGTGGCCATCAACTTCGCCACCCTCGCGGCCATTTCGCCGCGTTCCGACGGCAAGATCGTCATCTGGGCCGAGAATTACTCGGAAGAGAAGACCTTCGACGCCGCCGCCAAGCCGGTGGCCACCAAGCACTGGAGCGATTACCCTATGGGTGTCGTCTCCATCCTGACCGGCGAAGGCCACAAGATTCCCGGCTTCAGCCTGAGCATATGGGGCGACGTGCCGCTGGGATCGGGGCTGTCAAGCTCGGCTGCTTTGGAAGTGGTGACGGCGCTGGCCGTGCTGTCGCTCATTGGGGCCAGCTATCCGGGGCCGGTGCTGGCCCGGCTCTGCCAGCGCGTGGAGAACGAATTCGTGGGCGCGAACTGCGGCATCATGGACCAGTTCATCTCAGCCAACGGCAAGGAGAACCACGCCCTGCTGCTGGATTGCCGCGACTTGAGCTTCCGCCTGGCGCCGATCCCCGCCAACGTGGCGCTGGTGATTGCCAATACCATGGTCAAGCACTCCATTGCCGGCGGCGACTATCCCACACGCCGGCGCGAGTCCGAGGCGGCCTGCGCCATCATCAACGGCCATCGCGGCGGCGTGCCCTTCCTGCGCGACGCTACGCTCGAGGATCTGAAGAAATGGGGCCACGAGATGGAGCCCAAGTCATACCTGCGCGCCAAGCACGTAATTACTGAGGATCTGCGCACCGTGGCCGCGTCGGAGGCTTTGCTCAGGGGCGACATGAAGGAAGTCGGCCGGTTGATGGCCGAGGCGCATATCAGTTACAGCAAGGACTTCGAGGGCAGTTGCGCGGAGGCCGACCTGATGGTCGATCTGGCCAACGAGCTGGCGGGGCTGATCGGCGCGCGGCTCACTGGCGGCGGCTTTGGCGGCTGCACCGTCAACCTGGTGGAGCAGAGCCAGGCCAAGGCATTTGCCGCCGAGCTGGGCAAGCGGTATGCAGCCAAGACCGGGATCACTCCGGAGATTCACATCTGCCACGCCTCCGACGGCGCGCATCGCATCTCGTAGGTTTTCCGATTTACTCGGTGTCCCAGGTCTCAAAATCGAGACCTGGGACACCCGGCACCCGGCTTCGGTCATGGCGGGCAGGGCAGACCGAGTCTCACGCTGGATGATCGGGAATACCACCCCATGCCAACCGATTTCCACCTTTTCGGACCGGCGCACCTCCTCATCCTCGGATCTGTTCCTCTTCTTGCCGCCATCCTTGCGGCAATCCAGCGGCGGCTCCCGCCGGGATTCAAAGGTCTGCGAATCGGCCTCGCAATCACGCTCCTATTGGACTCGGTTCTGTATTACGGCCACCTGGCCGCACACGGTCAGCTTACTTTTCCCGATCGTCTTCCCATGGAACTTTGCGATGCCTCGCTGGTTCTTGTCATTCTCGCGTTGTTCACCCTCAATCGGACAGTCTTCGATCTGGCTTACTACGGCGCATTGGGCGGAGCCACGATGGCGCTGCTCACGCCCAACCTGTGGGAGCCCTTCCCTTCCCTCACGACGGTTCAGTTCTTTGTCGCCCATGGCCTCATTGTGGCTGGCGCCCTCTACCTCGTCTGGTCCAAGCAGGCGTGGCCGCGGCCAGGGTCGGTGGGCAGGACGATGCTGGCCCTGAACATCTTTGCCGCCGTCGTTGGCGGCTTCGATTTCATTTTCAAAACGGACTACATGTACCTCCGCGCCAAGCCTCAAAATGCGTCGCTTCTCGATTTTCTTGGACCATGGCCCTGGTACATCGCGGCTACGGAGTGCGTTGCATTCGCCCTATTCCTGCTTCTGTATTCTCCCTTCCGGCAATCCGCCTCGCGCCCCGCGCCTCATCTTTGAGGCCTTTTGCGGATGGGCGCTCACCGGCTGGGAAAATGAATCCTTTCTCTCGGTTACGGCTTCAAACGAGTATTCTTTGGGCCGAGTTTCTTGCGACAGCGAATCCGCCCAGCCGGCAGTTACGCGGGATGAATGAGCTGTTCCAAACCCATGGGTAACCTTGGTCTGGTCTGTATGGGGGTGACCAATGCCCCGTTCGTGCAAGGGTTCTTGAGCAGCGTTCCTTGTTAAAATCTGAGAAGTTTGTCTCGATGAAGGCCGGGCAGGATAGGTATTGCCGGGCTGGCTTCCCGGATTTCCATTCCCAGATCGTCGCTTCGAGGGTTAGGAAGCGCGGCGGAGAGATGAAAACTATGCAGTCGAACGCATCGAAGCCGTTCTCATACGAAATCTTTCCCACCTCCGGCCTGGTGGCGTATTTCTCGATGGAGATCGCGATGAACTCCGCGATGCCGACGTACTCCGGCGGCCTGGGAGTTCTGGCCGGCGATACGCTGCGCTCGGCGGCCGACCTGGGAGTTCCGCTGGTGGCGTTCACGCTGGCGCACCGCAAGGGATACTTCCAGCAGCACCTGGATGGAAGGGGCGTGCAAAGCGAGACCGTTCAGCCCTGGAATCCGCCGGACTTCTGCACCGAGGAGGCGGCCCGGATCACGGTTTCAGTCGAAGACCGCGTGGTGACGGTGCGCTGCTGGCGCTACGACCTGGTGGGCCGCTCTGGGCACGTGGTGCCGATCTACCTTCTGGACACCGATCTGGAGGTGAATTCGGGGTGGGATCGCGGCCTGACCGATCACCTGTACGGCGGGGACTCGAACTACCGGTTGCAGCAGGAGATCGTGCTGGGGATGGGCGGCGTGCGCATGGCCAACGCGCTGGGCCACCGGATCAATGTTTATCACATGAACGAGGGCCACGCGGCCCTGCTAACGCTGGCTCTGATCGAGAGCCAGCTGGGCGGCGGGCCGCTCGGCGCGCCCACTGAAGCCGATCTCGGCCTGGTGCGGCAGAAGTGCGTATTCACGACCCACACGCCGGTCCCGGCCGGCCATGACCGCTTCTCCATCGAGCAGACGATTCGCATTCTGGGAGGCGACCGGACCGCGCGGCTGGAACGGCTGGGTTGTTATCGCGACGGAATGTTGAACATGACGCTGCTGGCGCTCAAGTTTTCACGCTATGCCAATGGCGTGGCGATGCAGCACGCCAAGGTTACCCGCGCGATGTTTCCGGAGTTTGCCATCGACTCGATCACCAACGGAGTTCACGCGCCCACCTGGATCTGCGAGCCGATGCAGCAGATTCTGGATGCGAATTTCTCCTCGTGGCGGCGCGACAATCTCTACCTGCGCAACGCGATCGACCTGCCGGAGAAGGAGATTCTTTCAGCGCACGCGCGCGCCAAGGACGCGCTGCTGGCCGAGGTTGCCGCGCGCACCGGGGAGACGCTCAATCCCAAGGTGCTGACGCTGGGCTTTGCGCGGCGCGTAGCCACCTACAAGCGGGCGACGCTGCTCTTCACCGATTCCCGGCGGCTGGTGGAGATTGCCACCGCGGCGGGAGGGTTGCAGATCATTTACGCCGGCAAGGCCCATCCGCAGGACGAGCCGGGCAAGGCGCTGATCCAGCAGGTCGTCGAGGATGCCGGAAGGCTATCGAGCGACCTGCTCAAGATCGTTTATCTGGAGAACTACGCATGGGATCTGGGCGCGCTGCTGACGGCCGGCGTGGATGTGTGGGTGAACACGCCGCGGCGGCCTTACGAGGCCTCGGGCACCAGCGGGATGAAGGCGGCGATGAACGGGGTTCCCAGCCTATCGATTCTTGACGGCTGGTGGATCGAGGGGTGCATTGAGGGATCGACCGGCTGGGCGATCGAGGACGGCGCCAGCGATGCGGAGGAGGCTGCCTCCCTTTATAAAAAGCTGGAGACGGCCGTGGTTCCGCTGTATCTGGAAGCGCCGGAGAAGTGGGCCCGGCTGATGCGCACTACGCTGGCCTACAACGGGTCGTACTTCAACACCAACCGCATGGTAAGTCAGTACGCGCGGAATTCGTACTATCCGGTGAAGCTGCTTGAGGGGGCGAAGGTGGAGGAAGCGGCGTTCGCGGACTGAAGTTGCTGCTCAGCTGGCGTTTGCGGTTTTCCGGTCTTTCCTTGGAGGGGTGGAGCGTCCTAGCTCCGGTTCGCCAGAATTGCCGCCGCTACCACCGTTTGCCCGTAGCTCAACCCACCATCCCCAGGGCTGACGCGGCGATGCTGAAAGACTCCGAATTCCTTGGCCTCCAAACCGGCCCTTAACAACCGCGCCAGCCGCCGGTTGTGCATGCATCCGCCGCTCAGCACAACTTGATCCAGGCCCGTAGCCGCCCGCGCCAGCATCGCTGCCCTCACAAAACCCGCGGCCACTCCGGCATGAAACCGCGCCGCAATCCGCGCCTTGCTCACCCCGGTCCGCAAATCCTCCAGCAGCGTACTCCACAGCGGGCCCGCACCGATCCTTACCGGTTCGCGGCGACTCCAATCTGCGTCCACGATCTCCATCTCATAGCCCGGCTGATCCGGCTCGTCCACCGCCAACCCCTCCAATTCGATGGCCGCCTGCGCCTCGTAATCCATCCGCCGCGGCGGACGGCGCCCAAGCACAACCGCCGCTACGGCATCGAAGAGCCGGCCCAAGCTGGAGGTTAGCGGCGCATTCACCCCGCGCTCTATCATCCGATCCAACACACGCGCCTCTTTTTCGTTGGCGCGGACAAGCGAAGCTGCCGACTCCAGATCGAAACCCGCCGAGCGCAGCGCGGCAAGCGCCATCCGCCAAGGCTCCCGGATCGCCGCCTCGCCCCCCGGCATAGGCACATACTCGAGATGTGCAAAGCGATCGAAGCCGTCCAGCCGGCTAATGAGTACTTCCCCGCCCCAGATCCGTCCATCCGCGCCGTAGCCGGTGCCATCAAGCGCCAGACCGATCACCTCGTCCCCGATCCCATGCTCGGCCATGCACCCGGCCACGTGCGCGTGGTGATGCTGCACCGCAATCGGAGTCAATCCCCGCGCCGCCGCCCACTCTTTCGCCCATTCGGTCGACAAGTACCCCGGATGCAGATCGTGCGCCACCGCCACCGGCTCGATCTCGAAGGTGCGCATCAGGTGATCGAGCGACTCGATAAAGAAGTTGAGGCCGGTCAGGTTCTCCAAATCGCCCAGGTGCTGGCTCTGATAGACAAATCGCCCGCGAGCCAGCGCGAAGACATTTTTCAAATGCCCGCCGACGGCCAGCAGCGGCGGCGCTTCCAAGTGCAGCGCGGCCGACAGCTCCACCCCCAGCGGCACAAACCCTCTGGCTCTGCGAATTAGCTGCGGCGCGCCATCCACAACCGCCGCCACCGAATCGTCGCAGCGCTGCAAGATCTCCCGGTCGTGCATCAGGAACACATCCGCAATCGCCCCCAGCCGCGCCCGCGCCTCATCGTTGTCGATGGCGATCGGCTCCTCGCTGAGGTTGGCGCTGGTCATCACCAACGCCCGCACGCGCCCATCGGCAAACAGAAGATGCTGCAGCGGCGCATAGGGCAGGTAGACCCCCAGCCACGGAATCCCCGGCGCAACCGCGTCCGCAATCCCGCCACCGTCGCGCTTCCGCGCCAGCACAATGGGCCGCGCCGAGGTGGCGAGCAGCGCCTCTTCCGCCGCCGTCAGCGCGCATACCTCCCTTGCCGCCTCCAGGTCGCGCACCATCACCGCCAGCGGCTTCCCGTAGCGGCGCTTGCGCTCCCTGAGCCGCATCACCGCGGCCTCATTGGTCGCGTCAACGCTCAGATGAAAGCCGCCGATGCCCTTGATGGCCACAATCTCGCCGGCCAAGAGGCGGTCGATGGTGGCGGCCACGGCATCGTCCGCGGCGATCTCGGCCCCATCCGCACCGCTGAGCCAAACCCGAGGCCCGCACTCCCAGCAGGCATTGGGCTGGGCATGGAAACGCCGGTTCAACGGATCGTCGTATTCCGCCTGGCAGGCCGTGCACATCTTGAACTGCGCCATCGAGGTCTGCGGCCGGTCGTACGGAATCCGCCGCGTAATCGTGAAGCGCGGCCCGCAGTTCGTGCAGTTCAGGAACGGATACCTATATCGCCGATCCGTGGGGTCAAGCAGCTCCCGTAAACAGTCCGGGCAAGTGGCCGCGTCCGCCGGAATCCCCGTGCTCACCCGCCCCAGAACCTCGCTGGCCACAATCCGGAAGCCCGCCTCGCCGGTCGCGGCCAACTCCCGAGCCGCAACGGAATCGATCCGCGCCAGCGGAGGCGCCTCGGCGCGCAGGCGGCGCAGAAACGCCTCAACCCGCTCCGCCGGCCCCTCGACCTCGATGGTCACCCCGTCCGTATCGTTGCCGATGAACCCCGCCAGCCCTTCTTCCAGCGCCAGCCGGTAGACAAACGGACGGAACCCCACCCCCTGCACCACCCCACGCACGACCACGCCCCGCCTCAGCGGCGGCGGCACTTCGTGCAGTTCTCGTTTTGGATGGGATTCCTCAGCCAAAGGAGCGCCTCTCGCAGAATTGCCTTCGCGGTATGATTTGCGTCAGGGCAGGATTTCAGTCGTGCCGCAAATGGCCGGTTTAGGTCCCGGCTTTAGCCGCTGCGGAATTGCAAATTACTGAAAACAAAAACGCAGGGGCTAAAGCCCAACATGATCTTGTTGCTTCTCCGGCACGACTGAAGTCGTGCCCTGACACTTCTTGCAGTTTCAAGGGAATCTTGCAAGAGGCTCAAAGGCACGCCTCTCGCCGCAGACAAGCATAGCGCATGATCGCCGATCCGCCCTGCCGGCCTCAACATCCTGCCGCGACGGGGCGATTTTCGGTGGTGGGCCAGTTTCCGGTTGGGGGTTATTCAGGCACAGCTCGATGAATTGTCGATTGTCCCGGAGATAGAAAGCAGTTCAGGGCTCGATGCGAATGCATCTTCCAAAAATGCCGTTCGCTCCGACCCAGCTGTTGATTCCACCGCGATTATTGCCGATCTGGAACCGTTCTCCGCTGATAGCCTTCAAAAGGTGCAGGTATTCGGCTCCCCGCACCCTACAGAGCACGATGTCTCCAACCGAGAGAGTGGAACAATCGACCGGCACTACCGTGCAGAGGTGGCCGGATTCGATTCGTCCCTTCATCGATGCGCCTCGAGGGCGAAACGAAACGGTCTCTCCAGCACGGAGCTTTTCAATGTAATGTGTCGCCCAACCCATGTACACAATGCTCTCACGCCACCATGGGACTATTTCTTCCGGTTTCCTGTCGTAGGGTCTCCCACTCGGAAACTGACCCATTACCCGCTTTTTCAAGCGCGACCGTCCAACGCGTGAAATGCCTTACTCTGGAAGAGAGCGCAAGGCGGGGAGTCTCAGCATGATGCATTCAAGGCGATGGGTCGTGGCGAGAGCGGTTGCGGCTGCTTCCCTCTTTGCGTGCCTGGGAATCGTCTCCGCCGCGGCCCAGCAGATGGACGCCGCATCGGTCATTCAACTGGTCGACGCCGCGGTGAAGGCGAGAATCGACCACATCGCGGCCTACTCGGTCACCGAGCATTACGCCGTCTACCGGGGCAAGGACGAGACCCATCCCGCGGCTGAAATGACGGTGAGAACCGAATACAAGGCGGAGACAGGCAAGAGTTACACCATCCTCTCCCAGTCCGGCTCCGGGCTGATTCACAAATACGTGCTGGCCCCGCTCCTCGACAATGAGAAGACGATCAACCTGCCTGGCAACCGGGAGCGCTCCTGGTTCACTTCAGCGAATTACGAGATGAAGCTCAAGTCCGGCGTGGTCGAGCGGCTGGATGAGAGGGATTGCCTTGCCCTGGCCATCGTCCCAAAGCGCAAGGCTACCAACATGATTGAAGGAACCTTGTGGGTAGACGCCAAGGACGGCTCCATCGTCCGCATCGAGGGAACCGCGTCCCAGAGCGTCTCTGTCTTTACCGAACCCGCCCATGTGATGCGTCAGTATGTGAACATCGATGGCTATTCAATGGCCACACATGCCCGGGCCACATCGGACAGTTTCCTCCTCGGCCGGACAACCGTGACCATCGACTACCGGGACTATCAGATCAAGCTCCGTCCAGCCAAATAGGCGGGGCCGTCACCCGCGCCCAGTCGCGCCTGTCCGCGCCTACCCCAGAAACATCCCCGCGATTGACGCGGAGATCAGGTTGGCCATGGTTCCGGCCAGCATGGCCCGCACGCCCAGTCTGGCCAGGTCGTTGCGCCGCTCGGGGACCAGCGCGCCGATGCCGCCGATCTGAATGCCGATGGAGCTCAAGTTGGCGAAGCCGCACAGAGCGAAGGTCGCAATGATGAAGGAGCGCGGCGCCAGCGTGGCCTTCTGCGCGCCCAGCGAGATATAGGCGATCACTTCGTTCAGTGCCATGCGCGTGCCCAACAGGTTGCCGATGGCGCCGCAATCGTGCCATGGCACGCCGATGAGCCAGGCGACGGGCGCGAAAAGGAAGCCGAGAATCTGCCCCAGGGAGCCGGGAACCCAGTGCATGTAGCTCAGTCCGTGCGTCCAGCCGAGCAGGCTGTCGAGCAAGGCGACCAGGGCCAGAAAGCTGATGAGCATGATGGCCACGTTGAAAGCCAGCCTGCCGCCGTCGATGGTGCCGCGGGCAATTGCGCCGATCAGGTTTTCGTCCTTGTGCAGTTCGTCCTTGGGGATGACGACGCGGTCCTCGGTGGCGGGAACTTCGGTCTCCGGAACCAGCATCTTGGCCATCAGAATGGTGCCGGGCGAGGTCATGATGACGGCGGAGAGCAGATGCTCGGCCGCCACCCCCTGCGCAATGTACATGGCCATGATGCCCCCGGAGACGTGGGCCATGCCGCTAGTCATGATAGTCATCAGCTCGCTGCGCGTGGCCTTGGAAAGGAACGGGCGAATGGTCAACGGCGCCTCGGTCTGGCCCATAAAGATCGACGCCGCCACGTTCATGCTTTCGGCGCCGCTGATGCGCATGGTCTTGAGCATGATCCAGGCCAGGGCGCGAATGACGATCTGCATCAGGCCGATGTGGTAAAGCACGGCGAAGAAGGCCGATATGAAAATGATGGTGGGCAGAACCTGGAAGGCGAAGATGGAACCCATGGAGCCAGTGGGCACGCCCAGCGGACCAAAGAGGACCTGGGTGCCGGCGTACGTGGAGGCGAGCATGGATTTGACCACGCCGCCGGCCCAGCTCATGGCGCGCTGTCCGTAGTCGAAGCGCAGCACCAGAAAGGCGAAGGTAATCTGCAGGCCAAGTCCCCAGGCCACCGTGCGCCAGCGTATGCGTTTGCGATCTGTCGAGCCCAGCCATGCCGCCAGCAATACGGCCAGAATCCCCAGTAATCCGGTGAATCGGTCCAAATTGTTGCTCCTTGGAGATCGGGCCTCAGCGGCTAGCGGACCCACCCTAGCGGCAAATACAAAGACGCCGCGAGGGTGGGGCACCCAGGATTCTTCATTGCATGAGCTGAAACAACCGGCTCCGATCTCTGATCTCTGATCTCTAAAAACTACCTTACAGCATCGCGCAGATAGTCTTCCGCTGCTTCGCGGGTAAAGATGCGGCTGACGAGGGGCACTGCGCGAGGCGGAGTCTTGGCGATCGTAATTGCCTCGCGGAGTAGCGCCATGGGCTCGGCCAGAAGCGCAGCGTTAGTGGCGTAGAGCGTCGCAATTGGCTGGCCCTCCTCGACCTGCGCGCCGCGGCGAGCGTGGAAGAGAATGCCGGCATGGGGATCGACGGGCTCACCGGCTCTCTCGCGCCCCGCGCCCAGCCGCTGGACCGCCCAGCCGATCCTGGTCGTATCCATATCCGCGATATAGCCGCTCTCCCAGGCGGTCAACACAGCCGTCGCGCCCGGCTGGTGAGAGGCCGCGGGATCGTCGAAAACCGCAATATCGCCGCCCTGAGCTTCGATCATCGAGAAGAAGGCGCGCAGGGCGGAGCCGTCGGCGAGGGCCGCTTCTGCGCGCTGACAGCCGTCTTCGGGCGTCTCCGCCGCTCCCCCCAGGTGAATCATCCAGCCGGCAAGGACGAGCGACAGCTCGCGCAGGTCTTCGCTCTCCGCCGGCCTCCCGCCGCGCAGCAGCTCGACCGCCTCGGCCAGCTCAATCCAGTTGCCGGCGGCGCGGCCCAGGGGCTGTCCCATATCGGTGAGCAGGGCCACGGTGCGGGTTCTGGCGGCTTCGGCGGTGGCAACCATCAGGGCGGCCAAGTATTCGGCGTCCTCGCGCTTGCGCAAGAATGCGCCGGAGCCGGTCTTTACGTCCAGCACCAGGGCGTCGAGGCCGGCGGCCAGCTTCTTGCTCAGAATCGAGGCGCAGATCAGGCCGGGGCTTTCGACCGTGCCGGTGCGGTCCCTCAAGGCATAAAGGACGCGGTCGGCGGGGACCAGGGTTGGGGTCTGGCTGACGATGGACGCGCCGCAGCGCGCCAGAACTGTCTCGAATTCGGATAGTGTGAGGGCGGTGCGGCAGCCGGGGATGGATTCGAGCTTGTCCAAAGTCCCGCCGGTGTGGCCGAGGGCGCGGCCGCTGATCATGGGCACGGCCAAGCCGCAGGCGGCGGCGATGGGAGCGACCAGGAAGCTGGTTTTGTCGCCCACGCCGCCGGTGGAGTGCTTGTCGACGGCGACTTTGCCCAGGCGGGCGGGCGAAAACTTCTCGCCGGAGTCGCGCATGGCCAGCGTGAGCGAGCGGGTTTCGTCTTGCGAGAGGCCGCGCAGCCAGGCCGCCATCAGCCATGCGGAAAGCTGTTCCGGCGGGATCGACCCGTCCACCGCGCCGGCGACGAGGAGGGCGATTTCGCGCGCGTCCAGAACGCCCCCGTCGCGCTTCTTGCGGATGAGGTCGATCATGTGCAGTGGGGCGGAGTTAGGCATGATGGCTGGGCCTCGGGCTCTTCTGTTGAGATTACCGCAAGCGGCGGACGTGCCTTCAGCCGCGGCCGCGGAGAAATCCTGAGACCCCCGCCTTGCGGACGATGCTTCGCCGCACAGGATGAGAGGACGCCGGCTACATCCCTTCCGGCCAGCGGCGCGTTGCTTCCAGCGATTCGCCCGTTTCGAGCAGACTCTTCAAGCTCGCCAGGATCATCGGCCATCCGGTCGACACGGCTTTGATGAACTTCGAGTTGCTCTTCTCCATGATGTGCGTGACGGTGAGCTTGACGGTCCCGCCCTTCTCTTCGATCTCGTAGGTCATGCGCGAAAAGCCCTCCGCCTTCATCACGGGAAAGAGTTCATTCCGCCATTTCATCACCAACCGCTTGCGCGGCTCGATCTCAAGGACTTCGCCGCTGTCGGCTGTGCTGCCGTCCGCCTTCGCGATCCGCCACGTTGCGCCGGGCGTCCATTCGGACTCCTGCGTTGTCCCCATCCAGAACTGGCGGGTGAACTCGGGTTCTGTCAGCGCGCGCCACAGCTTCTCCGGCGTGGTGCGGATATACGTCATATACACGAACTCAGATTCAGCCATCGGTTTCTCCCTCCAGTTTTGCTTTGAGTTTCGTCCGAGCAAGTCGCTTAGCGCCATCCGCGCCCGAGGGTCAATCCTCAACTGCTTACGCGCCTGTGCAAAAAGCCTTCAGTGATTCCGCGAACTTCATTGTTCTCGCTCGCCAAAAGGAACGAAGGTACGGTGGGTTGCGGCGAGTGGCATGGCAAAGAGTGCAGCGAGCACTGCGTTGAGCACGGCGTTCTGCCAGAAGCCCGACCAGAGCGAGAACACGGTGTCGGGGACGAACCAAGCAAGCAATGAGATGAAAAGTGTGCGCCAACTCTCTTTCGAGCCGCGGCGAAAGGGCCCCAGCAATACAAATAGCAGAGCTGCGCTCCAGCCGCACATCACAGCCCCCAGGACACCATGAACGAGAGCGATATAGGCGACGGCGGGTCCGCCAAAGTTATCGATGCTCGCCGAAGACGAGAAGAGAAGGAGTCCAAAGGACTGGCGGGTCAGTTCCGGCGCCGCGAACATGGCAATGCCGAAGAGCAGCACACCGGATGTGACGACGAGAAGCCAGCTCCACCAGAACAGAAAACGCGGCGAATCTTTCATGATTACACTTAACGATAACCAACAATTCGCGTCAAGTGCGAGGAACTGTTCAATAATGGATCGGCGGCCCATGCTGCGGTGCTGGAAATCTAACCTTGGTTCAAGTTTTCCGTCTGTTCGGATGCGGACCTGGGCCGGAGGTGCGCATTTTCAGTAGCTCATGAGAAACACGAGCGCCCCCGGCAATCTACAATCAAGCACGAGATGAACTGGAAAGAAATAGTTGGTGAAGTGACCGCCGTCGGCGCGGGCGGCGATTCGGATCACCAGGTAACCGGCGTCGAATACGACTCGCGCCGCGTGCGGCCCGGCTCGGTCTTTATCGCCATGAAGGGCGGCTCGACCGACGGCAATCGCTACGTCGAGAAAGCCATCGCCGCCGGCGCGCTGGGCATTATCACCGACTCCGCGCCGAAGTTCGACCATCTGCTGGTCTTTCAGCCTGGCCTGCCGGTGCTCGAGGTAGAAGACGGCCGGCGCGCGCTGGCACAGGCTTCGGCGGCTTTCTTTGGGCATCCCGAGCGCAAGCTCATGGCCACCGGCATCACCGGCACTAACGGCAAGACCACCACGGCGTTCCTCATTGAGGCGCTGCTCAATGCGGCTGCACGCACCACCGTGCTGGTGGGCACGATCGAGTACCACGTGGCCGGCGACGTGCGCCCCAGCGTGCACACCACGCCCGAGTCGATGGACTTGTTCGAGCTGATGGCCGAGGGCGCGGGCCTCGGAGCCACCGAGCTGGTGACCGAGGTATCGAGCCACGCGCTCGATCAGGGCCGGGCGGCGGGGGTGAACTTCGACGTGGCCGTATTCACCAACCTCACGCAAGACCACCTGGATTATCACCGGACGATGGAGAAATACTTCGCTGCCAAGCGGCTGCTCTTCGACGGCACGGCCTATCCGGCTCCGCGGGTGGCTGTGATCAATGCGCACGACCCGCGCGGCGAGAGTCTGGCCAACGCGGCTGCCGGGGCTGGCGCGGAGGTTCGCACCTATGGAATCGGCCAGGGCGGTTGGCGTGCGGCAAGCTATGCGCTCACCCCCGGCGGGACAACGCTGGAGCTGGAAACGCCGGCCGGCTCGGCCAAGGTTAACTCGCGGCTGGCCGGCAAAGTGAACGTTCTCAACCTGCTGGCCGCCTTGACGGCCGCCCATGCGCGCGGCGTGCCGTTTGCCGATCTCATCGAATCTGTCCCGCGCCTCAAGCCGGTTCCGGGGCGCTTCCAGTCTGTCGATGCCGGCCAGCCCTTCACGGTGATTGTGGACTACGCTCACACCGACGACGCGCTGCGAAACTTGACGGCACTGGCCCGGCAAATAACGGCGCAATCCGGGGGGCGCGTGATTACGCTCTTCGGCTGCGGCGGCGATCGCGACCGCACCAAGCGGCCGAAGATGGGCCTGGCGGCGGGCGCGGGCAGCGACCTTGTAGTGGCCACCAGCGACAATCCGCGCTCCGAGGAGCCGCTGGCGATTCTGGCCGAGATCGAGCCGGGATTGAAGGCCAGCGGCGTTCGCTATACCATTGAGCCGGATCGCGCCACGGCTATTCGCGCGGCGCTCGAGGCAGCCAAGGCCGGGGATGTGGTTTTGCTGGCCGGCAAGGGCCACGAGAAGGAGCAGATCCTGGCCGGCCGTACAATTCCCTTCGACGATGCGGAGATTGCCCTGGCAGCGCTGGCTGATTTGGGCTATGGTAAGGGGCAATGAAGCTCACACTGGCAGAGGCGGCAGTCGGCGCGGGGGCGGTGCTGGAGGCTCCCGCCAGTCTTCGCGACGCCGGCGCGCTGGAGGTGGGCGGCTATTCGATCGACTCGCGCACGGTGGGCGCGGGCGAGCTGTTCTTCGCCGTGCGCGGAGAGCGGCATGACGGGCACGACTTTGTTGAAGCGGCGCTGAAGCGCGGCGCGGTTGCGGCAGTGGTATCGCGCGCGCGGGCGGCCAATTTGCCCGACGCGGCGCTGGCTGTGCCGCTGCTGATCGCCGAAGACCCGCTGGTCGCGTTGCAAGCACTGGCCGCGCATGTGCGCCGCCAGTGGGGACGGCGCGTGGTGGCCGTTACCGGCTCGGCGGGCAAGACCACCACCAAGGAGGCAGTGGCCGCGGCCTTGGGCGCGAAGTTCAACGTTCACAAATCCCAGGGGAATCTGAACAACGCGTTCGGCCTGCCGCTGCAATTGCTGCGCCTGGAAGCGGAGCACGAGATCGCGGTGGTGGAGATGGGCATGAACCACCCCGGCGAGATTGCGGCCCTGGCGCGCATCTCCTCGCCCGACTGGGGCGTGGTGACCAATGTGGGCACGGCGCATATCGAGAACTTTGCCGACGGGCAGGCCGGGGTGGCTCGCGCCAAGTTCGAACTGGTGGACGCGCTCCCGGCCAGCGGCGTGGCCTTCCTCAACTGCGACGATCCGTATGTCTCGCAGTTTGGCCGCGACTTTGCCGGGCGCGCCGTGTACTTTGGCGCCGGCCCCTGCGCCGATCCGCAGCTGCTGGAAGCGAAGGAAGACCTGGCGGGATTGCATTTGCGTTTTCGCGCTGGGGAGCGCGAGGGCAGCTTGACGCTGAAATTGCTGGGCGCGCACAACGCCTTGAATGCGCTGGCCGGGCTTGCGGTAGCCCTGGAGGCGGGCGTGGATCTGGATGCGGCGCTGGCCGAGCTCGCGTCGCTGGCCGCCGGAGACAAGCGCGGCCAGGTGATCGAGATTGGCGGCGCGACGATTCTGAACGACAGCTACAACTCCAATCCGGAGGCGCTGCGCGCGATGATCCGCACCCTGGCCGGGCGTCCGGCAGGCCGCCGCATCCTCGTAGCCGGGGAGATGCTTGAGTTGGGCGAGCACGGCCGCGCGCTGCACGCCGCCTGTGGACGCGCCGCTGCCGAGGCCGGGCTCGATCTGGTCGCCGGCGTGGGCGGCAACGCCGAGCATCTGGCTGCAGCGGCCTGCAGCGGTGGAGTCGCATCGCTCTTCCTGCCCGATGCCGACGCCGCCGGCCAGTGGCTCAAGCAGACCTTGCTGCCGGGAGACGTTGTGCTGGTAAAGGGATCGCGCGGCGTTCATCTGGAGCGGGCGATCGAGGCGATCAAGAGCGGAAGCGAGGAAGTGGAGGAATAGTGAATCTTCAAAGGCTTTCCGGTTGCGCCACTTTTCTCGCCGCGCTTGCATTCGCGGCTCCGCTGCCTGCGCAGAGCCCATCGTGGACCAAGCCCTTCCCGCCGTTCCGCATCGCGGGCAACCTCTATTACGTCGGCAGCGAGGAGTTGGCCTCTTACCTGATTGTCACGCCCCAGGGAGACATTCTGATCAACAGCAGCACCGAGGCAAACGTTCCGCTCATCCAGAAGAGCGTGGAGCAGTTGGGCTTCCGCTTCAGCGACATCAAGATACTGCTCATCAGCCATGCGCACTTCGACCATTGCGCGGGCAGCGCGAAGGTAAAGCAGCTTACCGGCGCCAAGTATTTCGTCATGGACGCGGATGTGCCGGTTGTGGAGTCGGGCGGCAAGGCGGACTTTCAGTACGGCGCGGACCCCGCGATGCGCTTTCCGGCCACGCATGTCGATCGCGTGCTTCACGATGGCGACACTGTGCGGCTGGGAGATGCGGTCTTGACGGCACACCTGACCGCCGGCCACACGAGAGGGACGACGACCTGGACCATGGACGAGACGGAGGGCGGCAGGACACTGCACGCGGTGATCGTGGGAAGCCCGAATGTGAATCCGGGGTACAAGCTGGTGGACAACAAGGTCTATCCGCAAATTGCGGATGATTATTATCATGGTTTTCAGGTGCTGAAGAGCCTGCCTTGCGACCTGTTTCTCGGCGCTCACGGCAGCTACTATGGGCTGAATGAGAAATACGAGCGCTGGCTGCATGGCGATGGCGATGCCTTTATCGATCCCGAAGGCTACAAGAACTACGTCGCCGATCGAGAGCAGACATTCGAGGCGGAGCTGAACCGGCAGTTGGCGGAAAAGCAGTGAGTCCGCGGGGCTTGCGCTTTGTGCCAAATGGCGCGATAATGTTGCCAGGTGGCCGGCATGAGCATTGCTGAGATTGTGGAAGTGCTGGGCGGCAAGAAAACCTTCAAGCTGCCCATTCGGAAGGCGGACGATCTGGTCGCCCAGGTGCGCGTGGGGCTTCCGGCTTCGACTGTGAACCTGCTGGCGGACGCGCTGTCTATGCAGAGAGCGCAGGTCGCAAAGCGCCTCAACATTCCGGGCCGCACGCTGAGCCGCAGGCTGGCGACGAAATCGCGACTGACGCAAGACGAGTCGGACAGAACCCTTCGCATGGCGCGAGTGGTCGCTCTGGCCAATGAAATCCTGGGGAAGGAAGACAAGGCCTCGCGCTGGATGGTGGCGCCGAACCGTGCATTGGGCGGACAGCGGCCATTCGATCAGCTCGATACCGAGCTGGGCGTGCGCTCGGTGGAGGAGATTCTCTACGCCATTGCCTATGGAATGTATAGCTGATGAAGGTATGGAGGCTCTTCCCGAAGCATTTTTGCGAGACTGCCTTCACGGGCGTTGGCGGACTCTACGCGGCCAGGCGCTGGAATCATCTGGGCACGGTAATGGTTTACTGCTCAACCTCGCCGGCGCTGGCGGCTCTGGAGTTCTTCGTCAATCTGGAGCCGAACGAAGCGCCGGACGATCTGCTGCTCGCGGAAGCCACGATCCCCGACGACTTGGTGGAGCAACTGAAACTTGACCTGCTGCCCGCTGACTGGCGCGAGCTGAGCAACCTCGCGTGCCGCGATCTTGGCACCGGCTGGGCGACCAGCGGGCGCTCTGTGGCGCTCCGGGTTCCGTCGGCGGTGGTCGACGGGGACTGGAATGTGCTCTTGAATCCGAGGCACGCGGATTTCAGTAAAGTTCAGCTTGCCGCACCTAACCCGTTTCGCTACGACGAGCGCATGTTCCGCTGAGAAGGGTTTGGTATCCCACCCTTTCCGTACACTGCGGCGAACGGCAAGGATAGGGCACCCAGCAGCAAAAGATGGTTGGGAAGCCGGTTCCCCCAGCGCGATTTCCACGCTGCCGGCAGTGCCGGCCCTGTAAAATCAACCTGAAACCCGCCTCATTCCGGCTCTGGAGGCCCTTTGCTCTACTGGCTGCTCTACGAAAAGCTGTTTCCGTTCTTTCACCCGTTCCGGATCTTCCGCTACCTCACCTTCCGCACCGCCTTTGCCTCGCTCACGGCGCTGCTGATCGCGCTGTTCATCGGCCCGTGGGTGATCCAGAAGCTGCGCGAGTTCCAGATCGGCCAGTTCATCCGCGAAGACGGCCCGCAGTCGCACCTGAAGAAGAGTGGAACGCCCACCATGGGCGGCGTGCTGATCGTGATTGCGATCCTGCTGCCCACGGTACTGTGGTCCGATCCCTCGAATCTGTTTGTCTGGATCACGGTCTTCTCGACCCTGGCCTTCGGGGCCATCGGTTTTGCCGACGACTACATCAAGGTTGCCAAGCGACGCAGCATGGGCCTGACGGCGCGCGCCAAGCTTCTTTATCAGGGGCTGGCCGGAGCGGCGGTGGCGATTGCGCTGGTGGCGCTGGATCAGTTCAGTGTTTTCTCCACACGGTTGACGGTGCCCTTCGTAAAGCAGTGGCGTCCCGACCTTCAATGGCACGCGTGGCCCAGCACGCTCCCGCACCTGGGGTTGCTGGCCTTTGTGCCCTTTGTGGCCTTCGTCATCTTTGTACTCACGCTCTCTTCGAACGCGGTGAACCTGACCGACGGACTGGACGGGCTGGCCATCGGCTGCACCATCATCGCCGCCGGCGCGCTGGCCGTTCTCACCTACGTCAGCGGCAACGTGGTCTTCGCCGACTACCTGGAATTGCAGCACATGCCCAAAGTGGCCGAGCTGACTATCTATTGCGGGTCCATGGTGGGAGCGTCCATCGGTTTTCTCTGGTATAACGCCCACCCGGCCGAGGTCTTCATGGGCGACGTGGGCTCGCTGGCCCTGGGAGGAGCCATCGGCACGGTGGCTATTGTCATCCGGCAGGAGCTGCTGCTGCCGTTCATCGGCGGCATCTTTCTGCTGGAAGCGGTCTCCGTGATCCTGCAAGTGGGCAGCTACAAGCTGCGCAACAAGAAGCGAATCTTCAAGATGGCCCCGCTGCATCACCACTTCGAGCAGTTGGGCTGGCACGAGTCCAAGATCATTGCACGCTTCTGGATCGGCGCCCTGGTGTTTGCATTGTTTGCACTCACCACGCTGAAACTTCGTTAGACACACTCCGCGCCGGGCACATTGCGGTACACAATAAAGAAGTCGCGGAAGCCAGAGGATCGATCCAAATGATGGAACTCAAGGGCAAGAAGGTTCTGGTTGTGGGACTGGGCAAATCCGGCCTGGCGGCGGCGCTGTTTTTGCGCCGGCGCGGCGCCTACGTGACGGTCTCCGACGTGCGCAGCGCCGAGACGCTGGCCAATGACATTCCCGCGTTGCTCGACGAGGGCATCATGGTGGAGACCGGCGGCCACGGTCTGCTCACTTTCCGCCGCCAGGACCTGATCGTGGTCAGCCCCGGCGTGCCGCTGGATACGCCCGAACTGGCGCAGGTAAGGAGCTTCGGTTTGCCGGTGATCGGCGAGCTGGAACTGGCCGCGCGCTTTCTCAAGGGCCGCACCGTGGCCATTACCGGTTCCAACGGCAAGACCACCACCACTACCCTGTTGGGTGAGATCCTGAAGAAGGCCGGATTTCCCACGCTGGTGGGAGGCAACATCGGCGTGCCGGTGGTGGGGCTCATCGACCAGAGCACGGACGAAACCTGGTCGGTGCTCGAGGTCTCCAGCTTCCAGCTTGAAAGCACCGAGCAGTTTCACCCCAACATTGCCGTGATCTTGAACATTACGCCCGATCACTTGGACCGGCACGGCAGCTTCGAAAACTATGCGCTCGCCAAGGAGCGCATCTTTGCCGCTCAGAACGCACGGGACTTCGCGGTGCTGAACGCCGACAATGCGCGCGCCGCCGATGCCGCAACCCGCTCCGCCGCCAAGGTTTATTGGTTCTCCGTCGAGCATCCGGTCAAGCAAGGCGCGTGGCTGGAAGAGGGGTTCGTGGTCTATCGCACGGCCCGGGATGCGGCCACGGAACGGGTGATGCCGCTGCGTGGAATCCCGCTCAAGGGCGCGCACAACGTGGAGAATGTGTTGGCCGCGGTGGCGGCGGCGCGGCTGGCCGGTGCGCCGGCGGAGGCCATTCGCAGCGCCATCGAGAGCTTCCAGGCGGTCGAGCACCGGCTGGAGTTTGTGGCCGCGGTCAACGGCGTCGAGTTTTATAACGACTCCAAGGCCACCAACGTGGACGCCACGGCCAAGGCCGTCGCCGCCTTCCAGTCGGGCATTCACCTCATCCTGGGCGGCAAGGACAAGGGCTCGGACTATACCCTGCTGGCGCAACTGCTGCGGGAGCGGGTGCGCGCCGTCTACACCATCGGCTCGGCGGCGGCCAAAATCGAGTCGCACCTGCGCGGGGTGGTCTCCATCCACTCCTGCGAGACGCTGGAGAATGCGGTCGGCGCGGCGGCCTCGGCCGCGCGTCCCGGCGAGGTGGTGCTGCTGGCGCCGGCCTGTTCCAGCTTCGACCAGTTTGAGAACTACGAGCACCGGGGCCGCGTCTTCAAGCAACTGGTGAGCGAACGGAGGGGATAGAAGGCATGCCAGCGCGCGTCGGGATCGACAAGTGGCTCTTCTTCACCACCATGGTGCTCACCGTGGTGGGGCTGGCGATGGTCTTTTCCGCCTCGGCCGTGGTGGCCCAGGAGCGCTATCACTCCGAGTTCGCCGATGTGGGCAGGCAGGCCGGCTGGGCGCTGGCCGGCGCGCTGGCCATGCTGGCCCTGATGCGCGTGGACTTCAACCTCTACAAATCTCCGCGCTTCATCTATCCCGCCTTGTGCGTGACCACGCTGCTGCTGGTGCTGGTCTTCTTCATCCCCGGCTCGCACAACGTCCACCGCTGGATTCGCTTTGGCAGCCACTTCACCTTTCAGCCATCGGAGATCGCCAAGCCGGTGATGGTCCTGTTTCTGGCCTGGTTTCTTCATACCCGGCTGGGCGCCATGCGCGACTGGAGGCACACGCTGCTGCCCGCGGTCCTCATGCCGGTTGTGTTCGTCCTGCTGATCGTCAAGCAGCCCGACCTGGGCACGGCGCTGGTTCTGCTCGGGGTGACGGCCATGATGCTCCTGCTGGCCGGAATGGAGTGGAAGTACCTGATTGGCGGTTTCCTGGCGACGCTGCCCGGCCTGATCGCGCTGCTCTTCATGGTTCCCTGGCGGCGGGCGCGGATGCTCGCCTTCCTCAACCCCGATGCCGATCCGCAGGGCGCAGGATTCCACATCAACCAGTCGCTCATCGCCGTGGGCACCGGCGGCCTCACCGGCCGGGGCTACATGGAGGGCATTCAGAAGCTCTTCTTCCTGCCCGAGCCGTCCACGGACTTCATCTTCGCCAATATCGCCGAGGAACTGGGGCTGGTTGGCGCTCTCCTGATTGTGCTGCTGTTCGCTTTCTTCGGCGTGCGCGGCTTGCGCGCGGCCTTTCGTTCCCCGGACTCCTTTGCGCGGCTAGCGGCCTTCGGTATCACCACCACCATCCTGCTGCAAGCCTTCTTCAATATCAGCGTGGTGCTGTCGCTGGTGCCGACCAAAGGCATCCCGCTGCCGCTGATCTCCTCCGGCGGGACTTCCCTCTTTTTCACCCTGGCCTCGATCGGGATACTGCTGAACATAACCAGGAAGGCCGAGTGACAACAGGGATCAGGTGGCGGCGAACAGCCACGGAAAGGCGGCATCACTCTATGCTCAGACTCAATATCAAAGCTCTCAGGAAGTTCATGGGGTGGGTTTTCGCGGTCACTTCCTTGGTGAGCATCTGGATGGCTTCTCGCCTCATTCTGTACCAAATTCATCGGCACTACACTTTTCGGCGGCTTAGCATCCTGCTCCTTGTTCTGCTTCTGGATGTGATATTCCCAGTTTTGGCTGTCATCTGGGGAGTGGCATGGTGGAAGCTCAGGAATGAAAATCCATCGACGAAGGGATGGGGGATTGCCGCAAGCCTGGCATATATTCTGTTTTTCCTCATGGGAGGCTATCATTGCTGGCGATCTCTCCCTGGACCCTCGTGTGTTGTGTTGGCAGTTGGAGTTACTGGACTGGTTGCTTTCTCGCGTCGCAATGAAATTCAATCTAAGACAAATGGCATAGAACCAGAAAGCGACCCCTCCTGAGAGGCACGGACTTGGCTCAACTGCGCGTTCTCATCGCCGGCGGCGGCACCGGCGGCCACATCATTCCGGCGCTGGCGGTGGCTCGCGAGCTGGTTGGGCGCCACTCGGCCGAGGTGCTCTTTGTGGGCACCGCGCGCGGCATGGAGACCCGCCTGGTGCCCGAGGCCGGCTTCAACCTGCGCCTGATCGATGTGGGCCCGCTCAAGAACGTATCGATGATGACCAGGCTGCGCACCCTGCTGAGCCTGCCGCGCAGCATTGCCGCCTGCACGGACCTGATCCGCGAGTTCAAGCCCTCGGTCGTCTTCGGCGTGGGCGGCTACGCCTCCGGCCCGGCTATGGCGGCGGCGCTCCGGCTCAAAGCACCCGCCATGGCCTTTGAGCCCAACGCCATGCCGGGGCTGGCCAACCGCCTGGTTGGCAAAAGGGTGCAGGCCGCAGCGGTCAACTTCCCCGCGGCGGCGAAGTGGTTCAGGAACTGCGAGGTCACGGGCATTCCGGTGCGCCCGGAGTTCTTTGCGATTGAGCCCCCTACTAGCGCCGAGCCCCACCTGCTGGTCTTTGGCGGCTCGCAGGGCGCGCACATCTTCAATATCCATCTGCCCGCAGTGATTGCGGCGCTTCTCGAAGCGGTTCCGGGGTTGACGGTGCTGCACCAGAGCGGGATTCGCCACGCCGATTCGACCCAGGCAGCCTATGCCGCCAGCGGCGCAGACCCCAAGCGCTGGCAGGTGTGGCCGTTTCTCTACGACATGCCTGCGCGCTTTGCCCAGGCTAACCTGGTGATGGCGCGCAGCGGCGCCTCAACGGTGGCCGAACTGGCTGCCGCCGGCAAGCCCAGCCTGCTGGTGCCCTTTGCCGCCTCCGCCGATGGGCACCAGAAGCGCAATGCCGAGGCCATGGTGGATGCCGGGGCGGCCGCCTTCCTGCTGGAGCAGGAGTTGAAGATTCCCGGCAAGCTGCTGAATACGCTCACCGGGCTGCTGACCTCGCCGAGGCAACTGGCCGCCATGTCCGATGCGGCGCGAAACCAGGCTCACCCCGCCGCTGCCGAGCGCATCGCCGACCGCCTGGCCGCGCTGGCGGCGGAGAAGCCTTCACGGTTGTGAAAGGCTCTCACGAGCGCGAAGCGTTTCCTGCTTGACAGCATTGCGCCTCTTCCAACTCCGGGTGCGTCTTGCATTGTGAGCCGCCGTCCGGCGCCCATGTTTCCCTTTGGGGTCCTGTGCTACTATCAGCGTCGAGAAGTATCAGTTCCCCGGAGAATTCAGAGATGGCATACGTCATTGCAGAACCCTGTATCGGCACCAAGGACACCGCCTGTGTAGACGCCTGTCCTGTCGATTGCATCCACCCCAAGAAGGACGAAGACGGCCACGCCGAGAGCGACCAGTTGTTCATCGATCCGGTCGAGTGCATCGACTGCGGCGCGTGCGTTCCGGCCTGCCCGGTCTCGGCCATCTTTGCGCAAGACGATCTGCCGGAGAAGTGGGCCAGCTTTACCGAGAAGAACGCGGCGCATTTCGGACGCTAAGCGGCTTCCAGGCTCGTTCCGCGGTTGAGCTTTATAACGATGCGCATCCCGCACCGAGGGATGCGCATTGCTTTCTCAGCGCTATGGGGCCATTTTGAATGAGCGGGCGCTCGGGGGCAGGCAGATCTCCGCGGCAGCTTACTGCGCGGTCTTGTCCATCGCACTTACGGCGGAGGAGAAGTCCAGCCTGGGAATCCAGCCTTTGGGATCTTCCGTCGATCCGGGAACCGTTGCTGCGCCGGGCGCAATCGCAAACCGCCCCTTCTCGATTTCTACAAATTCAACGCGGTCGCCGGTCTTGAGCCCGAGCTGTTTGCGGACGTGGGAAGGGAGGGTGATGCGGCCGTTGAAGGTGACCATCGCGGTGGGCATTTTATACCTCTGCCTATATTGTACCCTTGAGGCGGTCAGCGACCTGGGCAGAAAGCTGTGGAAAGTCAGCATTGCCTCCCCGGCGCGCCCTGGGGGAGCTCGGCCTCTTGCACAACGCTCCAGACGCTGCCCTCCTCGCGCAGCCAAATCAACTAACCCCAAGTGTTCCATATGTTTGCACAATCTTGACAAGATTCCCGGCCATCCTGTAGCCTTCCCTGAAATCTCGGAGGCAAACCAAATGAAGCACGTATTGGAGATGGCAGCCGTTCTTCTGGCAATAACCTGTGCGGCGGCCCAAACCCCGAAGCCCGCAGCCCAGGTTCCGAAGCCGGCAACAGTAAATGCAGCGCAAAAATCGGTGGCAATGAAAGCTGAGAAAGAACAGCTCCCCTTTGAGGTGGTCTCGGCGAAACGGGTGGACAGCGTGGACGGGTTGGCTGGTAGCTCTCTCTCATGGAAGAAAGACGATCCAAGAACCGGCCTGATCGTTGTGTTGAAGCGGAAGTCGCCCGCCAAATCCCTCATGTTGTACTCTGCCGACTTCTCTCTGCACGATAGTGCTTCCGATTTCATTCCCGCCAGCCCCGTGGTCGGAGTTTCATCCGGAATGAAAACTCCCGGCGAGAGCCATACTTGGATTCTGGGTGTCGTTTCAGCCACGAAGATTGACGAAGGGGGTGCCTACTTCGCCCTTCTCTTTGAAGCTCACAAGAAGCACCAGGATTTTTCATTGCGGTATGCGGTCCCGTTGGCCGATGGAATCAAAGTTGCCGCGCAGTGAGTCCTGCCGCAGGCCGCAATGCGAAGATAATAGACGCATGAGCGTGCTCACCTCGGAAGCCGTGGTTTTGCGCACCTGGCCGGTGCATGAGGCCGACCTGATCGTGAGCTTCTTCACGCGCGACTACGGCAAGGTCCGCGGCGTGGCCAAGTCGGCGCTGAGGAGCCGCAAGCGCTTTGGCGGTGCGCTGGAGCCGATGACCGTTGCGCGCGCCTGGTTTGCCGAGCGGCCCCGCCAGGAACTCGTTCGGCTGGATCAACTTGAAATCGTGCGCTCGCCGCTCTCGGCCCCCGTGGACCATGCGCGCATGACGGTGCTCAGCTTCTTTGCCGAGGTGCTGGACGAGGCGCTTCCCGACCACGATCCCCAGGAGACGGTCTTCCGGCTGCTGCTGGCGGTCCTCGACCAGACCACGGTCGAACAGCCCTGGATGCCGCTGACCTATTTCTCCCTGTGGATAACTCGGCTGATGGGCCTGTTGCCCGACATCGCCCACTGCACCACCTGCGGCGAGGCGCTTGCGGCCGGAGAGACCAGCTTCAATACCCTCGGCGACGGCCTCTTCTGTGCGGCTCATCGCGGCGGCAATGCGAGTGGGCTCTCGGCCGATTCCTGGCAACTGGCGCAACGCATGCTCCGTGCGCCGGCAACGGCTTTTGCCGCCGAGGCCTGGACGCGCCGCCGCGGGCAGGATCTGCGCCGCTTCACCGTGCAAGCCCTGGAGCGCCATCTGGAGCGCAAACTGCGCTCGGCGGAGGCCCTGGGACGGCTGGGCGGCTGATAAGCGTCGAAGGGCTGCTAAAATTGGCTCAGTTCCGACGAGAGAGATTTCCACGTGCCTTCATCCATCGATTCATCGTCCGCGGTTGTGTCCGCTCCCAAGCCCGCCGCGCTCACCTTTCAGGAGCTACTCTTCCGCTTGCAGAGCTTTTGGGCGGCGCGGGGCTGCGTCCTCCAGCAGCCCTACGACGTTGAAGTGGGCGCGGGTACCATGGCTCCGGAGACGTTCCTGCGCGTGCTGGGGCCCAAGCCCTATCGCGTCGGCTATGCGCAGCCCTCGCGGCGGCCCGCCGACGGCCGCTACGGCGAGAACCCCAACCGGCTCTTCAAGCACACGCAGTTTCAGCTCATCCTCAAGCCGCCGCCGGTCAACGTCCAGGAGCTTTATCTCGAATCCCTGGAAGCCATGGGCATCGACCTCGCGCAGCACGACCTCAAATTCGAGGAGGATAACTGGGAGTGGCCGGCGGGCGGCGCCTGGGGAGTGGGCTGGCAGGTAATGCTCGACGGCCTGGAAATTACCCAGTTCACTTACTTCCAGCAGTGCGGGGGACTCGACCTAGACCCCATCTGCGCCGAGCTGACTTATGGGCTGGAACGGATTGCGGCGTTCTTGCAGGATGTCGATTCGATCTACGACATCGTGTGGGCCGTCGATCCGGAGACGGGCGCGCCCGTGACTTATGGCGAAGTCAGGCTGGCCGAGGAACTTCAATTCTCGGTCTATAACTTCGAGTTTGCCGACGTGGGCAAGCTCTGGGAGCACTTCAACCTTTACGAGGCCGAGGCGAAATCGCTGATCGAACAGGCCGGCGTGCTGTTTGCGAACCAGGACGCAAGCCCGGTCGAGAAGCGCCGCTTTCCGCTGCTGGCCACTTACGAGCTGGCGCTCAAATGCTCGCACCTGTTCAACCTGCTTGACGCGCGCGGAGCTATCAGCGTTACCGAGCGGGTGGGCGTGATTGGGCGCATTCGTGCGCTGGCGGTGGGCGTAGCCAAGGCGTATGCATTGCAGCAGGTCAGCGAGTCAGCGAGTTAGCATTTAACGGAAAGAAACTCAAGCTTATGACGGATTTCTTGTTGGAGATAGGGCTGGAAGAGGTTCCGGCCCGCATGATTGCCGGGGCTGAAGCCGAGTTGGGCCGGCGGGTGAACGATCTGCTCGCGCGCGAGCGGCTGCTCGGCGCCGCGGCCAGGCTGACCACTTACTCGACGCCGCGGCGGCTGGCCGTGCTCGTTGAAGATGTTCTCGCGAGTCAGGCCGACACCGAGGAAAAGCTGACCGGTCCCTCGTGGAAGGTTGCCTTCAAGGATGGCGCACCGACGGCCGCGGCTCACGCATTTGCCAGGAAGGCGGGCGTGGCCGTCGAGGCTCTTGAAAAGGTCGTCAACCCCAAGGGCGAGTATGTGGGCGCGACGGTGAAGCGGCTGGGCCGCGCGGCGGCGAAGCTGCTGGCCGCGGAGCTGCCCAAGGAGGTTCTCAGCCTCTACTGGGCCAAGAACATGTACTGGCGCGCGGGCAAGCCCGAGCGATTCGTAAGGCCGGTGCGCTGGGTGGTGGCGCTGCTCGACTCGAGCGTGGTTCCGCTGGAGATTGCTGGAATTGCCGCCGGCAACACGAGCCGCGGCCATCGCGTGCTCCACGGCGAGGTTCCCGTGGTGCTGGCCAAGGCCACGGATTATGTGGAATCGCTGCGCAAGGCATTTGTTGTGGCGGATGTGGCCGAGCGCAGGCAGTCGATTCGCAAGGCGCTGGATGCGGCTACGCGCGCGGTTGCCGGCGCCCGCTGGCGTGAAGATGCGGCGCTGATTGAAACCGTCGTGCACCTGACCGAGTGGCCTACCGTGGTGCTGGGCGGCTTCGAGCCTGAGTACCTGGCCCTGCCGGAAGAGGTGCTGGTCACCGTGATGCGCGACCACCAGAAGTACTTCGCGGTCGAGGGAGCCGACGGCAAGCTCGCGCCGCACTTTCTTGCCGTGCTCAATACTCAGGTGGACGAGGAAGGCGCGGCGATCATCCGCCACGGCAATGCGCGCGTACTCCGCGCGCGCTTCAAGGACGCGCAGTTCTTCTGGGACTTCGACCAGAAGACGCCGCTCACCGAGCGCGTGGAGAGCTTGAAGAACGTCACCTTCCAGAAGGAATTGGGCAGCTACTACTGGAAGACTGAGCAGAATCTGGCCGTAGCGCAGGCGCTGGCCGCGGTGGTGAAGGCCGCCGGCGTTGCGTTCGATGAAGCAGCATTGCTCAAGGCAGTCGAACTGGCCAAGACCGATCTAACTACCGAGTTAGTTAAGGAGTTTACCGAGCTACAAGGAGAGATTGGCGGCCTGTACGCGCGAGCGCAGGAATTGGGCGATGCCGCAGCGCAAGCCATCTATGACCAGTACAAGCCAGCCTCTATAGATGACGCGATCCCGACGACAATTGAGGGCCAATTGCTTGGATTGGCGGATCGCATTCAAACAATTACCGAAATGTTCGCAATCGGTAATGCGCCGACGGGATCGAAGGATCCGTTCGCGTTGAGACGTGCTGCGAACGCGGTTGTTAAAATTCTGGCTGAGTCGCAGCTACCGCTCACAGTTTTGGCGCTGCTAACATCGACCGGTCGAAGCAGTGAAGAAGTGGCCGAGTTTATGCGCGAACGTCTCAGCTTCTATCTCAGGGATGTACGCGGGTTCGGTTATGACGTCGTAAATGCGGTCCTAGCTAAGGATTTGCGGAATGTTTATGGCCTTTTACGTGTGGACGATATTCGAGATGTAATTGCACGTGTTGAATCGCTAAACGACGAACGCGGTTCTGCGGATTTCCTCGCCGTTTCTTCCGCGTTCAAGCGAATCAAGAACATTATTCGCCAAGCACAAACAAGGGGCGAGGAGTCTCGCGAGCCTGAGCAATTCACCGAGTTATTGGTCGAACCAGAGGGTATGCGCCTTTTGGAAGAAGCAGACCTTTTGGTCATTGAACTACGTGGCTTGATCGAAAACAGGAGATACCGTGAGGCCCTCCGGTTAGTGGGAGCTCTGAGGCCTTCTGTTGACGCATTCTTTGATAAGCCAGTAGTGGTTCTTCACGACGATCCGAAACTCCGAGCAGCTCGGCTCGCTCTTGTTCGCCGCGTGTTTTTCTCCCTAGCGGGCATCGCCGACTTCAGCGAGATCGTAACGGGATGATGCGCAGGATGCACTGCAGGGGAAAGAGCAAGAGATTCTCCTAAAGAAGGCTCAGGAACTCATCAACCGTCAGGCCCGAGACCCGAATCAGCGCGCGCAACGTGCCGGGGGCAAGCTCAGAATGCAACGGAACCGTGAGATTTGCCCGGACGCCCGCGTTGGTCAGGATCAAGTGGCTTCCGGCTTGCCCACGGGCCAGCCACCAGCCTTTCCAAAGGCCTTCGCAGCGTCTCTGCCTGAGATGTTGCTGAGCTTTCCCATGGTTCATGCCCCGTACTCTATGTATTCTAGAAAGAGTGGGTTGTGGAAAACGCGGTCCAATTGCCTCGCTAAGCAGGTCGTGGAAGGACCGGATACCCCTACACGGCAACAAGCACAGGCATCTGCCCCGCCGGCAACGAGTCCGCGGCCTTCTGATCTTCAGCCCAAAGCCAGCCTGCGATGGCCTCCCGGATATTGACGAGCGCCTCCTTTTCGTCCTTGCCCTGGCTCACGCAGCCCGGCAGCGCGGGGCATTCGGCCACAATCCAACCATCTTCTTCGGGATGCAGGACCACATGGAACATCATGGTTACGCTCCTTCGCAATCCGGATTGCCCAGCTTGGAGACCCCGGATTGCGCGCCAGACCATTGTACGAGGGCAGGACGCCCAATGCCAGCCTACCACCATCGAGCATTTAGACTGTATAGGTTATGAGCACATTGAAAGCCGTTCGCGGCACGCGCGACCTGTTGCCGCCGGAGACGACCCTCTGGAACCGGATCGAGGCAACCGCCCGCGCCGTCTTCGCCCGCTACAACTTCGGCGAGATTCGCACGCCCGTCCTTGAAGACACCGCTCTCTTTGCCCGCGGCGTGGGCGAGGAGACCGACATCGTCTCCAAGGAGATGTATACCTGGGAGGATGGCGAACGGTTTGAAAAACGCAAGATGCAGGACGATTGGTTAAATAAGAATCGGGCAGACGGTTACCACGTCCAGGTAGACAAAGTCCATGTCCAGCATCCGAGGATCGAGGGAGAACTATTTCGTCTAGGTGTTGACCTCGTCGTAATGCGCGGAATTACGGTACCGGGCCAGATTTTACCGAGCCATTGCTTCGAGCTTGTTCGTTTTGCACCCGAAGTCTCAGACAGTCTGATTTCAGCCTTGATTCAGGCTAAAAATCTCGTGCTAACCGATACACTGCGTGAGCTCCAGGCACGGGTTATTCCGAGGCTCGTCGTTCCGACTTCTGTCTCCTTGAACACTTGGGTTGATCCTCTCGAAGTTGTTGTCGAACAACTTCAGGGCCAGTTCTTTGCCTCTTCCCAGTCCCTCACCCTGCGCCCCGAAAACACCGCCGGCGTGGTCCGCGCCTACATCGAGCACCAGCTCGGCGAAACCGGCCAGTTGCAGAAGCTCTACTACATCGGCCCGCAGTTCCGCCGCGAGCGCCCGCAGAAGGGCCGCTACCGGCAGTTCTACCAGATAGGCGCGGAGGTTCTCGGCCCGCCCTCGGCCGGCAGCGAGAGCCCCCTGCGCGACGCCGAAGTCCTCGAAATGCTGGCCACGCTGCTCGACGAGCTGGGCATCGCCGGCTGGACCCTGGAGCTAAACTCCGTTGGCTCCGCAGCCGACCGCGAACGTTACAATCAGGCGTTGCGTGCCGCGCTGGTCCCGGTTGTCGGCCAGATGTGTGCGGACTGCCAGCGCCGGGCCGTCACCAACCCGCTGCGCGTGCTGGACTGCAAAGTTCCCGCTGACCAGCCGATCATCGACACGCTGCCGGTAATCGCCGACTTCCTCGACGAAAACTCGCAGGCCCACTTCGCAGCCGTCACCGCAGCCCTCGACGCCGCCTGCGTTCCTTACACGCTCAACCATCGGCTGGTGCGCGGGCTGGACTATTACACCCGCACCACCTTCGAGTTCACCCACGGCGGTCTCGGCGCGCAGAATGCCCTGCTCGGCGGCGGCCGCTACGATGGCCTCTCGGAGATGCTCGGCGGACCCAAAGCTCCCGGCATCGGCTTTGCCATGGGCCTCGACCGGCTTGTCCTTACGCTGCTGGCCCAGGAGTCCGCCGTAACGCCGGTGCTGGCCGATGCGTTCGTTGCGCCGCTGGGCGAGAGCCTCAATGCCGCCGCCCTCGTCCTGGCCCGAGAGCTACGCCACAAAGGGCTATGGATCGAGTTGGGCGACGGCAGTTTCCGCCTCAAGAAATCGTTTGAAGCCGCCGACAAGACCGCCCGCCGCATCGTCATCCTGGGCGAAGACGAACTCCAATCCGGTATTCTGACGGTGAAGACCTTCTCGACCGGCATACAGACAAAGGTTCCGCGCGGGGAGCTGGCGGAGTTTCTCAGCCAATGATAGGGCGACGAGTTCAGATTTGTGGTTTGAGATTTGTGGTATCCCACCCTTCGCAAAGGGCGCGAAGGATGGGGCACCCGCAGTTAGGACTAGTAACCAACAAGCAAGAGGACACAGGTAGTGCTCGATTTTCTAGGAACTCTCGAACGAACGCATCTCTGCGGCGAATTGCGCGCCGCGCACGCCGGCCAGCAGGTGGTACTCATGGGTTGGGTCAACCGCCGCCGTGACCACGGCAACCTCATTTTCCTCGATCTGCGCGACCGCTCCGGCATCTGCCAGATTGTGCTGGACAAGGAGCTGACCCCCGACGGCCATCTGAAGGGTGAACTAGTCCGCCCCGAGTACGTCGTTGCCACGGTCGGCAAGGTACGCCTGCGCGACGAGGATGCGATCAACCCCAAGATGCCCACCGGCGAGATCGAGATCGAAGCGACCCAGTTGCTGGTCCTCAACGACACGCGCTTGACTCCCTTCTCGCCCGCCGAAGAAGCTATCCAGAACGAAGAAGTCCGCCTCAAGTATCGCTACGTGGACCTGCGCCGCGCGGAGATGCAGCGCAACTTCCGGCTGCGCCACGACATCACGCTCGCCATCCGCGAGAGCCTCAGCCGCCAGGGCTTTCTGGAGATCGAAACCCCCATTCTTACCAAGTCCACGCCCGAGGGCGCGCGCGACTTCCTGGTGCCCAGCCGCGTCCATCCCGGCGAGTTCTACGCGTTGCCGCAGTCGCCGCAGATCTTCAAGCAGATTCTCATGATATCCGGCTTCGACAAGTACTTCCAGATCGCCCGCTGCTTCCGCGACGAGGACCTGCGCGCCGACCGCCAGCTCGAATTCACGCAAGTCGATCTGGAGATGAGCTTCGCGCGCCAGGAGAGCGTCTTCACCGTCGTCGAGCAGTTCCTGGCCGCGGGCTTTGCCGCCGCGGGGGTCACGTTGCCCACGCCCTTCCCGCGCCTCACCTACGACGATGCGATGCGGCAGTTCGGCAGCGACAAGCCCGACCTGCGCCTGCCCGGCCTCGCCGATGTGCGCTCCGCTTTCACGGATGAGAACCTCGCCGCGCTGCAAATCGACCCCGCGCTGCCCGTCGTCGCCTTCCGCATTCCCAACGTCGGTGAGCTGAGCCGCAAGGAGCGCGAGGACAACCATCCGCTCTTCGACTTGAAAAAAGGCGCCAAGTTCATCGACGACTTCAAGCGCCTGGCCAAGGGCTTCCCGGAGGCTGCGGTCACGGTGCGCGAGCTGGCTGGGGCGGCGGACGCCGACTTCGTCCTCATCGTGGCTGGCGACCCGGCGCACCACATCAAGGCCAGCGACACCAAGTTCGAGGGCCGCCTGAGTGAACGGGAGATCAACGTCTATTCGGCCGCCGGCAACTTCCGCACTGAGTTGGCCAAGAAGTACGCCGAGCGGCATGGAGCGTTCGGAGTAACCGGAAAGACAGTCCAGGAGGCTGCCGCGCGCGGTGAGGCCGCGAGTGCCGTAGACGGCTCAGCCGCCTTTCAGCCCATCTGGGTCGTCGACTTTCCCATGTTCGAGTACGACCTGACCACCGCCAAATGGATGCCCGCACACCACCCCTTCACCTCGCCCCACGAGGCCGACATGGCCAACCTGGTCAGCGATCCGGCCAGTGTCCGCGCCAACTGCTACGACCTGGCCATGAACGGCCTCGAACTCGGCTCCGGCTCCATCCGTATCCATCGCAAAGACGTGCAGCGGCAAATCTTCCAGTCGCTCGGCATCAGCGACGAAGAAGCCCACGCCCGCTTCGGCTTCTTCCTCGAAGCCCTCGAATACGGCGCCCCGCCCCACGGCGGCATCGCCCTCGGCCTGGACCGCATCGTCATGCTGCTGGCCGGCGCGTCCAGCCTGCGCGAGGTCATAGCCTTCCCCAAATCCGCCAAGGCCATCGACCTCATGGCCGAAGCCCCCACCACCGTCACCGACCAGCAGTTGAAGGAGCTGCACATTCGCGTTGCGCTAAGGAGTTGAGTTGCAAGGAGATTGAAACAGCTTCTTTAGGAGTTTGGCACAGCCGGATGCAGAATATGGGCCTTTGAAGATCGCGGCTTGGCGGCCTCGGCTAGGCTGCGCATCGGGAGGGGTGAATCCTGTGACTCGCGTATCGATGCTCTTGTTTCCGGCCGTCGTTGCCCTTGCACTCGCGGCGTCTCCTATTGCGGCTCAGATTTCAGCCGCCCAACCGCCGGCGAAACCTCTCACTGTGGAGGCGATCTTCTCCCATGGCCCGCTGATCGGCACCCCGCCCGACGAGCTTACCTGGTCGCCGGACGGCAAGCATCTGACCTACCTGGATGGCGGCGAGCTGATCGACCTGGACCCCGGCCTGAATTCCGAACAGTTCAAGCCACACGTGCTGGTGAGCCGCGCCAAGCTGGCATCGCTGGCCGGTGCGAGCGACTCAGAGACGGATCGCGACCATCGCGATCGCTACAATATGGCCAGCTATCTGTGGGCTCCGGACTCGGCGCATCTGCTCTTCGACTCCAACGGGCGGCTCTGGTTCTACGATCTGCGCAACGGAACGGGCGTGGAGGTCGGTTTTACCGGAGCTGCCTCCGGCGACGACCCCAAGTTTTCGCCCAACGGCGAGTTCATCTCCTTCATTCGCGACCACGGCCTTTTCGCCGTGCGGCTGCACGATCCCGGCAGCCCCGCGGCGGTGGTGGCCCCGGCGCCCAATTCGACGACCCTCAACGGCGAGGTGGACTGGGTCTACGAAGAAGAGCTGGATACACGCAGCAATTACTTCTGGTCGCCGGACTCGAAGAAGCTGGCTTACCTGCAGATGAATGAGGCGGATGTGCCGCGGTATCCCATTGAAGATTGGATTCCCACGCACGCGAAGGTCGAGTTGCAGAGCTTTCCGCAGTCCGGCGACCCCAATCCCGCTGTGCGCGTGGGCGTGACCGGCGCGGGGGGCGGCAAGACGGTGTGGGTCAAGCTGCCCATCGTTGCGGGCCAGGATTACATTCCGCGCTTTGGCTGGGCAGACCTTAAGACACTGTGGATCGAGACCATCACCCGCGACCACAAGCACCGCGATTTCTACTTTGCCGACGCCGCCACGGGCCGGGCGCGTCCAGTGCTCCAAATCGCGGACGATAAGTTTGTCGACGAAAACTACGACGTCTGGGTGGGCTCCGGCACGATCGCTCTGACCAACTGGACCGACGGCCACAACCATCTTTATCTCTACAGTTACGACCAGGGGAATCCAACTGCGGCCGAGGCCAAGCTGGAGCGGCAACTGACCAGGGGCGACTTCGAGGTGGGCGAGGTTTTGCGCGTGGATTTCGAGGACAAACTCATCGACTACGCCTCGAACGAAGGCAACCCGCTGGAGCAGCAGCTTTGGCAGGTGAGCTTTGCCGGCGAGCGCAAGCAGTTGAGCGCCGGCGCGGGACGCCATGAAGGCACCTTCGCTCCTGCCGGCGGCGCATTCTCCGACAAACAATCCACCCGCCTCGATCCGCCCACTCTGCGGCTCTGCCAGGCCCCCGGCAAGTGCAATGTCTTTTGGCAGACCAGGGCGCTCGAACCCTACCGCCTGCGCGCGCCGGAGCAGATTGAGGTGAAGGCCCACGACGGCAGCACGCTCTACGCCACGCTGCTGCTGCCCGAGGGCGCCGCAACTCCAGAATCGGTTCCGCTGATCGTGAATCCCTACGGCGGCCCAGGCGAGCCGACGGTGGCCAATCGCTGGAGCAATGGCCTGCTCTTCGACGAGCTGCTGGCCCAGCATGGCTTTGCGGTGCTGCACGCCGACAATCGCGGCACCGGCAATCGCGGGCGCGACTTTGCCCAGGCGGCCTGGCGTAACTTCGGTTCCGTCCAGTTCGAGGATCAGCTCACGGTACTTGATGCTGTGCTGGCCCGGTATCCGCAACTGGACAAGAAACGCCTGGGCTGGTGGGGCTGGAGCTGGGGCGGCAGCTTCACGCTCTATGCGCTCTCCCACTCCGACCGCTTCCGCGCCGGGGTTGCCGTTGCCCCGGTAACCGACTGGCGCAACTACGACTCGATCTATACCGAGCGCTACATGAGCCAGCCCGCGGAGTTTGCCTCCGGTTACCGCGACTTCTCTGCGGTCAACTGGGCGGCCAATCTGAAGGGGCGTCTGCTGCTGGCGCAAGGGACGGGCGACGACAATGTGCACATGGAGAACATGGTCCAGTATGTGCAGAAGCTGATCGAGGCCGGGATTCCCTACGACCTGCAAATCTACCCGCGCAAAACGCACTCCATCACTGGCCCGGATGTGCGGACGCATTTGTACAACCGCATTCTGGCCCACTTTGAGGAGTATCTGAAGCCGGCGGTCTCTTCTGTTGCCGGTCAATGAAGGAGGCTTTGCATGGCGCTGACCGACAACGAACTCGCGGCCCACTTGCGCAGCCGCGAGGAGTCCCTCCTCAACCCGGCAGTCCGCCGTGATCGAGCGCGGGTGGCCGCCCTGCTGGCCGAGGACTTTCAGGAATTCGGTTCCTCGGGTAGAGTGTGGACGCGGGAGCAGATTCTAGACCTACTCGCGACCGAGACGTCGCAGCCGCTGTCGATGGAAGACTTCGAGTGTCACCAGATTGCGGACGGGGTTGCACTGGTCTGCTACCGAAGCGTGCGCATCGATCCACTGACGCACCAGCCTGCCACGGCCTTGCGCAGTTCGCTATGGACAAATCAATCAGGCGAGTGGCGGATGCGCTTCCACCAAGGGACGCACTCGTCCTGAGCCTAAGAGCGACAAGCCCTTACAGTTCATGGCGGCTGAAAACGTCGTCCTTGTCGCGGCTGCGGCAATTCGAGCATTCCAGGCAGCTGACTAGCAAAACCGCCACGCCCACCGTCACTAGAACGGAGAGAACAGTTTCGTTCACCACCAACCAATCGATCAGGTCCTGCATACTTGGCGATCCGATCCCCAAGGAACCCAAAACCTCATAGCAATGCGGCCATTGCGGCGCAATTCTTCGCTATTGAGTTGGATGCATCCTCGCTCAATAGGTCTATTAACGGCCAGAATTCAGAATCGATCAGTGAATTCTTTCGGGTGCCTCTTGCAATATAGAGAACAAAAAGCGAACATAGTTCTCACATGGCAAACGGTCCGAATTCGCCGCTGAACCCGATGATGAACCAGGGGCAGCGGGAACTCAATACCCCGAATTGGGAAGCCGAGCCTGCCTCAAATGAACCAGAGAAGGCCCCTGCGGACGGCCAAGCGCGGGGCTCCACCCTGAACTGGCTCTTCGTTGACCTGAACTCCTACTTTGCCTCCGTGGAGCAGGAGGTTCGTGCCGAGCTGCGCGGCTGCCCGGTAGGCATTGTGCCCATGATGGCCGACACAACCTGTTGCATTGCCGCCAGTTACGAGGCCAAGGCCTACGGCGTCAAGACCGGGACCATAGTCGCCGACGCCAAGCGGATGTGCCCCGGCCTAGTGCTGGTGGAGGCGCGCCACGAGGTCTACGTCGATTTCCATCGCCGCATCGTCGAGGCCGTGGAAAGCTGCCTGCCGGTGACCGCCGTGCTCTCCATCGACGAGATGGCCTGCCGGCTGATCGGCCGCGAACGCCCCCTGCTGGCAGCCTTGGAGATGGGCCGGCGGGTGAAGGCGCGCATCCAGGAGCACGTAGGCCCCATGCTGCGCAGCTCGGTCGGCCTGGCCACCAACCGCTATCTGGCCAAGGTGGCCAGCGACATGGAGAAGCCCGACGGCCTGGTTGCGCTCCCGCTGGACATTCTGCCCCAGGCCTTGCGCCAGCTCAAGCTGCGCGACCTGCCCGGCATCGGAGCCCGGACCGAGAAGCATCTGAACGAGCGCGGAATCCACACCATGGAGGAGCTGCTGGCGCTGGACTGCGAGCAGGCCGGCCGGCTTTGGGGCTCGGTGTGGGGCGAGCGGCTGTGGCACTGGCTGCGGGGCGAGGACTTCGATTGGACCGAGGCCGAGCATCTGAAGTCCATGAGCCACCAGCACGTGCTCGCGCCCGATATGCGCACCCCGGACGCAGCCTGGGCGGTGGCGCACAAGCTGCTCCACAAGGCCGCCATGCGGCTGCGCGCGGGCGGCTTATGGGCAGGCAGCATCGGGCTGGCCATCGGCTTTGCGGTCCCGCGCGGACGCAAGACGCCCGCAAGCCGTCCCAGCAGTGAAGACCTGCCCCCTCAGCCCGGCGAGCAGGAGTCGCTGCCAGGTGACCCCGAGCCGCCAAGTACCCAGTCGGCCAACCACCCCAGCGGCGACGATCTGCCTCTGGCCACCCCGGTGAGCCGCTTCGGCGTGCCCGCGCGGGGATGGAAGGCTGAGCTGCGCCTGAGCGAATGCCAGGACAATCAGACGCTCATCGCCGCGCTGAGCCGCTTGTGGGCCAGCCGTCCCGCAGGGCGCGAATTCGACCATCCTTACTTCATCGGCGTGCATCTCGGCGGCCTGGTGCCCGACCGCCTGCACACGCTGAACCTGTTTGAAGCGACAGAGGACGAGCAGAGCCGGGCGCGCTTGCTGGCAGCCATGGACGCGCTGAACTCGAAATACGGCCTCAGCACACTGGCTCCCGCCACCATGCTCACCGCCTTCAAGGCCGCGCCCACCCGCATCGCCTTCCATAACATCCCCGATCTTTTCTAAGCGCGAGCCTCGGTCTTCTCCGTCTCCGCAAGGAAGGCGCCGGGCCGGGAATCTTCGTTCAGACACAAACTCGCCGCATTCCCGCGAGCCCGCCTCCGTTTTGCGTACTTCGCAGCGAACAAGATCGTTCTCCACGCCCGAAGCCGCGGCTCATTGAGAGGCTTGCGCAGGGGTCGTCTTGAGGAGCAGACTTGGAGACAACCGGAAACTGAGGAACCAAGGAGCAGCGGTATGTCCACTTTGAGGCGCGACGCGGCAATTTGTATCGGAATCGGACTGAGCCTGTTTATGACGGCTTGCGGAGGCGGAGGCTCCACTGTCCCGCCCCCTCCAACAACCTATGTGCTCACCGTGACTTCGACGAATCCGGCCAGCGGGGTGGCCATCACCGTGTCTCCCGCCGACAGCAACGGCGCCACGAACGGAACGACCAGCTTTACGCGAACTTATGATTCGGGGGCGTCGATCACGCTGACCGCGCCGACCACCGCAAACGGCAACACCTTTTCCTCGTGGACCGGTTGCACCACGGCCACCACCGTCACTTGCAGTGTAACGTTAAACGGCAGTATGACGGTCACGGCCAACTACGTCGCGACGGTGGTTACTCCGACGGTCACCGTCACCCCCGCGGCATCGAGTATTACAGTCGCGCAGTCGCTGGCCGTGACGGTCGCCGTCAGCGGGGGCAGCGGCAACCCTACCCCCACCGGCTCGGTAACGTTGAGCAGCGGAACGTACACTTCGGCGGCGGCAACGCTCACCAGCGGCAGCGCGCAGATCACCATCCCCGCCAATTCGCTGGCCGCGGGATCCGACACCTTGACAGCCGCCTATACACCCGACACGGCCAGTTCCTCCACCTACAACAAAGCCTCGGGCTCCGCCGCGGTCACTGCGGCGAGTGCGGCGGTGACGGTGAACCTGTCGAATACCGGCCCGGCTGTGACCGATCAGATTCTCGGCATGAACATGGCCGTCTGGTACGACATCGTGACCAACAAAGCCGGAGTTCTCGATGCCTTCCAGGCCGCCGGCATCAAGGCGGTACGTTGGCCGGGCGGATCGACCTCCGACGACTACCACTGGACCACCAATACAGTGTGTGGCGGCTATTCCGATGCGAATTCCACCTTTTCAAATTTCGTTAACGACCTCGCCGTTCCAGCCGGGCTCGATGTGGCGCTCACGGCCGATTACGGCACGGACGCGGCCTGCACCGGACCAGGCCAGCCTTCCGAAGCTGCTGCATGGGTGACCAACGCGCTGAGCCTCGGCATCACGGTGAGCCATGTGACGGTGGGCAACGAGGAATACGGAACCTGGGAGAAAGACCTGCACACCCCTGCGAACAACGCGGCAACCTACGCCGCCGCGACGGCGGGAACAGCCGGCTACTACGCGCTGATCAAAGCGGCCTCCCCGAAGACATTGGTTGGCGTGTCCGTCAATCCCGGCAACTCTCCGGCGTGGGACCCGACCGTGCTTGCCGACGCGCCCTATGATTTCGTGGAATACCACTACTATCCGGAGGCGCCGGGCAGTGAAAGCGACACCTTCATAACCCAGCAGGCGGCGCAGGAGTTGACCGAGAACATCAACACTATCAAGGCGGAACTGAAGACGGCCGGAAATCCAAACACACCCATTTACGTGGGCGAGATCGGAGGGCCATATAGCAATCCGGGCAAGCAGAGCTGGTCGATTACCCAGGGTCTGTATGCTGGACAGGTGCTGGGCGAGATGATGAACGATGGAGTCTCGCGCCTGACCTGGTGGATTGGATTCGGCAACTGCAACGGCACCGGCAGCCCTAGTGGTTCTGCAAATCTCAGTGCCTCGCTCTATGGGTGGCAAGATTTTGGAGCCTACAATGTCTTCTCCGACGGGCCTTCCGATACCGACTGTCCGGGTGCGGGCCCCATCGGCACCATGTCTCCCACGGCGCAAGCATTTTCGCTCTTCCAAAACGTGGCCGTAAACGGCGAAAACGTACTCACCGCGAGCGTGAGCGGCGATACGACGGATGTGCGCGCCTACGCGGCTACCCATAGCGGCGGCCAAGCGCTGGTGCTGTTCAACCTGAACGAAACCACGAGCGAGCCGGTTACGGTCACGCTTTCGGGCAAAACCTCCTCTTCAGGCGTCACAGTGGAGACCTACGACAAGGCCATCTATGACCTGTCGGGTTCGCCAACGGGTACTCCACCGGACCCGGCGGGAACGAGCACCTGGGCTGGGCCAACCACCACCACTCTGGGCGCGCAGAGCCTGCCGCTAACTCTGACTCTTGCCCCGTGGAGCATGAACGTGGTGATTATCGAATAGGCGCCGCGGAAGGCCAGCATCCCAGTCCTCCGTCATGGGTACGTTGCTACGGCTTCCGCCGGGAACCGAAGCCTTGCTGCGCGGCGCGGCTGCGGCTGGCTACACTGATAACCAGCATGGGCAGTCTACCTCCATCGCCGGCATCGGGCTATCGCGGCCGGCTTGCGCCCTCGCCCACCGGCTATCTGCATGTGGGCCACGCGCGCACCTTCTGGACGGCCTTTGAGCGGGCGCGCGACGCGGGCGGCACGCTGATGATGCGCATGGAGGATTTGGACCCCGATCGCAGCCGAAGCTCCTATGCCGAGGCGGCAATCGAAGACCTGCGCTGGCTGGGCATCCGCTGGCAGGAAGGCCCCGGTCGAGAGGGTTCAGGCAGCCCGGCCAGTCCTCACGAGGAAGGAGTCTTTGCGCCTTACGCGCAGAGTCTCCGCCGGGCGTTCTATCTTGCCGCATGGCGCAAGCTGCTCCAACGCGGCTTCCTCTACCCCTGCCGCTGCTCGCGCAAGGATCTTGAAACCGCGCTCGCCGCGCCGCATGAGGCTGGTCCGGCAGGCTCGCAGAGCAACGGGGAAGTTGAGCCGCTGGACGACGAACCGGTTTATCCCGGAACCTGCCGGCCCGCCGCCAGCAGCGGCCTCGAGAACGTCACTTCTCGACTTCCCTGCTCCGCCGCGAACGAGATCGGAACCCCGGATGGCATCAACTGGCGATTCCGCGTTCCCGACGGCGAAGCCATCGACTTCGAGGATAGGAATCTCGGCCCGCAGCGCTTTGTGGCCGGCCGCGACTTTGGAGACTTTGTCGTCTGGCGGCGCGACGGCGTGCCCAGCTACCAGCTTGCCTGCGTGGCCGACGACGCGGCTATGGGAATAACGGAAGTGGTGCGCGGCGCCGACCTGCTCAAGTCCACCGCCCGCCAGATCCTGCTCAATCGCGCCCTGGGATACAATAACCCCGCCTGGTTTCACTGCTGCCTGGTAGTGGATGCGAACGGCCGCCGCCTGGCCAAGCGAAACGACTCGCTGAGCGTGCGCACGCTGCGCCAGCGCGGCCTAACTCCGACTGATATTCTCGCTGGGAAGCTGCCGCTGGAAGCGTGACGCTCGCGTCCGCCGGCCTCCAGCGTCGGGCTTCTGACCATCAAGGCGCGGAGCTTGCCGCTGACCGCTGCTGCGCCGTTACCCGTGCCGGATGAACGTCCCATCCTGCAACTCGCTCATCGCCTGCCGCAACTCTGCCTGCGTATTCATCACGATCGGACCGTACCATGCCACCGGCTCCTCCAGCGGCTTGCCTGAAACCAGCAGGAAGCGGATGCCCTCGGGACCGGCATCGACCACAATCTCGTCGCCGCGGTCGAAGAGCACCAGTGAGTGGTTCTTCGCGTCGTACACCGCCGGCGCATTGGGGTCCACGGCCGACTCGGTCAGCACGGCCCGCGGGCTCGATGCGTCGTGGAAGGCGCCCGAACCGGCAAAAACGTACGCAAAGGCGTTGCGCGTGGTCTCCACACGAATGCGCTTGCGCTTGCCCGGAGGGACGGAGATGTCCACGTAGCGCGGATCGGCGGCAACGCCCTCGACCGGCCCCTTCCTGCCCCAGAACTCCCCGACGATGATCCGAGCCTTGGTCCCGTCGTCCTCGGTCACCTCGGGAATGGCGCTCGCGGGAATGTCCTGGTAGCGCGGGTTAGTCATCTTCAGCGATGCAGGAAGGTTAGCCCACAACTGAAAGCCGTGCATGCGCCCCCGCTCATCTCCCTTGGGCATCTCCTGGTGCAGAATGCCGCTGCCCGCCGTCATCCATTGGACGTCGCCGGCGGTCATGCGACCCTTGTTGCCCAGGCTGTCTCCATGCGCCACCTCGCCGGCTAGCACATAGGTGATGGTCTCGATTCCCCGGTGCGGATGCCACGGAAAGCCGCCCAGGTAATCCGCCGGATTGTCGCTGCGAAAGTCATCCAGCAGCAGGAAAGGATCGAACTCTGTGGTCTTGCCAAAACCGAAGGCGCGCTGCAACTTCACGCCGGCGCCTTCGATGGTGGGCTTGGTTTCAAAGATCTGTCGAACAGGACGAAGCGACACGGTTGACCTCCTCTGCCTTACATAGGATTGGATGCGGGAGGACGATATTGGAAGCAATGGGTGGCGAGGCGGCCAGCGGCCGTAGCGGCCATCGCGGCTGCGCGGAGCTTCAGCTTTCCTTGCGATAGAGCAGGTCGCGGATCGCCTTCCGGCGCGCCTCGTCGGCTTCCTTCGCGGCCTTGCGCTCCACGGCGTCCATGGGCCGCTTCGCTGCGGGGGCCGCTGCCTCGGGTTCGCTGCACGCCGGGCAGCGGTTGGCAAAGCCGGGCTTGTCCGGCCTCAGTTCGAACTCCTCTGAGCAGACAACACAGACCTTGATGGGAAGCGCCATTGGCATCCATTTTAATCGATGCAACTCGCACAGAGAGGAGACAGAGACCGAAGAAGGCGGCTGACGGCCCGCATTGAGAGACGCGCACGCACGCCGGTCGACAAATCCGGCTGGCTCAGAAGCGGAATAGATAGGATGCCTTTATGAAAATCTGCCGCCCATCGTTCAAAAACTGCGGCGACCGCGGCGCAACCGTATCGTCAGGATCGCAGGCCCCGCCCGGCAAGCGATTGCACAGCGACCGATCCAGATTCTGCAAATCGTTGTTATATCCGATGTAAACCGCCGTGCCGGGATGCGGGAGCCATGTAAACAGCGCCTCCGTGCCAACTTGTTTGGTCCTTAGCAGCGACGTTTCCGCGGGATTGGCCAGCGTCGAATCGTACTCCACTATGACGCGAGCAGAGAGTGCCCGCGTGAACTGATAGTTGACCTTGGTGCGGAAGGTCTGGGTTTCATAAACCAGCGCACCGTTTGCGACCGAGCGGTCGCGATCCAGCAGATAGGTATTGTCCGCGGTCAGTTGGCGGAGGGGCTGCAAGGTAAAGAGAACCTGCGCGGTCTCCTGATTCATGAGCAAAGGAGGCTGGCCCGACACGGGATTGTAATTCACATTGCCGCTGCGCATCGCGGTCACATTGAAGTTGAATTGCGCGGTAGGAGCGCCGCGCGCGCCGAATCCGCCATAATTCTCGGTGAAGTTCTTGTATTGGGTGAGCACGGAGTAACTCGGCGGACCCACTGTGTCTGAGTTCTGCCCGACAATCGGATACATGACGATATTGCGCGGCAAAGTGACATAAGCGTCGAAGGATGAGTAATGATATACGCGGTCGCCTTGATGGTTAAAGGCAATATTCTGGTTGGTTTCCACACCATAACTCTGAATGGTTCTGTGCTTGGGAAACCACTGATAGCCCGCATAAGCATGGCCGCTGCGAATATTCGAGGTCTGAATGAAACCCAGCTGGGTTTGAAAGCCGGTGCTGAAATCCACGAAGTTCGTATACAAGTTGAAAGAGTGGCCGGAGCGGCTCACACTCATATTCCACGTCGGTCCGGCGGAATAGGTGGGAGGGTTGCCGCTGTCGAGAGTGCCCATGGTCGAGCTTTCCACCCATTGCCCCACGGCAGTCCACTTGTCGTTGAAGCGCACGGCGGAGTCGACCCCGCCGATGCGGTTCCATCCCTGTCCGAACTCGTAGTCGGTATAGAGCGCGGAGATGCTCGACCCCTTGCCCAGATCCTGGGAGACGCGTCCCGCGGCGATAAAGGCGCGTTCCTTGTAGAGCGGGTCGCCGGAGCCGACGGTCTCGCCGGGTTCGCGGTCGTCGATTGCCAGCAGGCCGATGTTGGTGTGGTCCAGCTTGCCGGTCAGGCGCGCCCCGAACTCCGGATGCACAATGTTGCGGGTGTAGAGCAGGACAATCGGCGAAGGTGTAGTGAAATAGTTGGCGTTTTCCAGAAAGAATGGGCGCAGCTCAGGGAAGTACACTGGATAGCGCTGATTGACAGTGAATTGCGGCTGGTCGGACTCGATATCGCTGAAGTCCGGGTTGACGGTGGCATCGAAGACGACTTTGTCCTTGAGAACGGCCTTGAATTCGCCGCCCGCGGTGGCTTCCAGGTGGCGCGAACTGAAATAGGGATTGGCCGGATCGAGCGTCTCCAGCGTGCGCTCATTCTGTCCCAGCACGTATGGATTCACCTGGATGTTATGCGACCCCGTTACACCCTCAATGCCTTTCAGCGTAGCTTCCTGGGTGAGTACGCCGGAGATATTGGCGGCGACGCGCGGCCAGAAATCGGTCTCGCTGTTGCGCGGAAAATTGCGGCCGAAGACCACGCCCCAGTCCGATCCATTGGGTCGAAATCGCAAGCTGCGAAAGGGGATGGCCATCAGCGCCATCCAACCGTCGCGCGTCACTTGGCCTTCCGAGTCCCACACCTGGTCGTAGCTGTAATCCTGGCCCTGGCCGTCGGTCCATGCCGCATCGGCCTGCACCCCTGCCGGATTCACCGTGAAGAGAGTACCTCTGCGGTGGTCTTGAAAGGGATCGAGGAGCACAGAGACGTTGTCGTCGTTGAGTATGTTCTCGCGGCGCGCCAAATGTCCGCGAATCTCGCTTGGGTGACGGTCGTGGCAAATGAAGACGACATACAGATCGCTCTTTGTATATCCCAGCCATACCTCCGTAGCTTCGGTCGCCGGCTGCCCGTCGCGCGGCGTGTTCTGGATAAAGCCGGCGATTTTGAGCAGCGTGCCTTTCAACTCTGCTCGCGGCTCCATCCCTGCGAAGTCCGAGAGCCGCAATCTTTCGGCAATCTGAGGCACTCTGTAATCGCCGGGCGGCTGCGCCTTCGGAGCCTGCGCCGGAGCTACCGCCGGCTTGCTGCTCTGCGCGGCCGCAACCCCGCAAGCAACCGCCGCCAGACACAGCGCCACTCCCAAAGCCTTATGCGTCATGGTTCTATGGTACGCAAGGCCCGCCGACCCGGTTCCTCTGAGCAGCGGCCCGCTTATCCAACGCCGGGTCCGCCGCCCCTTTTGCCCAGTCCGTCGCTGGTGGTATATTCCCGGAAAGGTCCGCGTGGCTGACGCGCGCGTCTGGTAAAGAACAGGATTGAATCGAACCTCTCCCCGCACCTTCGGAAATCCGCACTGAGACAAAAGGAGCCCTCAATGCTTCGTCTTCTGACCATCGCGTCTTTGATCGGTTTTTCGGCTGGCTCAGCGCTGACCGCAGCTCAGGCGCCGCCCGCCTCGCCAGCGGCGACACGCCCCGCGCGCCCCACGCCGCCCACCCGCGACCCCAGCACGCCTGGATTTGTCGCGGCCAGAGTGTTGCCGGACGGCGTCAATGCTCCGGCAAACGCCGACGGGAACTTCATCCTCGGTCCGACGCACAACCCCGCGCCGGAGATGGCCGCGCGGGATGGCGTGCCGCAGGGAACTGTCTATGAGTTCACCATGAACTCGGCCGACAGCAAGATCTATCCCGGCATCGCGCGCGAGCCGGGCACGTTTGGCGCGCCCGATCCCGCCGATCCCGCCAAGCTCATCGTCACCACCAGCCACCCCGCTCCCTACACGCGCCATGTCGCAGTTTACGTCCCCAAGCAATATGTGCCGGGCACGGCCGCGCCCTTCATCGTCGGCGCCGACGGTCCCGACTGCGCGCTGTTCACCGCTCTCGATAACCTGATCGCCGAGGGCCGTGTCCCCGTCATGATCGCCATCTCCATCGGCAACGGCGGGGGCGATGCGCAGGGCAGCGAGCGCGGCCTGGAATACGACACCATGTCGGGTTTGTACGCGGAGTTCGTCGAGAAGGAAGTGCTGCCGCTCGTCGAGTCGCAATATCATGTGAAGCTGACGCGCGATCCCGAGGGCCGGGCAACCATGGGCGGCAGCTCCGGAGGCTCGTGCGCATTGATCATGGCCTGGTATCACCCTGAGTTATACCACCGCGTTCTTACTTACTCCGGCACTTACGTCAATCAGCAGTGGCCCTTTAACCCGCAGACTCCTCACGGCGCGTGGGAGTTTCATGAGCACCTCATCCCAAACAGCCCGGCCAAGCCGCTTCGCATCTGGATGGAAGTGGGCGACAGAGACAACTTCAATCCCAACATCATGGGCGACCAGATGCACGATTGGGTCGTGGCCAACGAGAACATGGCCAAAGTTCTGGCGGCGAAGGGCTATCGTTACCAGTTTGTCTTTGCCCGCAACGCCGGCCACACCGACCGCGCGGTGAAACAGCAAACCCTGCCCGAGGCGCTGGAGTATCTGTGGCAGGGCTATCCGATGGACGGTCAGCAAATGACTGCGCGATAATTGCCCCATGCGGCTTACCGATCGTTGTTATGCGATTACCGGGCTGGGATATGCGCCGTCCTGGTGCGTTAATGCGGGATTCATCGCCGGCGATGAAATGACTCTGGTGGTAGACACGGGCGGGAACACATTGGCCGCCCAAACCATCTATGGCTATGCCTGCGCCGCGCGGCCGGGAAACATGCTGCGGGTCATCAATACGGAGAAGCATTTCGATCACATCGGCGGGAACGGATACTTTCGCGAGATGGGGATTGATGTGTATGGCCACGCGGGGATAGCGCGGACGCCCGAGGAGTTTCAAGCGGAGATCGCCGAGTTCAACGATTCGATCCCCGGCTTGGCGCGTCGCGCGCAATGAGTCGCGGGCCTTCTTCTATAAAACGAATCCAGTAAACCCGAACTGTCGGATTCAGGACGAAACGATTTTCGATCTGGGTAGCACGAAGGTAGAGATAATGCTAACCCCCGGTCATACACCAACGAATCTCTCGGTTTGGGTTCCGGATGAAGGCGTCTTATATACAGGCGACTGCTTGGTCCGCGAGTATCTTCCGAACCTGGACGCGGGGAGCGAAGCAGATTGGCGACTGTGGCTCGAATCACTTGATCGAATCGAGGAACTTAAGCCCGGTTTTGTTGTTGGCGGGCATGGCCCGGTCTCCCGAAGCGACGAGATTCCGGCGGCTATCGATTCGGTGCGAAAAGTGCTGAGGGAATCGATAGAGCGAGGCTATTCGCCAACCGCTCACAGTCGCAGCTGAGCCCGTTAAGCATAACCGTGATCGAATCCATTTTCGACACCCACTTCAACTGTCGCTGTTGCTAAGCTAAGCCTCATCGCTGGCCGGGATCGGACTGGCGCCACTCGGAGCCAGCTTTCTTTCCACGCCTTCCACATCGCCTCTTACCCTCCGGGCTTATTCTCAATACAGACCCTCCCATGCCCGACTTCGCCGAATCCGTCAAGCAGCAAGCCGACATCGTCAAGGTGATCGAAGGCTACATCCGCCTGCGCAAGGCGGGAGCACAGAACTACTCCGGCCTGTGCCCGTTTCACAAGGAGAAGTCGCCCTCCTTCTCGGTTCATGCGGTGCGGCAGTTCTATCACTGCTTTGGCTGCCAGGCTTCGGGCGACGTGTTCAGCTTCGTGGCCAAGATCGAGAACGTCACCTTCCCCGAGGCGGTGCGGATTGTGGCGCAGAAGTGCGGCATCCCGCTGCCCAAGCGCGAGTTCTCTTCCCCGGAGCAGGCCGCCGAGGCGCGCCTGAGAACCAAGCTCCTGGAATTGCACGAGATTGCGACCGCCTGGTTCGAGGAGCAGTTGCGCTCGCCCGAGGGCGCCGTAGCGCGGGAATACCTCGCTGGTCGAGGTCTCACGCCCGAAGGGATAAGAGCCTTCCGCATCGGCTACGCCCCGGACAGCTTCAACGCCCTGCGTGACCGGCTCAGCGGCATGGCGGACAACGAAACCCTGCGCGCCAGCGGCCTGTTCAGCGCAAAGGAGCAGGGTGACGGCAGCCTGGGACCGATCTACGATCGCTTCCGCAAGCGGGTCATGTTTCCCATCGCCAACGAGAGCGGGCGGGTGATCGCCTTCACCGCGCGCACGCTGGAGACGGGCGATAAGGCGGGCGCAAAGTACATCAACTCGCCCGAGACGCCGCTTTACTCCAAGAGCGATGTGTTTTTCAATCTCGACAAGGCACGCAGCACCATCCGCCAGGCAGGCTTTGCACTTCTTGTGGAAGGCCAAATGGACTGCATCTCGGTCTTTCTGCGCGGCATTCAAAACATCATCGCCACCAGCGGCACCGCATTCACTCAACAGCATGTGGCAATCCTTCGCCGCCACACATCCAACGTCGTAGTGAACTTCGACGGGGACACGGCAGGTGAGAATGCCGTGGAGAAATTCGCCGACAAGATCGCACCACTGATTGAGGAGGGATTCTCGATCAGAGTTGTCAGCTTGGAATCCGGGCTCGACCCGGACCGCTTTATTCGGGAGCGTGGGGTACAGGCATACATGGAAGAAGTTAGGAACGCGCCCGGTTTGGACATGTTTCTAATCGAGCGCGCCAGGCATCTATTTCCCGGTAGTAGTCCGGAGCAAAAGTTGAAGCGGGTCAACTACCTGCTGCCGCACATTCGGCGGATGCCGGAAAAGCTGGCGCGCGACCAGTTTGCCGCCGATGCCGCCCAGAAGCTGAGCATCGACTCCGTCATTCTGCGCGAAGAACTGCGCCAGGCCGCGCTCAAGCGGCGCGACCGCGTCGAGGCGCGGGCCGCCACACTCACCGAGGTGGAGCGGGTACTGCTGCGCGCACTGGCCGTCACCGACCCCGAAGACGAGCGGGCGCGGCGGCTGGCGGTCGAGGCGCTAGCACAGCAACCCGCGTGGTTTGAGCACCTGGGCACGTTCGCGGCCATGCAGGCCCTGGCCGGCCGCCAGGCCAACGATCCGATCAACGCGGTTGAAGATCCGGTGCAGCGGGCTTTGCTGGCCGAGGCGCTGCTGGCGGAGACCAAGCCGCCTTTGGAGAGCGAGGTGCAAAGCGCGATCCAGGAGATTCATGAGCGGGCTATCGAAACCCGCCAGCGCGATCTTCGCGCCCTGATCGCCGAAGCCGAGCGCCGCGGCGATTTTGCCGAGCTGGCCCTGTTGACCCAACAGAAGCTCGAACTCGACCGCGCCCTGCGGCAGTTGCATCTGCATCGGGGGCAGGCATGATCCCGGCCTAACTGGCTGCGCTTGCTTTGCCGGAATGTACAAGCTCCGCTCGCGAGCGATAAGATTGCAACTTCGTACCAGGCGGCCGCGTCCAGCGATGAAATACGGCGCAGGCAGCCGCTCGAACCCAAGCCATGAGGCCCTGAAATGAAGAATCCGCTTGTCCGCCTGCCCGCACGCCTTTCCTACCTTTTGCCCGGCACTTTCGTTCTGCTTGCTGCAGCCGTGGCGCTTCTCACCGTTCATGCCGCGTTTGCGCAGGTTGCTCCGCCGCATGCTCCCATTGTGCTCACCGGCGCAGACCGGCGCCCCGCCACTTCTCTCGACGGCGACTGGGCCTCGATCGTCGATCCTTACTTCTCCGGGCTCTTCAGCTTTCATCACCAGGAGAAGGCCAACGGCTGGTTCCTCAACCGGAAGGTCCAGCCAGGCGATAACTTCCCCACCGAGTACGACTTTGCCACGGCGCTCAAGCTGAAGGTGCCCAGCGACTGGAACACGCAGCGCGAGTCGCTGCTCTACTACGAGGGGCCGGTGTGGTACGAGCGCGACTTCACTTATCAGCCCAAGGAACACACGCGCATCTTTCTGCATGTGGGCGCGGCTAACTACCGTTCGTGGTTTTGGGTAAACGGGGTGAAGGTCTGCGAGCACGAAGGCGGATACACGAGTTTCAACTGCGAAGTGACGGCGGCGGTTCATGCGGGCGCCAACTTCGTGGTGGCTGTTGTCGATAACACCCGCCGCGAAGACAATGTTCCCACACTCCAAACCGATTGGTGGAACTATGGCGGTCTGCATCGCTCCGTCTCGCTGATCGAAGTTCCAGAGGTGTTTATCGATCAGTATGATGTTCATCTGAGCCGCACGGAAGATTCAGTTATTGAAGGTTGGGTTCACTTTGAAGGCCCCTTGGACGCGATGCAGGGGACGAGCGCGAAGGTGGAAATTCCCGAGCTGAAGGCCAACATGTCGACGAGTGCCGACAAGATGGGTTGGGTGTACTTTCATGGAAAGGTGAATGGGCTTGAGCGCTGGTCGCCGGAGACGCCCAAGCTCTATAAGGTCCGGATCAGCGCTGGCGACGATTCCATTGAGGATCTGATAGGTTTTCGCACTCTCGAGACGCGCGGCACCGAGATACTGCTGAACGGAAAGCCCATTTTTCTGCGCGGCATCTGCATCCACGCCGAGGCGCCCTACCGCACCGGCCGAGCTAACACGGATAAGGATGCGGAGACGCTGCTGGGCTGGGCCAAGGAATTGGGCGCCAACTTTGTCCGGCTGGCGCATTATCCGCACGACGAGACCATGCTGCGCGCGGCGGATCGCATGGGAGTGCTGGTGTGGTCGGAGAATCCCGTCTACTGGGCGCTGGAGTTCGACAATCCAAAGGTGCTTGCCAAGGCCAGTCAGCAGTTGGATGAAGAGATAGGCACCTCGCGCAATCATGCGGCGATCGTTCTTTGGTCGATGGCCAACGAGACGCCCAACACCGAGGCGCGAACGCGCTTCATTGAAACTCTGGCCAGCCGCGCCCGCGAACTCGATCCGACGCGGCTGATCACAGCGGCGCTGCTGGTGCGCGGCGAAGGGCACACCAAGATCGTGGACGATAAGCTGGGCGAGGCTCTGGACGTGATCGGCACCAACGAATACATAGGATGGTATGAGCAGAAGCCGGAGACCGCGGACATAACCGAGTGGCGCATCGACTACCAGAAACCTCTGATCATGAGCGAATTTGGCGGCGGTGCGAAGGCCGGACTGCACGGAGACGAGACCCAGCGCTGGACGGAGGAGTATCAGGCGAACATCTATCGCCATCAATTGGGGATGCTCAATCGCATTCCGCAACTGAGAGGCATGAGCCCGTGGATTCTGATGGATTTTCGATCGCCCAACAGGCCCTTGGCGGACATTCAGGATGAGTACAATCGCAAGGGACTTATCTCCGAACAGGGGCAGAAGAAGGCAGCGTTCTTCGTTCTGCAAAAGGCGTACAAGGAAGGCACCGTGGGCAAGCCGGAATGAGAACGCACGGCTCGCGCTCGCACAGCTTGTGCAAATCGCCGGACAAACTGTGCAGGCGCGGGTTTCTGAGTTATGCTTGATACATGGCAAACGACTCCGTTCTTACTCTGATCGACACGGAAATCGCAAAGCTCGCGCAGGTTCGCTCCTTGCTGGCCCACGCCGGCAAGATCGCCGCCAGGATTATCGCGATCAAGGCAAAGGTCAAACAGCGCAAGGCCCGGAAGGCAGCGGCTGGAAGAGCGGCCAAGGCGCCGGCCAAAGCAGCGCCCAAGGCAGCGGTTAAGGCAGCGCGCAAAGCGCCGGCGAAGGCCAGGAAGCACCGCGTGTTGAGCCCGGAGGCGCGGCAGCGGATCGCCGATGCGCAACGCAGGCGCTGGGCGGCACAGAAGGCCAAAGCCTAGAAGCACGCGCGGGCAACCAATTCACTTCTCTTCGCGGCAGGCCAACGGCGATTCATCCATGGACCGCCGGCGTACCGCGGCTAACTGAGGCCGGTCATCACCAGCATTCTCGGCTCGGTCATCTCTTCGATGGCGGAGCGCAGGCCTTCGCGGCCCAGGCCAGAGTCCTTGACGCCGCCGAAGGGCATGGGATCGAGACGCCAAGACGGAGCGTCGCCGACGATGAGTGCGCCGACTTCGAGTTCGCGATAAGCAGTTAGGATGCGGCCCGCGTCGCGTGTCAGCAGGCCGGCCTGCAGGCCGTACTTGGAGTGGTTGACGTCGGCCAGAGCCTGCTCGAAGTCTTCGTAAGGCTCGATGGCTACCACCGGGCCAAAGACCTCTTCGTCGCGCACCTTCATCCCAGGCTTGGTTCCGGTAAGGATGACGGGAGCGACGACGGAGCCGTGGCGCTCGCCGCCCGAGACCAGTTTGGCGCCGCCCTCGACGGCCTCCTTGACCCAGGCCTCGACGCGCTCGGCTTCGCTGGGGCGGACGAGGGGGCCGACTTCGGTGGCTTCGTCGGCGGGGTTTCCGGCGACCATCCTGGCGGCGTGCTCGACGACCTTCCACAGAAAGGTCTGGAAGATGGCGCGCTCGACAAAGACGCGCTGCAAGCTGATGCAGGACTGGCCGGCGAATCCGAAAGCTGCGTGGGCTGTGCGCAGGGCTGCCGCGTCCAGGTCGTGCCAGTCGCCGTGGACGATGAGCGCGGCATTGCCGCCGAGTTCGAGCAGGACGCGCTTGCGGCCGGAGTGGACCTTCAGTTCCCAGCCCACCCTGGCCGAGCCGGTAAAGCTGACCAACTTGATGCGGTCTTCCTTTTCAGCCAGGTGCGCGGTCTCGGCGTTGCTGAGGGTAAGAACGGCCAGCGCCTCCACAGGCCAGCCGGCCTTGAGAATCACTTCGCCGAGAGCAAGCGCGGTGAACGGCGTCTGCGGGGCGGGCTTGAGAAGGATGGGGCAGCCGGCGGCCATGGCCGGCGCCAGCTTGTGGGCGACGAGATTCAGGGGGAAGTTGAACGGGGTGATGGCCAGTATCGGACCGATGGGGAAACGCTGCACGAGTCCCCAGCGGCCCTCGTTGCCCTCGGTCAGGTCCAGGGGAAGGCTCTCGCCGCCCAGGCGCGCGGCTTCTTCGGCAGCGGTCTTGAAGGTGAGCACGGCGCGATCCACCTCGGCGCGGGCCAGGCGGAGGGGCTTGCCGGCCTCGGCGACGATGAGTTGTGCGAAACGCTCCTTCTGCTCGATCAGCGCGGCGGCCACGTCCTCGAGGATCTCGCGGCGCTTCCAGCGCGGCAGCGCGCGGGTGCGGCGCAGGCTGGCAACGGCGTGGTTGACGGCCTGGCGGGCGTCGGCGCGGGTAGCCACGGAGACCCGGCCCACCAGACCCTGGTCCCAGGGCGAATGCACCTCCAGGGCTTCTCCGTCGATCCACTCCTTGCCGCACATCAGAAATCCCGTTTGCGTTCCCGGCCGCATCTTCATGGCGCTGGCGCTCCTCGTCCGTCTCTGACCTGGATTCTACAAGGGTGGGGCGGGCCGGGTGCGGTTCGCCTGCGGCACTCGCTCTGTCGCCGCCGCGGGGCGCTCCCGGCACGGTACACTGTTCGCTTATGATTCATGACGGCAAGAGCCCAAAACTTCCCTTCGACGCGGCTGAGGCCGTCGAGCATCTGCGGGCGCGCGACGTCAAGCTGGGCGCGCTGATCGAGCGGGCGGGAGCGTTCACGCTGCGGCTCGACCGCGCGCAATCGCCCTTTGAGTCGCTGCTTGAGTCGATCCTCTACCAGCAGTTGCACGGCAAGGCGGCGGCTACCATCCATCGCCGGGTGCGGGAGTATTTTGGCGGCAATCCCGCGCCGCAACTGCTGCTGGATGCGCCGGATGAGGTGCTGCGGGCGGCCGGGGTCTCGGGCAACAAGATCAAGGCTCTGAAAGATCTGGCGGCGCGCACGCTGGACGGGACGGTGCCCGCACACGCGGCGATTCGCAAGATGACGGATGAGGAGATCGTCGAGCGGCTAACCAAGGTGCGCGGGATTGGGCCGTGGACCGTGGAGATGCTGCTCATCTTCCGCATGGGACGGCCGGATGTGCTGCCGGCGACCGACTACGGCGTGCGCAAGGGCTTCGCGCTGACCTTCCAAAGAATTCCGAGGACGCGGGCGCTGACTGCCGACGATCTGCCCAAGCCCGAGGTGCTGCTCAAAAGGGGAAAACGCTGGGCGCCGTTCCGTTCGGTAGCCAGTTGGTACCTGTGGCGAGCTTGCGATCTGGCTAGGAACACAGCGCCAACGGGGCGGTCGAGCCTACAATAATCAATCACGGCAAGATAATCGTTTGAGGTATTGATGCGGGTCTTGCAAGATGCCGGCACGAGAACGGAAGGCTGATGGGCGCGATTAATCGTTTTGTCTGCATTCATGGTCACTTTTACCAGCCGCCGCGGGAGAATCCGTGGCTGGAGACGGTCGAGACGCAGGAGACGGCCGCGCCCTACCACGACTGGAACGAGCGCATCTGCGCGGAGTGTTACGCCACCAACGGCGCGGCGCGCATCGTGAATACCGAGAACCTGATTACGCGCATCGTGAACAACTACGCGCGCATGAGCTTCGACTTCGGGCCGACGCTGATGAGCTGGCTGAAGGAGAATGCGCCGCGCACCTACCGGATGATCCTGGACGGCGAGCGGCGCAGCCGCAAGAGTTTTGGCGGTCACAGCTCGGCCATGGCGCAGGTTTACAACCACGTGATTATGCCGCTGGCCAGCAGGCGTGACCGGATGACGCAAATCCGCTGGGGCATTGCCGACTACGAACATCACTTCGGCGCGCCGCCGGAGGGCATGTGGCTGGCGGAGACCGCGGTGGACAGCGATTCCCTCGAGCTGTTGGCGCAGCACGGAATCAAGTACACGGTGCTGGCGCCGCATCAGTGCGGGCGCATCCGCCTGCTCATGGACGGTGCGGGAAAGGATGATGTGGGCTGGACCGCGACCCCTGGCGGCTCGGTGGATTCGACGCGGCCGTACATGGTGCGCTTCGACTCCGGCGTTTCGATTGTTGTGTTCTTTTATAACGCCCCTATCTCCGGAGAGATCGCGTTCGGCGGGCTGCTGAACTCGGGCGAGAACTTTGCCGCGCGGCTCAAAGCCGGATTCAAAGACAGCCCGGAGGCGCAGTTGGTCCACGTGGCCACCGACGGCGAGTCCTATGGCCATCATCACAAGCATGGCGAGATGGCGCTGGCCTACGCCCTGCGCCTGCTGGAAGGGGACAAGGCGGTGAAGCTGGCCAACTATGGCAGCTTCCTGGAGCAGTTTCCGCCCAGATACGAGTGCGAGATCGTCGAAAACAGTTCGTGGAGCTGCGCGCACGGCGTCGAGCGCTGGCGTTCCAACTGCGGCTGCAACGGGGGCATGGGGTTCAACCAGCTTTGGCGTGCGCCGCTGCGCAAGGCCCTGAACGAACTGCGCGATGCGCTGATTCCGCTGACCGATCAGGAGGGCGCAAAGTTCTACAAGAACGTGTGGGAGGCCCGCGACGGCTACATCGAGGTCGTGGTCGACCAAAGCCCGCAGTCGGTGGAGCGATTCTTCCTCGAGCACCAGAGTCACGTACTTTCGGCGGCGGAGCGGATGCGCGGCCTGGAACTGATGGAGATGCAGCGCCACACGCAGCTCATGTTCACCAGTTGCGCATGGTTCTTCGACGACATTTCGGGTATCGAGGCCGTGCAGATCATTGCCTATGCGGCGCGCGTGCTGCAACTGGCGCGGCAGTTGTTCGGCGACCAGGCAACGGCGCTGGAGCCGGCGTTTCTGGCCCGCCTGGCCGAGGCTCGCTCCAACGTGGCCAGCGCCGGCGATGGCGCACTGCTTTATAAGGAACAGGTCAGATCCCGGCAGTTGGGCCTTGAGCAAGTAGCTGCCCACTACGCCATCAGCTCCATGTTCTCCTCCTTTGCCGAGGAGACCGACCTGTTCTGCTACCGCGTGTGGCGCAACTCGTGGGAGATCTTCAGCTCCGGCCGGGGGCGGCTGGCGCTGGGCCGGGCCCGGATCGTCAGCTCGGTCACCACCGAGCAGGAGTCCTTTTCGTTCGCGGTTCTGCACTTCGGAGATCAGAACATTACCGCCGCCGTCAAGGCTTACCGCGAGGCCGATGCAGCCGCGTTCGAAGCCCTTGTCAAAGAGGCCGCCGAGCTTGTGCAGCGCGCTTACTTCCCGGAGGTGATTCGCCTGCTCGACCGGCATTACGGCCATGTGGACTACTCGCTTACCTCGCTGTTTACCGACGAACAGCGGCGGATTGTGCAGGTCATCCTCAACTCGACGCTGTGGGACATCGAGAACTCGCTGACCACGATCTACGAGGACCACGCCAGCCTGCTGCACTATCTAACGCAGGCCGGGCTGCCCAAGCCGCCGGCGCTGACCCTGGCCGCGGGGTTCGCCATCAATGCGGGACTGCGCAGAGCGCTGGAGGCCGAGCCTATCGACCAGGCCCAGTTGCGGTCCTTTCTAGCACTTGCCAAGGCAGACCAGGTTCCTCTGGAGACGGCTACGCTCTCCTACATTGCCGACCAGCGCATGAGACGCTCCATGATCGAGCTGGTAATGTCCTCAGGCTCGCTGGAGATTCTGGAGAGGGCGCTGGCATTAGCCCGCGCCGTGGTCGAGCTGCCCTTCGAGCTGAACCTGTGGCAGGCGCAAAACATCTGGTATGAGATTCTGCGCACCGCCAGTTACGGGCTGATCGCCCTGGGCAAGGACGATCGCCCGCGCTGGGATAAAAACTTCAACGAGCTCGGCGCTTGCCTGTCGATCGACTGCGCGGCCATCGGCGCCCAGGATCTGACGCCGGGGAATGCGGCCGGATAGGTCGCCTCAGCTTCGCCAGTGCAATTCCACCCGGCCGTCGATCAGCAGCTTGAACAAAGCGGCGGCAGTTTAAGCGCAGATGACACCATCACCGGTGGCCCGTCCAGCTCTCGCCCTCGCGCAGAATGACCACCTCGGTCTTCGACCCCGCGTCGAGCACACGCTTGCTGAAACCCTCCGCAGTGTCCCCGGTTCGCATCAACGGAGAGCGTGGAACAATTCCGAGATGAATGGGGATGACGGTCCGGGGCGCGAGCGCCTCGACGGCTCGCACAGCGCTCTTTTCCCCCATGGTCATGGGCATGCGAAACGTTGTGACAGGAATCAAGGCCAGATCCAGGCTGAACTTTGCGCCAATCTCCCTCATGAAGCCGGCGAAATAGGTGTCTCCAGCAAAATAGATGTATTTGCCCTCCGCTTCAATCACCATTCCGCACGGCAACCCCATGTGCAGCGCGGGGACCGCTGTAACGGCAATGGAGCCGAACTGCCGCTGCTCCCATCTCCCCAGGCCAACCACGTTCCTTGCTCCCTTGGCGCGCGTGATCCATGCAGCAGCCCCTGGAGCAACCACGGGAACATCGGCTGCCAGAGCGCGAAAGTAGCGAGAATCCGTGTGGTCCCAATGATTGTGCGAGACCAGAACCAGATCGACAGCCGCCATCTCCTCGCGTGTCTTGAACGGAGGCGCGATCCTCTTGTAGGCAACATTGCCCCAGGAGCCGAAGTAGGGGTCGGTGAGAATCTTCTTGCCGGCGGCTTCGATCAGGACTGTGCTGTGACCGATCATCGTAACTTTCATTGTTCGCTCCGGATTGTGATGGTGTTCATCGCGTGAGGAGGTCAGTTGACGGGTTTCTTCACGCTCGAGCTTCCCGCTGAATTGCCTTGTCCGTGCGCTGCTTGGCCTTTCGACTCATCGATCGATGGCCCCGGAGCCGCAGGCGGCGCGAAAGCCGAAGCGGTTGATGCCGATGGAAACGCCGAACAGCAGGCCGCACACCGCTTGGAGCCAACCCTGGCTGAATGGGATGTAGGCGCGAAAGACCCATAGCAGAAGGCCGACTGCCATGGAGAAGTTCCCAATGGCCCTCCGGCCACGGGTCTTGAGGTCGAGTTGCCGATATGGAAAGCACATACTTCTCAGTTTTCCTTTCAGGGTTGACGCTCGGTCAGTCTTTGAACCAGTACCAAAGCCTCATGAACAACTTGACCGCGATAAATGTGATTGCCACTGCCAGGAGGTCCCAGCTCCAGATGTGGTTCTTGAAATAGCGATACTCGAAGAGGGCGATGGCCGCGAAGGCGCTCGTGAATCCGGCGACGCTGGTGGAACGGCGGCGATGCTCCAGGAAACGCTCATCGATGAATCTGCGAAGGATGGGAATCCGGCTGAGGATGGGATGGTTCATTTTTCGTTCTCCAACTGGAAGATTGTGTCGGTGGAACAAGCGAAGAGGCGGGCGAAGGTGAGGGCCAGCTCCAGGCTGGGGACGTAGCGGTTGCGCTCGATGGAGTTGATGCTCTGGCGGGAGACTTTTGCGGCCTGCGCCAGTTGCTCCTGGGTCCATCCGCGGGCGGTTCTGAGCTCTTTGACGCGGTTTGTGATGGTGGGCGCCATGTAAAGTCGGCTTTCCAAATCAGAATAACGAAGCGGCTCTTTAATGTCAAGCCGGCTTGTCATTCGAAACAAGAGATGTCTTCCGACAGGGGGCACGGAGGATGAACATGTGCAAAAGTCAAGCCGCAAAGGCTGCCTCAAACCCTGCTAGAATCGACTTTCGGCCCGTCGCGCCGCTCCAGGAATCCATCCGCAGAAAGCCGTCTCCGTGCTCGATGAATCCAAGCTCCAGCCAAGACCCGTGACCTACGCCGACGCCGGCGTGGACATCAGCAGTGGCGATCGCGCCAAAGAGCGTATCAAGTACCTGGCGCAGAAGACCTTTAACCGCAACGTCCTGGGGGGCATAGGCGGTTTCGGCGCGCTCTACCGGCTGGATTTGCAACGCTGGAAGAGCCCGATACTGGTGAGCTCTGCCGACGGCGTCGGAACCAAGCTGAAGGTGGCCTTCGAACTGGGCCTGCACCACACGGTGGGTGCGGACCTGGTAAACCACTGCGTGAACGACATTGCCGTGCAGGGCGCAACGCCGCTGTTCTTTCTGGACTACCTGGCCAGCGGCAGGCTGGACCCGGCAGTGACCGAGAGCGTTGTGAGCGGACTGGCCGAGGCGTGCAAGGCCAACGGCTGCGCCCTGATCGGCGGCGAGACGGCGCAGATGCCGGGCTTTTATGCCGACGGCGAGTACGATCTGGCGGGCTTTATCGTGGGCGCGGTGGAGCGGGAGAAGTTGGTGACCGGCGCGGGCATCAAAGCCGGCGACGTGCTGATCGGCCTGCCTTCCACGGGGCTGCATACCAACGGCTATTCGCTGGCGCGCAAGCTGTTTTTCGAGGTGGCCGGCTACAAGCCCGCCCAATATGTGACCGCCATCAAGGAGAAGGCCGGCGCGGCGCTGATGCGGACGCATCGCAGCTATCTTCACGTGATTCAGAAGCTGGTTGGGGCCGGGCTAACCAGCGGGATGGCGCATGTCACCGGCGGAGGAATCACTGAGAACCTGCCCCGCATCCTGCCCAAGAATGTGGGAGCGCAGGTGGAGATCGGGTCATGGCCGGTGCTGCCCATCTTTGAGCATCTGCGCGCGCTGGGCCAGGTCGAGCAGGATGAGATGATGCGCACCTTTAATATGGGCGTGGGGCTGATCGCGGCCATTCCGGCGGCCAAGTTTACGCGCGCTAAGACTTTGCTCGACCGCGCCGAGGAGAAGTTCTACGTCATTGGGCGCGTGGTGAAGGGCGAGCGCCGGGTGCAGTACACATAAATTTGTCTTGAAGCGACCCGGCAGGTTGACGGATTGAAGGGTACGGGCTTCAGCCCGTACGTCAGCGCACACAAGGGGCAGCGGGGCTTTAGCCCCTGAGGGAGAGGGTTGGAACTCGATTCAAAAGACCCGCCGGTTCGCCTCGGCATTCTTCTCTCCGGCCGCGGATCGAACTTTCTGGCCATTTTCGAGTCCATCCGCTCCGGCCGGCTGATGGGCGCTCAGATTGCGGTGGTGGTCTCGAACGTGGCCGAGGCCGCCGGCCTGCAAGCTGCTCGCGATCTGGGACTGCCCACGGCAGTCCTGGTCTCCAAGGGGCGCAAGCGCGCCGAGCACGACGCCGATGTGATCGCTTGCCTGCGCGCGCACCGCGTGGACCTGGTCTGCCTGGCCGGTTACATGCGCCTGCTTTCGCCGGAGTTTGTGGCCGCGTTTCCCAACCGCATTCTCAATATTCATCCTTCGCTGCTGCCGGACTTCCCCGGCCTCGATGCGCAGCAACAGGCCTTCGAGTACGGGGTAAAGATCGCCGGCTGCACGGTTCACTTTGTCGATGAGCACTTGGACCACGGCGTGATCGTCGTCCAGCGGGCGATTCCGGTGCTGGAGACCGACGACGCGCACTCGCTTGCCGAGCGCATTCTGGCCGAGGAGCACATTGCATACAGCGAGGCGATTGCCCGCGTTGCCGGCGGGGAGTATGAGATTCACGGACGGCGCTTTGTGAAGCGGAGCGCGGAGAAAGAACCCGGGCCGACAGCGGAGTGATTCCCAATCCGGGTCCTTTCGACGCACACTCTTGTTGGGTCAGTAGATTGTCGCTACACCCATGTCTACTCAGTCGCAGGGTGGGCGTTGGCCGCAACTTCCGCAATTCTGTCAAGGACGACCCTGATTTCATCGGGAATCATGTCGTCCGGCACATGAGGGACCAAGCGATAGTAGTCAGCCTTCCTCATTTCCATATACTGCCCAATCCGTTTGTAGAAATCTGGAAAGACCAGGTCGAGAAACTCATCGCTCGCTTTAATGGTTTTCCACCAGGGATCGTTTAGATCCCTAAGTGCGGCAGGGATGACGCGGTCGCGTACAGCCTCCCTCATGGCCGCAACTGCCGCCTCTATTGAAGCCCCCTCCAGCAGAGGGCCGCCCGCAACTTGAGCACCAATCTCTCTCGCAAAAGATTCCAGAGTAGCCGGCTGACAGATATAATTTTCGATTTCGCGGCTCTCCCACTTCATCTCAGTCAGCTTAGGCTCCTGCTGAAGATCGGGAGCGTCACTGTCCACCAACAGGACCCCGACCAAATCGGGTTTGGCCTCAATCAGTGCATAAAAGTGCTTCCGTCCATCCTTGGGCTGGTTTCCGATCGGAACCAAAAACGCCTTCTGCAATGCACTCACGGCCGGGTGATTCAGTTTCTCAGCAAATGCCTTGAGGATGCTCAAGTCCGTATGATCTTCGAGGTAAAGGACCCACCCAACTTGCTCAGCAAGGTAATACTGATCGTACCGCACACTATTTAATGCCTTTTTCACCGCCGTGGTACTGTTGCTTGGGATGCGATGGGGTTTGCCGAGAAACGCAACCACGCTGCCATCGTCCATGGTCGCGGCTTGGTTTAGCACCTCTTCAGAGTGGCTGGCGACGATCAGTTGGCTGCTACTTTCGCGAGCCGATTCTCTAAGGAACCTCTGAAAAACTCTTTGATCCTTATGGTTTCTGAGTGAAGCTGTATTTGGAAGGGGATCACAGATGCAGCAGTTGACCTTGGCTCGGCAGGCGGAGTTTCAGCGGTACACGA
>Ga0187863_10000035_pt1 | contig 117747 bp, 103 predicted proteins | sample June2016WEW_11_1_FD_132975 | JGI IMG/M metagenome (GOLD analysis project Ga0187863, IMG submission 132975) | Peatland microbial communities from SPRUCE experiment site at the Marcell Experimental Forest, Minnesota, USA - June2016WEW_11_10 | ecosystem: Environmental > Terrestrial > Soil >...
AACCCACCGGATGCTTGCTTGGGGCGTGCTCGGGTCAGCATCCGATGGGCTACCGTTTCTCCTTACTCACCCTGTTGTTTTCAGGAGTATGTGCAATGATTAAACTCCAGAAGTCCACGAAGTAACGTCTAATTTTGTAAAACTTTGTAACTTTCGCTGTGTGGGCGCGAGGTCAATCAGGGAAATACTGTAGTGGCTCGTTAGGATCTCTGTAGGCACGGACCCTCTGAGCGAAGACGGCCGAGTGGTTCAATTGGCTAGTTCGAAATCACCGGCGTATTCGACGCCATAAGTTCGACAAAACGAGGGTTTTTCCGCAACTGCGCGAACTCGACGTCTTTGTACACATTTTTCAGATCCTTGTAGCCGGCCTCCATGGCCTTCCGCAAGTACTCGAGCGATTGATCCGACAAGCCCATCTTGGCATACAACTTCGCTACTGTGTAGTCATAGCGCGCGCGGTCTTCCGGGCTCGGCAGCTGGGCCTGCACGCCCATCCTCGAGGTGCGATCAAACACATCCGGATCCAGTTCCAATGCATGCTGGTAAGCAGCGACCGCGGAGTCGAATGAACGCTTGGAGAAATAAGCAGCTCCGAGATTATTGAAGAAGGAAGCCGAGCTGTTATCGACTGCAATCGCCTTCTCGTACTGCTTGACTGCCGCTCCGTATTTTTTCGTCTCGTAGTAAATCACGCCCAGATTATTGTAGGCATCGGCGAAATGGCGATCTGCCCGGATGGCCTGCTCAAAAGACTTCCGCGCCTCCTTGACGCGCTGCATCAAGAGTTCGGTGATGCCAATCTTGTTGAACAGCCGCGCGTCGCCTGGCTTCTTGCTCAACGCAGCGTGGTAATAGTCAAGCGCATCCAGATAAAGCTTTTCCACACGCAAACGGTCGGCCTGCTGTTCGAGGTCGGCTGGGGTTGCGTCAGCTGCCGGAGGATCGGTCGCGCGCATGAGCGGCGGCGAGATCTGTACTTGTTCTGAATGTGAAATTTGTGCGAGTGCGGCGCTGGAAAAAATCAGAAGAACAACCAGGCAGGTCTTCCGGTAGGACATACACACCCCCAAAAGCGACCAATCCTCACGGGCCCATTCTGCCACAGTTTTCGGCCACCGGCGAACAATTTGTTGAACCAGCGGCCGCGTCAGTGCGGCGCGGTTTGGCCGCTATCCGCAGGTTTAGACGGTGGCGCAGAGGATTTGTCATCCTTGAAAATGCCGGCCAATTTGCCGAAAAAGCCCTTCTTTTTCTTGGGATCCTGGTCTTCCTGTCCGTCGGCAGCCTGGGCAGGAGGCGGTAACGCCTTCTCTCCGCCGCCGAAGAAACGGGAGAACAATCCCGCTACGCCGGTTTGCTGGTCGCAGGTCTCACGTGGCTCGGTTCCAGCCACAAAGGCAGCCACGTAATCGTCGGGACAGGTGGGGGTCGCGAGCCGGTTCGTGGCTTTATCCAGCTGCACGTCGACTACTCCGGTCGGTTGCGAGAATTCTTTCATGTCGCTGTATTGCGGCAGCAACGACGCCTTCTTCATGAACTCCGTCCAGATGGGCGCTGCCGTCTGCGCACCGCTCAGGCGCAGATCGCTATAGTCGTCATAACCCACCCAAACGATGCATAACAAATTGGACGCGTATCCTGCAAACCAGCCATCGTGCGAACTGCCAGTCTTGCCGGCGGCCGGAGGAGTGAAGCCGCGCAGGCGGACGGCCGTATAACCGAGTCCGTTGTTGATCACGCCTTCCATCATGTTGGTCATGATGTAGGCGATGCGCGGATCCAGGACCTGGCGCTCATCCGTCTTGAAGTTCGCAATCACGTCACCCTTGGCATTGCGCACCGAGTTCACCAACAACGGCGAGAGTCGCTCGCCGTTGTTGGCAAACGATGTGTAAGCTCCGGCCATATCCAAAGGCGTCGCGTCATAGGATCCCAGGGCCATGGCCGGCGTGGGCTTCACCGACACGATTCCCGCTGACTTCGCCAAGTCCGCTACTTTGTCATAGCCCACTTCTTCTGCCACTTTCACCGTGGCATTATTCAGCGACATAGCCAGCGCATAACGCAGGGTTACGTCGCCGTGATATTCCTCTTTGTAATTGCGTGGCTCATAAATTTGATCGCCGTAAGCGAAGCTGGAAGGCGCGTCCGTCACCGTCGAGGCCGGCGTAATCACGGTCTGCGAACCGTCCAGCGCTGTGTTCATGGCGGCCGCATAAACGAAAGGTTTGAAAATGGACCCGGTGGGTCGTTTCGAGAGCGCGTGGTTCAACTGGCTGAACCCATAGTCCCGTCCACCCACTAACGCAAGAACTGCTCCCGTGTGCGGATCAAGCACCACCAGAGCGACCTGCGCTTGGGGGCCGGGTGCGATGTGCGTCTCCACTTTCTTACCCACCTTCACTCGCTTGGTGCGAATCTTTGTGACTTGTTCATCCACCAGCTTGATTCCCGACTCAACCGCCTGCGCCGCCGCCTTCTGCAGGTCGGGATCAAGTGTGGTGTAAATGCGGTAAGACTCATCGTTCAAATCGTGTTCGCTGAATTTATTGATCAGCGTGTCCCGAACCATATCGACGAAGTACGGTGCGTCGCTGGCCTCCACGTTCGGCGGTGCCAGTTTCAGCGGTGCGGCCTTGGCCCTCTCTGCCTGTTCGCGAGTGATGGCATGAGTGTCGACCATCGCATCCAGCACAAGGTTGCGACGCTCGAGCGCGCGGTCGGGATGGCGGTACGGCGACAACCGGCTGGGCCCCTGGATGATTCCCGCCAGGAGTGCAGCTTCCGGCAGCGTGATGTCTTTTAAATCCTTGTTGAAATAGGCGCGCGACGCCTCAGCAAATCCGCTGATGGCGAATGATCCGCGCTGCCCCAGGTTCACCCAATTGCTGTAGAACTCAAGAATCTGCTGCTTGCTGAACTTCTGTTCCAGCTGTTCCGCGATCAGCATTTCAGTCAGCTTCCGGCGGACGGTTTTTTCCGGCGTCAGAAAGAATCCGCGCGAAAGCTGCATGGTGATCGTCGAGCCGCCCTGCTCGTGCCGTTGCCGTAACAGATCGATCCATACCGCCTCGAACATGCGGATGAAATTCACGCCGCCATGCTCGAAAAAGCGCCGGTCTTCGATGGCGAGGACCGAATCCACCATCACTTTGGGGATATCGTTATATTTCACGATCTGGCGCTTGGAACGCTGTCCGGAGTCAAATAACGCTGTAACCAGCTGAGGTTCCAGTTCATAGGCGGAAAGTTCGTTGCCTTTGCTGGTGATGCGCTCGACTTGTCCATCCTGAAATGTGATGTGCGCTTCTTCCGGACTGTGATAGGACTCTGGACCGGGGATGATCTCGATGCCGCCACTCACCAGCCGGAAGGTGCCGAGCTGCGACTGGCCCTCCTTGTCGGAATATCCCGCGCGCTCAAGCGCGGCGGAAATTTCCCTGGCGTTCGCTTTGTCGCCATCGTGTACAGCTCTCGGGATGGCGTAGATCTTCGCGGAATTGCTGAAGACCGGACTTCGGAAGCGCTGCGTAATAATGCGGTCGTACTTGATGTAGAAATAGCAGAAAGACGCACTCAGGCCAACCGCCGCTACCAGAAATATGATGAGGGCGGTGCGAAGGACCGGATCGCGCGGCAAGCCGCCCCGCGCTTTCCGGCCTTTGTCATCGTTTTTCGGGATCTTTATCTTGATAGCCACTTTTTTGACTCGAACGCCCACTAAAAACCCTAAGTATCAGACGATCACCCGCAGGAATAAGGTTTGAAGGCCGGATGTTCCCCTTCTCGGTTCCCTGTCTGCCGTCCCTTAGACACTCCGTATGATGACGATGTAGTCCATTGTACCGCCGCCACCGGAAACAAAAAGAGACCCGCAATCCATGCGGGTCTCTGATTCGTCAACCAGCACGAGTCCCTTTCCTCAGCAAGCCGGCTACTCCAGTGTTGGGACAAGACCTTTTTACTGTGGATCTGTAACCGCGAAATATCCACCGGTTGCGAGCGGCAAGGTAGAAGCCGATTCAGTTAATGCTCCCGTGCCCAAAGCAACGTTGAGGACACTCAACTGTGGGGCGGTGTCGGCCAGATCGCCGTAAATGAACAGGTAGTCGCCACTTTGATCGAACTGTCCCCAGGGCGCGCTCGTCACCCCTGAAAAGGGTGAGCCTGTGATAGCCGTCAAAGCGCCGGACGTGGAGTTGAGCGCATAGCCTTCGATAGGGTTATACGCCCCCGGGCCCACGCTGAACGAGTACACGTAACTCCCGTTGGTGGTGTTGGGCTGAACCGCAATGTTGGCGGGCGAGTTTCCTGAACTGGTGGCGAAGGGAGAACCGGAGACTTCCGATAGCGTTCCTGCATTCGTCCCGCTCTGTTGAATACTGAAGACATAAATGTTGGGGTCGGCGACGCCCGTGAGGGCCAGTGAATTGCCACTGATCCCAATCATGTACTGACCCGTGGGTTCACCTTGCAGTTCCCAGATATTATACGGAAGTAACGCTGACACAAGCGTGAGCGTGCCCGTGGTTTGGTTGATCGAGTAGGCGGCAACGTGCCCTCCGTTGCCCTCAATACCTGACGTGACGTAGAGGTATTTGCCCAGTCCATCCATGGCCAGGTTCCAAGGCTGCACGGCGCCTACTGTGGATATGGTTGGGCCCGCCGTGAGGGCGCCTCCCGTGCCAATCTGATAGCTCAGGATCTCCCCGTTGCCAGCGTCAGCAACGAACAGAACGGTTCCACTGGGATTGACCACGACGCCGGTTAGATTGGTCAGAGTACTGTTCAAAATCATCCCGCCCAGTGAGGCGATAGTGAACGGGCTGCCCGTCAAGGCAGTAAGATCACCTGTGGTGGCGCCGATTGACCACGCGTAGAGTGCTTGGCTGACAGGGAATATTCCGTAGAGATACTGTTTTTGCGCGATGACCAACTCGGAACTGGGATCGCTGGTAGGCACCGTGGGCGCAGTAAAATTGCTAATGTTTGCCAGCGTCGAATTGGTGCTGGTGAATGCGATGCCGTTGACCGTGCCGGTCTGCACGACATTGTAGGCGAAGGCCGTGGGCGCGCTGCCCCCGCCCCCGCCCCCGCCGCCGCCGAAACCACCTGAGCCATTCCCCGATCCCCCGGCCGTGCAGGGTGATGCACTGAAACCACCGCACGAATAACCATTGCAATTGACTAAAGACATCATTGCCAACACCACCAACAAAGTGAGTAGCGCTCGGGATGTTACCTTGACGAGTGTGTCCACAGTGGCCTCCACTGCTTGCGAACGTTTCAGGAACAGGAAATGGACTCGCGAACGTGAATCTCGCACATTCGTTCCGCCGGCACTGCCTAGCAAGAATCTGATTCGGCTCACGGGCGGGACAAAACTCTTATTCCAATCGAGATAGTAGGTGGAAGGTAACGTGGTGGCAACGTTACGAATGTCACTGGCCCTTACGCGAAAGGAGATAGACATTTTGTAATTGAGTAATTCAGCTTGTAATTGAGTAATTCAGCAATTTTGGTAATTGACTAATATCGAGAGTCCACTCCTGCGGAACACCTCCTTAGAGCCTCAGCCAGAAGCTTCTTCTAATTGAACAATGAGCGCTCGAAGAGTCTGCCATCTTTCGTCGTGTGACCATCGGACGTGACCAATCGATTGCATAGTAACCACACATTTCTCTTGCCTCCATTATTAGAAGCTGACAACATTCGAATTGAACTTGGTGGGACAGTTCTAGGGAGGATTCTTCCAGTGAAACGAACAAACATTCTGGCCGCATTGCTCATCGCCGGGTCGCTCATGTCCACGGGATGTGGCACTTCGGATTACGTGCAGTCAATCGAGCTCACGGCTACAACCTCGTCCGTGGGAGGAGGGTTGTACAACCTCCCGGGCTGGGGCGCGACGCTTCAGCTTCAGGTAAACGCGGTCTACCATAGCGGCAAGACCGTCCCCGTTTCCAATTCTGTCACTTACGCAGTGACACCACAGGGCAACGATGACACTGGGGCTGCACTGCAGGCTCCTCCGAATACAGTCACTATCAACGCGACCGGCATGGTGACGGCGGTCAACCCGACGGAATGCACCTGGGAAAACCTCGGCACCGCAACCACTCCTAGCTGGGTTCTCACCGGATCCTATCAGGTCATCGCAACCTACAAAGGCATGCAGTCGCAGCCGGTTTTTGTCGGCGTGGCTTCAGCTGCTGGCAACAATTCCACTGGCGCTTGCGGTCCGGCGGCAACGACCTAGTCCGGCGGGTGTCTGCTCCCCCTGCAGACCACGCCGAGCCGAGGATACGGACTCGCACCGGGACGCCAGATAACACCTGGGATCAGTTTCCGTTCTGTCCGTGTTACGCTATCTTCAAGCCACTTAGAATCGACACCTAATCTGCGGTTCGATTCGTCCTAAGCAAGACTCCACAGTCTCTGCTCATCACACCAGCGGTCAGCTTAACGACTGCCTTATCTCATTGCGACTTCATCAGGCGACCTAGCATTAACTTACCCGCATACCCAAGAACTTACTAACCGATAAGATGGAAACTACCCTGCGATAATTCTGTGAGACGGGCGTTCTGGCGTGAACCGACTTTGGGAAGCTGCGCGAGCTTATGAAAAACACTCAGGAAACCAGACCAGAACGAGCGACGCTTTGCTTGTCGGCTATCTTCTAAACAAGTTTTCGGAGTTTCAAACAGTGCGGCGTGTTACTAAAAGCCTTTGTTTCCGCTATTTGGATCGAAGTGCATGTCGAAGGAATAGCCCGGAAGGTTAACGGTGACTGAGTAATCTGCCGCTACGTAGACTGCGGAAAGACCGGGGGTATTAAGGCGCTGGACCGTGATTTGCTTCGGATCGATCGGCAGGTCGTGCTCCTTGGCCTTGCGCACTACATCATTGCGAACATCGTCGTCCGTCTTTTGCAGATTGGCGCTGTCCATCAGGGCAACGGTCTTCAGGTCATCCGCAAAACTATAATTGGCCAGCATAGGCGGAGCCACCTGGAACAGGCCTACAACCACGGCCGCGATAGCAAGAAACCCGGTACACGCTTTGATGATTCCCATATTCTGCGTTTGTGCGGCAAAGCCACGGCGCAAACATCAGGCCTAGGCTCGGAGCACGCCTCGAAAATATTCCACTACCGCCGAAATCGTAACATCGCGAACTTCGTGAGTCGAGCGTAGAACGACCTCGACGGTACCTTCGGTAACCTTCTTTCCGACCGTGACTCTAAAGGGGATGCCGACCAAGTCCGCGTCTTTAAACTTGACTCCTGGTCGCTCGTCCCGGTCATCAAGGATTACGTCAAAGCCGGCGGTTTCGAGGCTCTCTGCAATGACAATGGCACCCTTCAGCACATTCTCGTCCTTCACATTGACAGGAGTAACCACAATTTCAAAGGGCGCAATCGAGGGCGGCAGCCAGAATCCATTCTCATCGTTACTTTGTTCCACTGCGGCCGTCAGAATGCGCTCAATGCCGATGCCGTAACTGCCCATGATCGGCGTAACGTCCTTGCCCTTCTTGTCGAGCACCCGCGCACCCATCGATTCCGAATACCGGTAACCCAGCTTGAAGATGTGACCAATTTCGACCGCGGTATCAATGCGCAGCGCCTTGCCGCAATTTGGACAAGCTTCTCCTGCGGTCACCGAGCGCAAGTCGGAGTAAGCCGTGAGATGAAAATCCTTACCCGGCGTGAGATTCTTGGCGTGGTAGTTTTCTTTGTTCGCGCCTCCGATCAGGTGGGTGTGCCCTTCCAGAGCCTTGTCGACCAGCAGGACAGCGCCCGTTGTCTCTTGGTCCAATCTCTCTGCCCATTGCATCCCGACTGGTCCCAGATACCCCGGCGGGGCGTTAAAACGCTTTCGGATCTCTTCTTCTAATGCTGGTGCAAACTGCGTCAATCTTGCAGGTCCCAGCAAGGCCGCGAGCTTGGCTTCATTCAACGAGTGATCGCCTCGCAAGAGAACAACGACGTCAACCGGCCGCTTTTGGCTCTTGATCGGCTCATGCTGGCTCTGAATAGATGATTCCTGATATTCAGTAACCTCGTAAGCCCTGTAGACCAGCGTCTTGATCAAGTGCTTGGGCGATACGCCCAGAAACCGCGCCACATCCTCGATGGTTTTCTGCCCGGGAGTGTGGACGTCGAGCGGCTTGCCGTCGCCTTCGGGCGCGAGATCGGAGACTGCATCGAGTTTGGAGGTGGCTTTTTCCATATTCGCCGCGTAGTCGCAGCCGTCGCAGCTCACGATCTGATCTTCTCCCGCCGGAGTGCGCACCATGAATTCGTGCGACTCTTTCCCGCCCATCGCCCCCGAATCTGCCTCGACCACCATGTACTTCAGTCCGCAGCGGTCAAAGATACGGCAGTAAGTGTCGTAATGCTTCTTGTAGGAAACATCCAACCCAGCCGCGTCGATGTCGAAGGAGTACGCATCTTTCATCATGAATTGCCGCACCCTCAGTAGCCCGGACTTCGGCCTCGGCTCGTCGCGAAACTTCGGAGCAATCTGGTACCAGATCTGCGGCAATTGCTTGTAGCTGCGCAGTTCCTTGCGCGCGATGTCGGTCATCACTTCTTCTTCGGTCATGCCCAGCGCCAGATCCGCACCCTTACGGTCTTTCAGGCGAAACAGGTTGTCGCCCATCAGAGCCCAGCGCCCGCTGGCCTCCCAAATCTCCCGCGGATGCAGCGCCGGCAGAAGAAACTCCTGCCCGATCTTGTCCATCTCCTGCCGCACGATGGCCATGATCTTGTTGAACGACCGGTTGCCCAGAAAAAGATAGGAGTAAATGCCCGCCGCCAGCTGCCGAATGTAGCCAGACCGCACCAGAAACTTGTGGCTGGCAACTTCGGCATCCGCTGGAGCTTCGCGCAATGTGGGAATGAAGAGTTCTGACCATCGATGCATAAGTGTTTGGGTATCGTGTACCGAGTTGCGAGTACCGAGTAAAACAGGCAGCCGCTGGTGCTTAGTTGAATTGACTATTGTAAATGATCGCTTTACAGGACCGGGCGGCAGCGGTAGAGGCAGATAAGGAGTTCTCAGACTCGGTACCCGGCACTCGCTACTCAAGAAGCCAATTGTTTCAGAATCTCTTTCCCCAGCTTCTGGGCTTCGCCGAAAAACTTCTGATACTCGACGAAAAGGCGGTTCAACTCGAGCGACTTGTCGGCCGAGAGACGCTTGCGCAACATCATGTCGCGCACATGCACGGGATTGGGTAGGGTTGCGTCTTCCGTCAGTTCTTCCAGCGCCGTCTTTGGATCGTAGTGATACATATCATCTCCTCATCGAATGATCGGGGCATCGGGGGTTAACTCAAAACGACCTGTCACCCCCGGAATGGCCCGATCGACGATCACACCAACTCGGTGCTCCACAAGTCATGCAAGTGGACAATGCCCCGAAGGCGCGCGTCGCCATCCACCACCATCAGCGAAGTAATCTTTTTGTCTTCCATCAAAGCCAGGGCGGTTGCGGCAAATTCGCCAGGAGCTATCGTCCGAGGGTTTCTCGTCATGGCTTCTCCCGCCGTCAGATCGAGCACATCTTTCCCCCGCTTCTCGAGCAGCCGCCGCAAATCTCCATCGCTGATGACGCCCACCAGTTTTTCGCGTTCCACCACCGCGGTGATACCCAGTTTCTTGCGCGACATTTCATAAATCACGTCCGGCATTTTGGTCTGCGGGGTGACGCAGGGTAGCGCGTCCCCCGAGTGCATCAGCGATTCCACCCTCGCTAGCCGCTTGCCCAATTTTCCGCCGGGATGCAAGTTGGCGAAATCTTCTTCTTTAAACCCGCGTTTCTCACTGAGCGTAACCGCCAGCGCATCGCCCAGGGCGAGCATCGTTGTCGTAGAGGCCGTGGGAGCTAGTCCCAGCGAACACGCTTCCTCCGCGATCGAGCAATCGAGCGTCACATCGGCGGCGGCTGCGAGCGTCGACACTCGTGTTGCGCCGGCACTACAGATCGCGTCTCCCGTCATTGCAATCAACGGCACCTGCAGCCGCTTGATCGTCGCCAGTAGCGCTAGTATCTCCTCCGTTTCACCGGAAGCCGAAAGCGCCAGCACCAAATCACCGCGCACCACCATTCCCAAATCACCATGCAAGGCTTCCACCGGATGGAGGTACAAGGCTGGAGTGCCTATGGAGCTGAGCGTAGCGGCAATTTTGCGTGCGATCAGCCCGCTTTTGCCCATCCCGGTCACCACGACGCGGCCGGCGCAGCAAAACATCAACTCCACGGCCCTCTGAAAGGCCTGCGCCATTGGCCCTCCAATTCGGTCCGCCAGAGAGCGCAGCGCCTCCGCCTCAATGCGCACGACGTTCTCGCCAATGTTTTTCATGGAATCAGAATAGAGGATCAAGATTGAAACTAAGGATGTTAGCACGCACCGGCTCGCCGCATCCGCAGCCACGCTGCCTGCAACGTCCGGCCCTGCGCTCGACTGTTCCTTCCACGAAAGTAACCTGCCTCCTCCCCCTATCCTTCGCTGCCCTGCTGCCAGCGCCATGAATCATTCTTTCGCATATCTGTCGCAAGGCGAACTTCACTTGAAGCTTGGCGAGGGGCCGGTCCGGCCCGTTGAAAGCCGCTTCGGCCAGTCTCTCCGTGACCGCGCTATGCAAATTCAGAACCGCAACTCCTGGAAGACGCAAGGCACGGGAGCACGCTTCATGTCCGGTGGCGCTCTCTGGGGAAATCGGGACAGCGATCCGGGAGAAATGCGCATCGCCATCACGGGAATCTCGTCGGGCTGCCAAAACGGAGAGCTGCTCTACAGCCTCGCCACCGATGACATTGGAGGCGTGTTCCTATTGCGCAACCAGGCGAGGGAGGAGCAGCGCCTGCTTTACACCGCCGACTTCCCCGTCCGCCGCCTGGCCGCTAGCCCAGGACAGGGTCGCGTCGCCTGCGTGCTCCAGCACAAAGGAGGACGTTCCAGTATCGCCATGATGCGCGGCAACGGCACCGACCTTCGCGAGGTCACACAAGGAGACACCATCGACGACGCGCCGCGCTGGTCGCCCGCTTCCGCAAATGAACCCATGTTCCAGTCCGCCCCCATCGGGCGCAACCAGTCGGGCTTCGCCGTCACCCAGGGCCCGTTTGCCATCCACAAACTCGATCTTGACGCCGGAGAAGTCAGCACCCTGGCCGAGGATCCGCAATTCGACTCGCTCATGCCTCACTTGAGCGGAGACGGCACTCTCTACTATATTCGCCGTCCCTATCGCGATCCCAGCCAACCGCCTTCTTTCTGGCGAGCCGCCCTCGATCTGATTCTGCTACCGCTTCGGCTCCTGTTTGCGGTGTTTCAGTTCCTGAATTTCTTCACGGTTCGTTACACCGGCAACACTTTGACCACCGCCGGAAACGCCCGCCAGAAGCGCCCTGACGTTCGTCAGATGATGGTCTGGAGCAACCTGCTCGACGCTCGAAAAGCAGCGGAGCACGACTCTTCGGGCACACCGTCCCTTGTCCCCAAGACCTGGGAACTGATTCGCCGGCCGACCGGCACGGGCGAAGAAGTTGTCGCCAAAGGCGTGCTCAGCTTCGACATGTACGCGGACGGCTCGCTGCTCTGCACCAACGGCAGCGGCGTCTACCGCGTGGATCCGACTGGCGCCAAAGAAGCCCTGGCTGAAGGTGCTTTGATTGAGCAGGTGGTGGCTGTCGAGGCCTGAGGCCCGATGATCCGGCTCCGTCCTGTCGGAGTCGATCCGGCGCGAAGAAAGCTCGTGCAGGAAACCTGGTCTAAATATTCAGAAATGGTCCTCGAGGCCTTGTGGTCGCACCGGCTTCTGACCTAACACGGCCAGCCCTCGGGCTTGAATGGCGCGATCCCAGGGTCCAGCCTGCCAGTTGTCCCGCACCTTTTCGGGATGTTTCCACGGGGGGATCGACAGCATCAGGTTCTGTGCTGTGGAGTGAACGTAAGGTTCGTACATCGACCGCAATCGATCTAACTTTTGCCGGGCCTCTTCACTGGTTCTCAGTTTCAATCCCGCAGCCGACAGCGCCTCCTGCAAGGAATTGAAAGTTTCGTCCGTCAGGCGTTCCGGCGCCTGCGGATCGTAGTGCGCATTCACCACTTGCGCGAGATCCACCGCTGCGTGACGAGCCATGGCGAAGGTCAGTTTGGCCTGGCCCGGATGCACTCCTTCAATGCCGACGAGCACCAGAGATGTCACGTCCAGTATCGTCGTCAGAGCTCCCAGCCAAGATTGGTTGCTGTGCTGTGACCGAAAGAAGCTGAGCACGGGATAAGAAATCTGACTCTCCAGCAGTTCCGCTGACCAGCGCTCCCAGTCGCGCAGGACTGCATCCAGCACAGTCTGTTCAATCGCCGGATCGTCCGAAGTGCCTGCCAGCCGCACCAACAATTCGGTCGCGGTAGGAGGCGATCCGGCCCGGGCGTCGAGCATAGAGATCTGAATCTCGCGCCGGGAAAACGACGAATAGACAACGGGGATGTATCCGATGACCAGCCCGAGAAACGCGAACCCCATGCCCGCTTCCAGCACCGAGACAGCACGAGCAGCCTCCGTGGTCGGCAGAATGTCGCCGTAGCCCAATGTAAAAAAGGTCTGTCCGCTTTGGTAAACGATTCTGCCAAACGTGATCGGCTCATTGCCTAACTGTTCGTGTCCGCCCAAGCCAAATTGCACCAAGGCAAAACCAAAAATCAGGGTTGTGGCCCAGAAGGCCAGCAACATAATCAGGGAGAGCGGACCGAAGTATCCCAGAAAACTTTGCTGGCGCGAAGGCGTTCGAACGTGTTTGGCAACCTTCTGCCAGGGAATCCAGGTGCGCCGGTAAAACCACGCGGTCAGCTTGAACTGCCTCGTCACGCGCCGCGGCAGAACCACGGTCTCGAACGCATCGAGGAACACCACCCACAGGATCACGAGACCCAAGATGATGGCAACGATATGGCCGTGAGGAGTCATGCCGGATTCCAAGGATAATAATCGAGGTGCAATCTTGATGCGCAGGGAAGGTTAACAGATTCCGGCTTCCGGATTCCGGCTTCCCGGTGCAAAGATAGGATTTTCCGGCAGCCGGGAACCGTGCCGCCAGTTTTTCTACTGCGGCTTGGGCTGCGCCGGCGGAGTCTGCCCGGGTGGGGTAGTTGCCGGAGGCGTGGTTGCGGGCTTTTTCGTCGCTGGCTTTTTCTTGACGACTGGCTTCTTGGGCGGCTCGGTATCGTCGACCACAACCTTCTTCGGAGGAGCGGTCGGAATTGCTGCCTGCGCGGTTTTCAGGTCCGCCCGCAAGCGCACGATTTCCTGCTCCTTAGAAGCCGCCAGATTATTCATGCGGTCCGCCAACTGCTTGCGCAAGCCCTCGAATCCGTTCAGCTCGTTCGACAACGTCTGAAAATCATCCTTCGGCCCGAAGGCTCCCACCGATTCCACCACGCCGCTCATCACGTCGTAGAGTGCGTCTAGATTCCGGTAAAGCTTGAAGGTCGCCGGCATGTCTTCCGGCGAGTTCCGCAGTTGCGCAATCATTTCCGGCAATGCGCTCTGCAGATTCCGCTGAATGGAATCCACGTCGCCGAGCGTCTGCTTCTTCGTCGAGCTGTCAGTCTTCCAGCGCTCGATCCGCAGTCTTGCCAAGTCGGCCTGCGTCGTCTTCGAGGTCGCTTCCAACTGGGACAGCAAGCCGTTCAGTTGCGTTACTGAAGCATAAGAAACCGGGCCGCCCTGCGGCGATTGCGGAGCGGTCCCCTGCGCTGAATATTGAGGGTCGGCCTGAGCCGTGACCGCCGGCGGCGCGACCGCGGTTTGACTGAATGCTGTCGCACTCCACAGCAGCAAACACGGTCCAAAAGAACAGGAGAAAAGTTTAGGATTCATGGATTATCGGGTGAGCGGCACAAATACGTCGATCAGGATATCGATAAGCAGAGCATACTACAAGCCGTACACTGGATTGAACTTCTTCACAGCAGCGGTCACACCTACAATTTCGTTATGGAGCGCAAAATCTTCTGGATCGTCTTCCTGGTGCTCGGCCTGCTTGCCGACTTTCTGCTACCCATCTGGTGGGGATTGGCCGCAACCGTTCCCATCGCGTTCATCGCATGGTGGGTCGCTTACCGCAGTGATTGGTTCTGAAATCCCCCTTCAGGTGGCGTTGGTCTGCGTCATCGTGAAACTGCCGCTCGCAGCCACGCAACTGCTGCCACTCCCTGGGACCAGCGCCCAGGTGCCAATGATGGTGACACCACTGAGCAGGTTGCTGTTGTTGACATTTGCCGTTCCTGTTACTGACGAGCTGGTCAGCGTGATCGTATCGCCGGCCGACGAGAGTATCGTGAACGAAAACATGCCGCTAATTTGGTCAGCCGAATTATAGGTCACGTTCAGAGTTCCGGTTGGCGTAGGGCCGACACCTCCATAACAAGTGCCGGTGTTCAGGAGTTGAAAGCTAACAATAGTGAGCGCGCCACCGCTAGAGACGGTGAACTGAGTGTTAAAGAGAAACCCGGACGAAGTGCCTTCCCCTCCCGCCATCACCGACTGCCACACACTGGCAGAGGGGCTCTCCACGGCAGTCGAACTGCCGCAACCGTTCAGCATGACGGCGAGCAGCAGCAGGATCGCAACTTCCTTCATGAATATTCCTTGAATTTTGGGATCGTACACAGAATTCTACTGCAAGACTACAGAGATGCGCCCTGGGTGGTCAATGGATGTAAGGCATTCGACGTTCCGCTCCGCGAGTCCTGATCGCTATTTGACGTGTAGCCGGAAACCTTCCACTTCCCATCTCTATCCAGCATCGGTGTGACGGTTTCGACCGCCGACCGTTTGTGTTCGAAGCTGCTGTCGTACTGAATTACCGCATACTCGCCATCGGGAGCACCCGGCAGGGTCTTGGTATACCTGGCGCTCTTCAGCTTGCGCGAAAGCAATTTGCCCAAGGGATCGCGGCTCGCCCCCAACGCCCTCTGCCACTGCTCCTGGGTGACAGCAGCTTTGAAAATGGGCGCGGCTTCCTGCCAACTCTCCGTATATTTGCTGGAATCCACCAACCTCAGCCCAGATTCCCCGGACTGTTGTACGAGCTGCTCAGACTTCTGCTGAGCCCGAACAGCCGGGCATATCGTCAACAGCACGAGCAAAGAATTTTAAAGATACCGCCAGCTTGACTTTCTTCCGCCACATTCGGACATTCAATTCGGTTCTCCTGGTCACGTGGTTACGCTCCCCGCTTGCCCTTCAACTCCGCCAGCAACTGCTCAATGCGATCTTCTTTCTCCAGCGCCGCCAGGCGGTCTTCCATGTTGTCTCCGGCAATCTCCGACTTCGCCTCGCTCAACGCTTCCGAGTGCGCCACCTTGCGTTTCATGCGATCGAAGGCTGCGGCTTTCGAGCCATCGCTCATGGCCAGGCGGGCCTCGCTGGCCTTACCGACGGCTCGGGCGCGACGATGCTGCGCGATCAGCAGATCGGCCTTGGCCTGTGCTTCGGTCAACTTCTGCTCCAGCTGCCGTAGCGCGGACTTCAGATTCTCCACCTGCGCCTTCTGGTCGAGCACCTGCTGCGTGAAGCTCTCGCTCAGCTCGCGATAACTCTCTACCCGCTGGAGGGACGCTCGAGCCAGGTCATCCTGCTTCTTGTCGACCGATAGCTCCGCCTTGCGCATCCACTCGGCCACTTTGTCTCCGTTCTCTTTCTTTTTTTTCTCCAGCAGGTGCTCGTCAGCGATGGCGATTGCCACCTGCGTCTTCACCTGCAGCAGTTGATTCTGCATGTCGAGAATCACCTGCTTGATCATCTTTTCCGGCTCCTCGGCCTTGTCGATCAGGTCATTGAGGTTGGCCCGAACCAATGTGGAAACTCGCTCTAGTAATGCCATGGTGGACTCCTTTGCTTCGCTATGTTTCTAGCTTCTAGCTTCTACCTCTCGATTTCGTTTTGCCGCTTCGCAGTGGGCGCACGTCGTTCGCCGCAGAGTGCTGCCGATGGCCATTCCAATCGCTACGCCAATCCCGAGCCAGATCGCGATGTGTCCCGCCAGCACCCCGAGGGCTACGCCGAGCGCTGCGCCCAAGGTAATTCCTAGACCCATTCCTTTCGATTTCCGGTTCATAATCTCAACTCCGGTTCCTCCGCTTCGCTACGCTCGGCGGGACAGCCCCTGGGACTTCGCTCAGGGCAAGCGAGGGCGGCTGTCCCCGCATGAGCTTTGCTATTTCGTTGCATTCACTACCGGCGGTTGGGGCCCGTGGTCGCCGAGCTGACGCACCTTGCCGAGCAGCTCCGAGAGTGGCATGCCCGAGAGTGTCTCGAACAATGCCGGCACTTGCGCCGCCATCTTGGCGATGTCGCCGGTGATTTTGTTCATCCCTGAGGCCTCGCCGTTGCCGGTTGAAACGATGGTGATCTTGTCGACGTTCGCCAGCGGACTGGCCAACGCCTTCACCACTTCCGGCATGCAGGTGAAAAGACGATCGATCACCGCCGCCTGGTTGTACTCCTGGTAGGCCTCGGCTTTCACGTTCATGGCCTTGGCTTCAGATTCGCCTTTCTTGAAAATGATTTCGGCTTCCGCTTCACCTTGTGCGCGTATCGACGACGCGTGTCCTTCGGCTTCCGCGATGAGGCGCTGCTTTTCAGCCGCCGCCAGTGTCTCGATTCGCTGACGCTCAATCTCGGCTCCCTTGAGCACGGTTGCGATCAATTCTTTTTCGCGGCGATTGATTTCCGCTTCCTGCACCTTCACCTGCTGCTCTTTCTCGACCTGCTGCACTTTTACCTGCTCGGCGATCACCTGCTGTTGCATGATGTTGGTTTGGATGTCATACGCTTTGTCGGCTTGCGCTTGCTGGCGCTTGGTGACTTCCAGAAATTGCGCCTTCTTCACCTCCAGGTCGCGCTGTGATTCCGCTTGCTTGGCCAGAGATAAGGTTTCCGCCAAGACGCGCTCCTGATCCGCCTGCGCCTTGGCGACAGCTGCTTCCCGCTGCGCCAGGGCACGCTTGATCGCCGTATCACGGTCGGCTTCCGCGGTGGCAACGTCGGCATCGCGCTTGATTCGCGCCACATCTGGCTTGCCCATGTTGGTGATGTATTCGTTTTTGTCGCGCACTTCCTTGATGGTGAACGAAATCACCTCCAGGCCCATCTTGTTCATATCCTCGGCACAGGTGGACCGCATGCGGTCGGATACCATCTCCGGCTGCTTGACGATTTCTTCCACCGTGAGTTGCCCGATGATGCCGCGCAGATGGCCTTCCATCACCAGCCGGATCAGGCCTTCGCGCTCCTGGTCGCTTTTGGTGAGGAACTGCTCGGCTGCGGTCAGAACAGACTCGCGATCGGATTTCACCTTGATCTGCGCCACCGCTTCCACTGTTACTGCTACGCCTTGCTTGGTGTAGAGATCCTGCTGCGGTGCCACGTCGAAAGACATCAGCTCAAGAGATAGGTCGCGACACACTTGCACCATGGGAAGCACCAGCGTTCCATGCCCCTGCACAACGCGCGTCCCGCCCAAGCCATACACGATGAGTGCCTCGTGCGGCCCCGCTTTGCGATATAGCCTGGCCATTCCGCTCATCAGGAACAGAAGAACCATCACTCCCAGCCCGGCAAAAATCCAAATCTCCACCATCCTCGACATCTCGAACATAACGCCTCCTGTTACGAAACTGGTTGAAGAAACCGTTGCCTTTGCGGACCGTTATCCGCGGGCAAGCTGCCCTCGCACGCATGCTGACTGCGGCGTCTGCCGGCCGCCGTGCAGGTTGTACTCTACGATCGAGTTGCTCCCGTACCAGCAGAAACCCAGGCCCACGTAGAACGCGATCAGCACCGGCCATGAGGACCGCGGCTTCAACGCCCGCACGATGTAGGACGCGGCGGTGCACAGGACCAGCATGAAAGTGATCACGCCGAGAGCAAACAGCAGCGAACCTTCCCTTGTGGTCCAGCCGTTTGGTTGCCAGTTCGCCTTGAAGTGGACCGCCATGCGCATGGGCAACCGATCCCAGGCGCGCCAGTAGTTCAGCGCGGTGGTGGGCAGCGCCAGCCAAGCCAGCCAAATCGCCGTTTTGTACCAGTCCCAATTCATCGAGTCCCCTGCGTGACTCTGCAGAGCAGCAACCGCTACTCGTCTCCGGACATCTCGCTCCACAAGCGCACGTACGCAATTCCTTTTTCGTAGCGTGTGACCACAACCTCGGTTCCTTTGGCGATGGCGCGGCTATCTTCGCTGCGCGCGCCACACACGCGACGCGTTCCCATTTGCGCGTAGATCATCTCTCCTGTTCCTCCCGCACGGATCGCACTGGAGATCCGGCCCAGCACTCCGACCATTTCGTAATCGGCGGGGTCCATGTTCTCGTCGTCTGAGATCAACACCCTGCTCAAGAACAGGAACACGACACCTCCGCCGACGAGACCGCTGGTGATGGAAGCCAGCAACCCGAAGCCAACCCAGACTCCGGAGTAGCGCGTGAGCAAATATCCGGTCCCGCCAAACCAGGCCAGGAACGCTGTGAGCGTCACGAAGTTGAAGGGCGAGACACCAGCGCTCTGCGCGGCGGCCTGCGTTCCTGCCTGGTTCGTTCCGGTCGGAGCGTGACCCGCGGCGACCGGGGCATGTCCCGCTGAACTACTCGCCGGGGGAAGATGCGACCCGCCCACGTGCCCGCGGAAGTGCGGCAGATGCAATCGGCCGGTGCGCGCGCCTCCCCACACAAATGAAAAGAAGCTCAGGCAGAAGCCGACGGCAAAACAGATCAGATAAAAATCGGCCCATGTCATGGTGTGGTTCACCGAGTTCGCCTCCCTTCCAGCCCTCTTCCATGAGCGGGGCTCGCGCCGCGACGCCCGTCGCCGTGCCTGCCCGCCATCGCCATCAAGTCCGGTCGTAATGCTTCCAACAACCGCTCGGCCAAGCCGGGCGTATCCAGAATCGCGCCCAGCAGTAGCAAACAACGGCGCGTATCTTTCTCGCGCGCAGCCTTGATCAGAACCTCGCTTACCTCCGGATCGCTGACAAAACGCTCCGAACCTTGCAGCAGCCAGACATCAAGCTGCCCCTCGACGGTCCGTAAATCCGAGGTCAGCTCGGTGTGATAACCCTGCGGGTCATCCACCAGAAAACCGGGATGTACCTTAAAGAACTTCGCTAACAACGCCCGCGAGGACTGCGTCATGTGGCGGCGCGCGCCGCTTTCGATCTGTGACAAGTAGGACTGGCTGATGCTCTTGCGCAGCTCCTGACGAACCGCCTTCACAATCTCCTGCTGTGTCATGGGACGGCCCAGGCCACGCAGGGAACCTTCGACCTCGCGCAGGTAATGAATTTTCTCGCCCAGTTTCATATAGCAAATAGAGATATTTGTATTGCAATATGCGATATTTGTCAAGAAATGTAAACACCGTGCTTTGAGGAGCTTGCAGGTGGGTTTAGAGTCCGACTTCGATGCGCGAGCGGGGGTCGAGGTAATCGCGCAGGGCGTCGCCGATGAAGTTGAACGAGAGCACCGCCAGCATCACGGCGAGCGCGGGAAACAGTACTAGATGGGGAGCGTCGAACAGATGGGCGCGGCCGTCGTTGAGCATGGCTCCCCAGCTGGCGGTTGGGGGAGGCACACCGAGCCCGAGAAAGCTCATGGTGGCTTCGGCGAGAATGGCTCCGGCCATGCCGATGGCCGCTTGCACAATGACCGGCTGAATGATGTTCGGCAGAATGTGGCGGACGATGATACGCAGATCGCTCGCGCCCAGGGCACGTGCCGCCTCAACGAATTCGCGCTCACGCGCGGCGAGGACCTGTCCGCGAACCAGACGAGCGTAGCCGACCCATCCGCCCAGGGAGAGTGCAAGAACTAGATTGAAGATGCCGGGACCGCGAAAAGCGACGAACGCAATGGCGAGAAGAATTCCAGGGAACGAGAGGAACGCATTCATCAGCACGACGTTGACGAAGCGGTCGATGCCTCCCCCGTAGTAACCGGCGATGGAGCCGATGATGAGGCCGAGAACCAGCGAGGTCAGGACGACGCAGCTTCCGACGACCATGGAGATGCGCGAGCCGTAGACGATACGGGAAAAGATGTCGCGGCCCAGTTCGTCGGTGCCAAACCAATGGGCGCGCGATGGAGCGTCGAGTCGCGCGGGAAGGTTGATGGAGGCGGGATCCTGCGGGGCGATCCAGGGAGCGAACAGGGCGAAGATCACGAAGATGATGACCAGCACGACGCCTGTTGCGGCCAGAGGGTTGTGGCGCGCATTTCCTGTGACCCGACGACGGAACGAGATGGTGGCGGTGGACAAGTTAGTCTGTGAATTTCTGGCCGTAATAATTCTGCTTGCAACTGCTTGCGAGGCACCGTGCGGGAGCGCGATTTTCGCCAGCGCGCGTAATATCTCCTCTGCCCTCCCCTCTGAAAGGCCTGCTGGGCGCGGGGTTCACAGAAAGTGTCTGCAAATCTAGATGGCAAAGATCTTAGCGGTCAAAATCCAGAGAACAAGGGACTTACATCCGTTTTGCTCCGGGAGAGCTCTACTCCCTCCGCCTTGACCATAATGGGCTAATTGCGAAGGGATGGCAAGGTTAGATGTCACGATGATGCGGTGGACATTCCGATAGGGCCGACGGCAGTCCGTTAGAAAGTTTACGGCGACGTACTTCATTCCAACCGCCAGGATGTAGCCTGGACCAGATAGTAATATGGCGGTTCGAGATGGTTTCGGTTACGATTGCGGCCGGCTAGCCGTGCGCCGAACTGCACGCCCAAGACTGCGATGATTGGGATCGTGGCGTTGGCGCAGGGCGTGGCGGTGGACTGTCGTGCGCCTCGAGAAGTATTGCGACAAAATACATAGGTCCTTCGCGTGGCGGCTCCCGGCGGCGCTGGAGCACGCGGGGTTCAGGATGACAAGTCTGGGGGTGGCTCTTCAGTGGTGGATGAACTGAGTGGCGGGGGAAAACTCGACGCGGCGAAGCCTGGAAGCTGCCCTTGAGATCACTCACCAATTGTGTTCTCATATGGGATGCTGGGACTGCATTATGGGTCCGCGTGCGCGCCTCAACCCTCCACACTTAGCCTGCATTCTGAGGAGAAAAATCATGAGCAAAGTCTCGTACATTCCCAAAGACTATAACACCATCACGCCGTACCTGATCATCAAGGGGGCGGCCCAAGCCATTGAATACTACAAGAAGGTTTTTGACGCGACTGAAACCGTCCGCATGAACGGCCCGGATGGCAAGGTCGGTCACGCCGAGTTGAAGATCGGCAACTCACATATCATGCTGGCCGACGAAAATCCCAGCATGGGGCAGGGACACACCAGCGCGGACACCATTGGCGCGAGCCCGGTGAGCCTGTATGTATACCTCCCCGACGTCGATCGCGTGGTCGAGAAAGCGGCGGCGGGAGGAGCGAAAATCCTGAAGCCGGTTGAGGATCAGTTTTACGGAGATCGGTCGGGCTTCATTCAAGATCCCTTCGGGCATCTGTGGGGCATTGCTACTCACGTGGAAGATGTGTCGCCCGAGGTGATGAAAGAACGGATGAAGAAGATGATGCAGGCGGCGTGATTGGATTGAACACCAGGCGGGGCGAGCATGTCCCGCCTTCCGCATTTTCGATTGCTTCCCGAGCCTCACAACATAAGGTGTAAGGTTCCGCCGCTACGTAAGGCAAACCACACTGCGTGCTCCCCACCCTTCGCAAAGAACGCGAGCGACGGGGCACGCGACCAGAGTTCTTTTTCACCCCGGCTACTCCGGAGGGGAGTAAACTGGAGCCAATTCACTGGGGTGGGAGGCCATGGCCACTCGAACTGCCTTCCTTCTGCAACCGTTGCGCATCCTTCCAGGTTTGCTGTGCGTAATCTGGCTCCTCGGCACACTAGAGGCGCAACACGGGGGCGGAGGCGGCCACTCCGGGGGTGGACACTTTGGTGGTGGTCACGCTTCCGGCAGCCATTCCGACGGGAGCCACTCGGGTGGGCGCTTCGGGTGGCGGCACTTTGGTTTCGATAAGCACTCGGGCCGGCGTGTGGGATCCGCAGCGTCTTCTACTTCGGACCCTTCTGCCCGTGGGCGGTCAAGTCTTTGGAACGTCCCCACGACGGCTGGCACCCAATCCATTTTGCGGATCCCTTCCACCCTTTTCTGGTCTCCGCCGCTAGTCCCGCGCGGCCAAGCTTCTTTCGTTTCTCCCGCGATGCGCCTTCATCGCAGTTCCTCCTACAACCGCTTTCACCGGTTTTCTTCCTCGGGATGCTTCTTCAACGGTGTGACCCAAGCCTGCTTCTTCGAACCATTCGTGCCGCTGCTTTGCTGCTTTGGTGAGTTTGACTCTCTTGGTTTGGGCTTCGGCGGGGACTCGCTCGATCTCGGCGACATCCTGAATTCCCAGGAGCTCATGCAATCGGAAATGTTCGCGGTCCCGCCCGCCAACCCACCGGATGACGGCACCGCGGCGGGAAATTCGCCGGCGCCACCCGGAGTCATGGTCGGCGGGGCGACCGACAACCAGGCTCCGGGGAGGGGCGTTTTCCTGCTGGTGCTGAACAACGGCGCCAGCTATGCCGTGATCGACTACTGGGTCGCCGACGCTTATCTCGAATACATTAGCGCTGATGGCACACGCAGCCACATTCCGCTCGAAGCTCTCGACCTGCAAAACACGGTGAGCCAAAATGCTCCCCGGGGCGTTCCGTTTGTGCTTCGCTCCGCGCCCGCTCAGAATCGCTACTACGACCCAAATCGCTAGATTCCCAGGGGTAGTTTAGCGTGGGTGGGCTCGGTGAATTGCTTTAAAAAAGGCCAGTCGAGTGCCTACGCGCTGCGCTGTTGGTACTGATGACGCTCGTACCATTCCGCGCTCAGATCTTTCCAAGAAGGATTCATTGACGCGAGGAGGGCTATTTTCTTGATTCGCAGCCAGCCCTTGATGCGTTTCTCGCGTTCGATTGCGTTGCGGACGTCTTCGAAACGCTCGAAGTGAACGAGGCGGTCAAGCTTGTATTTTGCAGTAAATCCCGAGCTGATTCCTGTTTTCTGTTCTCGCAACCTGCGCATGAGGTTGTTGGTGACGCCGGTGTACAGGATCTTCGAGCGGTTCGTCATGATGTAGACGAACTACATAGGCCCTTGGCGTGGTAGTCCCCGGCCGCAGCCGAGCCCGCGGGGCTCAGGATGACAAATTTAGGTTCGGATGGCTGTGATGAATGAACCTTGCGGCGGTGTAAAACCGGGCATGGGACCTACTGTCGTATCCTCGGGTTCGCCACCGAGTACAGCAGGTCTGTCAGGAAGTTTACGGCGACGTACGTTAATCCAATCGCCAGGATACAACCTTGCACCAGATAGTAATCGCGATTGGAGATGGCTTGGATCGTGAGGCGGCCGATGCCGGGCCAGGAGAAGATGGTTTCGGTCACGATTGCGCCTGCGAGCAGCGCGCCGAATTGCAGACCCAGAACGGTGATGATGGGGACCATGGCGTTGCGCAGGGCATGGCGGTAGACGACGGTGCGCTCGGGCAGGCCTTTGGCGCGGGCGGTGCGGATGTAGTCCTGGCTGAGTTCTTCGAGCATGGAGGTGCGGACCATGCGGGTGAGGATTGCGGCGAGGGCGCCGCCCATGGTGACGGCGGGCAGGATGAGGTTGGCGAAGGAGCCGGCACCGGAGACGGGAAGCCATCCCAGCTTAATGGCGAAAAGAAGAATGAGGATGGGGCCGAGCGCGAAGTTGGGAAACGACAGGCCGAAGAGGCTGACGACAGAGAGCAGGCGATCGTCCCAACGGTTGCGGCGCTGGGCAGAGCGGACGCCAGCCGGGATCGACAAGATGATGGCTACGATGAGCGATGCCAGCGTGAGTTGCAGGGTGTAAGGATAGCGCTGGGCGAGCAGGCGCGTCACGCTTTGGTTGTAGCGGAAGGAGGGGCCGAGGTCGCCGTGGAGGACGCCCTTCCAGTAGTGCATGTATTGCTCGCCAATCGGGGCGTCCAGACCGTAGGCGTGGCGGGTGGCTTGGATATCGACGGGCGGCGCGCCTTCGCCCAGCATTTGCTGGATGGGGTCTCCGGGGACTAAGTGGATGAGGAGGAACACGAGGCTTACTACCAGCCAGATTACTGGCAGGGTGTAGAGGACGCGTTGGAAGAGTAGGTGCATGAGCTAGAGCGGCTCCCGGCTTCCGGCATCCGGCTTCCGGCCCTGAAGAAAAGTTTCTTTGCGGACGAATCCGTGACGCGGGATCTCCACATGGCGTGAGTTCGGGAGCCGGAAGTCGGAAGCCAGAAGTCGCATCATCAATCTCCGGCCTGCTTGGCGGGCTCTGGTTTGTTTTCGGCATTTTCTATCTTTTCGATTTTCACTTTGGCGATGCGGTGAGCTTCCATTTCTTCCACGGTATAACGATGGCCTTCGTACGTAAAAGACTCTCCGAGATACGGGATGCGTTGCAGGCGGGCCAGGACGAATCCGGCGAGGGTTTCGAAGCCGGCGTCGCGAGGAAGAAGGAGGCCGTGTTGGGTCTCGAGGTCGAGAATATTTACCGAGCCTTCGAGCAGCAGGACGGACTCGTCTGCCAAGGCGGGCTCCGGCGGGGAGACGTCGAATTCGTCTTCGATGTCGCCGACGAGTTGTTCGAGGATGTCCTCGACCGTGATTACGCCGGCGGTTGAGCCGTACTCGTCGACCACGACAGCGAGGTGGCGGCGCCGCTGTTTGAATTCATCCAGCAGTTCCGACAAGACTTTGGTTTCGGGAACGACGAGGACATCGTGCATGATCTGGCCGATTTGCGTGCGGGCTATGCGCGAGGCCAAGGGTTGGCCGAGATTCACCAGCCGGAGGCGCACCCAGCGAACGAGTTCTTTGTAATAAAGGACGCCGACGATGTGTTCCGGACCGCGTTGGGGATCGTAGACCGGAATGCGCGAGTGCTGGCCTTCGACGACGCGATTGAGAGCCTCATCGAGGATGAGATCGGAGGGCAGGGAAAAAATATCCGGACGGGCCACCATGACTTCGCGGACGGTGATGCTGTCGAGTTCGATGGCGTTGTGGATCATTTCCTCTTGCGAGGCCGGAATCTGGCCGAACTGACGACTGGCGGTGACGATGAGCTTGAGTTCGTCGGGAGAGTGAACGGCGCCGCCGCGGCGGGTTTCGCGCGCACCGAAAAGCCTCAGTACGAGGCCGCCGGAGCGGCGCATGAAAAAAAGCAAAGGGCGGGTGATGGTGAGGAACGCTTCCATGGGAGCGGCCACGGCGAGGGCAATCTGCTCGGCACGCTGGAGGGCCAGAGTCTTGGGAACGAGTTCACCCAGGAGGACGTGCAGGTAGGTGATCAAGCTGAAGGCGATGACGATGGCGATGCCGTGGGCGTAGACAGCGGCATGCGGGATCTCTTGGACAAAGCGAAGTGATCCCACCAGTTGGGCGACCATGGGTTCACCGATCCAGCCCAGGGTAAGGCTGACCATGGTGATGCCGAGTTGCACGCCGTTGACGACTTCATCGAGGTGCTGATGGAGGCGTTGCACGATGCGGGCGCCGATGCGGCCGGAGGAGATGAGTTGCTGAATTCTGGTGTCGCGAATGCTGACCAGGGCAAACTCGGCAGCCGCGAAAAACGCATTTGCCGCCACCAGGAGAAGGATCAAAAGCACCCGGAGCAGCACGAAGGCGATCATGGATGGGTAATTCTAGCACTGCAAAACCGGGGCGATGGACTGGATTCTCTTCCGCAATCCCGGATAGGCCGGCGGAGCGGGCGCGGATTCCGGAATTTGAACTCGGAATGCGCTACCCTTTCAAGGGGTTGACGGTCTAACTGGGAGAACAAGTTAGGCTGCAATCGCCTAGGGGCGTCATTCCAGTCAGGTTTGAATGTCTGGAACAAATTCCTTTGCAGGCGCGTAATAGTAACCAGACAAGGGGCGGCTGCATTTCCAGCTCGTATTCAGGAGGCGGTTGTGAACGGAAACGGAAATAATAAGAAGAAGCGTCGCAGACTGTTTATTTATGGCGGCATTGGGCTGGCGATCGTCCTGCTGATTGCGATCGGGGTGTTCGCGGCCACGCGAGGCGGGACGAAGATTGATCCCACAAAGCTGGCGAAGGTGGAAAAAGGCGACCTGGCGAAAAGCGTGGTGGCGACGGGCAAGGTTACGCCGATCACGAAGGTCGAGGTGAAGTCGAAGGCCAGCGGTATTGTGAAGAAACTGCTGGTGGATTACGGCGATCGAGTGAAAAAGGGTCAGCTGCTGGCGCAACTGGACAAGGTGGAGATTGAGGCGCAGGTAGCGCAATCGCGCGCCGCTTTGGATGCGGCCGAGGCCAACCTTGCCAGTTCGCAGGCCGACTTCGAACGCGCCAAGGTGGACGCGGAAGGGCCGGACGTGCCGCTGCTGAAGCGCGCTTACGACCGCGCGGAAGGCATGGCGAAGGATGGAGTGGTGTCGGCTTCCGCCCTCGACGACGCCGAGAAGAACTATGAGATGTCGTTGAATAAACAGAATGTGGCCAAGGCGCAGGTGACGGTGCTGAAGGCGAAGATTGCGCAGTCCAAGGCGCAGGTGGCGCAGGATCGCGCCAATCTCATGCAGTTGGAGGAGCAGCTCAGCTATACCGACATTGTTTCGCCGATCGATGGCATTGTGCTCTCGCGTGATGTGGAAATGGGCGACGCGGTGAGTTCGATTCTGGTATTGGGATCTTCGGCGACGCTGGTCATGACGCTGGGCGATACCAGCGAAGTCTATGTGAAGGGCAAGGTGGACGAGAGCGATATTGGCAAGGTGTATCTCGGTCAGCCGGCGCGGATTAAAGTGGAATCGTTTAAGGACAAGACTTTTACCGGCAAGGTGACGAAGATCTCTCCGATGGGCGTGGAGAAGGATAACGTCACTACCTTTGAAGTGCGGGTTTCAATTCAGAATCCGGGCGGCGAACTGAAGGCCGAGATGACGGCCAATGCAGAAATTATTCTCGAGGAACACAAGAACGTGCTGCAGATTCCCGAGGGCGCCATTCTTTACGACAAGGATAAGAAGGCATCGGTGGAGATTCCTGATCCGAAGGGGAAGGAAGGTAAAGACAAGATTGCGGTGAACATCGGAATCTCGAATGGTGCCAAGACGGAAGTGCTGAGCGGGCTGAAAGAGGGGGATCAGGTCGTGCTGCAGTAGGAAAAGCGGTTTGAACAATTCAAAAAGGAGCGATTTGCGCATGAACCACCAGTGCCCTTCCAGAATCAGCGAGAGGGTTCGGAATCGGGTCCCAGTTCTCACAATTGCGGTAGGGTTGTTTCTGTTTTCCGCCGCGGCTTTCGCTTCTACGCCACAGGGGACGTTCGATCGGACGTTTCAGGTGAGCGGGCCGGTGGATCTGGAAGTGGAAACTCGCTCCGGGGACATCATTGTACGAAACGGACCGTCGGGATCGGTTTCCATTCACGGCAAGATATTCGTCGGGGATCACTGGCTGTTTGGAAACCGGCATACTGATGTAAGCGACATTGAACAGCATCCTCCGGTGCGGCAGGAGGGGAACAATATCCGCGTCGATTATGTAAACGCGCACGACATATCGGTGGATTATGAAATTGTCGTGCCGGCGGATACGAGGATTCGCACGCACAGCGGCTCGGGAGATCAGATGATTGAGGGGACCCATGGGAACGCCGATTTGCAGAGCGGATCGGGAGACATGAAGCTGTCGCGGATTACGGGAGAGATTCGTTTGCACACGGGTTCGGGCAATGTACGGGCACGCGAGATCACGGGTGCGGTGCGAGGCGGTGCGGGCAGTGGTGATATCGAGGTGGAAGAAACGGGAGCAGGAGATGTTGATCTGCATACCGGGTCGGGAAACATTACGGCTCGCGGCATGCAGGGTGGGTTTCACGCGGAGGCAGGAAGCGGCGATATCACGGGCGAGGGCACGCCAACCGGTGCGTGGGAAATCCGCACGGGTTCGGGGAATGTGCACGTCCGCTTGCCCGCGAACGCGGCATTCGATGCCAACCTTGCCACAGGTTCCGGCGCAGTGGACGTCGGTCCTGCGATCACGATGACGGTGCAAGGGCGAGTGCAGGAGACGCGCAAGCAGATCATCGGCAAAGTTCATGGTGGCGGGCCGCTGCTGACGGTGCGCACGGGATCGGGCGATATTCATATTGAGTAACAGTGGTCGGTGGCTAGTGGTCAGTAAGAACCTGATCAGCTACTGATCACTGAACACTGGCCCCTTCTTCATTATTACCTCCGTTCCTTGACTGACTAGCTACCCAGGAATTAGTTTCGAATCACCGGGAAGTTTCTGTCTTCCATCCGCGAGGTAATTTTGGCGTACCGTCCGATTATCACTCTGACCACCGACTTCGGCTCGAACGATCATTTTGTAGGCGTCATGAAGGGCGTGATTCTGGATATTGTGCCGGAGGCGCAGATCGTCGATATCTGCCATTCGGTGCAGGCTTTCGATGTGCTGGATGGGGCGCTGACCATTTCGCAGGCGTATTCCTATTTCCCCACGCGAACGGTGCATGTGGTGGTGGTGGATCCGGGAGTGGGTACGGCGCGGCGGCCTATCCTGGCCTCGAGCGATAAGTATCACTTTGTTGCGCCCGACAATGGCGTGCTGTCGCTGGTTTACGCACGCGAAGAGCGAATGCACGTGCGCCACATTACTTCCCAGCATTATTTTCTGCAGCCGGTAAGCAACACGTTTCATGCGCGAGATATTTTCGCGCCGGTGGCGGCATACCTGGCAAAAGAAGTGGATACGTTAAAGTTTGGCGAAGAGGTTGAGGAATACGTGCGCTTTTCGGCACCAAAGCCGAAGGCCGTCGATGAAAACCAGTTGCGCGGAGTGGTGCTGAAGGTCGACCGGTTTGGAAATCTGATTACCAACATCACGCCGCAGGATGCACCCATGCTTTTTGGAGCCGCAGCCGGCGGGTTCAAGATTGTCGTGGGAAGCCGAGAGATTACAGAAATTCACAATGCTTATGCCGAGGGCGCGCCGGGAGAGGTGTTCGGCGTTCTGGGCAGCATGGGGTTTCTTGAAATTGCGGCCAACCGCGGAGCCGCAGCGCAATTGACGGGCGCTGGTAAAGGAACGGATGTGAGCATCATCCTGGGTGGCGCTGCCGCTGCAGGCAAGGGCGCGTAGAGCAGATTTCAAGGTTTCAGAGTTTCGCGCGTGGTAGAAGTAAAACCTCGAAACATGAAACCTTGAAACTTACGAATTTTTCGGCTTGGGGTGAGCGTAACCCTCCATCTCAGCCGTCCACTTGAGAAAGCGCCAAAGATTTGTGCGTTCCCGCCAGAGAAAGTCCCAAAACTCCAGGAAACCGATTTGCGTCATCTTGACGCCGCAGTAGGTCTCGATGCGCCACAGCAGATAGGGACTGCGCCAGGGAGCCAGGCGATGGCCTTTGGTGGCGTTCCATAAGAAGCGGAGCGGATAGCGCATGTGAGCATGATAGCAAAGGCAGTGGCAGTGGCAGCTCTCAGCACTCAGCTCTCAGGAATGCCCCAAGGGTCGAAACGGGAGACGTGGATGCAGGACTGGTTGGCATCCCAACCGAAAACCAGAAACTCTATCCATGTTAGAATCCTGTCTCCGCCAGGGAATTCCTGCCATGTCCGACGCAAACGCCCGCCAGAAGGCCGAGGATCACTACTATGCTGCGCTTGACCTGATGGGCGACGGGAAGTTGGAAGAGGCTGTCACCGCGTACCGGGAATCGATTGCCGCGGATCCTAGTTTTACCGAGGCTATGCACGGATTGGCGCGGGCGCTGCAGGATTTGCAGCGCTACGACGAAGCGATCGCAGTGGCCCAGAAGATTACAGAATTGGATGCCGATGATGTGCTCGCCCACACCAGCTTGTCGGTGCTTTATCAGAGAAAAGGGATGATTCCGGAGGCTGAGGCTGAGGGAGCCAAGGCCCGGGTGTTGGGGTGGAAGCAACAGTTGAAGAAGGGTAGCTCCTAGCTTCTAGCGCTAGCTCTTTTGCAATGGCTTAGTCAGAAGAGCTAGCCGCTAAAAGCTTTCTACAGTTCGTACTTCTTCATCAAATGGCGGAACGAGCGGTAGGAGATGCTGAGCAGATCGGCAGCCTTGGTTTGCACGCCGTTTGAGCGGTCCAGCGCGGTTTGCAGCAGGGTGCGCTCGATGCTTGCGACGTAACCCTCCATGCCCACGCCTTCAGGCAAGACTGCCCCTGGCGCCACATCGAATGTGCCTCCCGCAACTCCCGCGGCCGCGGCGCGTGCTTTGGGACGTTCGGCCGGCAGTTCGACGTGCAGCTCGTTGGTCATCTCAAGAGCGACGGCGCGCTCGATGGTGTTTTCGAGCTGGCGGACATTGCCGGGCCACTCGTAATCACAGAGGGCGCCCAGCGAATCCTGGTGCAGGCGTAGGATGCTTCGGTTTGCCGCCGCCGCGTATTTTTTCAGAAAATGATTTGCCAATAAAGGGATGTCTTCGCGACGCTCGCGCAAGTCAGGCACGCGGATGGGAATCACGCTGAGGCGGTAGTAGAGATCCTCGCGGAAGAGATTTTCGGCGACAGCTTTGTCGAGATCGCGGTTCGTGGCGGCGATGACCCGCACATCAATGGAAATCTCACTCGTGCCGCCCACGGGCCGCACGCTGCGTTCCTGCAAAACGCGAAGCAATTTCACCTGCATGGCCAGCGTCATCTCACTGATTTCGTCGAGAAAGATCGTGCCGCCACCGGCTACTTCGAATAGGCCGCGTTTGTTCTGCGTAGCTCCGGTAAAGGCTCCCTTCAAATAGCCGAAGAGTTCGCTCTCCAGCAAAGTTTCCGGAAATGCGCCGCAGTTCACGGAAACAAACGGTTCGGTGGCACGCGGCGAACAGATGTGGACAGCGCGCGCCACCAGCTCTTTACCCGTCCCACTTTCACCGTGAATCAGGACGGTGCTGGCGGTGGATGCGACGGTGCGAACGGTCAGCTTGAGTTTTTCCATCGCCGGACTGGAGCCGATGATGTTGTCGAGCGAATTGTGCGAGGCGGCGTCACGTCGTAGGGCAAAATTCTGTTTGCTCAGAGTGAGTTTTTCCAGCACACGGCTGATTGCGAGCTTGATTTCGTCAACCAGGCCGGGGCTCTTGCGAATGTAATCGGACGCTCCCCCCGCTTTTACCGCTTCCACGGCGGCTTCGTAGTCATCGACCGCAGTGATCAGGATTACCGGAGAATCGGGAGAAACGCGATGGGCGTGGCGAAGGACTTCGATGCCGTCGATGTTTGGCATCTTGATGTCGGTGATGATGACATCATAGAGAGCGCCATCAATTTTACTTTTGGCAGCCTGGCCGGATTGAACGGTTTCAACGCGGTGTCCTTCGCGGCGCAAGGCAATGTCGAGCATTTCGCAGATGGAGCGTTCGTCGTCGCAGACCAGAATGTTAGCCATGCCGCCTCCCTTCCGCTGCAGCCGCCAGTTGCGGGGGCTCAGCTCTCGGCACCGGAGATGGAGCCGCGTTTTCAGCTTTGTGCGAGCCGGTCGCGGCTCGTTCTGCGTCGAGACGCCGGAGCCTCAACACGAAAGTGGTTCCCTGCCCGGGCTTAGAGCGCGCCCAAACCTTGCCTTCGTGCGCCTGCACGATCTGGTAGACGACCGCCAAGCCGAGACCGGTTCCACCCTCGAAGCTTGATTGGAAGGGTTCGAAAATTTTTTCCGTCTGCTGCGGAGACATGCCGGTTCCGGTGTCGGCAAAGCTCACCTGCCAGTCGTCGCCCAGACTTTCAATGCTGACCTGGAGTGTGCCGCCGCTGCGCATGGCCCGCACAGCGTTCTCACTGAAGTTCCAGAAAACCTGTTTGATTTTGTCGCCGTCAGCAAGGCACCAGGCTTCGCGAATGGAAAATCGGTTTTCAATTTTGATACCGGCACTTTCCGCGGCCATGCGGTGCCGCATTAAGGTAAGAGTGTCTTCTAACAATGGAATAAGGTCGGTCTTCCCGAAGCGATACTGTTTGCCGCGAGAATAGGCCAGAAAATCCGTGATGATCCCGTTGAGCCGCTGCGATTCGCGGGTGACGATGTCAAGCAGTTGGCGATGTTCAGAGCTCATATCAGGAACACCGGAGAGCATGCTGACCGAGCCCGCGATGGAAGTGAGCGGGTTGCGGATCTCGTGGGCGATGGCGGCAGCGAGGCGGCCGACCGCGGCTAGGCGGTCCTGCATGCGGACTTCCCGCTCCAGGCGGCGGATCTCGGTGAGGTCGTCGAAGGCGTAGACGTATCCAATCGCACCGCGCTCCGGCACGTTCAAGGTGGCGACTCGGACTCGCAGCGTTTTGCGGAAGCCATTCGCAGCGTCGAATCGAACTTCGGCGTGTTCCTGTGATTCCGCGTTTGGTAGCGCGTCCAGAAATAATTTACTGACCGGCGTTCCCAACAACTGACCCGGCGTACGCTCGATAAGTTTCAGCGCCGCGCTGTTCGCGAGGGTGATGTGGCCATCGAGACCGGTAGTGATCAATCCGCTGCTGATGGATTGAATAATATTTTCATGGAGAATCTGAAGGTTCTCCAGAGCGCCACTGGCGTGTTTCAATTGCACCCGCGCCTGACGCAACTTGGTAGTCAGCAGGCCAGCGAGGTAGGCGACCGCCAAATAGGCAAACAGGTTTACGAAAATGATTGCCTGCAGCGTTTTCAGTTCTGGATGAGTCGTGCAGTAGGACGTCACGACACCGTAGTAGTTGAGTTCAATTACAGTTCCGTAAAGAATGAATGCTAGGGCAGCGACCAGTTGCGCCCAAACCCGGGGAAGGAGGATGCTGGCTACGATAATGACCAGTGGATAGAGAAAATTCAGGGAACTGTCCCAGCCTCCGGTCTGATGCACGATCAGGCTGACGAAAACCAGGTCGGTCAGGACCTGTAACAGAGCCTGCAAACGGTGCTCTTGCCAGAAGGAAAGCAACAGGGCACAGAAGATCGATAGGCCGAACCACAGAGCGATCGTGCTTAAGAAAAGACGCAGAGGCAGTGAAGCGGGTGCAAGGTGGGCCACGGCCAGCTGGATGGCGAGCAGAAAGGTGAGGATCAGAATGCGCGCTTTTACCAACCAGGCTAGCCAACTCCGCTCATCGAACGTCGATTGCATTCAGGTCCTGATAAATCTGGAAAAATATCCAGCTGCGGATTTTGATTTGGCGAACCCGCCTCTGTCCGCCCACGGCTTTTTAGAAGCCAGGAGCCGTTTCAGAGAGAGAAGCAGCGGCTCCTGGAGCGTTGTGCTAGCCTGCCAGCTTGGCGATCATGGCGAATAATGGCATGTAGAGCGCTATCACAATGCCGCCGATCGCAAGTCCCAGAGTGCTGATGATCAGGGGTTCCAGCATGGCCAACATGTCCTTGGTAGCCGCATCCACTTCTTCTTCGTAGAAGTCAGCGATCTTCTGCAGCATGTTGTCCATGGCGCCGGTGGCTTCGCCGACTCCGATCATCTGGGTGACCATGTTGGGAAACACGCCGCATTCCCGGAGGGGATCGACGATCGTTCGGCCCTCTTCGATGGCTTTCCGCACCTTCATCAACGCTTCTTCGAGAACGGCGTTGCCGGAAGTCTTTGCGGTGATGGCCAAACCTTCCAAGATGGGCACGCCCGAAGTGATCAAGGTGCCCAGGGTACGAGTAAAACGTCCTACGGCAATCTTCCGCAACAGCGTACCGATGACTGGCAACTTGAGCAGCATCTTGTCGAAGTAATAGCGGCCTTGCGGGTGCTTGCGGATTTGCTTGATGCCGAAGATCAGGCCGATCACGGCCCCGATGACAACCCACCAGAAGTTCTGCACGAACGCGCTCAATCCCATGACGATGCGCGTGGGGAGCGGGAGGGCAACTCCCAGGCCAGCGAACAGATTGGCAAAGATGGGCACCACCCACTTGAGCAGCGCGCCGACGATCAGAGTCGCGATGCTCACAACGGAGATGGGATAGATCAGGGCTGACTTGACGGCGGATTTCAAGCGCACGGCTTTTTCTACATACGTTGCCAGGCGCTGCAGAATGATGTCCAGAATACCGCCCGTTTCGCCAGCCTCAATCATGTTGGTGGTGAGGTCATCGAAGACGATGGGGTACTGGCGCATGGCGTTGGCCAGAGTCGCACCGCCTTCTACGGTGGTGCGGACGCCGGTCAGCGTCTTTTGGAAAGCCTGGTTCTCCTGGTTCGCAGCCAGAATTTCAAGGCACTGCACCAGCGGCAAGCCAGCATCGATCATGACCGAGAACTGGCGAAAGAAGATCGCGATGTCCTTGGTCTTGACCTTGCTGGATCCGAAGGTGGGCAGGGAAAACTCTTTGCCTTTTTCCCGGATGGCCCCGGGAACAATTCGCTCGCGTCGCAACTGCTGTCCAAGCGCCTCTTTGTTGGGCGCATTGCGTTCTCCGGAAACCTTCTCTCCGGAGGCATCCTTGCCGGAAAATGTGAAAACTGGCATGTGGTTAACCTCTCCTCAACTCGTGGTCGCTGATTGCTGAATTGCTTTGCGGCCCAACTGGCCGATCGTGCATGTTGGCGTCGCTCTCAATGCCTCTAACCCTTCGACGCTCCTCGCGCCATGCTTGCCCCGGAGGCTCCGCCTCGGTTTGTCAAGCTGGCGCCGCGATTAATCATTTCCTGCAACTCGTCCGGATTGCTGGACCGCTGCAGAGCCGTCTCCAGCGAAACCTGCTTCTGCAAATAGGCCGTGGCCAAGGCTTGATTAAACGTTTGCATACCGAACTTGTCTTGCCCGGACTGCATGGCCGAATAGACCTGGTGAATTTTGTCCTCGCGAATCAGGTTGCGGACCGCGGGGTTGGGGATAAGGATCTCCATAATCATGATTCGACCCTTGCCGTTCACCGTTGGCAGAAGGGTTTGGCACATGACCCCTTCCAAAACCAGCGAGAGCTGAGCACGAATCTGCGGCTGCTGGTGAGCCGGAAAGACGTCGATGATGCGGTTGATGGTGGAGGTAGCCGAATTGGTATGCAAGGTGCCGAAAGTCAAGTGGCCGGTTTCCGCAATACGGAGGGCCGATTCTATGGTTTCCAAATCGCGCATTTCACCGATGAGCACGACGTCGGGATCTTCCCGGAGGGCGGCGCGCAAGGCGTCGGTAAAGCTCCTGGTATCGGCATGCAGTTCGCGCTGGTTGACCACGCAGTTCTTGTTCATGTGCACGAACTCGATCGGATCCTCAATGGTGAGGATGTGATCGTGCCGCTCGCTGTTAATTTTGTCGATCATGGCGGCGAGGGTTGTGGATTTACCAGAGCCGGTCGGACCCGTCACCAGCACCAGGCCGCGCGGTTTGTCGCAAAGCTTGCTGACCACCGGAGGCAGGCCTAGCTGATTGAAAGACTTGATCTCAAACGGAATCAGACGAAATACGGCAGCGGTGGCGCCGCGCTGGTTGAAGACGTTGGCGCGGAAGCGGGCCAGGCCTTTCAATCCGAAAGAGAAGTCGAGTTCGAGGCTTTCCTCGAAGCGGTGCTTCTGCGAATCGGTCATGACGCTGTAGGCGAGTTGTTTGGTCTCGGCCGGAGTCATCTGCGGCAAATCGAGTGGCACCAGATGTCCGTGCACACGGATCTGAGGAGGCGAGTTGGTGGTGATGTGAAGATCACTGCCGCTCATCTCCAGCATTCTTTTGAGCAGATCGCTTAACGACAAACCCATAATTGTTTCCTTCCTTCAGACCGCGAATCAATGAATGGTTTCGCGAGCAACTTCCTCGAGAGTGGTCATGCCCGCTGCAACTTTGATCAAACCACTTCGGCGCAGCGTAATCATGCCGCGTTCGATCGCTTTCTTTTTCAGTTCAACCGCAGACGCGCCCACCAGGACCAGTTCCCTGATCTCGTCATCCACTTCCATCACTTCATACAATCCGCAGCGGCCTTTGTAGCCGGTGTTATTGCAGATGCCACAGCCCTTGCCCTTCTGAATCTTGATGGTCTTGGCCTCTTCTGGCGAAAATCCTTCTTCGATGAGGGTTTGAACCGGGACTTCGACCACTTCCGCGCATTCCTTGCAAATTCGCCGAACCAGGCGCTGGGCGCAAATCAAGTGGACTGACGTCGCCACCAGGAAAGGTTCGATTCCCATGTTCATCAATCGGGTGATGGTTTCAGGCGCCCCATTGGTATGCAGAGTGGAGAGCACGAGGTGGCCGGTGAGCGCGGCTTTAATGGCAATTTCTGCGGTTTCGAAGTCGCGGATTTCGCCGACCAGAATGATGTTGGGATCTTGCCGAAGGAAGGAACGCAGAGCCGCTGCAAAATTCAATCCGATCTGCTCCTTCATCTGCACCTGGTTGACGCCAGCCAACTGAAATTCGACGGGGTCTTCGGCCGTCATGATGTTTGTATCGGGCTGGTTGAGACGCGAGATGGACGAATACAGAGTGTTGGTTTTTCCGGAACCCGTAGGACCTGTGACCAGCACCATGCCGTAAGGTTTAAGAATGGCCTTTTCAAACTTGACCAAAGACTCCGGCTCGAAGCCCAGCTTGGTCATATCGAGCCGCAGGTTTTCTTTGTCGAGCAAGCGCAGGACGATTTTCTCGCCCCACAGTGTGGGCAGGGTGCTGACACGGAAGTCGAGCTGCTTCTTGCGGCCGCCAATATTCATTTTCAGCATGATGCGGCCGTCTTGCGGGAGGCGCTTCTCGCTGATATCCAGCTTCGCCATGATCTTCAGGCGGGAGGTAATGGCGTCCTTCAGCTTCATGGGCGGCGACATGATGGACTGCAGAACACCGTCAATGCGGAAACGGACGCGAAACTCCTTTTCGTAAGGCTCGATGTGGATGTCGCTAGCGCCCCGCTTCACCGCATCGCCGAGCACGATGTTGACTAGCTTGACCACGGGAGCTTCGTCAGCAGCTCTTTCCAGCTGTGACAGTTCCATCTGCTGTTCTTCCGCCTGCAGTTCGACGTCGCTTTCATTCATCTCCGACATCGACTGCATTACGGTTTCGAGATCTTCTTCCTTCTCTTTGGGGCCGCCGTAGGATTTTTCGATGCCCGCGAGAATGGAGCTTTCCGAAGCAACCACCGGCTCGATGTTGAAGCCAGTCATGAACTTGATATCGTCCATGGCAAAAACATTGGTCGGATCGACCATGGCGATGGTGAGAGACGCGCCCACGCGGCTCAAAGGAAGGATCTGATATCGCTTGGCGGTTTCAAAGGGAATCAACTTGACGACAGCGGGATCGATTTCAAAATACGAGAGGTTGATGGCGGGAACGCCATACTGCCGCGAGAGAAAATTGGTGACGTCCTCGTCTGTAAGGAAGCCGAGCTTCACCAAAGCGGAGCCCAGGCGGCAGTTCTGCTCCTTCTGGGCTTTAGTCGCTTGTTCCAACTGCTCTGGGGTAATGATCTTCTCTTTGACGAGAAGGTCACCCAGCCGTTGAGACATACGTCGATCTCCTATCCACCGAGTGGAACGATGCCTGGCGATGTGACCGGCATTTGCACAAAGCGCCGCTTTTACCAATGGGAGGAGAGCAGCGTCTTCGTGTTGACACAAATTGTCAACGCAAGTCGATTACCGTACCAGTTACCGTGGTACTTGGACTTGTCGCTGATTTCACCACGGAGTGAACCAAGCCCTGAAACCCGCGCCAGATGAACCTTTTTCTAGATAAACAGGGAAACTGCGGCCGGAGTACATGCACTTCGGTAAGTACGAGAAGCCCCTTCGGAAGTTGACCTGTCCTCCGTCAAACTCCGGGGTACACTCAGGCCTGGGGAGATGCAATCTTGCTCGACAGCGCAAGGAAGAACCAGATCCGGATCTACTACCGCACTCTGTTTCAGGCTTGGGGACCGCAGAACTGGTGGCCGGCGCGCTCGCGCTTCGAAGTAATCGTGGGCGCTTATCTGACCCAGAACACAGCTTGGACGAATGTGGAAAAGGCTCTGGCGAATCTTCGGTCGGCCAAATTGCTCAGTGTAAAAGGCCTTCGGTGCGTGCCTTGGGGGGAACTGGAGAAGTTGCTTCGGCCCTCGGGGTACTTTCGTCAGAAGGCCGAGCGGCTGAAAACCTTCATCGCGTTTCTGGATCGAAGGTACGACGGTTCATTGCGGCGATTGTTTTCACGGCCTACGGCCGAGCTTCGGGAAGACCTGCTGCAGTTGAATGGGGTTGGCCCGGAGACAGCCGATTCCATTCTGCTCTACGCCGGCAATCATCCGGTATTCGTGGTGGACGCCTACACGCGGCGAATTCTAGCGCGGCATGCGATCCTGCCGGAAGAAGCCGGCTATGAAGATCTCCGGGAACTGCTCGAGCAGGCTCTAGCGCCTCTGGCAGAGCCGATTGCCGGATCTCGCGAATGCTCGACGCATAATCTGGCCGCGGGCCCTTCCGGAGCCGCGCATCCTCCGTCGCCGATGAGCACGTCAAAGCGCACTGCTCTGACGCAGGTGTACAACGAAATGCACGGCCTGATTGTGGGCGTGGGGAAGAACTATTGCAGAAAATCACGGCCCCTTTGTGACGGATGTCCTCTACAACCCTTCCTGCCTCGTCTGAAGTGAATAGTGGCTCAAAAACATCGGGCGAGATTCATGAGAACTTATCGGATTGTGCCGACCGTCTTGGTGGCTGACAGCGCTCGGGTTACAAGTTCACATCACGGAGCTTGACGTTTCTCTACCGTTGGATTCTGGTGGAAGGGTTCGAATGGAAGGTCGAACCAATCAAGCGGAGGTCTATCCCGGTATCGTCCGAGCAAGCCTGGACAATGCCGGCTGCACGGCGATACCGACTTGGGGATTCAGGGACAAGGATTCATGGATGGGTTCACGCTCGCGTGGCGCTGGCGGCGAGGCGCTGCCTTTCGACCGAGCGTATCAGCCGAAGGCCGCCTACCCTGCCATGTTGGAGGAGATGTTGGCGGGGCGTCCTCGCGGGCATTGATCTGGGCAGCCGGTCGACCGCGATGGCGTTCTTGTAGCCCGGAAACGCCTTCAGCATTCCTCCCACGTTCCCAGCATTCACCAGCATCTATAATGAATCCGGTATCCAGACATGCGGAACGTGAATGACCTGCGTGGGCTGGACTGCTGACGCGTGGCTCAACACGTTCCAACCCGACCTCCGAAAAATTCCAACCGAAAGCGGCTGATCGTGCTGCTTGCGATTGCTGTGTTTCTTTTGTTCGCCGTGTTGGTCTCGCAAACGGCGTTTAATCAAACCATACTGCGTCCCGATACCAACCAGCAGGTCGTGGTTTTTTATGCCCTTTCGCTGCTGATTTCTCTGCTGTTTGTTGCGCTCACGTTCGTGCTGGCGCGCAATCTTCTTAAGCTGTTTGCCGAGCGGCGTCTGGGAGTGCTGGGGTCGAAGTTCCGCACGCGAATGGTGGTGGGCGCACTCCTGCTTTCATTCGTGCCAGTCATGGTGATGTACTGGTTCGCCTATGGGCTGATGAACCGTTCGATCGATAAGTGGTTTTCCACTCCGGTGGAAGAGGTTCGCGCGGATACGGACGCCATGGCTTCGCTGCTGGCGGGGTTTGCAGCACAGAACGCGCGCTCAGAAGCCATTACCATTGCGGCTGAGCCGGAGACGCAGAGGGCTTTCGCAGGTCATGGATTCGCCGCGACTGTGGAGGAATTTCGGATTCACGAGCCCACTCTGCAGGGCGGATTTACTCTCGCCATACGAAATGGAGTAGAGGAGGCGAGCCTCGGAACTCCCGCGCTGTGGCCGGTTTTGAAGGAGCGATTGCCGCTGGCGCAGGCCGCGGCGGGTCAACCTGCACGTTTCGTTTGGGCGCAAACCGAATACACATTGGGCAGCGCACCCGTTGGCAAGGACGGGTTGATTCTGGTGGCGATCCCGCTCCCGGCGGAGTTCTCCAGGACCGTGAAGCAGATTGAAGCCAGCCAACTGCGTTACCTTCAGCTTAGCCGCGAGCGCAAGCACGTGCGCCAGACGTACATGGGCCTGCTCCTGTTGCTAACCATGATGGTGCTGTTCGTGACCACGTGGCTGGCGCTGTTTCTCTCGAAACTGGTGACTCGTCCGCTGGCTGCGTTGGCGGAGGCGACGCAGGAAATTTCCCGTGGACGTCTTGATTACCGGATTGACGTAAGCGCTGCCGACGAAATTGGAGACCTGGTCCGCTCATTCAACCGGATGGCTGAGGAGTTAGAAATTAGCCGGCGGCAGATTGAGGCGTCCAGTCGCGATGTGAGCGCTGCCAACGCCGAACTCGACCAGCGCCGCCGCCAGATGGAGACGATCCTCGAAAGCATCCCGACTGGAGTTCTATCCCTCGATGCCGGCCGGACGGTCACGCACGCGAACCAAGCTTTGCAGCGCATTTTTCATCCCGAGGGATATGCGGACGCGAAGCGCATGCTGCGCGGGGCGCGCCTGGCGGACGTATTTCCACCGGAAGTATTGCAGGACCTGGAGCCGCTGCTTCGCCGCGCTGATCGCATGGGAATGACAACCAGCCAAATGGAGATGCCGCTGCAACGCGCGTCACTGAATGTAGCGGTGACCGTGGCAACGCTGCGCCGCCAGCATGAGCAGTCGGGATACGTGATCGTATTCGAAGATCTCTCTGATCTGCTGAAAGCACAGAAACAGGCAGCATGGCGGGAAGTGGCACGCCGAGTGGCGCACGAGATCAAGAATCCGCTCACGCCGATCGCTCTGTCGGCAGAGCGGATTCAGCGCCATCTGGAGCGGGCTACGACTCCCGACCAAGCCTCGTTGGAGATCGTCCGATCATGCGCTCAAACGATTGCAGGCGCGGTTGAAACAGTTCGCCGATTGGTGGACGAGTTCTCCTCTTTGGCTCGCTTTCCCGCGTCCAATCCTCATCCGGCGGATATCAACGAAGTGATCGAGAATGCCCTTTCTATGTTCCAGGGAAGATTGGACGGCATCGATGTGCACAGGTCGCTTGCTTGCGATCTGCCGAAGGTGATGGCGGACGCGGAAGCGATCAAGCGGGCGCTTGCCAACCTGGTAGACAATGCTGCCGAAGCTATGCAAGATTCATTGGTGCGCGAGATCCAGATTTCGACATCGCTGGTGGCAAGCCGCGATGCAGTCGAGATCACTGTCGCCGATACTGGACACGGGGTAACTCGCGAGTTGAAGGAAAAACTGTTTCTTCCTTATTTCTCCACCAGGAAAAGAGGGACCGGACTTGGCTTGGCAATCGTAAGCCGGGTCATCGAAGAGCACCACGGATCCATTCGCGTGGAGGAGAACCAGCCAGTAGGGGCGCGCTTCATCGTGGAGTTGCCAGTTGTTCCCGAAGCTGCGCTCGCCTCTCCCACAGCTCAACATGCGTAAAATTCTCGTGGTTGATGACGAATCCGGCATTCGCGAATCGCTGCAGGGAGTACTGGCAGACGAAGGCTACGAAACCGCTTGCGTGGCGAGTGGTGAAGAATGCCTGAAGCTATTGCGGCGCGAGCACAACTACGAAGTGGTGTTGCTCGATATCTGGCTGCCCGGCATTGATGGCCTGGAGACGCTGGAAAAAATTCGCGAACTCGATACCGCGCCTGAAGTGATCATGATTTCGGGACATGGCACCATCGAAACGGCTGTGCGCGCCACCAAACTGGGCGCCTATGACTTCTTGGAAAAACCTCTTTCCATCGACAAGACCTTGATTCTGGTCAAGAATGCGATCGAATCGAAAAAACTGCGGCACGAAAACGTTGACCTAAAGAAACAGCTGCACGCCAAGAGCTTGATTGCGGGCGACAGTATTCCGATGAAAGCGTTGCGCCAGCAGATCGGTCTGATGGCGCCCACCAACGGCCGCGTTTTGATCTACGGCGAATCCGGAACGGGGAAAGAACTGGTCGCGCACGCGATCCATGCGCAGAGTCTGCGCAAGGACGAGACCTTCGTCGAGGTTAATTGTGCGGCAATTCCCGAAGACTTGATTGAGAGCGAACTCTTCGGTCATTACAAAGGATCGTTTCCGGGTGCAACCGTAGACAAGGACGGAAAGTTTCAGAAGGCGAACGGGGGAACCCTGTTTCTCGATGAAGTGGGTGACATGAGCTTGAAAACCCAGTCCAAGGTGCTGCGTACGCTGGATGAACAGCGGGTTACGCCACTGGGCAGCGACGAAACCATTACCGTGGATGCACGCATCATCGCTTCGACGAACAAAGATCTGGAAGAGGAAATCTCCATTGGAAATTTTCGCGAAGACCTGTTTTACCGGCTCAATGTGATTCCATTTTTTGTGCCGCCCCTGCGCGACAGGAAGGAAGATATTCCGCTACTGGCGCGCCACTTCTTGAAAGATCTGGCTGCGACTTACGGGCGGCGTCCGCGCGAAATTACAGACGACGCCATCGAAGGGCTGATGCGTTATTCATGGCCGGGAAATGTGCGCGAACTGCGCAACGTGATTGAACGAATCGTGATTATGAATCCCATGATCACACGATTGGACCGCAAACACCTGCCTCCGCTAGTTTATCGCGATGGTCATCGACGCGCGGCGCGAAGCGAGTTCTCCACATTGCATCAGGCGCGGGACGCCTACGAGCGCGATTTTATTTTGAAGAAACTCGACGAGAACCACGGCAATGTAACGCGCGCGGCTGAAGTGCTGGGATTGGAGCGAAGCCATTTATACCGCAAGATGAAAACCTTGGGTATTGTGGTGAACGAGTAGGACTGGGGGCGGAGTGCGACTACCGCTTCACCATGCGGATTTCAGTACCGTTCTTTCTGAACTCGACTTTGTCCATGAGCTGGTTGATGAGAAAAATCCCGCGGCCGTGGTTCGAATAGACATTCTCTCCAACCGTGCAGCCCGGAACTGCCTCGGGAGTAAATCCTGCACCCGGGTCACGGACCACGATCAGAATGCCGCGTTCCTGGTCGCTGCTCACCAGACATTCCACCACTTTCGTGGGATCTTCTTTTGCGCCATGAATCACGGCGTTGGCTAGCGCCTCTTGCAGAGCCAACTCGATCGCGTCTTCCTTGCCGTCCACGCCGTTCATTTGGCGGACCACGGCCATCACTTCCTGTACCACGGGATCCACGGCGTTGCGGTCGGCGGAAAGGGTTACGCGCAAAATCAAAGTTAATTGATCGGGGTCGAAATCTTTCTCGGGAAGAGGTTGTTCGGGAGAATCCGGCGATGACATTATTTTTTCGGCCCGTTAGGTTCGTTCGCTATTTCAAGTCCTGCTCTTGACTCGCTTTGGTTACCGATCGAATCGCTCTATGCAAATTCCGATCAGCAGGATATCACGCATATGTCTTCTTGGACGCTTTCGGCAGCTCGACGCTTCCGCCGGTCAGATGTTCCAGCTGCCTTCTCCAGTCGAGTTCTTCCACGAAGCCACGCGATTCGCGCCAGTTGGGCTGCACCTTAACGTAAAGCTCGAGAAAAACTTTGGTGCCCAGCATGCGCTCAATCTGCAGTCGTGCCGAAGTGCCAATTCGTTTCAACATCTGGCCCTTCTTGCCGATCAGGATGCCCTTCTGGCCTTCGCGTTCGCAGTAGATGGTTGCGGAAATGCGCGTCAACTTCGCGCCTTCTTCGAAATTATCAACAATTACGGTAGTGGCATAGGGAAGTTCTTCCTCGGTTTCGAGCAACACGCGCTCACGAACAATCTCTCCAGCCATGAATCGTGCCGGCTGATCGGTGACCTGATCTTCCGGAAATAGAGGCGGGCCGACGGGCAAAGCCGCGGTCACTTGCTTCAACAATATCTCGAGGCCATCACGCTTCAATGCGGAAATTGGAATGATTTCGTGGAATTGGTGCAGCTTTTTATATTCCTCGATCAACGGCAGCAGCTTGGTTTTTCCTCCCCGCAACAGGTCAACCTTGTTAAGAACCAGGCTGACTTTCGTTGACGAATGCTTCAACATTTGTATGGCGAATTCGTCGCGCTGATCGAGTTTGCGGGTTGCATCCATGATCAGGAGGACGAGATCACAACCCTCAAGGGCTTCCCGCACCTCGACCATCATCTTGCGGCCCAAGGAACTGTCAGGCTTGTGCACGCCGGGTGTGTCGATTAGAACAATTTGCGCGCCGCCCTGGCCCTTGCTTTTGGGCAGGTTGACGATGCCTTGAATTCGGTTGCGTGTGGTTTGCGGCTTCGGGGAGATGATAGCGAGTTTCTCGCCGACGAGCGCATTGAGCAGCGTAGATTTGCCGGCGTTGGGGCGGCCGAGAATGCAAACGAAACCGGAGCGGAAGGGCATGATAGGTCTTTGGTCGTGGGGCTTTAGGTCTCGGTCTAGGATTTTGGCCTAGCAGCTGACACCTAAGACCTGACACCTGTTATATCAGTTTCAACTGCCGAGGCTGAACTGTGGTGATTCGGACGCGTTCTACCTTGCGATCCGTGGACTCCAGAACTTCGAAACGCAGACCGTCGTCATCCACGGTTTCGCCCTTCTGCGGAATGTGGCCCGCTAGCTCGCTGACCAGGCCTGCGACCGTTGCCGATTCCTTGCCTTCTGGTTTCGTGCCAAAAAGTTCGGCGAGGCGGTCTACGTCCATGCCTCCCGAAACGATGTACGAATCAGGATTCTCTTTGACGATTTCTGGCTTCTCATGCTCGTCCCGTATCTCGCCCACGATTTCTTCCACCAGATCTTCGATGGTGACCAGGCCGGCCACGCCACCATATTCATCGACCACAATGGCCATACGAATATTGTTTTTTTGCATTTCGCGGAGAAGGTCGCTGCCGAGTTTGCTTTCGGGTACGAAATAGACATCCCGTCGCATGAGCGTTTCGAGAGTTTTGGAAGCCTCACTATCCGGAACTTGCAGCACATCCTGGGCATAGACGATACCTTTGATGTTGTGGATGCTTCGGTCGTATACGGGAACTCGGGAATAGTGCTTGGTGCGCAGCATTTCGATGAATCGTTCGACAGTGGTTTCCATTGGCACGGCAAACATCTCCGGCCTTGGCTTCATGGCTTCGCGCACCGTCTTGCCGCTGAATTCGACCACGGACTGGATCAGGTCGCGGTCGCCTTCCTGAATAATGCCTTCTTCCTGGCCGGCTTCGATCAATGCATCCACGGCCTCGGAGGCGCTCTCCGGCTCCTCGCGTGTATTTTCGCGGGTGAGGGATACCACGGATTGCAAGAAACCCAGGACGATCGTCACCGGCAGCACAAGGTAGATAAGGATTCGCAGGAGCCATATCCATCGGATGAGCCAAGCGCCGTTGGTGCGCGAGAAAAACAGGAACGGCAAAAACTGGTTAAACACGATAATGATTAAAACCAAGCTGATCGCGGCCTGCAGGATTTCGTACACGCTCCAGCGGGAATCTCCAAAGAGCGCGAAGCCTACCAGCAAGGAAATGGTCGCGGTGGTCAACTGCTTGAGTACAGCCATGGAGAGCGACGCCCGCGCGCGGCTAACGCCGAGAGAGGGTTCTACCTTCTGCTCGAAGACGTCGATGTTGTCCTGAAATTCGCGCGAAAGAAATTTCCCGATTTCCTGGTAGACACGGTCGACGTAGGAGGCCAGCGCCAACAGCCCCAGCAGCGGGATAAGCGCAAGTGCAACTGCCCAATTCATAAGGTTCCACGCCGTGCGCGGGACGCGTGCGTACGAAGCGACTTGCGATCCAAATGCTGACTTGGACGAGTTTCCATCCTCTCGATCAGCCCCACGTCCAAGTTCAGGCGCTGTCGTAATCGTGTCTCTTCCTGGGCCATTTTGCCATTATCCTGCTCGTGATCGAATCCGGCCAAATGGAGAATACCGTGCAGTACTAGAATTTTTATTTCTTCTGCCACCGAGTGGCCTATGCGGCCGGCATTCTCTCGCGCGATGTCCGCGGAAACCGCAAGCTCGCCGGCCATCTGTTTTGTTTGACGCAGTCCCAGCTGCGGGGATGGAAACGACAATACGTCCGTGGCTTTGTCTTGCCCGCGGAAATGCCGGTTGAGAGAGCGCAATTCCTGGCTGTTTGTCACCAGCACATTCACGGTGTCGCGTAAGTGGACGGCTCGCCTCGCACGCAGGACAAAACGTTCGAGGGTCAACGGGCTCAGCCCCGTGATTTTTTTTCGAAGGATAACCAACTTTCGATGCACGGATCCTATTCTCCCGCGGCTTCACGGGGTCTGGTATTCAGATCCTTGGCCTCCGAAATCTTAGCCTCGGTACTTCTGGATGCTCCGCCCGCGGCTTCGGCGCTTTTTCCGCCGGACAACAGCAGCATCTGCTGCTCAGCGACATGCGTTCTGTGCTCGTCATAGGCCCGGACGATGCGCTGCACCAGGTGATGCCGCACGACATCGGATTCGTCGAAGTGAACGAAGGTCAGGCCTTCCACTTTATTCAATATGTCGATCGCTTCGAGCAGTCCGCTGCGGCGCGCGTTGGGCAAGTCGATCTGCGTGACGTCTCCGGTGATCACGGCTTTGGAATTAAATCCGAGACGGGTCACGAACATCTTCATCTGCTCGGAGGTGGTGTTTTGCGCCTCGTCGAGAATCACAAAGGAATCGTTCAGCGTACGGCCGCGCATGAATGCGATCGGCGCGATCTCGATGACATTTTTCTCCAGATAACGGTCCACCTTCTCCGGCTCGAGCATGTCATAGAGCGCGTCATAGAGAGGGCGGAGATAGGGATCGATCTTGTCCTGCAGCGTGCCTGGCAGGAATCCCAGCCGCTCGCCTGCTTCTACCGCCGGCCGCGCCAGAATGATGCGGTTCACCCGCTTGGCGAGCAGCGCAGAGATCGCCATGGCTACGGCCAGATAAGTCTTGCCTGTGCCGGCGGGACCGATTCCGAAGACCATGTCGTGCTTTTCGATGGCCTCGACATAGCGGCGCTGATTGACGCTCTTGGGTTGCACCATACGGCGCCCGAGGGAGCGCTGGCGACCAGCATCGGCTAGTCCGCGCAGGGTTGCGGTAGGATCCGCGACTAAGACGCGCAGCATACTGTTGAGGTCACCGTTGTTGAAGGCGTATCCCGAGCGCTGCAGGGTCTCGTAGTCGGCAAACACTTGCTCGGCCCGGGCTACGTCTCGTGCCGCGCCTTCCAGTTCAATGGCGTTTGATCGCAGGTCGATGGTAACGTTCAGCCCATCTTCCAGCACACGCACATTCTCGTCGCGGGTGCCGAAGAGCGTTTCGATGTTGGGAGTTAGCCCGATACTTTTCTTCATTCAGTCTCTTTTTTGAACCATGTGCGGGCAGGATGGACCACGAGGGGGTTAGCCGCTGGGATTGCCGCGCGCGTTGCAATGCTCACACCATCATGTGCAGACAAAACAGGATTATGCTCAGAGACGGGACTAGCCGGGACGCTCATGCCCAGGGGGCAAGTCACTACCATGTGGTTAAAGCGTACCCCGGGCCCGGATGGGAGTCAATGGCAGCGCAAGCGTTTGACCAGCCGAGACTTAGTCTCGTAGAATAAGCTTTCGGCTCTCACCGAATAATCTCGCTGTACACACAAAGGGTACGAACCAAACATGGCTAATCATTTTTCGGCGCTGAAGCGCACCCGTCAAACCACAAAGCGCACTGCCACGAATCGGGCCAACGCGTCGCGCCTACGCACGGCTCTGCGCACCTTGCGCGAGACCATTGAGAAGGGCGATAAGCAGGCTGCTGAGCTGACTTACCGCCAAACTGTCTCCGCGCTCGACAAGGCGATCCAGAAAGGGACGTTGCACGGCAATACCGCCGCGCGATACAAGTCGCGCCTCGGCGCTCGCGTTAATGCCTTGAAGTAGCTGTTGGCTTTTACCTCTTAGCTGGGAACGGCAGGCGGAAAAGGTCTGCCATTGTCCGTTTCAAGCAGTCATGATTCCGAAGTGCTCCCGTAGAGCATGGTTCCGTTCTTTCTCGGAGGCAAGCCTAGTTTCGGTCCGTCCTCTGTTGCCGGTGATGATCAGTTTCATGTCAGACAGTGTGATGCGGCTGTCGCCTGTGGCCCGAGTGCAGATCTGCTTCGTCGTGAAATGCGACTCGGGAGAGGTCTGATGGTGATGGCACATTGCGGCGAACTCATGCAGACGGTGAGCCTGCAGCGTGAATGAGTACTGCCTCTTCCAGTCGCCATCGAACTCCACCCTTTCAAGTTGCAATCGATCGCCGCTTTGCCCGATTCGGAAAGTGCCAACTGGATCGGAGTGGTCAACCCTGGTCTGCAGCTTCAGTGGTTCCAGAACGATTCCCCAAAGCCAACGTCCACAAGCCATGGTTCGCTCCAAATCGGCTCGCAGGCATAAGTGGTTGAACTCCGGTCCTTCCCCTTCATTTCGTGCGACCCGTGCCGAAAGCAAACGAGACATGGAATCGCAGAGAGCGCAGCAGTGCGGCAAATGCACCGTTCAAGGTGAAGGCGCTCGAATGTTTATTGCTTCACACCGGCAATTGGTCTTGCATCCAGCCTGGCGATTCCAGCTTGGGCTCGGTGGTCAAATCCATTACCAGCCGTTCGAGCACCATGCGTTTGCTCACGGGATTGGAGCGCAGAGCCAGATCGGCCTTGGCTACGAGACGAATCGCGCGTGTCAGATCACGGCGGGATTTGTAGCGGTGGGCTTGCTTGATGATGTCATCGGCAGCGAATGGAGGCACGCGGAAGCCCTGCCACAGGGCTGCCCAAAGCATACGCTGGTCCCGCACGTTGCGTTCCAGAATCACCAACATCTGGCGGAAGGTTTTGGCCAGCATGTAGATGTGACCGATAGCGGCTTCTTCGCCATCGCCTGAAGACAGTATCGCGTCCAGCACCTCCAGGGCGCGTACGCGGTCTTTGGAAGAAATGGCATCGGTTAACTCATAGAGCGAACGCTGCTTGGCGGCGAGCACCATGGTTTCGACGTCGCCGAGGCTGATGTGGTTGCGGGGGCCGACGTAGAGCATGAGCTTCTCCAGTTCATTGGAGATCATCATCATGTTGCCACCTAGTGCGTCGACCAATTCGCGGGCGCCGTCGGCGTCGATTTTCACGGCGCGAGAGGTGCAAAACTCGGAGATCCAGCGCACCGCTTCGCCTTCTTCCACGCGGGCCAGTTCAACGATGCCGCAGTACCGGCCCATGGTCTCGCGGATTCGCTGGTAGCGCTCTTTGTCCTGCATTTCCATGCGGCGAAGGTCGGCGGGAATGCTGATGTGGTCGGCGACGAAGACCAGGAGCGCATCGGGATTCGGGTTCTTGCAATAGTCTTCAATGGCGGCGAGCTTTTCCTCGTTCGAGCCGCGACCGAAAAGAGTCTTTACCCCGCGCACGAAAAACACCTGGAACGGCGCCATCAGGGACGGCGTACGGGCACGGTCAAGCACTTCGGCGAGATCGTTCTCGGCTAAATCGAATTCGAACAGGCCGAAGTCTCGCAGATCAGCGGGAACCAGATGCTCGATGATCGCGTCGCGGAAGCGCTTACGGAAGAAGGCTTCGTCGCCGACAAAAACGTAGGCCGGACGCAGCTTGTGCGACTCAAGCTCGTTGACGAACCGCTCGGCCTGGGCGAAAGCCCGCACTAGAGCTCCTCCGCAAGGGACACAAACTTCGCTTCAAACTCTAGCATCTAGAAGCCCTCCAGGATGTTAGAGACCAGGGTTCGTGCGAAGTCCTGGGAGAGCCGGCGAAAGGCGGGCGAGTCTTCCTCGAAGAAGCTGGCCAGATCCTGGGAAACTTCATATTGCTCGCGAAATAAATAGGAAGGATTCTGATAGAGCACCTTGCCCTGCCGATCGGTGAGCGAAACTCTCATGCTCACCACCACCAACACGCTGGCGGCCTGGCCGGTTGCGGAATTGTACGTTAGCGGAGTCGAGGAGGTGGAGAGCACAGTGCCGCGCAGGGTTGCGTCGGCAGTTTCGCTCGGGTCGTTCAGGATGTGATAGTGAGTGCGAGTCGTAAATTCGCGCACCACAGAAGCAGTCAGCATCTGTTCAATGCGATAGGTGGTGGTCACGTTAACGAAGGCGGGTATGGCAATCGTCTTAACATTTTCCGGAAGCTGAGCGGTGTGGCCGGCTGTGTGGTATCCGCAACTGGTCGCTCCAGCGAGCAACACCAGCAGTGCGGCGGGCCGCCACCTCATTGGATTTTTCCCACCGGACGCGTAGCAATCATGCTCTCGGCGCATTCCACGGCGGTTATGGCCGCGACCCGAAGGTTATCCGCAGCCGCCCATAGCCAGATTCCATTGGGCCGCGAAGCCTCCGCCTTCGGCGAAACCAGGATGTTCGCCTGACCCGCCGTGTTTACGTTGCTCGGCTGCGAATCCTCTTCGGCTCCGGCGACGGTTACATGGTCGCCACAAAGAGCTTGCGAGATTTTCTCCTGATCTACGGCTTGCGCCATCTCCAAGAAGAGGGCGAGTCCATTGCCGTGAAAAACTGGAGGCTGAACGGCCAACAGCGCCGGCTGAGGCGCGGCCATTCCGGCAAGCTTCTGATAATGGCGTCGCACGCGGGCTTCCAGGGAATCCAGCGACAGCTTGGAGTTTGGGCCGTAGCGCGCAACCATGTTGAATGCCACCTGCGTATCGAACACGTCCTTGGGCAGAGTCTGAAACGACAACAGATTGACGGTTTGCTGGTGCAATTCGTCCATACCTTTTTGCCCTTGTTCGGAGGCTGGCTCGAAAATCGTGGCCACCGCGCTGCGAATCGCACCGGCCTTGCTCGCGCGCAGCAGCAGCAGCGCGAGAGCAACAGCCGCGGGATGGGCTACAACGCACGGAGCGGGCTGCAGGTCCGGCTGCCATGTCTGTCCGCGCTCGCGCTCCACCCAGAGAGACCGGACCGTGGCGCCCGGTTCCTCTTCCAATGCACCGGAAAGATCGACAATGGCGCTGCCGGCATCGCGGGCGCGCTCCCAGTTCTGGCGAGTGCATTCCGCATCGGCGGCAAAGAAGGTGAAATCCATTTTGGTGAACTGCTCAGCGCGCACACTCTGGATGAAGTTGATTTCGTCGCCCGTGGCTTCCAGCTGTCCGATGGACTCGTCGTCATCAAGAAGGCGTACATCCAGGGCAGGAAAATTGCGTTCGCTGAGCATCTCGGCAACTTCCTTGCCCTTGAGCGTGGCCGCACCTACGATGGCCGCCCGATAAAGCTGCCCGCGGGCGGAAGAGGAAGCGGACGGTGCTGCGATTTTGAACGGACTACTCATGGAGTCTGCGCAGCCTCCTTGTAAGTGGGCGGCGGAGGCTGGCTCCGGCGGCGGAAGATCCACTGCAACCGCCAGAACACACCGGAGAATGTATAAAGCAGCGCCACTCCGAACAGCACCGGCTTGGAAAAAAACCATACGCCGGCGAACAGGCCGCCAAATAAGATGATCAGACGGAAAGGCCGGCGGGAAGAAAAATCAATGTCTTTGAAGCTATAGAATCGCCAGGTACTTACCATCAGATAGCCGACGGCGGCAACCATTGCGAGCCAGGTGATAGCTGTATACCAGGAATCCAGCGGAGCTCCTCCCTGAAAATGAACGATGGCTGCAATGACGCCAGCGCCGGCCGGAATGGGCATGCCCACGAAGTACTTCTTCCCCGGCCGACCGGGATTGGAAGGCTGAGGGTTCGTCGTGATATTGAACCGCGCCAAACGGCTGGCTCCCGCCATCAGGAACAAGAAGCTGGCAATCGCGCCCAACTGCGTGAGCTTAATGTTCCAATCCGTCAGCGCGACTGGCGGCATCAAGTGGAATCCCCAAGTCCAGGCCAACATTGCCGGTGCCACGCCAAAGGTGATCACATCTGCCAGCGAATCGAATTCCTTGCCGAAATCGCTGCTGGTCCCGGTCATGCGGGCGACTCGTCCATCCAGTCCATCGAATAAGACGGCAAAGCCGATGGCCTTGGCAGCGTTGTCCAAGTGCCAGAAGTTCGAGGCGCTGGCGTGGACAACCTCAAGAATGGCATAGAAGCCGGCCGCCATGTTCCCGGTAGTGAATAGGGAGGGGAGAATATACATCCCTTTGCTCATGCGGCGGCGCGGCCGGCGCTGGTCCATAGATTGATCCGGGCGTTGCCCAAGTTCCATTATCGCGCCCCTTCTCTGGCCGACTGTCGCGCAGCGGCCGCCAGTTCTCCGCTCGGCTGCAAATAGGCCAAAACGCTTGACCCGCCACGAACACGGTCTCCGACCTTCACTTTTACGCTGGCAGTAGAGTTAAGGATTACGTCGGTGCGGGAGCCAAACTTGATCAATCCAACACGCTGGCCACGCTCCAGACGATCGCCCACTTTCGGATCGAAGACGATGCGCCGCGCCAGCAGTCCCGCAATCTGTTTGAAAACGACCGTTTGACCATCGCCTTCCACGCGGGCGATGTTCTGCTCGTTCTCTTCGGCTGAAGTTGGGTTCATTGCATTCAGGAATTTTCCGCGCTGGTACCGTATCTCGCGGACGAAGCCGGCGATCGGCGACCGATTCACGTGCACATCAAAAACACTCAGAAAAATGCTGATGCGGAGGCGCTTTTCTCCGTCAGCGGTTAGCCAGGAAACATCCGTTACCTTACCGTCCGCGGGCGAGACCACTGCGTCCGCGGCGTCGGGAATTGGTCGCTCAGGGTCGCGAAAGAACCACAGGAAAAATAGCGCAAGCAACACGGGGACGAGGGCCCAGATCGGCCGCGCGACCCAGCCGACCAGCACTCCTGCAGCAATCAAACCTAGCGCGTAGTAGTAGCCGTCACGAACCATGAGAGCAGATTTAATTATAGAGCAGGGGCGAACGATGATGGCTTAGCATTAGCCTAAGTCCAAATAAAGAAAGGCGCTGATCAGCGCCCATGAGCAGAAACAAAATTCCCTGGCGGCTACGGCCGCGCCTTCAATGGTCAGAGACTTTATGCTACGTGCGTTCCGAACTGCTGGCGATACTGCCGCTCAATCGATTGCATCTGGTCTTTGAGCCGGAGCTTCAGCTTCTTGAGCCGCACTTCCTCCAGCTTTTCATCTTCGCTGAGGTAACGTTTTTGAGTGAGAGAGTCAAGACGGGTGGAATATTGCATGTGCTCCTGAGCCAGCTTGCGGAATTCATCATGCGTGCTCAGGAGAGCGTCATTCGGAGTCAGCATCCAGGCAGACCTCCAACGGGGAATTTATATCGCCAAAGTACCACAGCCCTAAAAACGGTTCAATGCCGAAATCTTGTGCAGTCTCTTTGTGAGAAACCCTAAGAAATGCGCCGCCGGTACAATATGGCGCTCTCGGGCGGGTTGCTGTAGTAGTTCCTTCGGACGCCAGTCTCTTCAAAGCCCGCCTTCCGATATATGCTGCGGGCGACATGGTTGGATGCGCGGACCTCGAGGAATATGGCGCTGCCATTTTCAAGGCTTACATGTTCTATGAACTCGGTCAAAAGGCGGGTACCCACGCCGCGTCGTCGAGCTTTCTCGGCGACCACGATGTTTTCCAGCTCCCACTCGCCATCGATCTTATGCGCTATCAAGAAGCCCAGGAGGACGGTCGGTTCAGTTGAGACTTTTTCTTGCGCTGAGGATTCAACCACCCATCCGCTGCGTTGGAACGCCGGATCATCGGTTGCGAACATGGCTTCATGTTGGGCCTGGGACCAATCGGCGGCGCTTGGGCTTTCCTGCTCGATAAGCATCATGGCGGGAATATCAGCCGAGTTGGCCCGTCGGAGGTGCACGCTTAGGAGCCGATTCTCTCGAGCATTTCGGCATCGGTGCGGCGAATATAGTTAGCCTCTAACTGCTCGGCTGTTACGGTCTCGCTGGACTCGAGCCTGCGCCAGCCTAGACGGGCAACGGCAGCCGCTGAAAGGAGCGGCAAGCTTAGCACTAATAGTCCGGCTGCAGTAGCCGCTTGGGCGAGCGCAGGATCTGGAGTTACGACTGTCCGCCCTTGTGCTTCTGCAAGGAATTCTGTGCGTGTCAGGATACGCTCGCGTGCAATGTTGCCAGCTTCGACCGGGACTTGATACTCCCCGGCGTATACCTCAGTCCGGCCCGCATCGAGAGCAGCCATCACTTTGCCTCGAGCCCCACTTGTAAAGGCGCACACTTCCAGCAGCGATACCGCCGCAATCGGCTTGTCTAGCACCTCGGCTAGAGCCTTCACCGCGGCTAAGCCGATTCGAAGGCCTGTAAAGGATCCCGGCCCGGAGGCCACCGCAAAAGCACCGATCTCGCGCTTGGTAAATCCGTGACTGGAGAGCAGAGCGGCGATCTGCGGAACTAGCTGCGCGGAAAAAGTGCCGCCGGCCAAGGGTACGGTTCCGATCAATTCCACGTCGTTCAGATCGGCGGATCGCTCCCCTGTTCGCGCCAGGGCGATGCTGCCGTGCTTGCCGGAGGTATCGATGGCGAGGAGGAGCATGAGAAATGTAATTGATCTATCCGTGAAAAATCCGTGGAGATTCGTCCCCGATCTTGTCCATCTATCCCTCCACCAATTCCAGCAGCACGCCGCCCGCGCTGGCAGGATGTACGAAAACATATCGGTGCCCGCCCGCGCCAGTCTTAATTTCCCCTGAAACCAAGCGCACTCCGGCTTTCTCCAGGCGCTCGACGGCCGCCGGCAGATCGGGAACACGCAGGCATACGTGATGCAACCCTTCCCCCCGCTTGGCAATAAACTTGGCTATCGTCGAAGTGTCCGAGGTCGCCTCCAACAGCTCCAATCGGCTTTCGCCTACGGGAACCATTACCAGGCGCACCTGCTCCTGCTCCACGGTTTCCTCGGGAGAAACGACAAGGCCGAGTTTCTCGTAGATCGATTTCGCCGCTGCCAGCGACTTCACGGCTATGCCAATGTGATCAATCTGGGTCATCAGCGTTTCCCCACGTTGGCGGCGATTTCCTCGACCAGGCTGTACGGATCGCGCTTGTGTTCCGCTACTTCGGCAGCCATCCGTGCCAGGCTGCCGTCAGCGAATTGTGTTCGCGCCTTCTCGAGCATGGCGTCGCGCAGCATTTCGATCAAGCGCTCCTGCCAGTTCTCGACACTTTTGGGGAGCGCCAGATTTTCCTTTTGCAAATGCGCTTCGTAGTCCGAGATTGCATCCGCCAGTTCCTGGATTCCCACTCCATGGCTGGCGGTTGTCTTAACGATCGGAGGAGTCCAGCCGTCGTTGCGTATGGCGAGCGATTGCAACGTGCGAATTTCGCGCTCCACGTGTTCGGCGCCTTCGCGGTCGCTCTTATTGATTACGAAGATATCGGCAATCTCCATGATGCCGGCTTTGATGGTTTGCACATCATCGCCCATGCCCGGAACCAGAATCACAACCGTGACGTCGGCCAGGCGCACGATATCCACTTCGTCCTGACCTACGCCCACGGTCTCAATCATGATGAGGTCGCGGCCGGAAGCATCCAGCACCGTGGTGACATCGGCCGTGGTGCGCGCCAGACCGCCCAAGCAGCCACGCGTGGCCATGCTGCGAATATAAATGCCGGGATCGGAGAAATGATCCTGCATGCGGATGCGATCGCCCAGAATCGCTCCGCCGGAGTACGGGCTAGTAGGATCAACGGCGATAATCCCGACCGTGTGATTGTCTTTGCGATAGAGACGAGCAAGCTGATCGACCAGCGTGCTCTTCCCCGCCCCCGGCGACCCGGTCAGGCCGAGGACGAGCGCCTTGCCACTGTGAGGAAATACCGCCTTCAGCAACTCGGACCATCCTGGGGCGCGATTCTCCACGGTAGAAATGGCTCGGGCAAGCGCTCGGACGTCGCCGGAACAGAGCTGGTCAATCCATGTCTGGATGTGTTGGCTCAAACCGTCAGTGTAAAGCAGAGGAAGAAAAAGATGAAATGCTAGCCGATTTCAGTCTTTAAGCAACTGCCTCGCTATCACCAAGCGCTGAATCTCGCTGGTGCCTTCCCCGATCGTGCACAGCTTCACATCGCGGTAAAACTTTTCTGCCGGATAGTCTTTGATAAAGCCGTAGCCGCCGTGAATCTGCACGCCTTCATTGGCGCATTTCACCGCAATTTCGCTGGCATACAGCTTTGCCATAGAGGACTCCAGAGTCGTCTTCATGCCAGCGTCCTTCATTGACGCCGCGCGCAGGGTTAGCAAGCGGGCGGCGTCAATCTCCGTGGCCATATCGGCCAGCTTCCACTGGATCGCCTGAAACTCTCCGATGGCCTTGCCAAATTGCTTGCGCTCCTTGGAGTAGTTGAGGGCGGCTTCATATGCGCCCTGGGCCATGCCTAGCGACAGGGCCGCGATGGAGATTCGGCCGCCATCGAGCACGCGCATTGCGTCGATGAAGCCATCGCCTTCCTTGCCCAGCAGATTCTCTGGGGGGATTGTGCAATCTTCAAAAATCATTTCCGCGGTGTCACTCGCCCGCAAGCCGAGCTTGTTCTCTTTCTTGCCTGGACGAAATCCTTTGGTATCTTTCTCGACGATGAATGCCGAAAGTCCGTGCGTATGCGCAGTGCGGTCGGTCACCGCGAGCACGACGATCACGTCGGCGTAGTGGCCGTTGGTACAGAAAGTTTTCGTGCCGTTGAGAACCCAACTGCTACCCTTGTGCCGCGCCGTCATGCGAGCGCTGCCGGCGTCCGATCCGGAAGAGGGCTCAGTCAATCCCCAGGCACCTAGGAATTCACCGGTCGCAAGTTTGCTGACGTATTTCTTTTTTTGCGCCTCGTCTCCGGCGAGAAAGATGTGATTGGAGCAGAGGGAGGTATGTGCGGCGACAATGATGCCAACGGAGCCATCGACGCGGGACAACTCCTCGATCGCAGTGGCATATTCCACATAGCCCATGCCCGCACCGCCATATTCGGCGGGAAAGACGGTTCCTAACAATCCAAGCTTGCCCAGTTCCTTGACGGTGGCCAGAGGAAACTCGGAGGCCTCATCCCATTTCATGACGTTGGGGGCGATCTCGCGCTCGGCGAATTCCCGAACGCTCTTCTTCAAATGCAGCTGCTCGTCGTTCAGTTGAAAATCCAAGGACTCCTCCACTTCTGCGACCGCATGCCGGGTTGTTTCCGGCCACAAAAGGCCGCAGCTTCGCGGCTTTCTGGATTAGAACATAGCGGCGGAAAGGGAAAAAGTTACCTCGGGCGGCAGAAAGGAAACGTGCGCGAACCCGCGTCACTACTGGGGATCATGAGTATGAAAGCCAGCAGTCCAACCGACCGGACGGCCCGCCAGTTCATGGTTCCAGCAGATTTCTCGCCGCAAGGCTCACCGTGCCACCCCATCCGCAAGAATGAACCGCTCGAACACTTCATTGGATAGCAATCGCCCGCGCGGAGTCAAGCGGATGGATTCTCCCGCCCGTTCCATCAAGCCGCCTTCGATAAGATCTACCAGCGCGGCACGAGCATTGTTGACGGCTTCCAAGCCGAATTTGGCGGCAAGGTCAGATAGGCGAACGCCGCGGCTTAGCCGCAGGCCGAGGAACCAATTCTCCTCCAAAGCGGCTTGCGGCGTGACCACAGTTCGCTTTGGCCCTTCGCCACTCGTATACTTTTCCAGGGAATCAAAGGCTGCGAATCGAACGGCTTCCATGTCTGGAGTGGCGGATTCCAGCATGGAATGAGCGTCCACGCCAAAACCAAAGTAAGGCTGCCGGGTCCAATATTTCAGATTGTGTTGTGACTCAAAACCCTCGCGCGCAAAGTTGGAAATTTCGTACTGCGCAACTCCGGCTGATTGCAGCCGTTCACAGGAGGTGAGATAGAAATCGGCGATCGCTTCTGCATCCGGGACGAAGTGCGCATGATAGCGCGAGCCGCCAGCCATAAGCTCGCGTCCCAGGCGGGAGTCTTCGTCCACCTCGAGCATGTAGACGCTCACGTGCGGAGCGTCGGTTGCAATGGTTTCTGCCAGAGAGAATCCCCAACTTTCGGCGGTCTGATGTGGCAAGCCCGCGATCAAATCGATATTGATATTGGTGATTCCCACGGCTCGCAGACGGCTTATATCTTCCAGCACAGTCACGCGCTTGTGCAGGCGGCCCACCCCAGCGGCTTCCTGATCCACAAACGACTGCACGCCGAAACTGACGCGGTTCACACCGCAGCGCAGCAAGGTCTCCAGCATCGCGGTCGTTAACGTACCGGGAGCACATTCGACCGTGATTTCTGCTTGCGGACTCACATCGAATTGCCGGCGCAGCGTGGTGAAGATTCGTTCCAGTTGCGGGGCCTCGAGCACGGTCGGAGTTCCCCCGCCAAGATAGATGGAGTCCACGGCGCGCTCAATTTTGCCGCCCATATTGGCAGCAACCTGCGGAGCGTTCTCAATGTCGGCACAGACCCGATTCACGTAGAGTTCGAACGCCGCCCGCGAGAAGACGTCAGAAGCGAAGTTGCAGTAGCTGCACTTCGTACGGCAGAACGGCACGGAACTGTAAACGCCGAGCGGCATGCGAGACCATTATCCCACCTGCACGGCCAAACGTTTTCCATCCTCGCGACATCTCTGGCCATCTATTTGGGTTACCCTGTTAGCAGCACCATTGGCGAGCTTCACCCGGGCTCGCCAATGAACAGATCGTCAAGAAACCCGATGTCTCAGGAAGAAGAAGTATTAGGCAAGGCGTATGACAGCCGGCTGATGGCGCGGCTGCTGAAGTATTTGCGTCCCTATCGCTGGCAGGTGGCGATCGCCCTGGTTTCGATCTTGCTGAAGTCTTTCGCCGACGTGCTGGGGCCGTATCTCACCAAAGTGGCGATTGATCGATATCTGTCTCCCGCCCAAGGTTTGTCTTCCGGCTTCTGGAGTTGGCTCAGCCCGCGAGCGATCACCGGCATTGCGCAGATCGCATCGATTTATGTTGGACTGCTGGTCTTCAGTTTCCTGCTCGAGTTTCTGCAAACCTATTTCATGCAGTGGACGGGGCAGAAGGTGATGTTCGACCTTCGCCGCCAGATCTTCCGGCATCTGCAGCGACTGCACGTTGCCTTCTTTGACAAGAACCCGGTCGGCCGGCTGGTGACGCGCGTTACTACCGACGTGGATGCGTTGAATGAGATGTTCACTTCCGGTGTCGTTTCGATTTTCGAAGATCTGTTCGTGCTGTTCGGCATTCTCGGCGTGATGCTTTGTATGAACTGGAAGCTGGCGTTGATCACGTTTGCCGTGCTCCCGTTCATCGTTTACTCCACCAAGATTTTCCGGGATCGGGTACGCGACTCCTACCGGCGCATCCGGGTCGCTATCGCGCGCATTAATTCCTACTTGCAGGAGCACGTCAGCGGGATGGTGGTGCTGCAGCTGTTCAATCGCGAGCGCAAGGCATACAACCGCTTCTCGGAGATCAATCGCAATCACATGGACGCGTACAAAGACGCAATCATGGCTTATTCGGTTTACTACCCCGTCGTCGAGATTCTCTCGGCGATCGCGATTGCCTGCGTCATCTGGTTCGGGGGCGGGGACGTGATGCGAATCGTTCGCGTGAGCAGTGTGGCCGTAAGCTTCAATTGGAAAACGCTGATTGCATTTCGCCTCGTACCAACGGCGGTGTCGCTGGGCGTGCTGGTAGCGTTCATCCAGTACGCGCTGCGATTCTTCAGGCCAATCATGGACTTCAGCGAAAAGTACAACATCCTGCAATCGGCGATGGCGGCGAGCGAACGCATATTCAAATTGCTGGACACCCCCGTTCAGGTGGTCTCGCCCGCCGTGACGAAGCGTCCGGAGGGAGCGGGACGGATCGAATTCGATCATGTGTGGTTCACCTATCGCGACGCGTCTGAGCCAGGCGACGGTGTAGGAACTGACTGGGTGCTGCGCGATGTCAGCTTCTCGATCGAACCCGGCGAAACCGCGGCTATTGTCGGGCACACGGGCGCTGGAAAGACCACGCTCATCTCGCTGCTACTGCGTTTCTACGACGTTCAGAAAGGAGCGGTCCGGATCGACGGGGTCGATGTGAAAGACATGGACCTCGCCGATTTGCGCGGCCGATTCGGCGTGGTTTTGCAAGATCCATTCCTGTTCAGCGGGACGATCGGCGGGAATATCCGCCTGGGCACGCAGCGCATACAGGACAAAGGGGTCGAAAAAGCGGCCGAAGACGTGAACCTTGCCGACTTCATCCGCGCTCTGCCGAAGGGGTTCGACGAAGAGGTTCGCGAGCGGGGATCGACGCTCTCCACCGGTCAGAAGCAGCTCATCTCGTTTGCACGCGCCCTGGCCCATGAACCGAAGATTCTAATTCTGGACGAGGCCACGTCGAGCGTGGATACCGAAACTGAATTTCGCGTGCGCGATGCGCTCGGCCGGATGGTGGAGGGACGCACCTCGGTGATAATCGCCCACCGGCTGTCGACTGTGCAGAGAGCCGACAAGATCATCGTGATGCACAAGGGCCAGCTCCGCGAAATGGGGACGCATCAGCAGCTTCTCGCCCAGCGCGGGATTTATTTCAAGCTTTATCAGCTGCAGTATAAAGATCAGGAGATTGCGGCCGGGCTGCCGGTTACGGTCGGGGACGACTAAGTCTCCCCGCAGCCTTACAATGCTCTCTTGCGAATACTGATCTCAGCGGGCGAGGCTTCGGGGGAGATGTATGGGGCACAGCTCATCGCAGCGCTGCGCCGATGCGATCCACAGCTTGAATTTTTCGGCGTCGGCGGCAAGCGCATGCGCGCTGCTGGGTGCGAAACGGTGGTCGACTCCAAGGACCTCTCCGTCGTCGGCATCACCGAGATTCTCAGCCATCTGCCAATAATCTACGGGCTGTACCGGCGTCTGATCGCCGAAGCCGACAAACGAAAACCGGATCTCTCTATCGTGATCGACTCGCCAGCGTTCAACTGGCGGGTGGCGCGCCAGATGAAGAAGCGTGGGATTCCTGTGGTCTACTACGTGGCGCCACAGTTTTGGGCCTGGCGGCAGGGACGAGTTCGGCTGCTGCGCGACTACATCGATAAGGCGCTGGTGATCTTTCCGTTTGAAGAGAAGTTCTACCGAGAACGCGGAGTGGATGCGACGTTTGTCGGACATCCCCTGGCGGACTTGCCGCAGCCGACAATCGAACGCAAGGACTATGCGGCGCAGTTTCATGTCGATCCGGGCAAAACTTGGATCACGGTCATGCCTGGAAGTCGGGTCAAAGAAGTACGCATGAATTTGCCGACGATGCTGGAGGCAGCGGCTCAGCTTGGCCGCGATTACGAATTTCTTTTGCCGGTCGCACCCACACTCGATGGCTCGTTCCTTACGAGTTTGATTGAGCGCCACCGCATCACGCTCGTACCCGAATCGCTGCCTGCACTCCGGCATTCTCGTGCGGGGATCATTGCGAGCGGCACGGCAACCGTGGAAGCCGCAATGATGCGGACTCCATTTGTGATGGTCTACTGTGTGTCATCCCTCACTTACCTGTTGGGCAGGCCGCGGGTGAAGGTCCCGCACTTTGCCATGGTCAATTTGATTGCTGAAGAAGAGGTCGTCCCTGAGCTTGTGCAGCATGACTTCACGGCCGCGAACGTCGTCGCCCAACTGCAGAAGATTCTTCCAGACGGCACCCCACGCAACCGCATGTTGCAGGGTCTAACACAGGTGAAGGCAAAACTTCGCGCGCCGGAAGGCGCCATTCCAGGTCCGCTGCAACGCCCGGCAGACCGCGCCGCCGTAATTATTTGGTCGATCGGAAATTCAATAACATCTCACAGCTAGCCCGTCCTCGAATTCGTGCATCAGACATACAGAGATAAAAGGTAACTTGGTGGAGAGGATATTCTTGGCTACGCTTTCAAGTGCGGCGGTTTGCGCGACTGGGATCAAGTGGGCCACGCCGTGATCTTGACAAAACTTCACACAGAAAAAGGGCAATTTGGGTAAGGATTAAATTTGACGGGTTGGAAAGAGAGTTCGCGCATCCCCTGCATAGGCAATCATCTGCGACATTCGGTCCGCGCCGCAAAGTGGATTGCAGTGTGGATAACGGCCGCTGCGATATTGAATAACCTCTCGGCTCTAGCTCAGACGCAGGAGGTGCCTGCGGAAACACCAACGTCGATCCGGCTAAACGAGCCTCCTGGGCCAAAGTCCGGAAGCATCAGCGGTATCGTGGTTGATCAAAGCGGGGCCGTGGTCGCTAACGTGAAAATAACCCTGGCGCAGCAAGGTATGGTCTCGAAACGAGAAGCGCTTTCAGACAGCAATGGATACTTTCTTTTTCTCGACGCGGCTCCCGGACCGTTTCAGATAGCCTATGAGGCATCCGGCTTTGCGACGGTGCAGACTTCTGGAGTCCTTCAGCCCGGCGAAAACTACATTGTCCCCCAGATCACACTCGCCATCCCCAGCGCCAATGTAGACGTGGAAGTAAGGATGTCCTCGGAGCAAGTCGCGGAAGAAGAGGTGAAGGGGGAGGAAAAGCAGCGGGTGCTCGGTGTAATCCCGAACTTCTACGTCAGCTACGTGCCGAACGCGGCTCCTCTCACGACAAAACTAAAATTTCAGCTGGCGTGGAAGTCGACGATCGATCCGTTCTCGTTTTTAATCACCGGTGCGATCGCCGGAGTTCAACAGGCGGAAAATGACTTCAGTGGATACGGGCAGGGCGCAACAGGGTATGCGAGGCGCTACGGGGCGGCGTATGGGGACTTTGTGTCGGGAACATTCATTGGCGGTGCGATACTGCCGTCGTTGTTAAAGCAGGATCCACGCTATTTCTATAAGGGGATTGGCAGCCGAAAATCGAGGTTTTTCTATGCCATCGCCAATGCAGTCATTTGCAAAGGCGACAATGGCCGCTGGCAGCCAAATTACTCGGGTATCATCGGCGGACTTGCCGCAGGGGGTATCTCCAACCTGTATTATCCGGCCGAGAATCGGAACGGGGCGAGCTTAACCTTTGAGAATGCGCTCATAGGAATTGGCGGGGGTGCGGCCAGCAACATCATTCAGGAGTTTATTGTCCGTAGGTTCACCCCCCATCTTTCCGCTCAAGACCCGGCTAAACAATAGAGTTCTCGGCATGGGCAGAGTCTTAAACTCACTAGCGCAGTTCGTCAGCCAGCCCGGCACTTTTTCGCTAACCCTTGTGCTCACAGCATCTTTTAGATGAGAATCTTCATCATAGGAATGGTTAGGCCCATTTCCCGGAGAATCTCCTTAATGCAGAAACAGCTTCGGCGCGGGCAGAGCGTCCTGGTGGGTCTCTCTGCCCTGCTGCTGTTGAGTTTTGTCTCGAACCTTTCCTGGGCCGCCGAGAAAGCCCGCCTGCGAGTCGATGATTACCAAATCGAAGTCGAGCTCACACCGCATCTCCATCAGATTTCGGCGCGCGCCAAGGTCAAGTTCACCGCTCTTCAGGATCTGAGTACGGCCATTTTCGAATTGCATAACGGCCTCCGCGTCACCAAGGTTCTCGACGACCAGAACCAGCCGCTATCGGCAGAGCGGGTCACGCAGGATTCGACGGTACGAGTTCCGCTTCCGGCTGGCCTCACGAAAGATAGTTCCACCACCCTGACCTTCGAATACGAAGGAGAAATCGAAAGCGCTGATGACAGCCCGGTCCCGGGGCTTAAGCTAGCCTACATCGGCGATGACACTAGCTACCTGCTCTACGCCGGACGCTGGTTTCCGGTAAGCGGCTACGGAATCAACCGGTTTACGTCTACGATCAGCGTTACCGTGCCGGCGCACATGCTGGTAATCGGCACCGGAAAATCGACGGTCACCGATAATCCGCCCTCGAAGAAACCGAACAGCAGCGGGCTTCCTACGAAAACTTTTACTTTCGTCGATGACAAACCGAGTTTCCCCGGCACGATCATTGCTGGCATCTTTCAGGAATATAAGAGCGACGAAGCGGGCATGAACCTGCGTGTCTTCTTTAAGCCCGACCACCAGAAACTGGCCCCTGAATACACAACTACGGCCGTTCAGGAATTTACTTACTTCATCACCCTTTACGGCACTCCCTTGTCGCAACGGCTCAGCGTTGTGGAATTGCCGGGCGATACGGTTCCATACGTGTGGGCGCCGGAAATCGCGGGTCTGGCTGGGCCCTCGATCACGGAAAAGACGAACTATCGTCTGCTGGCGAATGCCATTGCCCATCAATGGTGGGGGGTATCGGTGAGTCCGGCAACGAAGGATGACTGGTGGCTGGTTGACGGATTCTCGCGTTATTCAGAAGCCATGTATGTCGAGAGCGCAGCCGGCGCCGCGGGTCTGGAAGAAGCTATCAAAGATATGTCCGTGGGAGCGCTGGCTTACGACAACATTCCGCTTTCCAGTGCCAGCAAGCTTGATCCGTTCTCCACCGAGTTTCAGTCGCTGGTGACGGACAAGGGTGCGATGATCCTACACATGCTGCGCTGGGTGCTGGGCGAGGACAAATATCTCAAGACGATGCGCGAGTTCGCCGAGACTGATTCGGGCAAATCCGCCACCATGGACGATTTCCGTGCCATCGCCGAAAAGTATTATGGACAACAGCTGACATGGTTCTTTTCGCAATGGCTGGACTCGACCGGCGCGCCCGAGTTCAAGTTGAAGTACACGGTCTACCGTCTAGGCAGCAACAAGGGATTCCGTGTAACGGGCGCGATTTCGCAGGATCTCGATTTGTTTCGCATGCCGGTAGACTTGCGTATTGACACAGACGGCAAAACGGAAGACAAGAAGCTCGAAGTGGTGGGTACAGACTCGGCTTTTACAGTGGAAACTTTCGGCCGGCCGCGGCGAATCGCAGTCGATCCCGATCACCACGTGCTCACCAATTCGTCCGATGTAAAACTGCGCGCATCGATTCTGCGAGGTCAGGCCCTGCAGCAGCAGGGCGATCTTGCTGGCGCGTTGGCGGAATTCAACAAGGCACTCGACCTCAACAAGAACAGTTCTCTCGCCCACTACCGCGTGGCGGAGATTTTCTTCCTGCAGAGAAATTATCAGTCGTCAGCGAACTCCTACCGATCCTCCATCAACGGCAACGGTGAGCCGCGCTGGACAGAAGTCTGGAGTCATATCCAACTAGGCAAGATCTTTGACATCACCGGCCAGCGCGAACGCGCGATCAACGAATACCGGCAGGCCATCCAGACCAACGACGACACTTTCGGCGCGATCGAAGAAGCGCGCAGGTATATGCAAAAGGCTTATGAGCGGCCAAAGAACAAAGAGTAATTAAAGACACCTCAATCGCTTTTTGCTCCGGTTCCCAACGCCTTCATCTTCTTTGGCCCGGAGAGCAATCTAGGACTTTGATTCAATTGTTGCGAAGCGACGAACGGTAGAACATCACGCGGCAGGGTTTTGCGGCAATCCGCGTCATCCGCAGGGGTTGTGAAGCGGCGCGTCTCGGCAAGCCGGTGAAGCAGGTATGGAGCCAGCGAATCCTGTTCCCAGCGGTCGTAAGGAGGAGTGACCGCCTCGAGGCGTACTTTTTGAATGGCGGATTCCCGTAGCGACTCCGCTCGCAGTCGATCGACGACCGGTTCGCTCTCGCGGCTCAATTGCCTGATCCGCGCTACGGCGTGCTGGACCATGCGGGCGAACTCGTCCGCATCTCCTTTCTTACGGCCTTCCCGCAAATGCTGCTTTGTATCCTCCACAGAAAACCAGGTGCGGTTACGGTTGGACTCTTTCGGTTTGCTCAGCCGTAGCACCTGGCAAAGATGAGCGCTGACCGCGAGGCCTTTCGGGGAAGAACTGGCAGAACTACCTGAGGCTCTGTGCTTTCGGCTAAAATACCGGGTGAAGGAAGCTTCTTCGATCCGTCCGTGGACCCCGGCTTCCTCGAAGGCCTCGATTGCCGCTGCCTGAGCATGGCTTAGCCCAGGTTCGGCGCTGCCCTTGGGGAATGTCCAGCGCCCGCTGCCGCGAGTTTGAACCAGCAGAAATTCGATTGCACCGTTGCGGATCCGGTAGCAAACCGCGGCAACCTGTTCGCACTCGCACATCCGGCAAAGTTGCGAGATTCGCACCGACCTGACCGACGAGCCAAGTTTGCCGGCTGTCGCCGGCCTGACGGTTAACCGCGAATCTCGCAGATTTCTCACGGCAGCTTTCATCGCAACAGAGTGCACGATGCCATCCACTTCTGCCTAGAGCACAGCTTGGTTCGCTTGATTCGCTATGGCAAACGATAGTTCAGCATTGTGCGCTGGAATCTTTCTGCATACTTGCACACCGATTCAGAGAAAAGACAGTATTGATCCTTGGCGGCCGCACCTGGCGTCAGGAGCACTCGTGGAGAATATGTACTGTCTGCGCTGCAATCGCGCGATTGAAACCGGACAAAAATCCGTTGCCGTGTATCTGTTTGCGCAGACCGTCGGAATCAAGCCCAGGCAAAAATCGGCAGCACAGCGAATATGCTTTTGTCCGCAATGCTCGGTCTCCCTAGCAATGGGACCGCCCCCGGAGGGAGCTCTTAATCTGGCCGCCTGGGACATGATTCGCGAGCTCGTCGCTTCAGACCCCGCTTTGAATCAGGCAGCTTGGGAGAACTTGACCGCTGTTCTGGGTGCACTACCGCCGACGGGTACAGCTGGCCCTCGTCTGTCAGCCACATCCGGAGGGTACTTCGAGTTCTGATCGATACCCTGGGCGAATCAGATGATAGGAATCGCCAGCCCGGCGGATTGTCCAGTCCGAAGCTAACCTTTCGCTCCTCCACACTGTCTAACCACCTAGCGACAGCGGGGAACTTCGCATGCCGCAGCTGCGTATTACTGATCAGATGGTTAGGCGGGATTGAGACCCCTCGCCTGAACGTTACCCGGTGCCCTCACGCCCCTCCACGGAGGCGTGGGGGCACATTTCTAATCACTTGCTATGCGAATGCTTCTCGACATCGTCCGGCAGTCGCTCTCCACGCTGTGGGCGCACAAGCTGCGTTCCTTCCTCACTATGTTCGGAATCGCGTGGGGCGTAGGCTCCCTGCTGCTATTGGTGGGATTGGGCGAAGGCTTCCGCAGCGGTCAGGACAAGAATCTGGCGGAACTGGGTCAGGACATCATGTTTGTTTTCCCCGGCCGCGTTCCGGCCATAGCCGGGAGTTTCCAGTCGGGACAACCCTACTACCTGACCTACGGCGACTATTTCGCCATTCGCGATCAGGCCAAATTCCTGCGCGCCGTTTCTCCGGTGCTGGAGCGAGATGACATTCGTGCGGTCAGCGATTATGGATCCACGAACGGCCAGGTCTTTGGCGTGGTTCCCGAATACAGCCAGATTCGCAACATGCCGATCGAACCCGGGCGCTGGTTTAATGATGAAGACAATGCGCAGCATCGGCGCGTGGCCGTGGTGGGATGGGAACTGTTGAAGAATATGTTTCCCGGCCAGCCTGCCGTGGGCAGCACGATTCTGCTCAACAACATGGATTTCAAGGTTATCGGCGTGATTCCGAAGATCGGCAAGGAAGGCGAGAACGGCACCAACCATCGCATCTTTGTGCCCTTCGACACCATGCGCATGCTTTTTCCGTTGAAGGCGAAGAATACGGAGAATGCGATTTCCTTCCTTAACTACCGTCCCTTAAAGAAAGAGTTGCATGTTGAAGCCAAGAATGAAGTTCACGCCATTGTTGCGCGACGGCACGGATTCGATCCCGGTCTCGATGACGCATTCATGGACTGGGATACCGTCGACGGAGCGATTCGCGTGGGAAAGATTTTTGACGCCATGGATTATTTTCTCGGCGTCGTGGGACTAGTGACGCTCGGCCTGGGCGCCATCGGAATCATCAACATCATGCTCGTTTCGGTCACCGAGCGCACGCGGGAGATTGGTTTGCGCAAGGCTCTCGGCGCGACGCATCACAACATCATGACGCAGTTTTTTGTCGAGGGCGCATTTCTCACAGTGTTTAGCGGGGGCATCGGTCTGGCAATTTCGGGAGCATTCGTGGCTTTGTTGGCGCAGTTGCCGTCACCCGAAGGGTTTGACACGCCGCGCATCGTTCCCACGTCCGCCGTAGTCGCGATTGTTTCACTGTCCGTGGCGGGAATCGTCGCCGGCCTCTATCCGGCGCGCAAGGCCGCGCTGCTTCCTCCCGTGGAGGCGCTGCGGCAGGAATAGCGATTTGGGACTTAACCAGCTAGGCAAAGTTATGTTTGGTGAACTGGGCAAGCAAGCGTTCAATGCGCTGAGACATAACCGGCGGCGCTCCGTGCTCACCATGCTGGGCATGGCATGGGGCATTGCCACGGTTGTGTTGCTGCTGGCCTACGGTTCCGGATTCCAGAACGCTCTGATGATCGCCTTCCGCACTTTTGGCGGCAACCTGGTGGCGATTTTTCCGGGACGCACTTCGATCCAAGCGGGAGGCACCAAGGCGGGCGTGCAGGTTCGCCTGACTCGTGACGATCTTGAGTTCGTTCGCGCGGAGTGCCCCATGCTCACGCGTATCTCTCCGGAGGTCGACAAGCAGTCTCTGATAGCGTTTGGCACGCGCAGCGCGAGTTATGGCGTGCACGGCGTGTACTCCACCTACGAGAAGATTCGTGCTTTGGATGTGGGCGAAGGCACCTTCTTCGGCGAGCGGGAAGATTTCACCCATACTCGCGTGGCGATCATCGGGTCCGCGGTGAAGAAGAAACTTTTCTCCGGTCAGAATGCGCTGGGGGAGAGTATTCGGATCGATGGCATTTCCTACAAAGTAATCGCCGTTCTCCGGCACACGATATCCAATGGCGACGAGGATATGAACTCGCTGGTTTATGTGCCGTACAGCGCGATGAGCGACCTAAAGAATAGCTACTACCTTGACGGTATCATGATGGATTACGAAGGCGACCACAGCAAAATGGTTACGGCTGTGCGCAACTCGATGGCTTTTCATCACGGCTTCAATCCCAAGGACGATCGCGCCATCTTTGTTTTCGACGCCGTAAAAGATCTCGCCGATCTCACCGTCATCACGGTCGGCATCAAGCTTTTGCTGGGCTTTATTGGTCTGCTGACGCTGGGCATTGGCGGTGTGGGCCTGATGAACATCATGCTGGTTTCGGTAACGCAGCGCACTCGCGAGATTGGCGTGGAGAAGGCCCTGGGCGCGCATGGCTGGCACATTCTTTTTCAGTTCCTGGCCGAGGCTTTGGTGATTACGGCTCTCGGCGGACTGTTGGGCGTAGTGCTGGCTTATCTCGTCTCCTGGTCCGTCGGTTCGCTTACCCTTTGGAGCGCATTCATTGAAGATGCCAGCGAAGGGGATATCCATCTCTACATTGATAGCGCCACGCTAATTTGGTCGACGGCGATTCTGAGCTTCGTCGGCATCATCAGCGGGATGTTGCCCGCCATCAAGGCAGCGCGGCTGGATCCGATTGAGGCCCTGCGCTACGAGTAGGGTTCAACCGTGCCTGTCATCCTGCGCGGAGTTGTAGCTTCGCGAAGCGGGGCAACAAAGTAGTCGAAGGATCCTTTCAACTCCGCACTCGGTGACTTGTCTTACAATCCATGGATGCCCGAAACCGCCAACGCCCGGCTCGACCGGGTTCTCGACCAACTGCGTTTGTACGAGCATCCGCTTTTAAACTTCTCCGCTCGTGCCAAGGGCGAAGGCGTGGAAGTTACTATCCGCTTTAAAGACGAATCTGTGCCTGTGCACACCTATTTCTTTGACCTGCATCCTCGCGATCTCGACCACCCACAGCTTGAATGGAACTTCCAGCGGCAACTCTACGACGCGCTACATGATTATTTTGTGGAAATGTTTGTCCGCACGCCGCAGGACCGCGCCGAGCGTCGTCAGAAGGAACTGTGAATCCCCTCCGCCAGAAGATCGAGCAGGAAATCCGGGAGCGAGCACCCATCCCCTTTTCACGCTACATGGAGCTTTGCCTCTACGATCCAGAGCTGGGGTATTATTCTCGAAACGCGGAGCAGTTCGGCAAGGCTGGCGACTTTTACACGTCGAGCGATGTGCACGCAGTTTTCGGCCGATTGCTGGCTCGCCAATTCGATGGGATGTGGCGGGCCCTGGGCTTGCCCGAGCGCATTGACCTGGTGGAACTGGGGCCGGGCCGCGGCTTGTTTGCGCAAGACGTGTTTGGTTGGTCGGAAAAAACATTTCCAGATTTCTTTTGTGCCTTGCGCTACATGCTTGTTGAGAACTCGCCGGCTTTGCGCGAACGAATTAGCGACACTTTGAGGTCTCGCCTCGATTCCGGAAAATCGGTGCTGACCGCGGTCTATCCTCAGGAAGAAGCATCATCCGCCGATATTCCAACCATCATCTTCGCCAACGAGTTCTTCGATGCGTTGCCGGTTGAAGTCCTGAGCGCCAAGGGTACTCTTCGCATCGACGCACGCGACGGCCACTTCGTAGAAACCTGGGCTCCGTCTACTTCCGAAGAATTGGAATTCCTCGACCGCTATTCGGTTCATCCTGAGCCGGGCGAGCGGGTTGAAGCGCCGCTTGCGGCACAACAATTCATTGATCGCGTTGCCGCCAGCGTCAGCCGCGGATTCGTGATCGTAATTGACTACGGCTACACCCGCAACGAACAACTCGCGGGACGCCATCGCGGAACAGTAAAGGCCGTGCGCCAGCATTCGGTGAGTGCCAATCCGTATGAAGCTCCCGGCGAACAGGACATCACGTCCGACGTGAATTTCAGCGCGCTCGCAGCTGCCCTCGAGAAGCGCGGAATGCAGACGCACAAACTCATCACCCAATCGCAATTTCTGATGGGCATTGGCGAAGCGAATCAGTTTGCCGACGCATTTGAAGAGTGCCGCGTGCCGCAGGAACGGGCGAAAGTCGCCTTGCAACTCAAGCATCTGGTCACGCCGGCAGGCATGGGCGAAAGCTTTCACGTACTGATTGGGAGTAAGGAGGTCGAGGGGGAGAAGATGGAATCTTTATCCGGGTTCGCTTTCGGCCGCAGGTCAATTGCTCGCTGATCGCCAGTTTTAACGCTTAGCCCCCGCGAGCGCATTCTCTTTGTCGGCTAGGGGCGCGGCGGTCCTGGGTTCTGGCGCTGCAACGTCAGGGTATTCGAACACTCCACGCCCCGACTTGCGTCCCAACCTTCCCGCTTTCACATATTGCACCAGCAGCGGCGCCGGACGGTATTTTTCTCCAAGCGATTTATGTAGGTACTCGAGAATGTTCAACCGCGTGTCGAGGCCGACAAGATCCACCAACTCGAACGGTCCCATGGGATGATTCAGTCCGAGCTTCAGCGCTTTATCGATGTCCGCCGCGGAAGCGATCCCTTCCTGCAGCATGTAGAAGGCTTCGTTGCCGATCATGGCGTTGATGCGGCTGGTGATGAAGCCGGGTGACTCCTTAATGACTACAACTTCCTTGGCCATGCGCCTGCCGACTTCGGCGGCGGTGGCGAGAGTGTCGTCATCCGTTTCCAGAGCTCGCACCACCTCGAGCAGCTTCATTTTGTGCACAGGATTGAAGAAGTGCATCCCAACACACTTCTTCGCGCGATAGGTCACGCTGGCAATCTCCGTGACGCTGAGCGAAGAGGTGTTCGAAGCGAGTATCGTGGTCGGGCGGCATATCTTGTCTAACAAAGTGAAAATCTCAATCTTCGACTCCATCTCTTCTGGGACGGCTTCAATCACCAGATCGGCTTCGCGCGCTGCTTCATCCACTGATTCCGCATATTCCAGCCGTTGAAAAGCCGCGTCGGCATCAGGCGAGGACACTTTTCCTAACTCAACGGCTTTATCGAGATTAGCCCGAATCTCGCTTTCGGCTCGTCGCAGCGCTGTTGGCAACAAGTCTTCCAAAATCGTTCGATAGCCGCCCAGGGCGGCGGCGTGTGCGATGCCCCGCCCCATAATGCCGGCGCCGATCACCGCGATGGTTCTTATCTCCGCCACTACTGCGCCACCACTCTTTCTTTTTCCAGATCTTTGATCGCGTCATTGAGTGCACTGCCAGCCGCGCGCAAACTGTCGGCCAAGCGTTTGCGCTCCTCTACATTCATGGCGGGAATCGCAATGCAGATGCGGCGCAACGTGGTCGTGATGTCGTCCACGTAGTTCATCGAACGAATTAGTTCACCAGATGCAAGCATGATCACTCCTGTGTATTTAGCGACTTCGCCCCGTCCCCACTCTCAGCCTACATGTCGTGGGCGGAACTTCTATTCTGGACGTGTCCGGGAATTTAGTAAAGGCACGGCGAGCACCCGGTTCTTCGATTCAAGATAATGCTTTACGCGACTGTGATTCGTTTTTTCGTTTGTTAATAGGGGGCTAGCGTGCGAGGCTTATAATTCCTATCGATTCTTTAAATGGGCCTTCTGTTCTCGCCGCGAATCTAAGGGTCATATGGCTGATAAACTCTTGAAACGTTACATTTTTGCAAGTGACTTTGACCAGACGCTCACCTTCAACGACTCCGGCTACGTGCTGGCCGAGTTGGTCGGCATTCCTACTGCGGAGTTCGAACGCAAAGCCAAAGGCATGGCGAAGATCAACCTAGTGCAACAGGGAGCTGAACTGGCGTACCTTCTGCTGCACGACCCCGAGTTCAAAGCTAAGGTGCGAAAAGAGCATCTTTACGAAGTTGGAAAGCGAATCCGCCTGAAGGGTGACATCAAGCTGCTTTACCAGATTCTGGCAAATGGCGTGGATGGACACTTCTTTGATTTTTACGTACTTTCCGCCGCTCCTGTGGAAGTGATCCACTCTGCTCTCGAAGGTATCGTCCCCAGAGATCACATCTTCGGCACCGAATTTCTGTATAAGCCTACCGGCGAGATCGACAGCATTGTTCGGGCCACGGCAGGGTACGGCAAGGTAGCGGTACTCAACCAGTTACTCGCCGAGCACGTCACCGGGCCTGATCACGTGATTTATTCAGGGGATGGCAGTTCCGATATTCACGTGATGTTGCAACTGAATGCGCGCGATGGACTGACGATCGCAGTCTCTGAGTCGCCCCATGTTTCGCAGATCGCCAAGCGCACGGTTCTTAGTAGCAGCGCGTTGGCAGTGCTGGCGCCTATTCTCGAAGAAGTCTTGGGCTGGGAGCGGGCACGGATTCGGACTTTCTTCGAGGCCAATGGCATGCTGATTCAGGAGTGGGAACGCGTGCGCACCGACTGGCTGACGGTGCGTCCCGCCGTACCGGACGATTCGGAACCAGTGACTGTGGCGTGATGACTTGCTCTTACCCTCGGGCGCTTTGGCGGGATCTCAATGCTTCGCAATAAGAGTCTGATTCCTCTGTCTCACCAGCACCAGCGAGCGTTGGCTCTGTGCGTGCGGATCGATCGTGCGCAGCCAATTCCTGACGCAGACGTGGAAGATTGGCAGGCGGAGATTGAGCAGCAGTTCGAGCGGGAAATCAGAGTTCATTTCACTGCCGAAGAGGATGTCCTGTTCCCCGCAGCGCGTAACTTCCCGGAGTTGCTCGAACTGGTGGAAGAGTTAAGCGCTGAGCATACGTCGCTTCGCGAATTGTTTGCCGATGCGCAGGCTCGGCGGATGTCAGCAGAAGGATTGCTTGCGTTTGCAAAAAGGCTTTCCTTCCACATCCGCAAAGAAGAACGCCGGCTTTTCGAGTGTATGCAGCAGTTGATGGGTCCAGAACAATTGACGGATTTGGGAAGAAGTCTAGAAGTTGTTCTCCAGGACCCGGCGCAGTCCTGCATATTGCCGAAAAACGCGACGAGGCTGAAAGCGAAAAGATAGTCGCTGCTGGCTTACGATTTGCAGCCGTGGTGCTGCCTGAATTCCGTCGCGCCTTCTCTTCCCATGTAGCGTTCCAGCACGGCCGGTTCGGTTTTGCGCAGGTCAACCATCACCAGGCCATCGAGCACATTGGAAAACTTACGGTCCACGTTGAAGGCGAGCATCTTGCCGCCGATCTTCGCATATTGCCGCAGCAGGATGGGCAATCCTTTACCGTCGGTTTCTACATCCGCGATGGGCTGCGCAAGGTCCTCCAACTCTCGCAAGGCGGCAAACATGGCGTGGCAATCCCAGGGTCGCAGGCCAGCCGGACGAAAGGGTCGCCGTGGTTCGATCATCCCCGCCAACTCATCTTCTCGCATGCGCGCTTCAAAAAAGCGGTAAATCATCTCGCGAGAAGCCTTGCTGTAATCGTTGCTGATGCTCACAGCGCCGAACAATACGGGAATCTTGGCTTGCGTCGCGAGCAAACGCGCAATTCCTTTCCATAACAAAAGCAGCGGAGCGTATTGGCGCTGATACTCCGGCCGTATGAAAGACCGCCCTAGCTCCAGCGCTGGACCAAGCTTTTCGAAAACCCGCACATGGTAACGAAAGAGCGTGCTGGTGTAGAGTCCGTTCACTCCGTGTTTGTCGAGAATTTCGGCTGTGTTGCCTGCACGGTAAGCGCCGACAAGTTCTTGTCTGGTCTTATGCCACAGCAAGACATGCCAGTAGTAGTTGTCGAAACGGTCGCGGTCCCGTTGTTTGCCAGTGCCTTCGCCGGCTTCGCGAAACGTCACTTCCCGCAGCCGTCCCAGTTCCTGCAACATTCGTGGCGTCTCTTGTGCTTTCACCAGATAGACTGCCAGCTCGGCGTTCTCCACCAGGCAGCGATCGCCGGCGAGACGCCTCAACTCCTCCGCCAAAGCTTGCGCTGGCTCTGCGGCAGCGACCGGTTCCTGAACCTTCTCATCGATTTTGGAACGCACTGCCTCTGGCCAGGATTTCTCAGTCCGGCTCCGGCGCGCCAGAAGGTAAGTGCGCCAGCGCAAATATTCAATTGCCTCTCGATCATCCTCGATGCCAGCGACGGAGTCATGTAGAATCTCGCTGCCCACACGGACTTCCACCGTTCTTCCGGCTTGCTGAAGAAATTCCTGCAGCAGGAAGGCAGTTCTCAGGCGCGGATGGATCATCCCGAATAAATGGAAGCTCACACTGTTGCGCCCGCAGAAATAAACAGGTAGGGCGGTCGCGCCCGTGCGTCGAATCAGACGCACTGTTGTATCGTTCCAGCCCGGATCTGCAATCGGTCCTTGAGGAAACTGCCACTGCGAAACTTCTCCTGCCGGAAAAGCAGCCAGCATCCCACCATTTCGCAGCCAGATAAGCGCCTCCCAGAGCGCGCGGCGGTTGGTCTGAATTCTGTCGGCTCGTGGGGCGTCGACACTTTCAAAAGGATCCACGAAGATGCAGTGCTGCGCCAGTTCGGGCACATCACGCAGCAGGTAGTTGGTCATCACTTTCACGTCCGGACGAACACGAGCCAGCAGGACTGCAAGCAGCGCTCCATCGAGCATCCCAAATGGATGATTGGCTACGACGACGACCGGGCCCTTGGAGGGAATTCGTGCCGTGTCAGCCGCATCGACGCGCAGTTCCACCTGCATTTCCGCCAGCAGGTTCTCCAGCCCGAAACCTTCGGGAGATCGCTGCACCCGGCGGTAAAGTTCCCGCACTTTCTCTACAGGAACAAACTTCTCTGCCAGAGCCGGAATGCCAGGAAATCCCGCAACGTGCGCCAACACTGCGGGCCGCGTCCCTTCCCCGTGCAATTGGTTGGATGGCATGTTAAAGGAATAGCGCAGGCGTTTTGCAGCAGGATGAAGAGGAGGTTAAAAGCTGATGAAATATGGCTGCTCGGGAAACTCAAAAGTAACCGAGAGTAACTAAGTAGTGGCCACTGTTCGGTGTTCAGTGGTCAGCCGAACAATCTTGCGCATTGCGAACGACTGATCACCGGTCACGGCTCACTGCTCTTCTAAGTCTCAAGCCGGAAGCGAGTCTCGGCCAGGGCATAGAGCTTGCGCCAGACCAAGCGGTTGATTGTGACCACGGTGGCCGCCATCATCATGGTTGCGGCCAGTAGCAGATCGAAGTTGCCGCTATCGGTGGCTTGGCTGATGGTCGCCCCTAGCCCGGTTGTGGTGTAGATTTTGCCTTTGAAGTGAAAGTATTCGGCGACGATGCTGGCATTCCACGCTCCACCAGATGCCGTGACCAGGCCTGTTACCAGATACGGAAAAATTCCCGGAAGGATCAGCTTCTTCCAGCGCTCGACGCCTCGCAGCTGGAATACAGAACAGCATTCCTTTAAGTCCGTCGGGATGGCCATCGCCCCGGCGATCACATTAAACAGAACATACCACTGCGTGCCCAGCAGGAGGACGATGATCGATGCCAGCCCAAGCCCTCCGCCGAGCCGAATCAGCACGAGCAGAATTACAGGGAGCAACGCGGTCGCCGGAACCGACGCCGCAATTTGCGCCAACGGTTGAGCGATGCGCGCCAGTCGAGGATTGAAGCCGATGGCCACTCCCGCGGGGACAGTCCACAGCGTACCGATCAACAAGGCGAGATTGACCCGTAGGAAAGTTGCGCCCAAGCCCAAAGCGGCCTGATGCAATTCAGCTTTCTGCAAGCCACTGAGAATGATCGCTACACGCACCACGCCGTAGCCAATCCCAATCGATGCCAGCAAGGCCAGCGCGCTCACCAGCCACTCCCGCCACGGAGCCGCCGGTTGCTCCGGCACTTCTTCTGAATGCTTCCGCGAAAAATGCAGGAGCAGACGTTCTCCCAGCGGCTGCAGTGTCTTTTGCCGAATTTTCGCGAGGCCGCTGGAATGCTCAACCAGGTTGAGAACCCACGAGCGCGGACTGTCGGTGCTTTCCACCTGCTCCACTTTGAATTTTTCCGCCCACGCGATCACCGGCCGCCAGATGAATTGATCCAGCAAAACGATCACGGCAATCATCGTGGCCACTCCCCACAAGATGGAACTCATGTCGCCGGCGCTGGCTGCGGTTTGCAAATAGGAACCCAGGCCCGGCAGACGAAAATCGCGCGGACCCAGTACGAACATTTCGCAAACCATCAGCGCGAACCATCCGCCAGCCACCGACATCATGGAGTTCCAAACTAAGCCGATTGCGGAAAATGGCAACTCCATCTGCGTGAAGCGCTGCCACCAGCTGAAGCGATAAATCTTCGCCGCCTCCCGCATCTCGTTCGGAATGCTTTTCAGCGAGGCGTAAAAACTGAACGCCATGTTCCATACCTGACCAGTGAAGATGAGCAGGATCGCGCCTAACTCCACGCCCAGTTGCCTCCCGGGGAATAGCGCAACCATCGCCAGCATTACTCCGGGAAGAAAGCTAAGCACGGGAATCGACTGCAGAACGTCGAGCAGCGGAATCATGAAGCGCTCGGCACGGTGGTTATAGGCTGCCACATATCCGTAGACGAGCGTGAACCCCAGGCTCAAAACGTACGCGATGGTGATGCGCAACAGCGAATAACCGGCATAAGCTGGGAGCGCCCGCAGGCTGCGAGAAATCTCTACCGAAGGCGTGAAAGGACCGAACCACCCGCGACCAACCGTCACCACTCCATAAAAAAGCGCGATCCCCGCCGCGAACATAATGACATCGGGCAGATGCGAAGTCTCGAGACTCGGCAGTTGGGACCACAGGCGATATGCCGAGAATCCCCGCAGGCTGATGCTCTTTTTCATGCGATGGCTTTTTCTTCCAACTTCAATTCTTGATCAGGCTTTCGGCGCGGGAGCTGAGTCCTGTTTCTCGGTGTGGTCTGATGTTTCGGTCGACGCAGATTCGGTTTGCGTCAACCGGCCGCTCTCGCGGTCGTAATCGAAAATCTCGGCATAGCGGCCCCAGTTCATGGCGGTATCCAGCTGCCGCTGTACTTCCTCTTCGGCGAAATGCTCGTCGAGAATATCGTGAAAAAATTCGTCGGCGATGGAGTGATCCGATTTGCGCTTCAGAATGCTGTCGATCTGCTTCAAGATCGTGACATGCTCCAGTGCCGCTTCGCGGAACAAAACTTTGCGCCGTTGAATGTCGGCATCGGCGAACGCTGCCCCTTGGGGGGAGAGTTGGACGTCGCCCTCCTTCAACCACGCGAAACCCAGCAGCACGCAAGCTTCGAGAATCGGCAACAGATCTTCAACGTCCATGACCAAATCTTCACTTAGCCGAAATAGATCTTCGCGACCGCCGCGGTCGTGCAGCAACTCAAGCAGTCCCGCGATTCCGCCCACGCGGGCGTGGGGCAGTATCTGGTATTTGCTGGTCCGGACCGGCGGTTGACCTCTCTTCAATCCTCCCGGGGGAACGACAATCTCACCGGTGCTCTCCGGATCCGGCAAAGCATGTTCGATGTCCGGTTCAGTCATCACTTTGTAGATGTAATCCACCAGTTCGACGAAGCGACTGGACTTGCGATCGCGGGGATGCGAGAGCTTCACGTTGAAATCCGACCGGATGCGAGCGGGATTTCTTCCCAGCACGACGATTCGGTCTGCCAGCATTACGGCCTCCTCGATGTTGTGCGTCACGATGAAGATGGCGCTGGTCGGCATCTTCTTCGTAAGCCAAAGCTCCAGTAGTTCGCCGCGCAAGTTTTCCGCCGTGAGGACGTCGAGAGCGGAGAATGGTTCATCCATGAAGAGCACTTCCGGTTCGACTACGAGAGCGCGCGCGAAGCCTACGCGCTGCTTCATTCCGCCGGACAATTCTTTGGGATAGGCCGTCTCGAATCCGTCGAGGCCGACAGTGTCCAAAGTGCGGAGTGCGCGTTTGCGCCGTTCTACGGCAGGCACTGCCCGCGCTTCCAGTGGAGCCTCCACGTTCTCGAGCACCGTCAGCCAAGGAAATAGAGCGAAGCTCTGGAATACGATCGCCACGTTGGGCGCTTGACCGTTCAGGGGCTTGCCGTGCCAGAACAGCGCGCCCGAAGTAGGTTGCGAAAGACCGCTCAGAATGCGCAGCAGTGTCGATTTGCCGCAGCCGGATGCGCCCAGCAGAGCAACGATCTTCCCGGGCTCAATGGTGAAGTCCGTGAGTCCAACCACCTGGATGCGGGTTCCATCCGACTGCGGGTAGGACTTCTCAATTGCCCTGGCTTCGATAATGGGTTCGTTCGCCAATAAAACTCTCCGTAACTTCTATACACGATCCCGAAGAAGGCGCAAAGCCCCGCTAGCCGTGTAACCCTCCTTTAACAATCGGTGGGACCGCAGGTGAGTGATTCAGGCCACGAAATTGCTATCTGGAGAGATAGCGAACGGCTGCGGCAATCGGTCTGTCACTTGTGCAAGATGAGCAAGTTTTGCTGTCAATTCCGGCGTGAACTGTCCAGGCGCAAGCCGCCACTTCCAATTCCCGCCATCCCGACTCGGAGTGTTCATGCGCGCTTCGCTACCCAGACCTAGCACGTCTTGCATCGGGATGAGAGCAAGGTTGGCGACCGAAGTTTGCGCGGCTCGGATGAATGCCCAATGAATGCCGTCGTCGACGCGGCCGAGATAGCATTCCGCGTTGCACCGTTCATGTTCCGCAGCCGAGGCTTGATACCAGCCGGCCGTCGTATCGTTGTCGTGCGTTCCGGTGTAGATCACTTTGCCTGCGGCGCGATGCGGCAAATACATGTGCGCGCCCTCGTCGCCGAAGCCAAACTGCAATACCGCCATTCCCGGAATCTGCAGCCGTTCGCGTAGAGCATGCACTTCCGGCGTAATGTAGCCCAGGTCTTCCGCGAAGAAGGGCAGCCCTCCGAGAGCTTCGCGCAGCTTATGAAACAGGTCATCCCGCGGACCATCCACCCAGCGTCCATTGATCGCTGTTGGATCCGCCGCCGGAATCTCCCAGAACTGATCGAAGCCCCGGAAGTGATCGAGACGGATGAAGTCACAGTTTCGTGTTGCCCAGCGCAGGCGCTGAATCCACCATTCATATCCCCGTGCTTTCATCACATCCCAGCGGTAAAGGGGATTGCCCCAGCGTTGGCCCGTCTTGCTGAAGAAGTCCGGTGGCACGCCGGAGACTACCTCGGACTCGAGATTCTCATTCAACCGAAAAAGATCACGATGCATCCAGACGTCGGCGCTATCGTAATTTACGAAGATGGCCACGTCGCCAACGATGCGGATCTTGCGCTCCGCGCAATAGCGTCGTAACGCCTGCCATTGCTCATAGAAAGCAAACTGCAGCGCGCTGCGGATTTTCAAATCATCCGTCAGTTCCTTGCGGGCGCGTTCCATGGCAGAGGATTCACGACGAGCTAGCTCTGCCGGCCATTCGTTCCAGCTTGCCAGCTTACTCCGGGCCCGCAGCGCATCGAAAAGGACGAAATCATCCAGCCACCAGGCATTCTCCGAACAAAACCGTTCGAAGCGGTCGCGCGCACTGGCCGAAGCGGAAGCGATAAAGCCGCGGGCGGCTTCAAAAAGGAGCGGCATTTTTGTGGCGAACACCCGGTCGTAGGCCACGGGACCAGAGTCCGAAAGAAGAGCGGAAATCTTGTCCTGATCGATCCAACCGCGGCTGGCCAGGCGTTCCAAGCTAATGAGCAGTGGATTACCGGCGAACGCGGAGATTGAGGAATAAGGCGAATTTCCGTAGCCTAGCGGGCCGAGTGGCAAAACCTGCCAAAGCCCCTGGCGAGCCGCGGCAAGAGAATCTGCGAATTGATAAGCGGCTGGACCAAAATCACCGATGCCCCCGCGCGAAGGCAGTGACGTGGGATGTAACAAGATGCCGGCGGCTCGGGGAAACGACATGCGAATCGATTACTATCTCAGAATCTCAGATTCCCGGTTCGCTTCCCGAACGGGTTAGCGCCTTCATTTCTTCCTGGTTGATCTTGATTTTGCCGGACTTTTGCATCTGATCGCGTAAGTTGGTCACGAATAATCCGAAAAGCTCTTGTTCCTTGTTCTGCAGGAGAGTATCGCGAATCTGGTCGCGCTTGGCGGCGAAATCAGCCTCTGACGGAGGTTGCACCTCCGTCACAGCTATCACCACTCCATTGCCTCCGCTGTTGATCGGTCCGCTAATGTCACCCGGTTTCATGCTAAAAGCAACCGCAGCCTGCCCGGTCATCGACCCGACATCCGGAACCTGACCATCAGGCGCAACAAGTTCACTCGTCTTCAGCTCGGAACCTAACTCCTTTGCCGCTTTCTTCAAGTCATGCGCCGACTTGGCACGGTCGGAGAGTTCCAGCGTCTTCTGCGACAACAGAATGCTCGAGCGCTCGTTCCTGAACTCCTCTTCAACCCGGCTACGAATCTCTTCGAACGTGGGCGTCGATTGCGGCTTCACCGCTAGTAGATCGAACACGGCGAAGCCCTGCGAAGTCGCGGCCAATTCCGGAGGCGACTTCTCGGCCGTCGTGAAGACGGCGTCCATAAATTGCGGCGAAGGCCCTAATCCCGGCACGATATCCTTGCGACTGAAAAAATCGGAAGTGACGACGGCCACGCCCTTGGCCGCTGCCGCAGGATCTAATCCTTGTTTCTTAGCCTGCTGAAGCAAATCTTCCGCCTGCTTCTGCGCGAACTGCTGCGTCTTCTGCTGCCTAATGATTGGCTCGATCTGACCTTTCACTTCATCGAGCGTCTTCATGTGGGCGTCCTGCCGGTCATCCACGCGAATGATGTGAAAACCGTAGCTGCTCTTCACCAGGTCGCCGATCTGCCCCTTGGGCTGTGAGAAGGCGGCTTTCTCAAACTCGGGAACGGTTCGGCCTTTGCCAATCCATCCCAGAGATCCGCCTTCCTTCGCGCTGCCCGGATCCTCGGAATACTTCTTGGCCAAATCTTCGAATTTGGCGCCCGCCCTGAGTTGCTTAAGGATGTCTTCGGCGCGCCGCTGCGCCTCCGCAACGCCCTTTTCGTCCACTTTTCCGTCGGGCCCGGGAAGTGGTGTCTTGATCAGAATGTGGCTAACCTTGGCCTGCTCCGGTACGCGGTACTGATCACGGTGCTGGTTGTAATACGACAGCAAGTCGTCGTGCGTCACCTGAACGCCACTCTCGATTTTTGCGAGGTCGATTACGGCGTATTTCACCTCGCGTTTCTCTGCAATGGAATTCGCGTAGGTTTTCTGGTGGCTATCGTAAAAGGCCTTCAACTCTTCGGTCGTTGGATGAAGGCCCTTCTTAATGTCGTCCTGCTTCAGGACGGCATACTCAAACTTCACCTTCGTATTCTGCTTGTCGAACTCCTGCCGGATGGCCGCGTCGCTCACCGAGGCGCTGCCGGTAATCAGCGCCTGCAGCTTGCTGATCAGAATTTCTTTGCCCACATTGCTTTCGAACGCAGCGGTGGTTAAGTTGTGCTGCTGCAGCAGGCCTTCGTATTCCGCCTGGCCGATGAAGTTTCCACCAGGAAAGAAAATCTCCGAATAGCGTCCGTGTTGCAGTTCGTCTTTTATTTCCTGGGGTGTGGCTTTTAATCCGAGATGTTGCGCTTCCGCCACCAAGGCTTGCCGGTCCACGAGTTGGTCAGCCGCTCTTTGCGCAAAGAACGGCAATAGAAGCGAAGCATTCGCGCCCAGCTGGGCGCCTTGCTGTTGCAGCATCCCGCGCGCCGTCTCTCGCACTTCCTGGGTGGTAATATCCTCGCCATCCACTTTCGCCACAACCCCGGCGCCAGGTGTGCCAGACACATCGGTGCCGATGCCCGGGACAAACGCGATCACCATGGCCGCGCAAATAAGCAGCAACAGACCACTGAGCACAATTTTCTTGAACGGTCCTTCAGTTTGCAGAAATCGAATCATCTTCTTGTCACTCCGGAAGTGGAAAGCGGGATCAATAATTATAAACCACGCAGTCGCGTGCGACGGTCTCGCCTCTTTACTAACTTCACGGCCCGGCCTACGCCAACTGGAAAATCATCTATTGAAACGTATCAATAGACGTGTTATCCATCTTGTTCCGGACCGAGGTCCGCGGATCGGCATCTGCACGCGCGACCAGCGACCTCGCGCCGATGGAGCGACATGAACTCTAAAAGACAGTTCTTCAGATTCTTCTCGGCACAATTCTTCGTGACGATATTCGTCGCGTCATATTTTTGGCTAACCCTTGATCGCATTGATTGCCAGTCGTTGGACCAACATCCTGCCGTTCCGAAGACCGAGAAGCTCCTTCTTCGCGACGACTGGACTCTTCAATCCTCGGTCAAGGTCGAAGCCAAGGGCGAAGTCATTTCGACCGCGGCCTTTGTTTCCGAGGGCTGGCATAAAGTCACCGTTCCGACCACCGTAGTGGCCGCACTGGTGAAGGATAAAACTGTTCCCGACCCGTTCTTTGCGATGAACCTTCGCCAATTCGCCGGTGTGATCTACCCCATCGGCGGAAATTTTTCCAACATCGCGATGCAGCCCGATAGTCCCTACGCGGTCTCGTGGTGGTATCGAAAACAATTTGCCGCGCCCGCGTCTTACTCGGGGAAAACAATCTGGCTGAATTTTAATGGGATCAATTACCGCGCCAATGCATGGCTCAACGGAAAACAGATCGCTAACTCCCACGACATCGCCGGTGCCTGGCGCACCTACGAACTCAATGTTACCGAGGCAGTGAAACCTGGTGCTGAGAACGTTCTCGCGGTGCAAGTCTTTGCCCCGACCGAAAGCGATCTGGCGATCACCTTTGTTGACTGGAACCCTGCACCTCCCGACAAAAACATGGGCCTGTGGCGTGAGGTTTACGTCAGCACGAGCGGACCGGTGGCACTTCACTATCCCGCTGTCATATCAAAGTTGAATTTGCCAGCGAACGATTCCGCTCGACTCACCGTCACGGCGCAGCTAAAGAACGGCACGAGCCATTTCGTCAAAGGCAAGCTGAAAGGGCAGATCGAAAGCGTCGCTTTCGAGCAAGATGTCGAGCTCGCCGCAAACGAAAACAAAGACGTCGCTTTCACTCCCGAGCAGTTCCCGCAACTCATTTTGTCGAATCCGCGACTCTGGTGGCCTGCCCAGATGGGCAAGCCGAATCTTTATCCCCTGACCATGGAGTTCGAAGTGGATGGCGTGGTCAGCGATCGTTCGCAAACGCGGTTCGGCATTCGCGAGGCGACGTCCGAACTCAACTCGACGGGCGGCCGCGAGTTTCACGTCAACGGCAAGAACATCCTGATCCGCGGCGGCGGATGGACTCCCGACATGATGCTTCGCGAAGACTCCCAGCGGCTACACGATGAATTCCGTTACGTCGAAGACATGGGACTCAATACTGTCCGGCTCGAAGGCAAACTCGAAACCCAGGAGTTCTTCGATCTCGCCGACGAGAAGGGCATTCTGGTGATGGCGGGTTGGTGTTGCTGCGACTTCTGGGAGCGCTGGCCGCGCTGGAAGCCGCAGGATTTTGAAATCGCGCAGCAGTCCTTGCGCGATCAGATCTATCGCCTGCGCAGCCATCCCAGCTTAGTGATGTGGCTGAATGGCAGCGACAATCCTCCCCCACCCGACGTCGAGCAGATGTATCTGAACATCGAAAAGGAACTCCAGTGGCCCAACCCAGTCGTCTCTTCGGCCACTGGAAAAGCTACGACGGTCACCGGCGACAGTGGCGTTAAAATGTCGGGCCCCTATGAATACATAGCTCCAAGCTATTGGGAACAGGACACTCCCGCAGGCCAACCGAACCGCAAACTGTGCAATGCCGGCGGCTGCGGCGGCGCTTATGGCTTCAACACCGAAACCAGCATGGGGCCCGCCGTTCCTCCCATCGAAAGCATCCGCAGCATGGTTGGCCAGGATCATCTATGGCCCATCGACGACGTATGGAACTATCACGCCGGCGGCGGCGAGTTTAAAACCATCAAGGTCTTTAGCACGGCGCTTGCCAACCGTTACGGTGAATCGGACAGCGCGGAAGACTTCGCCTTGAAGTCGCAACTGCAAACCTACGAGGGCGTTCGCGCCATGTATGAGGCGTACAGCCGTAACAAGTATCAATCGACAGGCGTGATTCAGTGGATGCTGAACAATGCATGGCCTTCCATGATCTGGCATCTTTACGATTATTATCTTCGCCCCGCCGGCGGCTATTTCGGCGCCAAACGCGCCATGGAAGCCCTGCACCCGCTGTACGGCTACGATGATCATTCCATTTGGGTCGTCAGCAGCCAATATGAGGATGTGAAAGCCCTGAAGCTGACGACGAAGATTTGCAATATCGACATGACTGAGAAGTTCTCTCGCGAGAACTCTCTCGACGCGCCGTCCGACAGCACCGCCAAAATATTCACGCTGCCCGAAGTGCCGGGACTCAGTCCCGTCTACTTCCTCATGCTGCGGCTCACCGACGCAAAGGGCAAAATAGTAGGCTCGAATTTCTACTGGCTATCCACAAAACCCGAGACGATTGACTGGGCCAAGTCTACCTGGTGGATGACTCCGACCGATTCCTATGCTGATTTCGCTACTCTCTCTCAACTCGCCAAAGTAAAGCTTAAAGTTATCGACCGCACCGAGCGCAAAGGAGAAGAGTCCGTCACGCACGTCAGCATCGAAAACCCAAGCAAGAGTCTGGCCTTCTTCGTGAGGTTGAAGGTGAACAAGGGCGCGAACGGCGAAGAGATCCTACCAGTCGTCTGGGAAGACAACTACGTTTCCCTGCTCCCCGGAGAAAAGAGGGAGCTAACCGCAATCTATCGCACCAGCGAACTGGGGTCGGAAAAACCTGTGGTGCAAGTGAGTGGCTGGAATACCAATTAAGGAAATGCAGCAGCGCTAGCATCGTCTGGTCATCGCGCAGTTCTCGCGTTACCGGACGTGTTGGGAGATGGAAAGTATATTTCCGTCCCGGTCCTTGAACCATGCCACCTTGTCGCCGGCTGGTGCGGTCCAGATCCCGAGTTCGTCTTGCTCGAGGAAGCCGAATTTCTCACAGCGGATGCCCTTCTCCTGCAGGCTCTCAACCGTCTTTCGGATGTCGGCAACTTCCCATCCCAGAATGGTAAACTGTGCCGGAGTAAATTGGGGCACGTTCGCCACTCTGACCATGATTCCGTTCGCATCGAGCACCGTCGCAAAGCCATCATCCCTCACAAAACGAAGTCCCAATAATCCTTCGTAAAACGCTCTTGCCTTCGTCGGGTCTTTGGTCGGAACAAAAGCCACGATGTTGGTTGAACCTAACATTCTTCCTCCCATACCTCTCATTCTTCGGGCGGCAATTCGAAGTCGACCAAGTTGCCTCGAAAGCCCTTGGTCTTCCATGCGCCTACGGCAATTCCCACCGCCATCCAGATCGCCCCAAACACCAATGCTTTCGGGCTCAAGCTAATCCAGAGACAGAAACAGATTACGAAACCGAGGACAGGCGGAAGCAGATTGCCAAGCTTTTTCCCCGGTTCATGCAAGTAGTAGCGGACGAATGCCGCCGCGTTAACGCCCATGAAGGCAATAAGGGCACCGAAATTAAGCAGGTTTGCCCCCAGATCATAGCCGGTGGTGGATCCAGCCAGTACTGGAAGCAGAAATGCACCCGCTAAAGCGAGTGCGCCGACAAACAGAACGTTGTTGCGCGGAACTCTTCGCTTGGCATCGATTGCGCCGAAGAAGGACTTCGGTAAAGCATTGCTACGCCCCATGCCATAGAGCAGGCGCGCCGCACCCAGTTGCGCACCCATGGCGGAACCGAAGTTCGCCACCACCAGCGTGAACCCAACGATGGCAAACAGGGGCGCCCAAGCGCGTCCCGCCACGAAAGTAAAGGCCGTGTCCATATTCGGATACGGTTCCGAGGCGGGCCAGATAAGCTGCGCCGCATACACCTGGAAGGCCGACAGGATCCCAATCACGACACAAACCAGTACCGTCGCCAGCAGAATGTTTCGCCGCGGATTCTCGGCTTCCTCCGAGAGCGTGGAGATGCCGTCGAAACCGATATAGGTGAGCACGGCAACTGAGGTACCGCCCAGCACCGCTTTCGTATTCCAGCTCGCGGGATCGTAAAAGGGCCGAGTAAAGAATGCAGCGCCATCGTGAGGGTGGCCAAAAATGTAGCGCGCCGCCGCCACGAAAAAGATCGCAATTACCACCGCCATTCCCGCCGCCAGTGCCGTATTCACTCGAGCTGAAGTTTTCACGCCTTGAACATTCAACGTGGTAAACACCAGCGCGAAGAAGACCGCCCATGCGGCATAGGAGACACCGGGTGCGAACACATGCGCCTGCTGGCTGATCCAGATAAGGCAGATCATCGGATTGAGAAGGTAATCCATGACCATGCTCCAGCCCGTTACATAGCCGAGTGCGGGATTGATCTCCTGGCCGACATAAGTGAAGGCCGACCCAGCGCTGGGATAAGCGCGCGCCATCCGCCCATAGCTGACCGCTGTGAAAAGCATCGCGACCATGGCGATCAGAACCGTGGTGACCACGTGACCATGACCGCGATTGCTAAGCACTCCAAACACAGACATGGGCGCGACTGGCTGAATCACGATTACGCCGTAAAGAATCAGATCCCAAAGTGTGAGCGTACGGCGGAGGCGAGGGGCAGACGACACAGCAGGAGCGGATGTGAATTCCATGAGTCCGCCTATTGGATTATGGGTAGGGCAAAAATGTCAATATTAAAACGATTTTATAGCAGCAAATTGCTCCCCTACTTGGAAACCCCATAGTCGAACCAGTAGCCGCGCTGCTCGTTTCCAGACATGTGCTGGGTGTTGTATTCGAGAAGATAGTTCACGTGCGCGTCATCGAGCGGGAACGACTGGCCGGGCTGATACGGGTAGTCGCCCATTCTGAGGAACGGCAGCGGCGCCACAAAGTTGCCCTCGGCGGCGTAGAAGTCCATATCTTTCTCATAGCCCTTAGCGGCAAAGAAGTAATCACGCACCCAACCAGCCGGCGGCGCCGGCAGCTTCGACGGATCGAAGTCGAGGCGCACTTCATCGCCCGAGCCAAAGACCACGAACTGATCGTCCACCGCTATCAGGAGCGGCAACACATCGCCGTAGCGGGTGTAGCTGCCGGCCGGGCGCGTGTACGGCCCGGTCGCACTCACCTTTTCGTAGATGTACTGCACGTTGCCGGGCGGCGTACCCTCGATCTTGAGCGGGAATCCGTGGAAGCCGAGATCCGCGCGGACCAGCGGAACCGGCGTTAGACGCACATTCTGGCCGTTGTTTTGAGGATCTTGAGGCGTTCGGCTCACCACAATGCCGTCCCAATAGATCTGCAGATTCGTCGTGATTCGAATCTTTTGCGTGCCCAGCGGTAGCTTGCCGCTGAGGTCGGCGGTCATGGTCCGCGGGCCTCCCGCAGGGAATCCCATATCGTCGATCACGCGCACCCACTGGCCGTTCGCGCCGAGTGCTTCCACATAAGGAGAAATCGCCTGCACCCCCGCTTGCGATGCAGCGTACATGCTGTTTGCCGAAAAGTATTCGACTTCGCCGTGCAGCAGCAACCAGAGTGGTCCACCACGGTAAGCTTCATCCAGGTCGAGGAGCAAACTATGCGGCTGGGCAAAACCCTGAAACGGCGTCAATGCAAAATCGCCGACGTAACGATGGGCCAGAAGATCGGGCAACACATTGTGGCCCTGTTCATCCCACGCTCCTGCGAGTGGACGCGCATCGCGGCTGACCACCACCTTGAACGGCGGATACGGCGGGTTCGACGCAAAATATTCATTGGGATAAACCTCAAGATCAGCCGGGTGGTCAACCGCGAGTAATTGCGCTTGATCGAGATAGACAGCTTCCTCCAGAGGCTCCATAAAGCGAAAGCTCAGCTTTCCATTCTTTTCTCGAATCGCATTGCGATCGATCTTGATGTATTCGACTGGCCGCGGAACGTCGCGCTGACCCGGACCAACCCAATGTCCAACCACGCCCGCGCCCAGCATATCGCCGACGAGTTCATAGCGCTCGCCATCCCAGGCAAACAACGTAGGGCAGGAACTGCCGCGACGATCCATCTCGAGATAATCTTGCTGCTTGTCGCCCGCGACATTGATTTCGTCTTGCAGCACGCCCGTGGGCCACATCATGCGCACGATGTCGGCTTCTTTCGCGTCGCCCAGGCCGATCACGATGCCGGTGGAATTCTGGCCCAAGTATCCGTTGGAACCGGCGAGCTCAAATTTCTGCCGATTGCCGCCCGCGAACACTTCGACCTTGGTGCCGATAGCGCTCTTGTTGTCGGCCAGTCCCTTGAGCGAGAGGCGCAGCCAGTGATTCTGATTGCCGCCTTCATTGCGCAACAACACAGCCGGACCGTGATTCTGCGTGATCAGCAGGTCGGTCGCGCCATCGCCATCGTAATCGCCGGTGATGATGGCGCGCGGCTCTTTGAGCTGAATCCTGTCGAGGCCAACGTCGGCGGTGACGTCCTTGAAGCCATCGGCGCCGAGATTGCGGAAGAGGCGCACTTCTCCCTTCCCTTCTTTGTTTTCGCCGACGGTGACAAGGTCGACCCAGCCGTCGTTGTCGTAGTCGAAGGCGGCGATTCCGAAGGCAGCGGCCCAGTTCGTCTCGGGAAGTTCTACTCGATCGAACGTCTTCCCGTGATTGTTACGCCAAAGCGTGATGCCGGGTGCGCCCAAGTGCGTGAAGGCCAAATCCATCCAACCGTCGTGATCGAAGTCAAGAACCGCGACCCCCGCTGTCTGGGATGGCACCGGGGAAGACCAGAGTTCACGTCGGATGAACTGTCCTTCGCGCGGGTTCTCGTAAACCAGGGTTCCCATATAACGGTTTAGCTTGGCATCGACAGGTCCACTGCCAGTACCAGTTGTGACTATATCGACGGCGCGGTCGTTGTTGTAATCAAAGCCGACAGCGGAAATGTTCGGAGTATTACCGTTCAGTGCGAGAGACTCAGTGACGTCAGTAAATGTTCCGTTACCGTTGTTACGAAACATCACGTTTGCCCCGGTTAGATGCCCGGGAAGCGACCCTGGCTTTTCTCTATTGCCCGTGACGAAGAGATCAAGATCGCCGTCGTGATCGTAATCGATGAACGTAAGCCCGCCGCCTCGCACGTCGCTCTTTATCCCAGCAGTCTCCGTTACGTCCTTGAAGGTTCCATTTTTTTCGTTATGCAGGAGGAGCAGACCTCCCTCCAAACTCACCGCTAAGTCGACATAGCCGTCGTTGTCGTAATCACCTGCGGCGCAACCGACGCCGTGGAGTTGCTTGTCGAGGCCCGCACGGACTGTATCTTCTTCGAACTTGCCTCCTCCCAGGTTGTGGTAAAGAGACATGCCTCCGTCTTTGCCATTGTCGGGCAAAAAAATATCGGGGCGGCCATCGTTGTCGTAATCGATGAAGCAAGCGCCGGGAGCCAGGCCAGATTCCAAGCCGTCGCTTCTGTGATTCGAAATCTTTGGTGTCAGTCCAGCGGTGCTCGTCACATCCACAAACCGCACCTTGATCTGCGCGGGTGCTTTCAAAACCGCCGACGGCGACTCGACGGCGCGCGAGTATTGTCCCTGCTCGCCGTAAGCCAGGCTCATGGGCGCACCGATTTTGTTTTGCGTGATGTATTGGAACTTTTTCAGGTGCTCCCGGGCCTGGTCGATCGCAGCGGATTGCTGGTAGGCGCGCGACAACCCGAACTCAGCGGAGGCGTGCAATGGGTTGAGTTGCAGAGCGTGCTGGAAGGCATCGATCGCCTGTGGAAATTCTTTTGCCTGCACGAACGCCGTACCCAGGAAATACCAGGTGTCCGCATCATTCGGATCGATCTCAGCTACGTGATGAAAGGCCTCAATGGCGGATTGAGCGTCGCCGGTATTTTTTGCCAGCAGGCCGAGGTTGTACCACGCGTTGGAGTTCTTCGGATCCCGCTTGAGCGCATCCTGCAAAACCACTTTGGCTTCCTCGATCTTTTGCATATTCAACAAGGCGATGCCTTCATTGAGGCGGGCCATGGCGAGATTAGGATCGAGCTCCGCTGCTTGCTGGAATGCCCTGAGTCCCTTCTCGAAGAGCTGCTGGTTCAGGTAGGCGGCGCCGAGATTGTTCAGGCGCGCCGCTTCGACGGGATTCGCCTTCGACTGAGTTTGCGGAGCGGTCGCGAACAGGCCCAGGGCGGCAGCTAGTATGCCGGCTAAGGCGACTGAGAGTCGGGAGATCATCTGATTCAAGATTTAAACACAGCGGACACAAGGGAACACACCGTAAAGCATTATCTGGAGGATTTCGACGAGGGGCCGTAGGCACGGGTGCTCACAATACCCTTCCCTTCCTGGACGGTAACGGTTTGTCCGGCATTCAGGTTCGAAAGTTTATCCACCTGGCCGCTGGGCCACTGAATTTCAATACCGTCGGCTTTGGTTTGCGCGCCCAGGCCGAATGTGAGCACGAGTTCGCTTTGCGAAAGATAACTCGAACCGGAGCGCAGCATCTTCCATTGCTTGTCTTTGTTGTCGTCGGAGGTCACCTGCACGACGGCGCCGATGCCGTCGCGGTTCGATTTTGTGCCCACGAGTTTCACGCGCAGGCTGTGATTTGCTCCGCCTTCGTTGCGGAATAAATATGCCCGGCCTGCGTTTGTCGTAATCAGAACATCGAGAAAGCCATCGTTGTCGATATCGGCATAGGCCGCGCCCCGCGCCAGTCGCGGAGCGGCAAAGGCTAGCCCCATCTGCGCCGTCACTTCCTGAAACTTGCCTCCACCGAGGTTGCGGAACAGATGCGAGGGCTCGGCATACCTCACGCGTTTCTGCACCCGTTCGATCGCATCTTCGATATGGCCGTCGGCGACGAAAATATCCGGCCAGCCGTCGTTGTCATAATCGAAAAAGAAGCAGCCGAATCCGAGCGTGACCAGCGTGGCGCGGCCTACTTCGGATTGCGGAGCTTCATCCACGAACAAGCCGTTGCCTTCGTTGTGATACAGCGAAGCCATCTGATTCGCGAAGTTGGTGATGAGGACGCTGGCGTGCCCACTGCGGTCGTAGTCGGCGGCGTCGACCCCCATTCCGGCGCGGGCAACCCCGTCTTCACTGAACCCAATCCCAGCCGCCACACCGCGCTCTTCGAACGTCCCGTCTTTCTTGTTGAGATAGAGTTTGTTGGGCTGAGTGTCGTTGGCGATCAGAATGTCGGGCCAACCATCTGCGTTGTAATCGAGGATGGCAATGCCTAAACTTTTCGAAGTGGGATCGCCGAGGCCGGCCTTCTGCGTGGCATCTTCAAACTTTCCGTTGCCCAAGTTGTGCCACAAACGTACGGACGTGCCCTGATACGACTCTGGGGTGCAATAAGATTTATGCGCGCCGTCGAGGGTGCAGTAGAGGTCGGTCTGCTCGGTCCAGCGCACATAGTTCGCGACCACGAGATCAAGTTTGCCGTCGCGATCGTAATCCACCCATGCGGCGCTGGTTGAGAATTCGTTCGGCCCCAGCATTCCGGCAGACTTGGTTACGTCTGTGAAGGTACCATTGCCATTGTTGTGGAAGAGATGGCTTTGTCCTAATGCCGTGATGAAAAGATCATCGAAGCCGTCATTGTCATAGTCTCCAACGGCCACTCCGAATCCAAACATGGGCACTGCGAGGCCGGCTTGGCGGGTTACGTCTGTGAAGGTTCCGTTGCGATTATTGCGATATAGCTTTGGGGTCGTCGGCCCGGAGTGCGGATGCCCGGGGAAGTCTTCGCCATTCACCAGGAGAATGTCGGGATAGCCATCATTGTCATAGTCGATGAAAGCGCAACCCGGCCCCATGGTTTCAGGCAGCCACTTTTTTCCGAACGCGCCGTTGTTGTGCATGAATCGAATGCCCGCCTGCGCCGTGATGTCGCGGAAGTTGATTTGCTGGGCTTGGCTAGTGGCTAGAGAAAAAGACATCCACCAAAGAGACGCAGAGACACAGACGAGCTTTGTAGATCGAAGCGCAAGCCGGCAGTTCATCTCGATGCCCCGGCGGAAGCGGTAGCGGGCACAAGCTGGGCTTTGCCCGGCCGCACAGCCGAGGCGGCTGTGCCCACATGACTCCTGCGCAGCGTCGGGAGCGGGACGGAAACATGCTCATGCACGGCCTGCCGTTCGTTGTTGTCTTCAGGATGCGACTGTCGATAGGGCCCGGTGATTGCCTGGGAAGACTCATCGGCTTTGAAACGCAAGTAACGCGTCTCGTGTTCCTTTGCGAGCTTTTCGTTGCCCAGACCGCCGTAGCATAGCATTAAGTTGTAGTGCGCCTGCAGGTCTTCGGGGTCAATCGCCAACACGGATTCCAGAGTCCTCACTGCCTCTTCGTATTTTCGCTGCAGAAAGAGGACGCGTCCCAGATCATTGAGCGCGACGCGATCACGTGGATACTGGCTGAGCACAACACGCAACCGGGCGGCGGCGACCTCGTAATTGCCGTCACTGCGCAGCACGCGAGCATAGAAATAGTTGGCGCGCGCCAGATTCGGGGCTAAGGCCAGCGCTTTCTCGAGGACGACCCGGGCACGTTCCATGTCGCCTTCCTGCACGGCACACCGGCCGATATTCACCCAGCCATCGGGATTGTTCGGATCAGCCTCGGTCACTTTCTGGAACGCTAACGCCGCGGCCTTCAAGTCCCCCTGCAGAAACAGGCCGATTCCGTAATCATTCCAGCGCTGCCATTCGTCCTTAAGGGTGACTGTTCGCGGTGGAGAAGCGGGAGCATTGTGTGCGATCACAGGCAGCGTCACTTCGTTCTCCGCTACGGTAACAATCGGTAGATCGGGAATTATTTCCTGTTTGGCCGAAACGCCGCTCAGCGATGCCGTGAACACCGTCGGACGATCGTCGTAGTCGGGGGTAACCGAGTTCGGCGATGTGGGGTCGGGTTGCCCGGCGAACGCTTCATGCGTGCCATACCATGAAAACTTCCGGTAGCAGAGGCGCGCATGCAAGGTGATCTTGTTTCCGGTGTTTTCGGGAATCTGCATGCGGTAGTGCACGGTGTCGGCCGCGCCCGGTGGAATCAGGCGAACATAAACCACGGCCCGCGTGGCCCAGGCGTTGCGCTTGTTGATGGGATTGCCGTGGGCGTCGATCTGCAGCGAACGATAAAAATGCGCCCCTTTCTCCACCGGACCTTTGCCATCGCCTTCGACCATGCCGCTCCAGAAGATCGTCTGGCCTTTGTCGTCGGTGCCTTTCAGTTCGAGCCACGTGTCGTAGGCATCGACCGTGCCGCCGGGGAAAAAGTGTCCGACTTTCTTGGTGCGAACGACGACATCAACGCGGACAGTATCGCCCCGGCGCAGCGCCGGCTGCACGCGGTTCAGCGGAGCAGTGGCGGGCGCAACTTCGCCGCCCGCGTCGGGGGTTATTTTGGTTTCCGCTTCTTCACCCACGGCGAAGGTTGTGGCCAGATCGGACTGGCTCGCCGCACCCGTTTTCAAGGGCGCCTGTGCAGGCGACAACGCAAAGATATCCACCGTGAGAGCGCCGCTCTTCAGGAATCCTTCGGTAAGCTTCAGCTGTGCGGTATCTTGGTTCGCCGTTGGCACTGCAGTGTTCGCGCCGGGGAAACGATGCGAGTGCACAAACCCGTCCACGTTGCCAGCATCTTTCGAGGCTTCGGCGGGCATGTGGCAATCGGCGCATTGCTGCGGCTTGGGCGGGTAGTAAAAGGATCGTGCTCCTTGCCCGGAAACTCCGCTGGCCTGCCAATTGTCGTATTCATTGAAGCCGCGGAACCAGCGATAGTGATTCACGGGAATGTCGAGATGGACTTTGTGGCAGGTGGAACAGAATTCGGCTGTCTGTGTTTTCATGAACGGTTTGAGAAACACACGCCGGTGTGGCTCAGGATTCAGGCGAATCAGGAAATCGTGCAAGGCACGCGCCACCGGGTTCTGCGCGGCGGCAAGTTCGTGCAACTTGGGATACTCCAGATAAAAATCCGCCTGGCCCATGGTGCTTTTCACGTCGGCGATGGAGTGACACATCATGCAGCCCAGGCCAGCCTGCGATTCGGGACGATGCACGATTTGCTTGATCGGAGTGTCCATCAGGCCGCTGTACAGCACGGCGGGATCGTGGCAGCCGCCGCACCATTTCGAAGGCTTGGTGCCGACCGTATCCTGCATGTACTCGATGGCCTTGCGGTACCACTGATTGTTGAACGAAGAAAAATGATGAGCCGAGCTGAACCACTGGTTGTAGATATCTTCATGGCATCGCTTGCAGGAATCAGACTCCATGAAGAACTTGCTGGGAATTTTCTGTTTGCCGTAAACCTGCGCGGAACTAGGAAAGAACGAGCCCTCAGGCCCATCGCCTTCACCATTCATGTTGTCGGGCGGCATGGAGGGATTCTGGATGGGGGCACGCGTCTGCCAACTTTCGCGGATGTGGTGTGCACCGTAGACGAATCCTGACAGCAGCAGCAGGCAAACGGCGGCGCGCACGGCTGTCACGCTCGCGCTCGCGGACAGCCAGCCGAGCCTTCCGAGCTTATCGGCGATCAGAAGACCGACTCCGGCAAGCGCGATCAGGATGTGCAGATAGAGCCACTTCCACTCGTCGCGCGGGGTACCAGTCTTGATGAGAATCAGTCCGAGAACCGCCCCCACCGCGATGAGAAACCAACCGGCTCGCGCGCTGATGGTTCCGTTTCGCAGAAGTTGAAAAAGCGCGGGGATCAGCAAGATGGTTGCGATTACGCCGGCGAGCGCGTGCAGCAGCACCACAACGGCGTAGAAAATATTGGGTTGGGGGAAGGTGTAGAGGTAAAAGGCCGAGATCACGAGGAACGGCAGCAGCCACGAAAGTGCCCGACGTATGAATCCCTGGGATGGTGAGCTTCCAAGCATTCCGAAAAGACTGAGACACCTAGGGCACGGATTTCAACCCACAGTGCGTGAAACCGTGTGCGAATCAACTTACTCATCTGCAAGCGCGCAGGGAATAGTGCAAAAATACTATGCTGAGAGACTCAGGACGATTCCCGTGCCAGCGGCGGGATCCTCCACGCGCCACATTCGACCTCCAGCGTAGCAGCAACAGACAATACTTGCTCTTCTTCCCAAGGGCGTCCAATGATCTGCACGCCAATGGGCAGCCCCGCGGATGAGTGGCCCACGGGAACTATTGCGGCGGGATTACCTAATAAATTGAAGAACTCGGTATAACTCCAGGCATCGAGATAGTCGACGGTCTGGCCCTCAATCAGCCAACTGCGCTCGCCGTGGCGGAAAGCTGGAATGGCGGCGCCCGGACAGAGCAGGATTGGGTACTGCTCCATCTGGCTGAAAAACTGCAGGCGGACCGTATCCCGGCGGACCCAAGCATCGAGCAGGTCCTCGGCGGAGAGAACCGGTTCGGTTGCAGACTGTTCCAGAAACTGCTTCAGGATAGGACTGATGTCGGATTCGCGGTCCTTGAACATCGGCTTGATGAGCATCCCGCCGGCGACGACGAAATACTTCCGCCACAGTTGACGCGCTTCTTCGAGCTCTTGGGGCTGAAAAGGCTCCACCTGGAAACCCTTGCTGCGCAGGGCTTCTGCCGCTGTGCGAACGGCGGCTCGGGTTTCCGGGGTGACCGGAGTGCGGCCGTCGTCTTCGAAATAACCAACTCTCAGCTGCCTGGTGTCGACTTCACTCGGCCAGCGCACGGGCACCGGTGCGGCATTCGTGTCGCCAATGTCTGGACCTTGCATCATCTCGAAAAGAATTTTCAAGTCGGCAACGGTGCGAGCCATGGGCCCTACGACGCCGATCGATGCAAACGGACCCACGGATGCGGGAAAATGGCCGGTCGAGGGAATGCGGCCCGGCGTTGGCTTCAAGCCGCAGATGCCGCTAAAGTGGGCAGGTACGCGAATCGACCCGCCGCCGTCGCTGCCAACGCCACCAGCGGACATGCCCGCGGCAATCGCCGCGGCCTCGCCGCCGCTCGAGCCGCCGGGCGTGCGCTCCAGATCCCATGGGCTGTTGGTGCGACCATAAAGCAGGTTATCTGTCTCCCACGCCATCAAGAGCTCCGGCGCATTGGTTGTACCCAGGATAATGGCGCCGGCATCCTTCAGGCGTGTGAGGAGCGGCGCATCCTGGTATGCGACAAATCCTGCGCGCAGGCGGGTTCCGGCCTCGCAGAGCAGGCCGGCTGCGCTGATGGAACTCTTGATGCTGAGGGGAACTCCGTGCAGCGGGCCAAGCGGCGAGTCGCTCATTGCAAGCGACTCCGCTTCGCGAGCGGATTGCAGGGCACGTTCCGCATCGATTTGCACGAAAGCGTTTAGTTTTGGATTAAGCTTTTCGATCTGCGTCAAATGAGCGTTCACGAGGTCGACTGGAGATATCTTCCTGTGACGAATCTGCTGGGCCATCGATGCGGCAGGAAGAAAGATTAAGTCGTTCATGAGGTTCTGTTTTGCATTGCGCGGTCGAGCATTTTCTTCTCTCGTACGATTAGAGCGCGGTACTCACCTTTCGCGAGATCGCCCAGCCGTAGTGGGCCGATGGCGACCCGCACCAACCGCAAGACCTCGAAGCCGAGAGCTTCGATCATGCGCCGAATCTGGCGGTTCCTTCCCTCATCCAGCATAATCTCGAGCCAGCAATTTTTCTGGCCCGCGCGCAACCGACGAGCCTGCTTCGCACGCAACACTTCCCCGTTTGTCGCTTTCACGCCCATCACGAGGGCCCGGACAGTCTCCTCATCTGCGATAGCTCCTATTTGCACATGGTACGTCTTATCCAGATGCGTTTCAGGAGCCGTGATGCGGGCGGCCCACTCGGAATCATTGGTCAGGAGCAACAAACCTTCACTGGCTTTGTCTAAGCGGCCGACTGGGGCAATCCAGGGCAGGCTCTCTCTGGGCATGAAAGCTGCGCCTACCGAACATGCATTCAATACTGTGTACACCGTTTCTCGACCCTGTTCATCCGACCCAGTGGTCACGATGCCGCGGGGCTTGTTCAGCATGAGATAGATTTTGTTTCGAGACTCGATGACAATGCCATCGACGGCAATCTGTGGGTATTTGCCGAAAACAGACGCTTCCGGATCGCGATGGATCTTTCCATTCAGACTCACCCGTCCGGCGCGAATGAGGTCTGCCGCTCGCGCGCGCGAGCAATAGCCCAGTTTCGACAGAGTGCGCGCCAAGCCGACATACCGGGTCGGTCGATTCTCCCTCACGGGTTCATGCTAACTGAGAAATCGACGGACACGATGCACAAATCCAACAGCACTTGGTAGGATGTTACCGCCGACAGAAAATAAGGAGATCTCATGGCCGTGCAACATCCACCGCGCTTTCTGAAAATTGTCAACGACGCCAAGACGCGCGTACGCGAGACGAACGTCGAGAAAGTGAAAAAGAAAATGGATAGCGGCGAGAGGTTTTTGTTGGTGGACGTACGCGAAGAAAGCGAATTCGCCAAGGATCATCTGCCAGGGGCGATTCACCTAGGCAAGGGCATCATCGAGCGCGACATCGAGGCGCGGGTGCCTGACCTCGATGCAGAGATTGTGCTTTATTGCGGCGGCGGATTCCGCTCGACGCTGGCAGCCGACAATCTGCAGAAGATGGGTTATACCAACGTCATCTCGATGGACGGCGGCATTCGCGACTGGCGGGAAAAGGGATATCTGCTGACCAAGGGGAGCTAGTTCTCAGTTTCTTGTTTCCAGTTTCTAATCTAGTCTTGGCGTGCACACGAGGAATGGTGACATCAGGTAAGTACCGTTCTCCCCACTTATGAACGCTCGCATCTTCTTCTGGTCGCTCACCTCGGCACTCGCGGGGTTTCTCTTCGGATTCGACACGGTCGTAATTTCCGGTGCCGAAAAAACAATCCAAACGCTTTGGGGTCTGAGTCCCGGATTGCGTGGCATCGCCATGGCCTCGGCCCTTTACGGCACCGTAGTCGGTGCACTGGCTGGGGGTTGGCCGGCTGACCGGTTCGGCCGCAAGGCCACACTGCTCTGGATCGGCGTTCTTTATTTTGTCGGCGCCCTAGGGTCGGGACTGGCGCCCAACGTTGCCACATTTATCGTCGCCCGAGTCATCGGTGGACTGGGCATCGGCATCTCCACAGTGGTTGCCCCGATGTACATCTCGGAGATCGCACCGGCGAAGCATCGAGGGCGACTCGCCGGCATGTTCCAGTTCAATATTGTTTTTGGCATCCTAGTCGCCTACGTATCGAACGCGCTGCTCTCTGGGATCGGCGACAACGCCTGGCGATGGATGCTGGGCGTGGCTGCGTTTCCGTCGCTGCTCTATGCGATATCTTGTTTTGGCCTCCCGGAAAGCCCCCGCTGGCTCCTCAGTCGGAAGGGGGATCGGGAAGCTGCACTCGAGGTGCTGCACCGCATCGCGCCCGAGGCTCCGAAAACACAGATCGTGGCCGAGGCCGATGAGATTATGGCTGCAACCGCATCGGAACAAAAATCGTCCTCTGGACATTTCTGGACGATGCGTCTTCGTAAACCGATCCTGCTCGCCATCCTGATTGCCTTCTTCAATCAAATGTCCGGCATCAATGCGATTTTGTATTTCGCGCCACGCATCTTCGAACTTACCGGCCTGGGCGCAAAAGCAGCGCTGCTGCAATCAATCGGAATTGGGTTCACCAATCTGATTTTCACTTTCGTCGGACTCTGGCTGATCGACCGGCTAGGCCGGCGCACTCTTCTTTATATCGGCTCGGTGGGATACATCACTTCGCTTGGCCTGGTCGCGTGGGCCTTCTTTACCGGTCACTTCTTGATCGTGCCGGTTTGCATCTTCGCCTTCATCGCGGCACACGCGATCGGCCAGGGAGCCGTAATTTGGGTTCTTATCTCCGAAATATTTCCCAACCGCCATCGCGCCGAGGGCCAGAGCCTGGGCTGCGGCACGCATTGGATCTTCGCCGCCTTACTCACCACTTTCTTCCCGAAGATGGTCTCCGCCTTCCCGATCGGCTACGTTTTCTCGTTTTTCGCCGGCATGATGGTGCTCCAGCTTCTCTGGGTAATGACAATGGTTCCGGAGACGAAGGGCGCGTCGCTGGAGCAAATCCAGAGACAACTAGGGATCGAATAAGGGCGAGTTTTTTGGTTCGGGCACTCCGTGAGTGCTATGGCCGTGGCGGTTGAAAAGTCCATTTTCTTCGAAACCGCGAGAAATTGGGGATAAGAGAATGTATAGGAAAACGGAGAACGTCGTTTGTAGAGCATCCTGACGCGATTTTATTTTTGCGAATTTCGCGGGAAGGAGTTTTTCAACAGCGTAGGGCCCGGCCGGTGGTCGGGGCAAAGCGGAAAGGAACTTGTCTTGGCTGCGCCATTTCTGCATCCTGAGATGGAGCGACAGGCAATGGGAGTAGGCCGTAGTGGCAGTGGTGGATTTTAGAACACCGAACAATAGCTTCCTTAGGCTTGTGCCTCTTGCCTATTTCGATGAAGTTCTTGCCAGATTCTCCGCAGTGATTAGGTAAACCATCTCGTTCCAGATGCGGCACGGACTGAGCGAGCGGTAAGGGCAGTGATGGCCGTCGGGAGAGCCCAGGACTCAGTTTGATTCACTCCATTTGGTTATCAAGCCGCGCCAAGGTTTCATCGCTGTAGTTGCTCAGGATGCGCTAGAATTGCGGCCATCGCGCGCAGGAGTAGCTTCGCTCCCTTTGAGTTCGCGCGCAGGAGCAACCACATGTCTTTGGTGATTGAGAATCTCCCAGAGGCGATCCGAACTACGAAACAACAACTTTGGGCAGCGTTGCCCGAATACAAAGAGGTCTTCCGCGAGGTAGCGGCGAAGATGCGGAGACGTGTGGAAGAAATCGTCACCGAGCGTGAATCGGGACACGTCATTCCCATTGTCCAATACCCGGATATTGCATCCGGGAAGGTGGAGGCAGAGCTCATCGGGAAGGTCCGGTCACGCGGAGCCTGCGTTGTGCGCGGCACTTTCAGCAAGGAAGTAGCCGTCGGATAGGATGATGAGATCGCGGCGTATGTCGAAAGGAACAACCTGGACGCAAAGCTCGCGAATCGCGCTGAAGATAAGTACTTCGGAACGCTGTCATCGGCCAAACCTCAAATCTATGGAATCTATTGGTCACGCCCCCAGGTCGAGGCGCGGCAGTCCGAGTCACTAACTAACGTCCGTGTTTTTTTGAACAATCTGTGGCAGTCGGAGAACGAAGGGGTGCGTTTCATCAATCCGAATGAGGCTCCGGCTTATGCCGATCGCATCCGGCGCCGGCCGCCCGGTTCGGCATCGCTCGGTCTTTCGCCGCACGTAGACGGCGGCTCCGTCGAGCGTTGGCTCGAGGAGAACTTCCGCAAGGTCTATCGCCACGTGTTCGCAGGTCAGTGGCGGAAGTACAGCGCCTTCGACGCCGCCTTTCGTCCGCAGGTGCAAGAAGTGGACTCGCCTGCGGTGTGCTCCATGTTTCGCACGTTCCAGGGGTGGACCGCTCTTACGTGCCAGGGCCCGGGAGATGGAACCCTGCAACTGATTCCCATTGCCGAATCGATGGTCTATGTTCTGCTGCGGGCCATTCAGGACGATGTGCCCGAAGATGACCTTTGCGGCGCCGAACCGGGAAGAGCTCTTTCGGTGAACGATCAGTACCACAGCCCTCTGCTGAAAGCGCTCTCGTCGATCCCGCTGATGGAACCCGGGGACACGATCTTCTGGCATTGCGATGTGATTCACGCCGTCGAAAACGAGCACCGGGGAACCGGCTACAGCAACGTGATGTACATCCCCGCGGCGCCGGGCTGCCCAAAGAACAGCGCTTACCTCGAAAGACAGACGCGCTCCTTCCTCACCGGAAAGACCCCGCCGGATTTTCCTGCCGATAATTTCGAGGTCAATTTTGTAGGGCGCGGCACACTGGCGGATTTGGACGAACGAGGCCGTTGCCAGCTTGGAATCACCGAGGCTGTCTACCAGAGCACGATAGTCGGCATTTCTGCCTAACGTTTGGAGACTGGGTCTGCGGGCCCAATCTCCAAAACCTCGGAGGTGAGGAATGGACATGGCATCGAGGTCGTTAGTTCAAACCTTTCGAACGCCGCGAGAGGCGGGGTAGCCTCTCACGTGGCACTGCAAGCAAGCGAAACGCTTCACCGCTGCGGCAAAGCAGGCAGGGCGATTTTGTCCTTGATGCCTTGGCCCTCGACCGCCGTATAGATGAAATCTGCGCGGACGTTGCGCAGAACTTCAGTTTCGCCATTGGGCCACCGAATACTTACTTCATTCATCTGGTCGCTGGTGCCCAATCCAAAGTGCAGGCGCAAGTCGTTCTGAGAAAGATAGCTGGACCCACCACGAACTTCACTGAACTGCACCAGCGTTCCTGCCTTCACCGTGACGCGCGCACCGATGGCGGCTTTGTTGCTTTTCGTTCCTACCAGCTTGAAGAGCACGCGATGGTTCGCACTGTCGTTATGATTCAGCAGCAGCGAAGGCGGCTCACCCACGTTGAGCACCACGATGTCGATGTTGCCATCGTTGTTGATATCACCAAAAGCCGCGCCACGCCTGGATTGTAGGGGCATGGCCGCCAGCGCCTGGGAAACATCGTCAAAGGTTCCGTCGCGATGATTGCGGAAAAGCAGCATTGGTTGCCGATAAGGTGTTCCCCCGGGAATTGTATCGACCTGGGGATAGACATGGCCACTCGCTACGAATAAATCCAGCCAGCCATCGTTATCCATATCGAAAAAAGCGGTGCCCCAACATACGAACGGATAAGTCGGCCTCATCAACTTGGCGCGCACGCTGACATCGGCGAAATTTTCCTTGTCAAGGTTGTGGTACAGCGTGGTACCTTGCTCAACAAAGTTGGTGACCAGCATCGACAGACGGCCTTCGTGGAGATAGTCGCCCCAGTCGACACCCATGGAACCTTGCTCCATGCCATCGCCACTCAGAGCGACCCCGGCGAGCAGGCCAACATCCTCAAACGTTCCATCATGCTTGTTGCGATATAAAAAATTCGGGCCAGCGTCGTTCGCCACGTAAAGATCGGGCCAGCCATCATTGTCGTAGTCGCCCCAGGTCGCGCCCAACCCATAGTAATGATGCGGATCGTCGACGCCGGCCTTCTTCGAAACCTCTTCGAAAGTGCCGTCGCCTTTGTTATGAAACAGCAAGTCTGATTCACCGGGCATTCCCCAAGGCCCGCACTGCACCAGCACTCCCTTGAAGCGGCAGAAGCGCGGATCGTTGCCGAACTGCGGCAAGTCATTCATATCGACGTGGACATAGCGAGAGACAAAGAGATCGACTTTGCCATCACGATCGTAGTCGGCCCAGGCAGCACCGGTGCTGAATCCGGCTGCGCCCACGCCTGCCTTGTCAGTAACATCTTCGAACTTGCAACTCCCCAGGTTGTGATAGAGTGCATTGCCGCCATAGCCGGTGACATAAATGTCCTGCAGGCCGTCGTTATCGTAATCGGCTACCGCTACGCCCATCCCCCAGCCCTTGCGCGTGAGGCCCGCAGATTTGGTGATATCTGTGAACTTGAGATCGTCGGTCTTGGGATCGGTATCCTGATGGTAGAGCGTGATCATCAAGTCGCCGCCTTCCCGGTATCGCTGTACAGTGGATCCATTCACAGCGATGATGTCGAGCTTGCCGTCGTTGTCGCAGTCGATCAGACCGACACCACCGCTCATCGACTCGACGATGTATTTCTTATCGGGAGTGGAGATATGCGAGACGACAAGGCCGGCCTTTTGGGCGACATCTTCGAATTGCGGGGGTGGTGTTTTTGTCTTCTGCTGTTGAGCTTGCAGCGACGGCGAACCCGCCGGACGAACAGCTTGTTCAAACAGCAACGGGGCTAAGAGCAATCCCGTCCACAAGAGAAGCAAGGCTCGCATAGGCAGGACATTGATTATACCGTGAAGATTTGGCGGTGGCTGGTCTGAGAGAAGTAGGAAGTGTCAAAAGGCGCCAGAATTAGTCCACTTTTCTACGCCTTCGTGAATTGTGATATAGCAGTCGATGGGGAGATCTGTGAAGTGTTGCTGGCATCCGCTGGATCCAAGCCAAATGATCTCATGGCAATCGATTTTCGCGCGCTGGCCAACCCTACCACCATGCGTGGATCGTGCGAAGAGAGGTGACCGCCTCCCCCCGATTTCTTTTCGACGTCTCTTCAAATCACCAGCTGCCTGATAGCTGACACGCGGACAGCACATCTGACGTTTTCATTGTAACGAGCAGTATGATGACCATGAACGACGGAGGAGGACTTTCACGCTGCGCTTCATGAGAACACCCGTTCCATTTTTCTTGATCTCGTTGAGATACCCTCTCGCTCGAGTCGCGAACCGAGGACGAGCGGCTCAACTACTCCTCTTCCTCCACTTTCGTAGGAGTTCCTGCGGCGTTTGGGTTGGACACACTCATCAAATAACTGACCACGTCGTCCAATTCATTCGGACTTAGGGTGGAAGCATAATCCATGTGCATCGCCGTTTGCGAGCTGAACGTCAGCATCTCGCTATCTGCTTTCAACAGGAAGTGAAACGTACCATCCAGCGTCTGCAATTGCAGGGAGAAATTATCCTCATTAAGAATTCGGCCGACGTATTTCTCACCGCCGCGCATGGTCGCTGTCACCATTAATGGCTTCCGGTTGCCCGGGCTGGGACTGATGATCGCGGTTCGAGTTTGTTCGACGGCATGACTGCGAGCGTACCCTGACAAGTCAGAAGCGATAAAGCCACCCTTTCCGCCAATCATGTGGCAGCCGGAACATCCCGCTTTTCTAAAGAAAATTGTTTCCCCGCGCTTCGCATCACCGGGCAGCTTGACGGTCTTCTTTGCCCCTTGAAGGGTACGAAGGTAGGTTATGACCCCGTTGATATCAGAATGTCCAAGGGAGCGAAAGGCGGGCATCCCAGTGCCAGGCAGGCCGTTCTCGATAATACGTGCGATCTCTGCGTGAGAAAGGCGCTGCACTCTTGGATTCTCCGCAATGTTCGGCGCGCGTTCGCCACCTCTGCCATCCAGACCGTGGCACCCGGCACATGTCGAGGAGAAAGTTTGCTTGCCGCGGGTCGAAGCAGTATTGACGTCTTGCTGCTGGGGATTTTGCCGTCGAGTTTGTGCACTTGCGACTGTGCCATTCAAGCCCCACGTCGCTACCAGAACGGCTGCGAGCGCATAGATGGGCTTGGAATTTGAGAGCATCCGAACAACCAAAACAGAACAGCGAGCTAAGCTGCGGCTAACTCGGTCTTCAAAACAAAAACTTCAAACCTAGCTGTGGAATGCGTCCTGGCCTCGCTGACGTAACGAGCCCGAACTGACGAGAGTTGATTTCGCCAGTGGGGTTCGTGAACCCCCACTCGAACTTCATCTGGTGAAACCTATGGCTCGATTCTGAAAAGTTCGTTTCCACGTCGGAATGAGGGTTTATCTCAAATCACAGTAGGCATGTCAACCGTTTTGTATGCTGAAAGCAGATACCTGTTCCACCAAGGACAACTCACTTCTGCTTCACGGCAATAGCGGAGATCTCAATTCGTGCATTGTTCACCAGGGCCGCTGCCTGAATCGTCGCGCGGGCCGGCTTGGGATCAGGCATCACGCTCTTGTAGACCTTGTTCATGTCCGGGAATTCATGAATATCGGCGAGATAGACGGTGACGTTGACAATGTCCTTCATTTCGAACCCAGCAGCCTTAATAACCTTCTGAATATTCTCGAGTGCCGCGGTCGTCTCGGGACCAATCCCCCCAGCGGCCAATTTGCCAGAATCATCCGTACCCTCCTGACCCGCTATGTACAGATTATTTCCCGCGATGATCGCGTCGCTGAAAGGAAGTCCTCTGGCGGCCGATAGATTCACCGCTTTCCTTTCCTGGCCATCGGCACTCTGCCCCATAACGCCCAGGATTAGTGCAATGGCAAAAGCATAGAGGAAGAGACGAGCAGTATTCATCCGGGTGGTAGTTTTCATTTCTGTTCTCCTTCGTGATAAAAGATTGGCTCTTCCACGCACCGAAAAACAGTGTTAGAGTCCGCGCACATATATACATTGAGGAGTACGCAATGAACAAGTTTCGTCGCCTTGTAAAATCCCACACCACCGCGGCATTCGTCCTATCCACCGCCTTTTTGGCTGCCATCTTGTGCGGAGCCGCACGGCTGTGCGCGCAGGGAGGCACAGAGCCAACGGATGCCCGAGCCGACGATGCCTTGATTGCAGATTTTCGAAGGGTCGAAGTGGCTTCGGTCTCGGATGCGCTGGAGCAGTTGACCGGCAAACGCATGTATATGAGCCACCGCATGCATCCGATTTTCACCACGAAGTTTGCCGGCCTTGCGCGGACCGTTCTGCTCAAGAAGGACGAAGGCAACGCTGATCCCGCCGGGTTGGATGGAATGCTGGAGGCCATTGATCAGGGTTCAACCGATTCCGTTTACGTGATGGTGGTCGAGGATGGCGAGGACATTGCCGGCATGGGAGGACTGATGGGCACCGCCATGGCCGCACGCGGCTATGCCGGAGCTGTGATCGATGGAGGGGTGCGCGACGTGGCGTATTTGCGAAAGATCGGGTTCCCCGTGTATGCGACGGGTATCGTGCCTTCGACTTCTGTTCATCACTATCGGTTCGGGGGGGCCCAGATTCCGGTGACCTGCGACGGGGTGAGCGTAAATGCAGGCGACATCGTGGCGGCAGACAGCGATGGGGTCGTGGTCGTCCCCAGAGCCAAGGCTCACGAGGTGTTATCCCTCGCGCAACAAATGGATTTCAAAGAGCACTCGATGTATGCCGTCATCGAACAGATGAAATCGATCGTACAAGCGGTCAAGAAGTTCGGAAGGCTCTAGGACACAGAAGATATCTGCTTGCCAAAAATTGATTTTCATCAGATAATTCGCACTTTCATTCTGCGAATTTTTTAATTGAGCTGCTACTCATGGCTGTTACTTCCGATCGAACTACAACATCACCGCGCTCTTGAAACCCCGATCCAGATCGACGCGGTTTATCAGGGAGCTGCCCGGAAACTGGTCCTACAAACAAACCGCAATGGATACGTATACGTGCTCCATCGCACCGACGGAATGTTCCTTAGGCTTTTCGGGAGGGCCAAGGCAATTACTCGACCGGACTAAAGCGCATCCCCAGCGAGACTTCGCAGAAGGTTCTGATGGCCTTCAATCTGGATACGAATTCGATTGCGGGGACGTATCCACAAACGGGCGCAGCTCGCGCTTCGGGAGGAACCATGGCCACGTCTAGCGGCTTGTTATTTTTTCGGGGACGATGCCGTTCCTTCGAGGCCGCAGACGCGCGACCCGGCAGGCCGCTGTAGCACTTCAATAATGAACAAGAAATCAGCGCGTCTCCCATAGGCTATGCCATCGCGGGCAAGCGGTACGTCGCCACTGGACGCAGGGAGTGACATTTTCAGCTTCGCATTGCCTTGAGTTGCACGCCGATGCAGAAGGCTAAATTTGAAGGAGGAGATCTATGAACTTGACCTATACTCGCAGAACGTTTGCCATGCGGTGCGCTTCCTTGCTTTCCGCTTTGGGATTTAGTGCAGCCGTGTTGCCCGATCGAGTAATGGCTCAGAGTTCCGCCGCGTCGGATGCGGGCGGAATCCGCAAGCTCAATAGCGAAGGCAAGCCGGGCAGCGAAAAAGACGTCATCATGCCGGTGATTGTCCATAATGGTTTGATTTATGTCGCCGGGCAGGGCGCCCACGATGCGCGAGATCCCAAAGAATGGTCGATCGAATCCCACACCAGCATGGTCATGGATAAGATCAAGAAACACGTGGAAATAGGCGGCGGAGACATGGACAGCATTCTTCAAGTAAGTGTCTTCCTTGTGAAGATTGAACACTGGGACGGAATGCATAAAGTCTTCGCGACCTATTTCCCCCACGGTGGCCCAGCGCGCACAACCGTAGCAGTTGCTGCCCTGCCGGGAGACTCGTTGGTGGAAATCAATTGCATCGCGGCCGTCATCCGCAAGTGAGCGGCAAAGGAGCTTCGTTCATGCGTCTCAACTCGAAATGGAGTCGTCGCAGTTTTCTCGGCAGCGTGGGAGTGATTGCAGGCTCAATTCTGGCTCCCCGTAAATTATTCTGTTGGAATCAGCCCGCCGCGGGGGCAAGCGCGCGCGTGAGCGGTTTTGGACAGACCGGCAATCCCTACGAAGAGCTTGGCGTTACAACGGTGATCAATTGCGAGGGAACCATGACTATGCTGGGCGGTTCCCTCCCCCATCCACAACTTGAAGCTGTCATGACAATGGCCGGACGCCACTTTGTCAGCATCCCGGAGTTGGAAGTAGCTGCTGGAAAACGTATCGCGGAGATGCTCAAGTTACCGGATGGTTACACCGCGTTGGTGACGTCGGGCGCTGCGGCGGCGATTCAGTCGGGACTCGCGGGCATTCTGACTGGCGGCAACGAAGCCCTGATCCGGCAATTACCCGATCTCACCGGCATGAAGTCGGAGGTGATTATTCAGAAGTCGCATCGCAACCCGTTTGATCACCAACTTCGATCCACGGGGATCAAGCTCATCGAAATCGAAACGGTAGATCAATTGCGAGCCTCAATCAATGACCGCACGGCGATGATGCACTTCACCAACTTCGCCAACGCCGCCGGACAGATCAAGGTTGACGAGTGGGTCAAGCTGGCCAAGCAGTACAACATTCCCTGCATGAATGACGCGGCAGCCGATACGCCGCCAGTGTCTCATCTTTGGGACTACACCCACATGGGTTATGACCTGGTGACCTTCAGCGGCGGTAAAGCGATTCGCGGGCCGCAGTGTGCTGGCTTGTTGCTCGGCCGCACCGAGTCGGTAGCGAATGCGCTGCTCAACAATAGTCCGCACGAGGACACGCTGGGCCGCAGTCAAAAAGTGGGCAAAGAAGAAATCGTCGGTATGGTCAAGGCGCTCGAACTTTTTCTCGCGGAAGACCATGAGGCTCTTGCCAGAGAATGGCGGAACCGGCTGGAGTCGATTTCGAACGAAGTCACGAAAGTTCCTGGGGTGAGCACCTCGTTCTTTGTGCCGGACATTGCCAATCATGTGCCGCACGTTAGCATCACGTGGGACGCGGCCCGCATTTCGTTGACGCCCGAGCAAGCTTCAAAGCTGTTGCGCGGCTCCAAGCCGAGCATCGTGATGGGAGCCGGCGAGGGACGACCCGGGCTGGCCATGAACTCGTTCATGCTGCAACCCGGCGAAGAGAAAATTGTGGCCGAGCAACTTTCGCGGCTTCTGCGCGAACACGCGGCGTGACCGATGAAGAGTCCGCTATGACCCGTCCTACCACGAGCCGCGTGCGCTGGTTCCTGGTCTTCTTGCTGTTCATTCTCAGCGCCGTGTCTTATCTCGATCGGGTAAACATTTCCATTGCCGGCGGGTCCATCGCCGAGGCCTACCATCTCAACGATGTGCAACTGGGCAAAGTGTTCAGTGCCATGCTGGTCGGCTATGCGCTGTTCCAAACCGTCGGGGGCAGGCTTGCTGACCGTTACGGGCCGCGTCGTGTGCTTACTGGGGGCGTGGTCTGGTGGGGAATCTTCACTGCCCTGACCGCGCTGGTTCCCGCGAATATTGCAGGGGCGCTCTTCGTTTTTGTTGCCGTGCGCTTTCTTCTGGGCGCCGGAGAAGCTGTCATCTACCCATCGGCTAATCAATTCATCGCGCGCTGGATCCCGACGACGGAGCGCGGCATTGCGAACGGTTGGATCTTTGCCGGCGTGGGAGCGGGCGCCGGCCTGACGCCGTTAATCATCACCTACATTATGGTCCATTATGGCTGGCGGTCTTCGTTCTGGGTTTGCTCCATCATCGGATTCGCCGCCGGGGCGATCTGGTTCCTGTGTGCTCGCGATACGCCCGCCGAACATGCCGGTGTGTCAGCTCCTGAGTTGAATTTGATTCGTTCCGGTCTGACGCAATCGCAATTGAATCACGATCGGAAAGCGCTGGTGTCCTGGGGGTGCGTCGTGCGAAGCAAAGAAGTCTGGGCTGTTACGCTTAGCTACTTCTGCTACGGGTACGTCGCATGGATTTTCTTCAGCTGGTTCTATCGTTATCTCGCCAAAGTGCGCGGCCTGGATTTGAAAGCGAGCGCGTTCTACACCATGTTGCCGTTTCTGGCCATGCTGGTGTGCTGCCTTTTGGGAGGAGCCATCAACGATCGGCTCACCAAATGGCTTGGACCGCGCGTTGGACGATGTGGTCTTGCGGCATTCGCAATTACAGTTGCCGGAATATTTATCGCTTTCGGCTCGCAGGTGCAAAGCGCGCGACTGGCCAGCGTCGTACTCGCAGGCGGGGCAGGGGCGCTGTATTTGTCGCAGAGTTCTTTCTGGTCGGTAACGGCCGATATGGCCGGTGCGTCTTCGGGCTCTGTATCAGGCTTTATGAATATGGGGAACCAGATCGGAGCGGCGCTTACAGCGACTCTGACTCCGTGGATCGCAGCTCGATTCGGTTGGAAGACGTCGTTTCTGGTGGCGGCTGGGTTGTGCATCGTTGGTGCGCTGAGTTGGCTGTTGGTAGATCCGTCGCGACAACTCACGGCTCGGACCTGCCAAGAGTACTGTCGGGATCAAAGGAGTTGATGGCATGTCCGAGCGTCGCATCGACGTGAACGGTCGCAGCCTCCGGTTCCGCAGGGGGGCAGTTCTTTCGCGGGTACAACCTTCAGTAATTCTTTCGCCATGCGCCGATAGGGCGAGACGCTAGCCAAAGAGGCACAGGCCCGTCGAAGTCAGGCTGCCGCAGCGACTGCATTTCAACTGTACGCGCTGACGCACGAGCCGATGCGGTCCCATCTGACAAAACAGAACGCGGCGAGCTCTTCACGTATTTTCAAACCCCGGAACTGATAACCGAAGACATTATCATCACCGCATTTGAAGCGCTGGGCTGAAGGCGTCGTGTCCTTCCGGCAAGGCTGCACACTTCACCCGGCTGTAGTTGTCAATATCGGCCTTATGCGCGGCAAGGCAAAGAAAACCGACGACGAATGAGGCTATCAAAGTCCTCAGTTCACAGCCCACGCTGCTGCACGCCGTATCACACACGGAATTCGGTATCGCCCAGTGAGATGGCGAGTTCACCAAAGTACAGGCAGTAGAGCTCGTGGCTCTGATCCATATAGAGCTTCTGGCGTTCGTGAGGCGGAAGACTGTCGAACTCGCAAACATTCAGGGCGGGAGGCAGGACCAGAGCCACGTTTGGGGTAGCAGAGAAAGTCCTTTTTAGCAGCGCATCAGCGGGCGGCTGGGTTGAGGAGTGCACGAAACGGTGAACATGGGCAGGACCGGTTACCGCCCAGTCCGGATCGAGGAAGGCCGCGTCCACTGGTGGCAGCCGGTTCCACGTCTTCTCGTCCATGATGTCCGCTAACACGAACACGACGCGATCTGCCAGGCCGGCCATTGCCAAGTTATGTTTGGCCTGTACTTGGTGGGCTGGTTCAATTTCCACCGTCACTATATGTGCGGCGACCCGCGCCAGTGCAATTGTCGTAAATCCCCCTCCGGTGCATGTTTCCAAAACGCGGCGCCGGCAAAACCGCCTTGCCATTTCCGCCGTAAAGCGCCGATCGATGCCCATTGTGAAAGTGCGTTCCGTCGCAAGATAGTCCAGGCCGAACTTTGCGCGAGTTGCTGTCCTGTCCATCCTTCGGGTTTCCTCGGTCAATTGTGCCTTGATACGCCGAATGCAGCCCTTGGTCGCCGGTTCATCTTCGTTTTGCGTACACATGGCCTCGGCATCCGACATTCAAAGCTTAGTGCAGATTATGTTCCTTTCCTATTCGTGAGAACATCCGTTTTGTAACCACGGAACGCCTTCGGAGGTTTTCGCGTCCTTGGCCAAAAACCCTGTCAGATTCTTGGTTGCGCGAGGCCTGTTTTCCGGCCATTTTCGCGTCCGCCCGCGTATGGCCAAAGAGGATTGTTTCCGGCCAGGTGCGATTTATCATAACTGGCTCTTGCCCTCTCCGGTCTATTTGTTCTATATTGCATAAGAAATGAAGCGGGGAGAACTTCTCGGATCTCTGGAACACATAATCCTGCTCGCCCTTGTGCGTCTGGATGGTAACGCTCATGGAATGATCGTGCGACGCGAGATTGAAGAACGTACCGGTCGCAATCTTTCTATCGGCGCCGTGTACGCGACTTTGGAGCGGCTCGAGGCAAAAGGCTATGTCAGCTCATTTACTGGCGACCCGACGCCGGAGCGCGGGGGCCGTGCGAAACGACTCTTTCGCGTCGAGGCGGCAGGCAAACGGGCGCTGCAAATATCCAATCAAACTATTCGCAGCATGACGGCTGGGTTGAAAGGCCACTGGGGGACGATATGAGGCGCTGTTCGCCGCCGACTTTCGCTTGCTGGCTTCTCAAATCTCTTCTGCCGGACCCCTATCGAGAGGCTGTATTGGGCGACCTGATCGAAGAATACAGGCTTCGCATCGAATCCCCATCGCGATTCACCGCGTCTCGTTGGTTTTGGAGTCAAACCTGTCGTTCGGTGCCGTCCATGTTCTGGTGCTCGCTGCGGAGCAGAGGTTGCTTCATCAGCATGAGCATCGCTGTGGGCGTGTACATCTTCATGGGAACGCTGAAGTTTGCTGCGGACTGGATAATCTGGAAGTTAGTTGCCCCAGATCAAGCGACCTATGTCGTTCTTGCGCCGATTGTGTTCCTCACGACAACCGCAATCGGTGGTTGCGTCGCTGCTCGAATTCGCCGTGGTACAACGACTTTTCTAGCGCTGATCGTAATGATTACGGTTGCCATTTTGATCGACGTAAAGGTTTGCAGCATACCGGTGCCGTGGTGGTATCAGTTTGGATTTCTCACACTCGGGCCTCTGGCGGTCATCATCACGCCGACACTTCTTGCACACTTAAAACGACCAGGAGCTGTTACGTAGGGACTGGCTCGGGACCATTGAACCTCATCGCGGACTCAGCATTTGCTGCAGAAAGGTAGCTATGAAAATCAACTTTTGGAAATTGAACCGCTGGACCGTTTTCGGTATCGGTCTGGTTTGCTTCGGAGCCGGATCGCTCGTGACCGTCCGCTTGATGCACGTGAATCAAGTGAGGGCCGATAGCAATCGCGTCTTCGAGCTCCGCGTTTATCATGTTGTGCCGGGGAAACTGCCGGCGCTGGAGTCCCGATTTCGCGACACGACTTCAAAGCTACTTGCCAAACACGATCTGAAGGTTGTGGGTGACTGGGTACCCGAGGGTGCTCCCGATTGGGACAATACATTCGTCGATATCTTGGCTCATCCCAGCCAGGAGGAAGCGAAAAAGAACTGGAACGCGATGATGGCCGATCCAGAGTTTCAAGAAGTGATCAAATCCGAGCAGGCCAACAAGCTGGTGGAAAGAATGGACTCGACGTTCATGCGTCCGACGGATTTTTCGCCCATGAAGTAGTGCCGGATCCAACGTAGCTCTTAGAGTAATCGTTCGACTTTGCCTTACGAGTTGTGTTCCGTTGTACGGGTTATTGCTTGTTCGCAGAAACACACAGGAGAATGAACCTATGAAGACCCACCTCAAACTGGCGCTGGCAGCGCTGGCTGGCCTCTCGATGGGTGTTGCTGGCGCCGGGGCGATTCACGCGCAGCTAGCGAAAAGGCCACCTGGCTACGTCATCGCGGAAGTCGAGGTGACGGACCCCACTACCTTGCAAAAATATGGTGAGAAGGCGCCGCAAATAGTGGCGTCTTTCAATGGACACTATGTCGTTCGGGGCGGCGATGTCCAGGCTCTCGAGGGCGAACCGCCAAAGGGCTACATCGTGGTAATCGGTTTCGACAGCGTGCAGAAAGCGCGTGAGTGGTATGATTCGCCAGCCTATGCGGCGATCAGGCCGTTCAGGCAAAACTCAACCAAGAGCCGCCTATTTATTGTCGAAGGCGAGGCCCCCCAGTGACGAGGCAGGTCAGAGTGGTTTCAGATGATTTCAAACGGCATCTCACGAAAGACTGGGCGACGGGAGGGATGGTCCCGATCATATTTGGCGCAGGCATATGCTGGGGCTTATCGCCTGGTCGACCGGATCGCTCATTCCCTGCATACTCGGTCACACGCTGATGGATTTTGGCCTGTTCGCCTACGGCCTGATTAATACCGGCAAGAAGGGCTGCTCGATGTTCGTTTCCGAACTCCGTTGTCCAGAAGCGAACAACCCTCAAAACAGTTTGCCTTCCTGTCTCGCTCCCTTATCACGTTAGTGCTGCATCGGAAGCGAACGGCACGACGGTTCCGGTTAGCCTCGACCTCGGGAGTTCGCTTTCGATACAGCCGTCAGAAGGAAGCCGCTCGCGGGTGCGGCGGACGCGGGGTGCTATGGGAATTCAATCGATTTCTGCCTGACAAGCCCTGCCAGACGGGGACTTTGGCCAAAACGACATTATTGATTTTCGCCATGTAGCAGTTCTCGCAACCACCTGCGTCGTCCTACCTCCGGCCCCATCCGTTCTTCAAAAGGACAGTTCCGACGCTTGGCTCTATGCACGCGGCAGCGTGCGCCGCGCGAGCGGCTTCGTTTTTACGGGCTAACCGGCAGTAATCCGCCCTGGACGAAGGAACGAGGACTTGCCGCCTGAGAATTTGCTGATAAAGTGGCGAAGTCACGCTGAGCTGGGGATTCAATGTGTCAACCATGTGTTTGCTCTTACACTTACATTTCCGCGAACTCTCTGTTTGCGGGTATGTGAACTGCTGGGCAGGAAACGTGAGCTCTACCGGATGCTCCGAGTGTGAGTCGAACTCAATCGGATCCATCGAACCTTAGACCGCACAATCAGCAGGGTGAACCGAATAAGAATCACATCTTTTGGATCATCCCGAACTATCGCTCGGACGAAAACCCGGCTGAAATAAACCCGGCAACGCCTGGCGAAAAGATGAAGGTTTCATTGGACGACTCTTTCAATCCGTCAGCATTTCTAGTGGCTGGCATTTTTGCAGGGACATCCATTGGCGCAGCAGCAGTACAGCTCTTTCGTACGGGAGCACAGGGGTTTGGCAAATACTACGCAGGGGCATTTGCGGATCAAGCAATCGGCAACATCATGACCGAGGGTTTATTTCCAGTCGCCCTCCATCAGGACCCTCGCTATTTCATAAAAGGCGCCGGCGGCTTTTGGAGGAGAAACTGGATATTCCATAGGCTGGGAATTTATCACTCCGGGCGATGACGGCCGCAATCATTTCAACACATCGGAACTGGCTGGAAACGCCGTAGCCGCAGGCATTTCCAACCTCTATTATCCGGCCGCAGATCGATCCTTTGGAAACACGGCGAACAAGTGGGTACAACAAATAGCCCTGGATACGTTCTTCAACGTGACAAAAGAGTTCTGGCCGGATGTGCGCAACAAACTGTTTGTGCATTGAGCCCCAAGAGGCTGACGCCTTTGGTTAACGCTGAGTTGCAGCCAGTCGAATCGGTGACAAGAATCCGGAAGGGAGTGAGGCCATGCATGGCCAGCGAATCAACCGCGCTAGCGGCAAGATTCTAGTCGTCTTGTCTCTTACAGCATTGCTTAAGGTGCTTATCGGGTACACTCAGCCGCCCCAACCCGACGAAGGCACGGCAGCACATATCTTTCAGCTGTCCATCGTAGCGTTGGTGCTGGTGGTACTACTCTTCCTTGCGACCCGGTAAACGGCGACTGGACCGTTGATCGGGTGGACGCTTGCCCGTCGCCGAGCTGTCAGCGGAGGGATTCGCGACGCAAGCTGAAAATGTCTCGCGTTTATGCCGCTTGGAGTACGCTGATCGGCAGCGACAAAGTTACAACAGCTCCGCCTCCCGGACGATCGGAGACCCACGCGCCGCCGCCATGCGCCTGGGCAACTGCATCCACGAAGGCAAGTCCTAGGCCGTGGCCGGGAGAATCTTTTCCTTTTACGAATCGCTTAAAAACCCGGCTGCCGATATCAGGTGGGAATCCCGGACCATTGTCTTCAATCACTAATTCTGCTGACCCTTGTTGTGAGCCTAGCCGGATTTTCACTCGGCATCCCGCTGGCAAATGCGTCAATTCGTTTTCAAGCAAATTGCTCACCACACGATTCAGCAAGGTTATGTCGGCATCCACAACCACATGCTCTTCGATGTCAGTCGTCACTTCGTGACGGTGCTCGGCCATGGCCGGTTGGTAAATGTCTACCAGTTGTCGCACGACATCGGAAAAATCAACTGGCCCGCGATCGATGTGAAGCGCGCCCGCCTCCGCTTCCGCGAGATCCAGCGTGGTGTTCAGCAAGTGCAGGAGTCTATCCAAGTCTTCGATCGCCTCCCCAACCGAGTCACGCCACCTTTCATTTCCCTCATTACATAATGCGGATTCCAGTGTTCCACGAATCAAGGTCACTGGGCTCTTGAGGTCGTGTGCAATACCGCCAGTAACCGTGCGAAGCTGATTCACCGAAGACTGGAGCCGGTCCAGCATGTGATTAAAAGTCTTGGCCAGTCGCGAAATCTCATCCGAATTCACTGGTTCAGGCAAGCGTTCCTCTAAACCTTCGGTGCCAATTCGGGCGACAGTTTCCGTAATCCGCTCCACACGGTGCAGCGTACGACGTGCGCTCCAGTAGGAGATTACGAAGCCGAGCAGGAACATGCCCCCCCAAAGCATGAGAAAACGGCGCGCCAACGTGTGCAGCAGATGTTTGGCACCACGATCCGATAACCCCAGATAAACGTTCCTTCCGTTTTGCGCTTTCACCACCACTCGAAAGGTTTGTCGATATCCTTCCACGGTTACGGTCTTCGGAGGTCCGGGAATCAGCTTCGCCCGCTGAATTGCGGTAATAAAAGCATCCTTCGAGCTGGGGCCTACCCACAACGGAGCCTCGCTGTTAAGAGGATCGGTTGCCAGGAAGAAGACAGAGTTCAGCCTTTCGCCGCGGGCATTGCGTTCATCTGGTACTTCCTGAGTTGCAAGCTCAGCCACCTCTCGCACGATCCGCTTGTAGAGATGGTCGCTCGGAGTATCGGCTGAGACCTGAGCTAGAACCTCAGCCTCGCCGCTAAGCCAAGTGTCGCTCCGCTCCCGCAGACCCTGTCCGACAAGGAAATAAACGATGGAGAAGGCCCCGGCGGTTCCAAGCGCGAAGGCCAGAGTTGTCCAGATCGAAATCCGCCATGCGGCAGTGGAGCGTAAGTTCTTAGGCATGTTTGAGAACATAGCCCACGCCACGAATTGTGTGGATCAGAGGTCGAGGCGTGTCCTGGTCCACTTTGCTGCGTAGACGATAAATATGGACGTCCACAACGTTAGTTGCGGGATCAATCCGCATCCGCCAAACGTGGTCCAGAATCATGGTGCGAGTTACCACGCGACCTTCATTACGGCAAAGATATTCCAACAGAGAAAACTCCTGTGGAGTCAATTGCAGCAAGTGATCGCCCCGTCGTGCTTCGCGACGAACCAGGTCAAGTTGCAAGTCAGCGGCCTGCAGATGCACAGAGTCAATCTGTGGAACCGCGGACCTGCGCAGAAGATTTCTCAGTCTTGCCAGCAGCTCCGGTAGAGCGAATGGTTTCGTAAGGTAGTCGTCTCCCCCCTGTTCCAGTCCCCGGACACGCTCGTCGACAGAACGCCGGGCTGACAGGATTAAAACTGGTGCCGAATTACCTTGGGCGCGGCAACGGGCAATCAGGTCCAACCCATCCAGGTCCGGAAGGCCAAGATCGATGATGAACGCATCGTGAGTACCTTCCAAGGCGGAGGCTTCCGCCGCTTTCGCAGTGCCCGCCGTATCCACCTGATATCCGGCCTCTACAAGGGCCCGTTTCAGAAACTGTTGAATGGATACATCATCTTCTACAACCAACAATCGCATAGGAAAGTCTCGCCTGCATCAAGAACTTTACACCCCAAAGTGAGATGCAGGAAAGTCCTCGAATGGTGAATCGCCCTCAGAGGAGGCCCTAGTATAGTGTCCCAGTTATAACGTAAGCGTGTTTCGACCGTCTATCCGGCATGACGGATAATCGAAGCTTGCTCAAACTGATGCCCGAACAAAGAGAGGACTTACAACGCTGGGCGCAATC
>Ga0187863_10000036_pt1 | contig 116849 bp, 90 predicted proteins | sample June2016WEW_11_1_FD_132975 | JGI IMG/M metagenome (GOLD analysis project Ga0187863, IMG submission 132975) | Peatland microbial communities from SPRUCE experiment site at the Marcell Experimental Forest, Minnesota, USA - June2016WEW_11_10 | ecosystem: Environmental > Terrestrial > Soil >...
GTACCGTCGGTCTGGCCGAGCGCGTAGTTGATGACCGTATGTGAATCGAACAGGTTGTTGCAGAACGCCGCCAGCTGCCAGACACCGAAGTCCATGCCCGCCCGCAGCGACGTGAAGCTCGTCGAAGGCAGCGTGTACGAGAAGCCGCTGTTGTACTGCGCAGTATTGTTCGGATCCTGCACGGCCGCGAGCCAGTGGTTGCGCGCCTCGTACTCCCAATCGGCGCGCACGAAGCTGTCATATTTCGCCAGCCGGAAATTGTATTGGACTCCGAGCGCCGTCGTGAACGGCGCATTGACGCCGGGGGCGTAGTTGATCGCCGCCTGGCCCGAGATCGCATCGCCGCTGCTGGCGAGGCAGGGAGGCGAGTTGGCAGTCTGCTGACAGCCGGCGGGGTCGGTCTTCGAGTAGCGTGCGCTCGTGTAGCCGCTGGCGAGATCGACGTTCACGGGTCCGAGCTTCATCTGCGCCTGTATATCGCCGCCCCAGGCCACGGCGGTGCCCAGATTGTCGGTGAACTGCAAGCCGCACGCGCCCGCGACATAGATGCTCTGCTGAATTTGGCTCCACTTGATGTAATACACGCTGGTCGCGATCTTCAGCCAGTCGCCGAAGCCGTTCTTGGAGCCGATCTCGTAATTTTGAGTGGAATCGGACTTGTAGGTGAGCGGCGCACCGTTCGGGTATCCGGCGGCGGCGAGGTCCGTGTCGCAGAAGGACGGGAGCGGCGCATTGCCGCCGCCGACGCGGAAGCCCTTGGCGTAGCTCAAGTAGAACAGATCCTGCGGATCGACCTGGAAGGACAAGGTCGCCTTGGGCGTCTTCGGGGTCTCCTTCTCGCTGGCCGCCGCAGCTCCCGGACCGTAGTTCTCGTAGCCGTCGGCGTAGTGATTCAGCGAGAAGCCGGTGCGTGCGATCCGATCGCCCACCGTCAGCTTCATCCAGTCGAAGAACGCGTAGCTCAGCTCGCCGAACCCAGCGACCTGGTGGTCGAACGTGGTGTTGTTGTTGTAGTAGATGTCGCAGGCCGGGATCGAGGGATATGCGGCCCTGCTCGGGCAGGAATAGAAATTTCCGCCGTAGAAGCTCGCGGGCGTGAAGCCGTATAGGTAGTTGAAGACCTCATTGATGTTGGTGGACCTCAGCTCCTCGATGCTGCCCTCTTTCGCCAGCTGCCAGAAGATGCCGGCGGTCCAGGTCCACTTCGAGCTCGAATCGGCCGATTGCCAGCGAAATTCCTGCGTATAGCTTTCCTGCGAATTGGTCATGGTGTTCGGCGTTTCGGTGCCCGCCAACGCGGCAGGCAGGTGAATGCCGTTGGCATCGATCAGCGGGTACCAGGGGCCCGGCGCGAAGCCGTTCGCGCCCGGAATGCTCTGCCAATAAGCGAGGTCGTACACCGTACCCTGGTAGGCCGTGATCTGCCGGCGGTGAAAGTACGAGCTGTCGGAAATGAGCTGGGAACTGCCGAGATCCCATACCATCTTCAGCGCCGGCAGGTAGTACGTGTCCGGGCCGCCGACGCGCTCGGGCGTCGCCGTGTTGAAATGTCCGGCGGACGCGTCGGAATAAGCCGGCCAGTAGGTCGAGTCGTCGTTCTTGTCCTGTCTCTGATAGAGGATGCTCGGAGTCACCGTGAAGCTGGATGAAGGTTTCCAGACCGCCGCGAGGCGGCCGGCCATGGAATTGGAGTAGTTCACGTTGTGGTCGATGATCGCGCCGGTGGTGTCGTCCGCCCGATTGATCCAGCCTCCGTCGTAGCGGTACCAGAGGCTCGCCCGCACGCCGAAAGTACCGTCGACGATGGGCTGGCCGTGCGCGATGCCAACCTCGCCGCTCGGCTGTCCGTACTGCGTGAAGGACGCTTCGCTCCGTACATATGTGTCGGTGTCCGTTGTGCTCGGCTGCGTCAGGATGTAGCGCACGGCACCGCCCTCGGATCCCGCGCCGAACAGCGTCCCTTGAGGGCCGCGCAGAATCTCGACCCGCTGCAGGTCGAAGGTCTTCGGCAAGGTGTCGTCCGGGTTGAAGCCAACCGAGCGCATCTGGATCGGCGTGTCGTCGAGGTAAATCCCGGTGGTGCCGGCACCGCCCGAGGATGAGATGCCGCGGATCGAGATGGCGTTGGTGCCGGTGGTATCGATGTTGACGCCGGGGGTGAAGCGCGCAACGTCTTGGAAGTCTTTGATGCCGAGTTGATCCATCGACTCCTGCGTCAGGGCGGTGACGCTCAACGGCACCTTGCTCAGGGATTCCTCGTGGCGGGTCGCCGTGACGACGATTTCCTCCAGACCCCCGGAGGCCGCCGGCGCGGTGGCGGCATTGCCCGTGTCCGAGGCATTGGCCTCGGTGGCCATGGCCCCGCGCGCAGACAGGGTGCCCACGGTCAAGATGATGGATAAAAACAACAGTCGATGATCCAACGGCGCCGAAAGCGGCTTCGAGCGAATGGCTGGCATCACGTCCCCATGATTTGTTATATGGTCAGATAATTCCGACGCGGCCGACAGTAGCATCGGTGGAAACAGGGTGCAACCCGGAAAGCTTGGGTTGTATGCCCATGTAATCACGCCGTCAAGAGTACACCTGACGGTCCCGCTCGGAAGCGCAGGCGCCGCTCACCGGATGTGCGGCGCCGATCGTTGCGCCGCACATACGAGCCTATTTGCTTCGATAAAGGAACGTCAGGCCGATGGTGCGCGGGCGGAAGGTGAAATCGCGCTCCAGCCGGCTGGTCCCGGGAACCTGGGAATCGATCGACCACTCGTAGTTCGTCACGGGGTGAGAGTCGAGCAAGTTGTCGCAAAACGCCTCGATCTGCCAATCGCCGACCTTCATGCCGCCGCGGGCGGAAGCAAAGTTGGTCGAGGACAGAACGTAGTTGGCCGAATCGTATTGCAGCGTCGCCGGATCCTGGTTGGCGCCCAGCCACTTCGGGCGGCTCTGGTATTCGTCGTCGACGCGAACGAATGAGTCCCTGGTGAGCAGCTGGAACCGGTATTCGAGACCGAGCGACACAGTCGCGGGCGGCCCGGGCTGACCGCTCTGGCCCGCGATGGCGTCCCCGCTCGACACGATGGGAGTCGTGCTGGTGCCCAGATAAGAGTTCTTCGTATATCTCGCGTCGGTGTAACCGGCCGACAGCTCGGCCGTCAATGAGTCCGTGATCGCGAAGTCGCCCTGGAGGTCCGCGCCCTTGGCGACGGCCTGCCCCAAGTTTGCAATGAAGGAGATCTGACAGATGGGGGGCACGACGACCTGCTGGATCTTGTTCCAGCGGATGTAATAGATGCTGCTGGCGAGCTTGATGCGATTGTCCAGATTGTTCTTCGCGCCGACCTCGAAGCTATCGACGGTGTCCGAGCCGAAGGTCTGAGGGGCGCCGGGTATGCCGAAATTGCGAAAATCGATTCCGCAGGCGGCATAGGGAACGGGATTGTTCGCACCGCCCGGGCGGAAGCCCTTCGCGTAGGTGAAGTAATACAGATCGTGCGGATCGTACTGGTATTGGATGCTCGCCTTGGGCGTAAAGGAGCTCTCTTTCTTGTCGCCGGAGCCGGTCTGCGGCGGCAAAAACAGCTGCGGCCCGCCGGTGAGGGTGTTGAAGGAGAACTCGGTGCGCGAATAGCGCATGCCCAATGTGGCCTTGAGTTGATCGGTGAAGGCGAAGGTGCCCTCGCCGAACAAGGCGTACTGCTGGTCCTTGGAGAAAGTCTGCAGGAAGTACGAATCGTTGGGAAAACGCTTATCGTAGGGGACGCCCACGCAGGTTCCCGCGGCGTTGACGAAGCAGAACGTTTGTTGATAGGGGATGCCGAGCACCGCCTCGGTCAGCTCGTTGAGGTACGGATCGTGAATCTGCTCCAGGTAGGACTGACGGTTGCTGGAAAAGAAAACGCCCGTGGTCCATACGAGCCGGGCGGCCGGATCGGAGGACTGCAGCCGGAATTCCTGCGTGAGGTTGTCCTGATCGTTGTCCACCGACGCCGGTGCGCGATAGTTGGTGGCGCCGGCCGGCAGGTGAAGTCCGCTGCCGTCGAGCAGCGGAAAACAGTTGGTTGCCGGTGGGCTCGGTACGCACCCGCTCCAGGGCGTCGGATAAATCGATGATGCCCCCTGCGCGACCTCTTGTGCGTTCGGTTGGGTCTGATAGAACCCCAGGTTGTACAGCGTGCCGTCGTATCCGGTCTCCTCCTTGCGGTGATAGTAGGAGGAATTCGAGACGAAGGTCACCGCACCCAGATCGCCTTCCACTTTGAGCGCCGGTATATAGAAGGTGTCCGGCACCGTCCGCTGTGTGGGATTCGCATCGACGTAGCGATTGGCGCCCGGATTCGAATACAGGGGCCAGTAATTTTGCACGTCGTTCGCGTAGCGATCCTGGTAATAAAAGCTGGGCGTGACCTTCCAGTTCTCGGACGGCGCCCAGATCGCGCCGATGCGGAACAGCTTGGTCTGCGCGTAGTTGGTATTCTTCTGCACGGTTGCGAGAGATACCGGATCGATACGATCGATGTAGCCGCCGTCATAGCGATACCACGCGCTCACGCGCACGCCGAGCGTGCCGTCGATGAGCGGCGTGCCGCCCGCGACGCCCGCCTCGTAGCTGGGCGCGCCGCCTTCGGTGTACGAGACTTCGTCGCGGCTGTAGATGCTCGTCTGGGTCAAGCTCGGCTGCGTGGTGATGTAGCGCACCGTGCCGCCCTCGGAACCCGCGCCGAACAACGTACCTTGAGGTCCGCGCAACACTTCCACGCGGTCGAGATCGAATGATTGCGGCAGCGCTTCATCGGGATTGAAGGCGAGCGCGCGCATCTGAATGGGCGTGTCGTCGAGATAGATTCCGGTCGTTCCGGCGCCTCCGGTCGAGGCAATACCGCGGATCGCGATGTTGTTCGTTCCCGTATTGTCGATATTGATTCCGGGGGTGAAACGAGCCACGTCCAGGATGTCCTTGATGCCGCGCACATCCATCGCCTCCTGGGTCAAGGCCGTGACGCTGATCGGCACCTTGGACAGGCCTTCCTCGTGCCGGGTGGCCGTGACCACGATCTCCTGCAGCGGCCCGGCATCCTCGGCACTACCCGCGGCGGCTGCGCTCTCCACGGCGGGATCGGCTCCGGCCATTTCGGCCGCGCTCATCGCGACAGCGAGAGTTGCCGCGAACAGTGCGCCGGCTCGGAAACTGACACGTCGCTCCATCAACGCATGAATCTGCCGACGTCCCAGCATGGTGCATCCCTCTTTCTTTGATGACGCGCTCGGAGGAGCGCAATTTTCCCTGAGCGCTGGAAGATAGCGGCCCCGTGTCACCGCCGTCAACCCGAAAACAGTCTTGCGAGCGCTCGCGCCGGAGGCCTCCTGCGCGATGCCGATCGACTTGTGGGATCATGGCGGCATGCCCAGCCCGCCCGATCGCCCGCGATCCAGCTCTTTCGCCCCGCTCAAGACCCTGCTTCCGTTCCTGCGGCCGTATCGGGGCGTCGCGGCCGCAGCAATCACGGCGCTGCTGGTCGCCTCAGCAGCGATGCTCGCATTGCCGGTCGCATTGCGTCGGGTCATCGACGTGCTCGCCGCCAAGGACGCGGGCACGACCAATCGAATCTTCGCTGGTTTTTTGGCCGCGGCCGCGATATTCGCCGTGTTCGCGGCTTTGCGTTTCTATCTCGTCACCTGGCTGGGGGAGCGCGTGGTCGCGGATCTTCGCTCAGCCGTGTATTCGCGCGTGGTGCGACTCGATCCCCTGTTCTTCGAAACCACCCGGGTCGGCGCGGTGCTGTCGCGCCTGACCACGGACACGACGCTGGTTCAGGCCATCTCCGGCGTCAATCTCTCCATCATCCTGCGCTCCACGCTGAGCCTCATCGGCTCGCTCGTGCTCCTGACCATGACCAGCGCCAAGCTTGCCGGACTCATCCTGGTGTTGATGCCCGTCGTGGTCGTGCCCTTGATCATCATCGGACGCCGCGTGCGCGGGTTGTCCCGCGCGTCGCAGGATCGTATCGCCGACACCAGCGGCCTCGCCGGCGAAACCTTGAATGCGATCCAGACGGTTCAGGCCTTCACCCTGGAGGATCTGCAGAGCGAACGCTACCGCAAGGCGGTCGAGGAAAGCTTCGATGCCGCGGTCCGGCGCACCAAGGTGCGTGCCGCACTGACGGGGGTTGGCATTCTCCTGGTGTTCACCGCAGTCACGTGCGTGCTCTGGCTCGGCGCTCATCAAGTGCTCGCGGGGACCATGAGCGGAGGGCAGCTTGCCCAGTTCCTGCTGTATGCGGGGTTCGTCGGGACCTCCGCCGCGGCGCTGTCCGAGATGTGGGGCGAGCTGCAGCGTGCTGCCGGAGCCATGGACCGGCTCACGGAGCTTCTCGAGGCCCGTCCCGCCATCACGGCGCCCGCCAAGCCGATCGAGTTGCCGCCGCGGATCCGGGGCGCCATCCGTTTCGACAACGTCAGCTTCCACTATCCATCGCGTCCCGACACGGCGGCGCTCGCCAATCTCAGCCTGGACGTGACGCCCGGGGAGACGGTTGCCTTCGTTGGCCCTTCGGGCGCGGGAAAGAGCACGACCTTCCAGCTACTGCTTCGATTCTACGACCCGGATGCCGGCCGGCTGCTCATCGACGATCTCGCGCTGACCGATTTGCGCCCGGAGGACATTCGCGCGCAAATCGGCCTCGTGCCGCAGGACACCGTGCTGTTCGGCGCATCGGCGCGCGAGAACATCCGCTACGGGCGCCCGGGTGCGAACGATGCGGATGTCGAGGCGGCCGCCGTGGCTGCTGCCGCCGACGGATTCTTGCGCAAGCTTCCTCAAGGGTACGATACCTTTCTCGGCGAGCGCGGCACGCGGCTATCGGGAGGCCAGCGGCAGCGTATCGCTCTGGCGAGGGCAATATTGAAGGATCCGCCGATCCTCCTGCTGGATGAGGCCACGAGCTCCCTCGACGCCGAGTCCGAGCTCCTCGTGCAGCAGGCGCTCGAGAGACTGATGCAGGGTCGGACCACCATCATCATTGCGCATCGCCTGTCGACGGTGTTGAAAGCCGACCGCATCATCGTCTTCGATCACGGCCGCAAAGTCGCGGTCGGGACGCATGCGGAGCTTCTTCAGGGAAGCCCGCTCTACGCGAGACTTGCGTCGCTCCAGTTCGCCACGGGCCTCGGCGAGGCCGTGCCGGACGCTGCCGCTGAGATCGAGGCCGCCGCGCTCACTTGAGCCCTTCGGCGTGCAGCGCCTCCTGCACCTTCGGGCGCGCGCCCACGCGCGCGAGATAGGCGGCGAGCACCGGCCACTTGCTCAAATCGACGTGCACCAGAGCGGACCAGCGCAACATCGTGAAGAGATAAGCATCCGCCACCGTGAAGGTGTCGCCCATCAGGAATTTTTTGGCGGCGAGCTGCGTCGACAACCAATCGAATTTCTTCGCGAGATTCTCGACGGCGATCTTTCTGGCGTCGGTCGGCGTGTCCGGCTTGAACAGCGGGGAGAAGCCCTTGTGCACTTCCGAAGTGAGGTAGTTCAGGGCCTCCAAGAGCCGGTAGCGCTCGAAGCTGCCGGCGCGCGGCGCCAATCCGGAATCCGGTTTGAGGTCCGCCAGATACTGAATGATGGCGGGTCCCTCGGTGAGCACCTGCCCGTTGTCCAATTCCAGCGCCGGCACGGCTCCCTTGGAATTGATGCCTGTATAGTCGGCGCCGCTTGCGGTCTTCTTGGATTTGAGATCGACCTTCTCGGCCGTGAAAGGCAAGCCGGCCTCCATGAGCACGATGCGTGGGGACAGCGAGCAGGCGCCGGTGCTGAAATAAAGCTTCATGCGGATTCCTTCGATGAGATGCGCCCCATGCGGGGCCCGTGACAGCTCAGTATAGCCAAATCGAATCAGGAACCGGGGGTTCGGCCCTCGACGCCGGCCACGCGCCGGGCGCTCACGAAGCCGGTGGAGTAGGGGGGCGCGGCGAGGGAATCGATGCGCACACGGCCGCCGCTCGCTGGTGCGTGAATGAACCGTCCGGCGCCGATCGCGATGCCCACGTGCAGCTCCTTTCGTGCGAGGTGCATGAACACCAGATCGCCCGGCTCGAGCTCCCGTCGACCGACGGGCACACCGATTCGCAACTGCTCCTTCGCGGTCCGAGGCAGATGCAGTCCCGCACTTTGGGCTGCGAAGTTGACCAGTCCGCTGCAATCGAAGCCGCCCGGCGCGGCGCCGCCGAACCGATAAGGCTGGCCGAGCATGGCCGTCGCGCTTTGCACCATGGCGGCCGCCGCGTCCGTCGGGGTCGGCGGCGCGGCGCGCTGCGGCCCTTGGATAGCGGTGCCGTGATCCGATGCAGGAGGCGATGGTGGCGCGTTCGACGGGTGGCTCGCGCACCCCGCGAGCGAGAAGGCTGCGGTTGCGGACATAATCGCGGTCAGTGAAGCCGACTTAACGCGCATTGGGTTCCCTGCCGAACGGACGACCCTATAATACCGCGCACCATGGATCAACATTTCGCTCCGCCGATGCCGGCTCGTGGCGTCGCGCTACAGAGCGGCGGATTGCACACGGCGCTCATCGATCGGCTTACCCGTACACTCGGAAAGAGCCCCGCGCAGGCCACCCCTCGCGATATTTATGACGCGCTTTCCCTGGCGCTGCGCGAGGAATTGACGTTGCGGTGGCTGTCCACGCAGCGGCGCGTCGCCGACGCCCACGTCAAGCGCGTCTGCTATCTGTCTGTGGAATTCCTGCCGGGCCGTTCCCTGCTCAACGCTCTGCAAAGTCTGGACGGCGATCTCGTGCACGAAGCGCGCGCGGCGCTCAAGGATATGGGCTACGAACTCGAGGATATCGAGGCGCAGGAGCCCGACCCGGGCCTGGGCAACGGTGGGCTGGGCCGCCTCGCCGCCTGTTTCCTCGATTCGATGGCGACGCTGCGCTACCCCGCGGTCGGCTACGGGATCCGCTACGATTACGGAATTTTCACCCAGGAGATCGGGGCCGACGGCGGCCAGCGCGAGATCGCGAGCAGCTGGCTCAAGCTCAGGAACCCATGGGAGACGCCGCGCGGCAATGTACGCTACGTCGTGCGATTCGGGGGGCGGAGCGAGGCCGGAGCGGCGGCGAAGACCAGTGATCCGCATCGATGGGTGGCAACCGAGGACATCTACGCCATCGGCTTCGACCGGCTCATCCCCGGCAACCGCAGTCCGACCGTCAATCACCTGCGCCTCTGGTCGGGACGAGCCATCACGCCGTTTCACATCGAGGCGTTCAACGCGGGCGACTACAACGGCGCCGTGCGCGAACAGATCGATGCGAAGAATTTGTCGCGGGTTTTGTATCCCGACGACTCCACCCCGCAGGGCCGGGAGCTGCGCCTGAAGCAGCAATACTTCTTCGTGAGCGCGAGTTTGCAGGACATCATCGCCAACCATCTCGGCGAGGGCCGGACGTTCGAGACCCTGCCTGACGGGATCGCCATTCAGTTGAATGACACCCACCCCGCGCTGGCGATCCCCGAACTTCTGCGGCTGCTCGTCGACGAACATGGCCTCGACTGGGCGCAAAGCTGGTCGATCACCACACGGGTGTTCGCCTATACGAATCACACGTTGCTGCCCGAAGCGCTGGAGACCTGGCCGGTCGCGCTGATCGAGCGCTTGCTGCCGCGGCATCTGGAGATCATCTACGCGATCAACCGCGATTTCCTGCAGGCCCTGGCCGTGCACAGTCCGCACGACCGGAATCTCGAGCGGCGTCTGTCGATCATCGACGACGAGGGGAGCGAGCGGCGGGTGCGCATGGCGCACCTGGCCGTGATCGGCAGCCATCACGTCAACGGCGTCGCGCAGCTGCATACCGAGCTCATGCGTAGAAGCGTGTTCCGAGGGTTCGCGGAAGTCTATCCCGATCGATTCGTCAACGTGACCAACGGCATCGCCGTGCGCCGTTGGCTGAAGCAATCGAACCCGGGACTGTCGGCGCTGCTCACGCAGCGTCTCGGTTCTGCCTGGGAGAACGATCTCGAGGAAATTGGGCGGCTGGTCGGGGCGGCGGAGGATCCCGATTTTCGCCGCCACTTGCGCAGCATCAAGCGTGAGAACAAGCAGAGACTCGCCGAGGAGGTGCGGCGGCGCACCGGGGTCGAGATCGGAATCGATACGCTGTTCGACGTGCAGGTCAAGCGCATTCACGAGTACAAGCGGCAGCTGTTGAACCTGCTGCACGTGGTGACGCGCTATCTTCGGATTCTCAACGAGCCCCGCGTGGAGGTCGTGCCTCGGACGGTCATATTCGCGGGCAAGGCGGCCCCCGGATATGCGATGGCGAAATCGGTGATAAGGCTCATCAACAACGTCGCCCGCACCATCAATGGCGACGAGGCCGCTCGCGGCAAGCTCCAGGTGGTGTTCCTGCCGGATTACGACGTGACGCTCGCCCAAAAGATCATGCCGGCCGCAGATCTTTCACAGCAGATATCCACCGCCGGCATGGAGGCCTCGGGAACCGGCAACATGAAACTCGCACTCTCGGGTGCGCTCACCATCGGCACGCTGGACGGAGCCAACATCGAGATCCGCGATCACGTCGGTGCGGAGAATATCTTCATCTTCGGCATGACCGCGGACGAGGTGGCGGCGAAACGCGCCGCGGGCTACCAGCCGTGGCTCGAGCTCGCAGGCAATCCCGGCCTTGGCGCGGCCTTGGATCTGATCGAATCGGGTCATTTCTCCAAGGACGGTGTGGAGGACGCCCGGGCCGTGGTGCATCGGCTCAAGAGCGAGGGAGAGCCGTTCCTCGTGCTCGCCGATTTCGCCGCCTATTCGGCCGCTCAAAGCCGTGTGGACGATTTGTACCACCAGCCGGACGAATGGAGCCGCAAGGCGGCGCTCAATTGCCTGAACATGGGGTATTTCTCCAGCGACCGCAGTGTCCGGGAGTATGCGGACCGTATTTGGAACGTAAGGCCAGTGATTTGACCCACTTGGCGACGCAGATCACGGATTCCGGCGGCCGAATTCACATAATGCAGCGGTGAAGTCAATTCAGCCCGGATCCGCGCGGCCGCTGGGCGCGACCTGGAGCCGGCGCGGAGTCAATTTTGCCGTGTATTCGAGCCACGCAACCCGCGTCGAGCTCGTCATCTTCGACGCCACGAATGGCGAGGAGATGGCGCGCCACGACCTGCCGGCGCGGACCGGCGATGTCTGGCATGGCCTTCTGTCCGCGCGCCTTGCGGGGCCGGGCACGCACTATGCATTCGTGGCTCACGGTCCGAATGAGCCCGAGAACGGCCATCGCTTCGATCCGGCGGTGATGCTCCTCGATCCGCACGCGCGCGAGCTCTCGAGGGCGGAGCCCAAGCGCTCGCGCGTCATCGACGGGGCATTCGACTGGAACGGCGATCGTCCGCCGGCGACGCCGTGGCGCGACACCGTGATCTACGAGTTGCACGTGAAAGGCTACACCCAGCTTCATCCGGACGTTCCCGAAGGCTCGCGCGGCAAGTACCTCGGCTTGGCCGCGCCAGCGGTGATCGAGCACTTGCAGCACATCGGCGTGACGGCGGTCGAGCTCCTGCCCTGTCAAGCATTCGTGACCGAGACTTTTCTGCGCGAGCGCGAATTGAATAATTATTGGGGTTACAACCCCGTCGCGTGGTTCGCGCCGAGCAACGAGTTTGCAATTCACGACGCCGTCGCCGAATTCAAGACCATGACCCGGGCGCTGCACCGGGCCGGCATCGAAGTCATCCTGGACGTGGTCTTCAACCACACGGCCGAAGGCAACGAATCGGGACCGGTGTTGAATTTCAAGGGGCTCGACAATGCGGTGTATTACCGGCTTGCACCGGACAAGAGCCGCTACGAGAACTTGACCGGTTGCGGCAATACCGTCAATTGCGAGCACCCGCAGGTCCGTGCCTCGATCATCGAATGCCTCAGGTATTGGGTCGAGGACATGCACGTGGACGGCTTTCGCTTCGATCTCGCCACCGTGCTCGCGCGCGACAACAACGGATTCAACGAACGCGCGGAGTTCTTCGACGCCGTGCGGGCGGAGCCGGCCCTGGCTTACGTCAAGATGATCGCGGAGCCCTGGGATGTGGGCTATGGCGGCTACCAATTGGGCAGGTTTCCCTCCGGATGGGCCGAGTGGAACGACCGCTGCCGCGACACGCTGCGGGCCTTCTGGCGCCGCGATGGCGGGCGCATCGGCGAACTCGCCGAGCGTTTCGCCGGCTCGAGCGACCTGTTTCGTCACGATGGCCGCAAGCCCAGCGCCGGCGTGAATTTCATCACCGCGCACGACGGCTTCACGCTGCACGATCTGGTGTCCTACAACGAGCGGCACAACCTCGCCAACGGCGAGAACAATGCGGACGGCCATCACGTCAACTTGAGCTGGAATTGCGGCCACGAGGGTCCGATCGAGGATGCCGGTGTCAATGAGCTGCGCCGGCGTCAAATGATGAATCTGCTCTGCACGCTCATTCTGGCGCAGGGCGTGCCGATGTTGCAGGCTGGCGACGAATTCGCGCGCACGCAGCGCGGCAACAACAATGCGTACTGCCAGGACAACGAGATCTCATGGATCGACTGGAGTCTTCGCGAGGCCAATCGTGATCTGGCGCAATTCGTCCGATCGCTGCTGGAAATACGGCGCACCAACGAGGAATTTCGCCGCGAGACGTTTCTGAAGGGAACCGCCCTGCGCGGCGGGGTCAAAGATGTAACCTGGTTGCATGCCCGCGGGTCAGAGATCACCGAGGGCGATTGGCACGACCAGGCGCTGCGGACGCTCGGGATCTGGTTCGGCAAGCGCACGCGCTCGGTCGGGCGCTTTCTTTTGTTGCTGAACGCCGACGACCGTGGGCAGACGTTCGCGTTGCCGCCGGCATCCGGAACCTGGGTGTGCCGCTTCGACACGGGCCTTGCGTCGAAGCGCCCGGCGGCCCCGGCAGCGACCATGGAAGGCGGGACCTATCCGCTCGGCCCGAACAGTGCCGCACTATTGGAGAGTTGACCGTGGATGTGACCTTGATCGAGCGTTTGGCCAGGCTCCGTGGCCTGGGTGATGCATATCATGACTATCGCGGCGAGCTTCAATACTTCACGCTCGAGACCAAAGTCGCGATCCTGCGCGCCATGGACTCGCCGGTGGACGATGAGGTCGCGCTCGCGGAGCAGTTCGCCCGGCTGGAGAACGAGCGGTGGCGCGCGTTGTTGCCCGCAATCGCCGCTTCCAACAGCGCTCGTATCGGCGTCGACCTCAACATCACCGCCCGGGATTTCGGCGCGAGTCTGATCTGGACGGTGAGGCTCGAATCGGGAGAGCAGCGCAACGGCACTCATTCCACGGCCGATTGTCCCGAACAATGGCGCGGCGAAGTCGGCGGCTCCTTGATCACTCGACGCCGTTTCGAGCTGCCGGTCGACCTGCCTCCGGGACGGCACGAATTGGAGATGCATATCGGCGCTGGGGCGTTGAGCCGCTGCACGCTGGTGATCTCGCCTGCCAAGTGCTACGAGCCTCACGCGATTCGCGAGGGGCGAAGGCTCTGGGGCATCTGCGTGCAGCTCTATAGCGTGCGCTCCCGGGAAAACTGGGGTATCGGAGATTTCGGCGATTTGCAGGGCTTGATCCGGTGGCTGGCTCCGCGCGGGGCGGGATTCATCGGATTGAATCCGCTGCATGCGCTCGCTCCCGCCGATCCCGCGCAGGCGAGTCCCTACAGCGCCTCCAACCGTCATTTCCTCAACGTGCTGTACATCGCGATACCGGCCGTGCCCGAGTATCGGGAGAGCGCCGAGGTCAGGGCGCATGTGGGTGAGCCTGCGTTCACGGCCCGATTGGAAGCGCTGCGCGATACGCCGCTCGTGGATTATCGGGGCGTGGCCGCCGTCAAGCTCGAGGTCCTCGAGCTTCTGTTTCGCGAATTCCGCAACCGGCACGTGGCGCTCGGCACCGAGCGTGCCGCGGCGTTCGCGAGCTTCGTGGCCGCCGGCGGGGCGCCGCTCAAGCTGCATGCGCGCTTCGACGCGCTGGACGAGCACCTCTGCGCGGCGCAAGGCAGCGCCTCGGGCTGGCTCAGCTGGCCCGCGCAATTCAAGGATCCGCAAGGGCCCGCGGCGGCGCAGTTCGCGTTGCAGAACGCCGTGCGCGTCGATTTCCATCTGTACCTTCAATGGCTCGCTCACGAGCAGCTGACCGAGGCTCAGGCGCTCGCGCGCGGTCTCGGCATGCCCATCGGCCTGTACGGCGATTATGCCGTCGGCACCCACCCCTCGGGCTCGGAGACCTGGGTCGATCAAACGGCCTTTCGGCTGGGCGCCGAGATCGGCGCACCTCCCGATGCGCTTGCCTTGAAAGGCCAGGGTTGGGGATTGCCCCCGCCCGACCCGACGGTCATGGAGTCCGATCGCCTGGAGGGTTTCTCGCGTCTGATCGGCGACAACATGCGTTATTACGGCGCGTTGCGCCTGGACCACGTCATGTCGCTGTTCCGGCTGTGGTGGGTCCCCGCGGGCCGCCCGCCGACGGAAGGCGCGTACGTGCATTACCCGCTGCACCAGCTCCTTACCGTGCTTGCGCTCGCGAGCGCCGAGCACGCGTGTCTCGTGGTGGGCGAAGATCTCGGCGTGGTTCCCGATGAAATGCGCCGGGCGATGCCCTCATTCGGTCTATATCACTACAAAGTGGCGCTGTTCGAGAAGGACAATGGACGATTCCGCAGCCCCGGGGAGTTCGTCCGCGAGGCGCTCGCGACGATGACCACGCATGACATGCCGACCTTGCGCAGCTTCTGGGAGGGACACGACATCGACTTGAGGCGCAGCCTCAATCTGTATCCCTCTGCCGAGCTCGAGAGAATCATCCGCGAGGCGCGCGGCGAAGATCGCAAGGCGCTGCTCGAGGCGCTCGCCAGCCAAGGGCTCAAACCGAGTGCTCCGGCTTCGCCCGGCGACCCTTTCACGCCCGAGCTCGCGCAAGCCCTGCACATTTATCTGGCGCGCTCGAGCGCGGCGCTGGCGGCGGTACAAATCGAGGATCTGCTCGGCATGGTGGAGCCGGTCAATGTTCCAGGGACTTATCACGAGTATCCCAACTGGCAGCGCAAACTCTCCGAGAGTCTGGAGGACATGGCGGCGCGCAAGGATTTCGATGGATGGTTCGAGGAGCTATGCCGCGCACGCGGGCGCTGAGGGCTCAAGGTCCGGCTACGGCGGATCAGCCGGCGTCGTGATCGGCTTTCCCTTGGGCTGCGCGAGCGCGCCGACCGCCCAGACCGCGGCGGCGACCAGAATGGCGATCGGGACGATCTTCACGGCCTGGGCGAGCGAAGAGGCATCCGACAGCATGCCGATGATGATGGGGGAGGGGACGTCTCCCAGCAAATGAATGGTGAATACGCCGAGCGCGTTGGCGGATGCGCGTTGCGTCGGCAGCACGAGGTTCATGATGGAGGCGTTGATGGGGCCCGTGGACAGGAACATCATGAGCTGCGCGATGACCATGCCTATGAGGTAGACCGTTTGTGACGTGGCGGTCAGCGCTATCCACGCGAACGGTGCGGCGATCAGGGTTGCCAAGGCGGATATCCACAGATAAGCCCGCTGCGAGTACTTGGCGCAATAATCGCCGAGCCAGCCGCCGGCGAAGGTGCCGATGAAGCCGGTGATCACGACGATGGTGCCGAAGCTCACCGTCGCCTGCTCGCGCGGTATTCCGCGCATCCGCTCCAGGAACGCTGGCATCCAGAACGCGAGGCCTCCCAGCGCGAAGGTGTAGGCAACGTATCCCACCACGGTCAGAACGTAGGGCTTGTTGCGCAGCAGTTGCAGATAGGACGTGAACAGCCGCCCTTTGCCCGGTGTGGAATCGGCCGGCGCCTCGCCCTCATCCACGTCCTGGCTGCCGCGCGGCGGATCGTTCAGGCCCAGACAGAGAAGAGCCAGCACGAGGCCGGGAACGCCGGCCACGAAAAAAGCCATGCGCCAGCCGAAGTGCACATCCATCAGCCCGCCGACGATGTAACCCAAGGCTGAACCCACCGGAATGGCGCAGAAGAAAATTGCCATGACCCGGCCCCGCTGGTTGCGCGGAAAATAATCCGACAACAGGCTCGGACCGATGGTGACGTAGGCGGCTTCGCCCACGCCGACCGATGCACGGGCGACGAACAATGACGTAAAATTCCAGGCAAGTCCCGACAGCGCGGTCGCGATGCTCCAGCAGGCGACGCCGAACGCGATGAGGCGCGGACGGGACATTCGATCGCCGAGCGCGCCGAAGATCGGCGCGATCACCGCGAATACGATCAAGAAGCCCGACATCAACGATCCCGCCTGCGTGTCGGTGAGGGCGAGCTCGGAATGCTTCAGGCTCTCCACCAACGCTGAGACGAGGTAGCGGTCGAGATAATTGAAAAGATTGATGAAGGCGAGAACGGCGAGAGCGACGCCCGCAGTACTGATCAACGCCTTGCGGGTGCCGATGACAGCTGCTTGCGGGATATTCGCCATGCCTGCCCGCATATTAACAACGCCGATCGCCAAACGGCTTTAAATCGCCGCCGCCCGCAGGCAGGCCGGTACCGCGGAGCGGTTGTCGCCGGCACGCGACGAGCGCGCAAGTTGTGGGATTACTTCACAGATCTTTACCCAAACCGCGGTGCCCATGCGGGTAGAATGGCCCGACAATACCTCGGTCCGAGAGAGGTCCGTTTACGTCATGACAACACGAATTTTTGCCGGCTGGTTGCGCCGGTTATCCATGCCCGTGGGGCTCCTCGTGCTGGCGGGGCTGGCGGCCTGTAACGGCAGCGCCGTGGTCACACTGACCGCGACTCCGTCGACGGACAATTACCTCGCTTATCGGGTCGGCCTGGTCTCCGTCCAGCTGCAGACCTCAAAGGGACGAACGGCGGGTGCGGTGCTGCCGAAGGGCACCAGCGTCGACCTCGCACGCCTCACCAATCTCTCCGAGGTGGTGGGCGCCGCATCTCTCGCCCAGGGCAATTACAGCGAAGCCTTGGTCACGCTCGATTACAGATCGGCGCAAATCATCTACGACAACGGTACGGTCGACGGCCTCACACTCACCCCCGTCAATGCGAGCGGAGGGGCATTGGGCCAGGTGACGCTCCTCCTGTATCTCGATCCGAGCAACCAGCTCAGCGTGGTGCGAAGCAGTTCCGCGCGCCTGAGCCTCGCCTTCAATATGGCCGCGTCGAACGTGATCAACGTGACGAATAAAACCGTGACGGTCATGCCGATGATTTCCGGCAGCACGCAGCCCATCGACAGCAAGGTGGTGCGCATCCGCGGCCCACTCGGCAGCGTCAACAGCTCGAGCACCGGTTTCACCTCGGGCATCGTGCCGTTCGATTTCGGCAATGCGGGCGCCGGCTCCCTCGGGGTCTCGGCGCAATCGGTGACGACCTTCGAGATCAATGGAACCCCGTCGACGGGCAGCGCCGGTATGACGGCAATGACGGCGCTCAAGCCGGGCGTGATGGTCGAGGCGTTCGGAACCTTGACGACCTCGACCTCGTCGTCCTCCTCCTTGCTCAACACGAATACCGCTGCCTCCACCTCCACCACCGAGGTCTCGACCTGCTCGGACGGCACGACGCCGGTGACGGGGACGAATGGCGTGCTCACCTGCGCCGATGGCTCGACGCTGACGACTACCGCCCAAAATACATCGGATACCACAGGCAGCCTGACGGCGACCAACGTCAATTTCTCTGCGAGTCAAGTCCTCGCCGGATCCAGCGTGCAGGGCGACGGCTTCGATCGGTTATCGGGCATCGTCACCGGGCGCAGCGGCGACACGCTGACCATCGATGAGGGCACGCTGCTCACCGACGAGGGCACCAACTCGCTCATCGCCGGGACGGCGACGGTCAAGATCGGTGCCAACACCCAGGTCACGCAGTTCGGCGGTGCGAGCACGGAGGCGAATGGTACACCGGACATTTCGGTGGGCTCCCTGATCTATGCGTTCGGGACCGCAAGCGCGATCAGCTCGACCAGCGTCACCCTCGATGCGAGCGCGGGGCGCGCGCGGCTCGGCCAGACGACGGCGTCGGGCACGGTCACCGGCCAGCCGACGACCGATGAGCTGACACTCAAACTCTCGACCTTGGGCGGACGATCCGCCACGTCGTTCGACTTCACGGGCACCGGCACGAGCGCCGGCCCGGATGCAAGCGCCACGGCTTATGTGGTGACGACCGCGAATCTGACCCTGACCAATGCGACGACCGGCTCGCCGGTCCAGGTGACCGGCAGCGTGACGCCGTTCGGTTTAGCCGGAACCGCGGCGGGGGACCTGAGCGGCACCGCGCTGCTCGACTATACGACCATCGATGCCGAGCTGGTGATGGACTACGGTGCGGGCACGCCGGCTCCTTTCTCCTCCTATAGCACGACGGAAATCATCCTCGACGCGCGCAACAGCGCCGTCGGTGTGCGGCACGAGATTCAGACCGGCGCGCAGATCGTGCCCATCATCGGCATTCCCTCCGATCCCATCATCGTGCCGAACTCATCCTCCACCAACACCGTCTTCACGATCGGTCACGCGGTCAGCGGTTCGTTCGAGAACTTCGACAGCTATTCCGCGTTCGTCACGCAATTGCAGACGGAATTGGACGGCAATGTGCTGGTGACCGGTGTCACGGCGCAGGGCGCGTACACGTCCGCGACGTATACCTTCAGCGCATCGAGCATCACGCTCTTCTTGAACAATTAAGAACGCAGCATCTTCGTCCGGACGCATTGCTGAAACCAGGAATCACCCGCCGCGATTTTCTCAGCGGGACGGCAGCATCGCTCGCCGTCCCGTTCGCAACCTCATCCGCGTGGCCTGCCGCCCTTGCTGGAACCCAGACGGGACCCGCTTCGGGAATCGTGTACGCCTACGTCGGAACGTACACGCCGAACGGCGGCGGGATTTATTTGTTTCGCGTCGATCGCGCCTCGGGCGCCCTGCTGCAGATTCAGGTGGTGGACGATACGCGCAATCCCTCGTGGCTCGCCTTGAATCCGGCCGAGACTCATCTCTACGCCGTCAGCGAGATCGACAACTATCAGGGAGCGCGCAGCGGAGCCGTGATCTCCTATGCCATCGACCCCGACAACTTCGAGCTCAAGCGGGTGGGGGCGGTCGCCTCCGGCGGGACCGGTCCGGCGTACGTGAGCGTGCACCCGACGGGTAAATATGTTTTCGTCGCCAATTACGGCGGCGGCAGCGTCGCGGTTTTCCCGGTCGCCGCGGACGGATCGCTCGGTGAGGCGACCGACGTGCGGCCGAGCGTGGGTCCGCGCCATCATCCGCATGCCATCGACGATCCGCCCGGACAGTTTGCGGTGAGTGACCACGAGGGACCGCACGTGCACATGGTCGCCTCCGACCCGACCGGCCAGTTCGTCATTGCCAACGATGCCGGTCTGGATCTGACCCTCATCTGGCGGCTCGACATGCAGACCGGTCGATTGCTGCCCTCCGACATGCCGGTCTTGGAGGCGCCGTCCGGATCCGCGCCGCGCCATTTCGTGTTTCATCCGAACGGCAAGTATTTCTACAACCTCTACGAACACGACGCCAAGGTCGCGGTATACGATTACGACGGGGCGCGGGGCGCCATGCGCCTGACGCAAAGCGTCTCGACGCTGCCTCCCAAATTCGCCGGCAGCAACCTCGCCGCGGAGATCTTGATATCTCCGGACGGACGGTTCCTCTATGTCAGCAACCGCCTGCACAGTACGCTCGCGGTGTTCGCGATCGCCGAGGATGGTCAGTTGAAGCTGACCTCCGAGACCTGGGTGCACGCGGATTATCCGCGCAGCGCCGCGATCGACCCGAGCGGCGAGATCATCTTCTCGTGCAACCAGAAGGGCGATTCGATCACGTCCTTTCATGTCAATCCGGCGAGCGGGGCTCTCGCGTTCACCGGCCGGTTCGAGCCGGTGGGAAGTCCCGCCGTCATGGTGATGCTCAAGCCGCGCTGAACAAGGCTGGATCTGCTTCCATGCCGGGATATACTGAAGGCCGGTGAATTCGCGTGGCTTCGAGGCAAATACTATGGAACTAGCGATGATCGGTCTCGGTCGGATGGGCGCCAATATGGCGCAGCGCCTGCTGCGCGGCGGTCATCGGGTGGTCGGCTTCGATCCGGCGGAAGCGGCGCGCAAGGGCATCGAGGAAAAAGGCGGTCAATCCGCGGCCTCGCTCGCGGCGCTGATCGGCAAACTGAAGGCGCCGCGTGTGGTATGGCTGATGGTGCCCGCGGGACAGATCACCGATTCGACCATCGACTCATTGACGCCGCTCCTGTCCGCAGGGGACACCATCATCGACGGCGGAAATTCCAACTATCGCGATACGCAACGGCGCGCCAAGGCCGTCGCCGCGCGCCAGATCGAATACGTTGATTCCGGCACCAGCGGCGGCGTATGGGGCCTTGCCGAAGGCTACAGTTTGATGATCGGCGGCGATGAGGCCGTGGTCGAGAAGCTTCGCCCGATATTCGAGACCTTGGCACCGGCGGCGGACAAGGGTTGGGGACGCGTCGGTCCGGTCGGGTCCGGACACTACACCAAGATGATTCACAACGGCATCGAGTACGGCTTGATGCAGGCCTACGCCGAAGGTCTGTCCATTCTGCAGCACAAGGCCGAATTCAAGCTCGACCTGCACCAGATTGCGGAGATCTGGCGCTACGGCAGCGTGGTGCGCTCCTGGCTGCTCGATCTGACCGCGAACGCGCTCGAGAAGAATCCGACGCTCAAAGGCATCGCTCCGTACGTGTCCGATTCGGGCGAGGGGCGCTGGACCGCGGCGGAAGCCATCGAGCTCGGTGTGCCGGCTTTCGTGATCACCTCCTCGTTGTTCACACGCTTCAGCTCACAGGACTCGGATTCGTTCTCGGACAAGCTGCTCGCCGCAATGCGCAATCAGTTCGGCGGCCACGCCATCAAATCGGAATGATCCGCCCCGCGGCCTAGCGCTGCGGCACCACAGACACGAGATCGGCGTGCCAGACCCAGCCGGTGCGGCCCGTGGCGGTGCGCACGAGCACGAAACCCTCGTGCTCCCCGGCGGTCGTGACCGCCTCCGCCTCCTTGAGGGAGAACAGCGCATCGCCCAAAGGGGCGGGTGACACGCGGACGGGCGCCGCGCCGGCGATCACGATCGCTTCGTGCACTCTCGGCCATAGCGCCACGCCGTTCGCCACGGTGAATCCGATCAGTGCGGCGCCGGCGATGACCGCTGTTCGACGCACCCACCGATGCACGGAGGACGCGCGGCCGGCCAGCAGAGCAGCCGCGATGAGTGCCCACCCGACGACGCCGATCCACGTCGCCAACGTCGGGCTGACGCCTCCCACCGCCCGGTGCAGGCGGCTGGCTGGTTCGGTCGGCAGTGCCAGTGAGCGGCGCACCAGCATCAGGTTGGCCTGCACATCCGGATCGTTGGGTGCGAGCAAGCGCGCCCGCTCATAGTTGAGCACCGCGAGACCGGGCTTGCCCGCGCGCACGTAAGCATTACCCATGTTGTACAAGGCGGCCGAAGACCAGTCCCCTCGCGGGGGCTGCGGGTCCGCCTGCGCACCGCCCAAGCACCCGCAGATGGCGAGACCGATGACCAGCAGGACGGGCTGCGCCTTCACGACAGCTCTCCCAGAGCCTGGCGGCGCACGAGCTTCGTCCAGTGCGTCAACTCCTCGCTGCGGATTGCTTCACCGGCGTAAGCGACCTCGTCCGCGCGTGCGAACAGCCGGCGGATCTCCAGCCCATCGTCATCGCGGTCGAGCCGCAGCTCCACTTCGCCTGAGGTGATCAGGTCAGCGCTCGTCTGCCAGCGCACGGCCAGGGTCTCCTGCAGCGCGCGCCGCGCCAGCGCGAAAAATCGCGCACCATCTCCGCTACGCGCCGCGTCATCCATGCGGGTGAGCGCGAGCCGGATCGACTTGGGAAGGCCCGGTCCGCGCACCAATGCGCCGCGAGCCGGGCGGCCGGTGGCACGCTGCCGGAACCATGCCCCGGCGAGCACCGTCGTCAGCAGCGACTCGATCGCCAAAAACGACGGCCGCAGATAGAGCGGCACCAAGGAGTTCGCGAACACCCCGGGTGTGCCGCGGTCGGGCCGTAATGCCGTCGACGTGCCCGAGGCGGCGGCCGATGCGGTTGGTGCCGCGTCCGCAGCGGATGCGGCTATCAGGACGCTCAGCGGCGATGTGCGAACCGTCTCGTAACGGCGCGCCGCGGGGTCGAAATAGGAGAACGTCAAGGCGGGGAGCACTTGCTCGCCAGCCGTCGAGGCGATCACGGGTTGCTCGAATATTTTCTCTCCCTTGGACCCGAGTGCATCGCCCGATTTGAATGACGAGGTGGGCGGGTAGGTCTTCCACGGTTCGACATGCGCCAGCATGGCGCTGTCGACGCGATCGAAATTGCCGGAGCCCGTGACGTGCATCTTGAGCGTGAGGGGATCACCGGCGGCCGCCGTGGCGGAGGAGATATCGCTCGAGATCTGGAAGGAACCGACCGCACCCGAGAATTCGGGCGGGCGGCCTTCCATGGGAAGGGCGTCGACCGTCAGATCGAGCCGCGGACTCACCGCCTTGATGTCTTTGCGCACCCTGGCGCCGAATCTCCGTTGCATGAACGGATCGCCCAGTTGATCCTCGAGAAGCGCCTCGCGCCTGGGCCGGGTGCTCAGCTGAATGGTGAGCGGAACCTCGACGATGAGCGGGAACCCGCCGGGCTTGACCGGCGTAATCACCGTGTGCCAGGTGAGCAGCAGGAACGGCTCGTCATTGATGACGGTTTCCTTGCGGTCGGGCTGACGCGACATATCGTTGAGGGTGAAATCGTTTCCAGTGAGCGTCGGAAGCCCATTCAGCGAGGAGACGGCTCCGGCGCGCACGCCCAACTCGATCGCGATCGGAACCGTCTCGCCGACGTAGACTTCACGCCGATCGGCCAAAACCCTCAAGAACGCGGAATCGCCCTCCATCATGCGAATATCGCCTGTCGTCGTTTCGCCGACGATTCCGTGCCGCATGATCGACGAGCCGCCGAAGTTCGCGGGATTCACGCGCAGCATCAGCGGCTGTGCCGTTGGCGAAACCTCGGGAATGACGAAAGTGCCGGCAATCTGCGGCGTGACGCGTATCACTGTGGTGATCGTGGCCAGCGTCGCGCCGTGGATCAGCTCGAATCCCTGCAGTTGTTCGATGACCCGAAATTCCAGTCCGGGAACCACCGGCAGCTTTGGGGGCAGCCTGTCGGCGCCCGAGCTCTTGATCCTGAGCTCCGCCGATTCTCCGATCGATATCTGCGACGGTGCGAGCGTCTCGTTGAACACCGGCGCGGCGGCAAATGCCGAGGTAGCAACGAGGCATGCGGTGAACGTGGCGAGGAGCCTCATGCGATCGACGTGGCGCGTCTTCATATCACCAATTCTTGTAGGGCTTTTCCGGCGGCTCGTCTGCACCCGGACGCGCCATGGGGACTGCAAGCGAATGTTTTTCGTCGCCCTTTTCAGAATCGAGCAACTCGCGCGCTTCCTCTGGACTCATCTGGCCTGGACCGCCGGCGGATGGGCTCTGCCGCTGCGGCGGCGATTCGCCCGACGACGGAGCGGCCGGCGGTGGCGGCGGGTTGCCGTTGGGCGGCTTGCCTTGCGGTGGCGGCGGGTTGCCGTTGGGTGGCTTGCCTTGCGGTGGCGGCGGACTTCCCTTCGGCGGTGGGTTGCCTTGACCGGAGCCCTGGTTCGGCGGCGGCGGCGGTTGTCGAAGGGCGTCAATTTTACGCTTCACCAAATCGCGGTTGAATTTGCTGTCGGCGTCATCGGCTCGCAGCTGCAGCGCCGTCTCGTAGGCCTTGACGGCCTCGGTCCATTTTTCGATGGTCGCCTGACGGTCGCTCTTCTCGGTCAGCTGTCCCGTGCGGTACAGGGAGTTGCCCAGGTTGTAGTAGGCATCCTCTTGAATGGCCAAGCGTCGCTCATCGCTCGACGGCGTGCGACCGATCGACTGCTGAAAGGCTTGCGCGGCCTGCGAGAATCGGCCCGAGCGGTAATCGAAGGTGCCTTTCTCCTCGTCGCTGGTCGGGTTCGTGCCGGCAGAGCGGACCGCGCTGGTCGGCAGCATCGCGAGCAGCAAAAGCCCGGGCACGGACACGACGGCAGCGCCCACGGCTGCGCGAATGCGGCGCCGGCGCCGTGTGCCGACCATCAGGCTGGCGAACAGCAGTCCGACGGAGGCCGCCAGCGGCCACTGATAGCGCTCGATGTAAACCTTGCGCCGCCGGAATGCGAGATCGTGTCTTGCCACGGAGCCGAACACCGCCTTGAATATCGATTCGAGCCCCTCGCCCTGGGTGCCGAGGGGCTCATAAACTCCACCGCTCGCCGCCGCGATTGCCTTCAACGCCGCCTCGTCCAGACGCGACTTTACCAATGCCCCGGCGTCGTCCTTGACGAATCCGCCGCCTTGTTCAGGCGGTATCGGGATGAGCTCGCCGGCTGGAGTCCCCACCCCGACGGTGAAGATTTTCAATCCGGCCTCGCGCGCCGCGCCGCGCGCGGCGGCGAGCGAGTCGCCCTCCAGGTCTTCGCCGTCCGTGACCAGGATCAATACCTTGTCGCTGCCGGGACGACGCTCGAGCGCGCTCCGCGCCTCCTGAATGGCTGCGGAGATGTTGGTGCCGCCGCGCGGTATGGTGTTGGTGTCGATCAGGCTCAAGGATTCACGAAACGCGCCGTAGTCGAGCGTGATCGGGCAAACCAGGAACGCGCGGCCCGCGAACGCGACGATGCCCACGGCATCGCCGTCCAGTTGCCCGGTGAAATCGTCGATCGCGAGTTTTGCCCGTGTCAACCGGTCGGGCTTCACGTCCGGGGTGGACATGCTGCGCGAGGTGTCGATCGCGAACACGATGTCGTATCCGCGCCGCGTGATCTCTTCCCAACGATACCCCACCAGGGGTCCCGACAGCGCCAGGAACAGGCATGCCACGGCCGCGAGGTACAAGCCACGCCGCGTGCGCCGCCCCGCGATCGATATCGATTGGGTCAGCTGCAGCTTGAGGTGCGCCGCGACGAATTGTCCCAGCGCTGTCTTCTGGCGGGCGTCGTAGCGGTACCACATGCCGATCAGCATCAGGCACCCGAGGGCCCCGGCCGAGAGCCACCACGGATGACTGAATTTCACGGCAGTCTGCGCAGCCGGGTGTGCTGGATGACGGATCCGAAGCCGAGGAGTGCCAAAGCCGGGATCAGGGCCCAAGGATACAGCTCCTCGATGTGCTCGAATCTTTGCACTGTCTGGGCGCTCTTCTCGAAGCGATTGATCTCCTCATAGATCTTCCGCAGGGAATCGGTGTCGGTCGCACGGTAGAACTTGCCGCCGGTCTCGTTCGCAATCGCCTGCAGCGTCTTCTCGTCCACATCCACGTCGGCCATGATCACGTGCACGTGGCCGGAGTCGTCTCTGACCGGAATGGGCGCCTTGCCGCGTGCGCCGACACCGATGGTGTATATCTTCACCCCCATCGATTTGGCGGCTTCGGCCGCCGCCAGAGGGCTGATCTTGCCGGTGTTGTTCACCCCGTCCGTGAGCAGGATGACCACCTTGGATTTTGCCGCGGTCAAACGCAGCCGATTGACGCAGGCGGCGATCGCCGATCCGATGGCGGTGCCATCGTCGACCGACGTGACGCTCAAGCGGCTCAGGTTCTGTTGCAACCAGTCGTGATCGAGCGTGAGCGGACTGATCAGGAAGGGCACGCCGGCAAAGGCGATCAAGCCGATGCGGTCGTCGGAGCGCTCCTCGATGAATTTCGAGACCACCGATTTGACCACTTCGATGCGGTTGATGCGCTTAAGCCCGACGGCGAAATCCAGCGCCTGCATGGACCCGGAAATGTCGAGCCCCAGTACGATGTCGATGCCGTTGAGGCTCACCACGGTGCGGCTGTCCAGCCGCTGCGGGCGCCCCAGGCCCACGATCATCAGCACCCCGGCCACGATCGCCAGCAGCCACAGCCAGCGACCGGCGCGGCTGCGGCTCACCTGGGCGACCTCGCGCGCGAGGCCCACGTTGGAATACTCGATCGCGGCCACCGGCCCCGGCCGGCCGCGCCAGATCACCACCAGCGGCACCCACGCGAGCAGCCAGAGCCATTGGGGTTGAAGAAAGCGAATCATTGAAATTTTGCTACTCTTCGTTCTGCACCACGATCGGGGGAACGTCGGCTTTGAGGTATGCCTTCGCGCTGTTTTTTTGTCCAGTCATTGTCAACGCGGGAGTCGCTTATGACTTCAGCGTCCAAGAGGTCGATCAATCGAACATGGCCCCGGCGTCCGTGGGCTCGCCCGCGCCCGCCGTCACCCGGTATTTCGTTGAAAGCGGCAAGGTTCGCGTGGGCGCGGCCAATGCCAAAACGGTGTACCTGTTCAAAGATAAGACAGTGTATGTGATCGAGGATGCGTCGCGAACCATCCGCGTGCTGAAACACGCGACATTGAGCCAGGTCATCGCGCACTATGCCGATGCCGTGAGGCAGCTCCAGGAAGCGGCGGCGGCCGCGGCGCCGGAAGATCGCGCGGCGGCCGAGCGCAAGGTGTCCGACCTGAAACAAGCCAGCGCGAGGCTGCTCGCATCCGCGCCGCGTGCATACGCCATGACCGTACGGTTCGAGTCGGTCGACGGGCATACGTGCCGTATCTGGGAGGAGCGCGAGAGCGACGAGAAGCGTCTGGAGCTTTGCGTCGCGCCGCCGGCCGCGGTGCCCGGCGGCCCCGACATACTGGACGCAATGCACGTCTTGAGCGCGTTCCGGCAGGGCGGCAAGTGGGCGCTCGGCGTGGACTTCGGTCTTTCCGACTGGTGGCCGGATCTCGTGCATCTGGGCGGAGTGCCGCTGCTGATACGTGAATTCAAATATGACAGCCTGATTCGCGAGGGCACGCTCACGTCGATACATCCGGGCAGTCCGAGTGCCTCGCTATGGGATCTTCCCGAAGGGTACAAAGTCGAGGAGCGTTCAGAATATTCTGAACGGTAGCGACTGCGCCATGCCTCTGGTGCCATCATGCGATCACCCCGCCGCAACCCCCGCCTTGTGCGCGCTCACCGCGTCCCCGTCGCTCGCCTTGAGCTCGCTGAACACGACCGTCGATACGATGGTCCAGGCGCCGAGCAAGCGCAGCGCAAGATGGATTCCGCGGATCATCTCCGGCGCGGTTGCGCGGGTGTGATCCGGAATGAACACCGCGGCCGCCAACGAGGCCGACGCCACGCCGAAGCTCACCGCCATCTGCTGCACCGTGCTCGCGATGGTGCTGGCGGCGCTTGCCTGCTCGCCGCTCACGTCCGCGAATGCCAGCGTGTTCATGCTGGTGTATTGGGTCGAGGTGAAGAATCCGAACGCGAAGGCCAGGGCTGCGATCAGCCATCCCGGGGTACCCACATCGATCAGCGAGAACAGAATCAGCATCACACCGAGCATGACGGTGTTTGCGATCAAAACCTGCCGGTAGCCGAACTTCCTGAGAATGACCGGCAGCGTGAACTTGAAGCTGATGGCGGCCAGTGCCTGCGGCATGATCATGAGTCCGGACTGGATTGGCGTGTAATGCAGGCCCACCTGGTACAGGAGCGGCAGCAGGAACGGCAGGCCGCCGATGCCGAGCCGGGTCAGCAAGTTGCCCGAAACCGCGACGCGGAAGCTTCGAATGCGCACCAGGCTCAAACGCAGGAGCGGATGCCGTGTGCGCACCGAATGCAGGCCGTAAGCGGCGAGCAGCGCCGCCGAGATCGCCAAAAGCCCGATGACCTCGCGCCCGCTCAGCGTGTGCTCGCCGAACACTTCCAGCACGTAGGACAGGAGCGACACGCCCGCTCCGAACAGCACCAGCCCGACGAAATCCAGCGGATAATTTCTCTCCGCCACGTAGTTCGGCAAGTGCTTGCGCACCAAAAACAGACCCACGAGGCCGATCGGGATGTTGACGAAGAAGATCACGCTCCAGTGAAAGTAGGCGATGATCAATCCGCCGAGCAGCGGCCCGAGCATCGGGCCGATGAGCCCCGGAATGGCCACGAAGCTCATGGCGCGGATCAATTCGGATTTCGCGAAGGTGCGCACCATGGTGAGGCGGCCCACGGGCAGCATCATGGCGCCGCCGCAGCCTTGCAGGATCCGGCAAGCCACCAGCACGTGGATGTTGGTCGAGAGGCCGCAGAGGAAGGAGCCGAGCGTGAAAATGCCGATGGCGGATGCGAACACCCGCCGCGTCCCGAAGCGATTGGCCACCCAGCCCGAGATCGGGATGAACACCGCGAGGCTCAGCGTATAGCTCGCGAGCACGGCCTTCATGTCCAGAGGAGGCACCTTGAGCGCGTGTGCGATATCCGGGACGGCCGTGTTGAGGATGGTGGTGTCGAGCGCTTCCATGAAGAAGCCGACGGCCACCAGCCAGGGCAGGAGCCGTTTCGCGGCCTCGGTCAACTCGACGCCCAAGGCTGCGTTGCCCCGGCTAATGCGCCAGCGAAGCGTCGACGATGGCCTGCGCGTCGCTCAAAATCTTGGCCAGGTGTCCCAAGTCCAAGAAGCTCTCGGCGTAGATCTTGTAGATATCCTCCGTGCCCGACGGCCTGGCCGCGAACCAGCCGTTCTTTGCGCACACCTTGACGCCGCCGATCGCCGCGTCGTTTCCGGGCGCGCGCGTCAGCACCGCCTCGATGCGTTCGCCGGCAAGATTCTCGATCCGCACCTGCGAGCGGTCGAGCTTGGAGAGCTTTTTCTTCTGCTCGAAGGTCGCGGGGGCGTCGACGCGATCGGCGAACGGCTCCCCCAGATCGCGCACCAGCGCCCGGTACGCCTCACCGGGATCGCGGCCGTTACGCGCGGTGATCTCCGCCGCGAGCAAGCAGGGCACGATGCCGTCCTTGTCGGTGCTCCAGGCACGGCCGTCCATCCTCAAGAATGAAGCCCCTGCGCTTTCCTCGCCGCCGAAGCCGAGGTCGCCCGAGCTCAAGCCGGGCACGAACCATTTGAACCCCACGGGCACTTCGTACAGCGAGCGCCCGAGGCGCGCCGTCACGCGGTCGATGAGGGCGCTCGAGACGATGGTCTTGCCGACGCGGCAATTCGCCTTCCACCCGGGCCTGTGGCGGAACAGATAGTCGATGGCCACCGACAGATAATGGTTGGGGGGCAAAAGGCCGGTGCTCGCGGTGACGATGCCGTGCCGGTCGTGATCCGTGTCGCAGGCGAAGGCGATGTCGTACTTGTCCTTGAGGCCGATGAGCCGGTGCATCGCATACGGTGAGGACGGGTCCATGCGGATCTTTCCGTCCCAGTCCAGGGACATGAAGGCGAATGTCGGGTCGACCACGTCGTTGACCACGTGCAGATCGATGCCATATCGCTCCGCGATGCGGGCCCAGTAGTGCACGCCGGCACCGCCCAGCGGATCGACGCCCATGCGGATTCGCGAGCCGCGGATCAGCTCCAGGTCGACCACGTGAGCGAGGTCGTCCACATAGCGGCCCAGATAGTCGTGGGAGTGTGTGGTGGCCGCGCGCCGCGCGCGGGCAAAGTCCATGCGCGCCACGCCGGCCAGTGCGGATTCGATCAGCGCATTGGCTTTGGCCTCGATCCACGACGTCACGTCCGTGTCCGCCGGACCGCCGTCGGGCGGGTTGTATTTGAACCCACCGCTGTCGGGCGGATTGTGGGAAGGCGTGATCAAGATGCCGTCGGCAAGCCCTGCAGTACGCCCCTGGTTGTAAGTCAGGATGGCGTGAGACACCGCGGGCGTCGGCGTGTATTCGTCATCCGCCGCCGTCATGACCTCGACGCCGTTCGCGGCGAGGACTTCGATTGTCGTGGCAAAGGCGGGTGCCGACAGGGCGTGCGTGTCGAAGCCCAGAAACAACGGCCCGTCGATGCCCTTTTGCTTGCGGTAATTGCAGATCGCCTGGGTGATCGACAGCACGTGCACCTCGTTGAAGCTCGACTCGAGCGAGCTGCCGCGGTGTCCCGAAGTACCGAAGGCGACGCGCTGAGCGGCGACCCCCGGGTCGGGCTTCAAGCTGTAATAGGCGGTGATGAGCCTCGGGATGTTCGCGAGCCGCGACGCCGGCGCCGGTTGCCCCGCCAGGGGATCAATTTTGCCGCTCACGATGCGGCCAGCGCCTTGCTCTTGTCGAGAAGGCTTTGCATGAGTTCGCTCCACGATTTGACGAAGGATTGCGCGCCCTCGAGCTGCAGCTGTTTCGCGAGCGCGTCCAGGTCCACTCCCGCGCCGGTAAAACTCGCCAACGTCTTCTCCGCCTCGGCGCCGTCGGTCGGCATCACCCCGCGGATCCTGCCTTCCTTTGCATAGGCGAGCAGCGTCTTCTCGGGCATGGTATCGATGGTTTCCGGAGCGGCCAGCGCCTCGACGTACAGGGTCTGCGGTGCCTTCGGATCCTTCACGCCGGTGCTGGCCCACAGCATGCGCTGCTTGAGCGCGCCGGCCGCCGCAAGATCGCGCCAACGCCGGCTCGCGATCAGGTCGCAGTGTGCACGGTAAATGCGGCCCGCGATGGCGATTCCCAGCCGGTTGGCGAGTTCCGCCGGCACCTTGCCGGCAACTGCCCGATCCCAACGGCTGACGAAGATCGAGGCGACCGAGCTTACCTTCGGATCGAGCTTGGCCGCGATGCGCCGCTCGATGCCGCGCAGGTAGGCCTCCGCGATGGCGAGGTATTGTTCGCGCGAGAACAGCAAGGTGACGTTGACCGGAATGCCGGAGAAAATGGCCTCCTCGATGGCGCGCACGCCTTCCGGGGTGCCCGGGATCTTGACGTAAAGGTTCGGTCGGTCCGCGAGTTCGTGGATCCGCCTCGCCGCCTCGATGCTGGCCTGCGTGTTGCTGGCGAGAAGCGGAGACACCTCCATCGACACCCAGCCGTCGATGCCGCGGGTGCGCTCGAACTCGGGCCGGAACAGATCGGCGGCACGGCGCAGATCCTCGAGCGCCAGGTCGACGAACAACGTCTCGCCCGACAAACCGCTGCGCGCCTTCTGTTGGATGCTCTGGTCGTACAGGGCGGAGCCGCCGATCGCTTCATCGAAGATGGTGGGGTTCGAGGTCAGTCCGGTGACCGACAGCTCGTCGATGTAGCGCTTGAGTGTGCCGTCGTCGAGAATCCCGCGCGTGATGTGGTCGAGCCACAGACTTTGTCCGAGTTTGTGCAGGTCTTGGGTCGTGGTCATGGTTGCACCTTGAAGTCCGATGAGTTGAGGGTGGTGAGGTCGCCGATGCGCTCGATCACTCGATCGGGCGGCGGCGTCACCGAGTTGGACCCGGCGGCCAGGGCGTAGTGCCCCTGGCGGACGAATACCGTGGTCAATTTCTCCTGCATGACCAGCTTCATCGCGGCGAGCAGATTGGGTTTGTCGTCCACCACCACGTAATGCGAGGCCGGATAGCGCTTCTGCACATGATCCATGACCTTTTCCTTGTGCACGTAAATCAGCACCGCTCCCTGCACCGCGTCCCAGATGCCGGCATGCTGGATCTTTCTCGGCTGGAACACTACATCGCCGTCCGACAATACCACCGCCCGCCCCATGGCGCGAAGATGCGCGATGGCTGAAAGCGCGCCGGGGAAGAGCAGCTTCTGGAACGGAAAATCCAGCAGGAAATGCGACATTTGCAGGAGCATGGGGTCATCGTCCACGCCCGCACGAAACGCCTGCAGGCTTCCCAAGTAGTCCGCGACACCGACCTTCGTCCGCAGATCCTCGAAGATCTGCCAGTAGCGCTTTCGATGCTCTACCCCGAACCATTTTTCGAGCTGCGCACCCAGTTCCTCTGCGAAAGCGTCGTTGTCGAGCAGTGTGTTGTCCACGTCGAGGAGGAACACCACTTCACCCCCGGTCAGCACGGTGCGGAGGTCTCGGCCGTCGGATTGTGCCAGCTGTCGCCGCCCTCGATGATCTTGTCCGCCTCCGCCGGACCCCAGGTCCCCGGATCGTAGGGCACCACCGGAAGCGGGCCGTGGAGCACGGGATCGACGACCCGCCACGCCGCCTCGACACAGTCGTCCTGCGTGAACAGCGACGTATCGCCGCGCACCGCATCGCCGAGCAGGCGCTCGTAGGGAGACTTGTCGCTCTGAGTGTGATGGCGGGCGATGAGTTCCACCGGCTCCCCATGCATTTCCTCGCCGCTGCGCTTCACCAGTGCGCCGGCGCCGATCACCACTTCGGGGCTCAGCCGCAGGCGGAAATAATTCCGGGGCATCGCGCCGCTCGCCTCGAAGAGCGAAAGAGGGGGTTTCTTCAACGTGACGACGACCTGCGTGGCGGTGATCGGCAGGCATTTCCCGGTACGGACGTAAAACGGCACGTCCGCCCACCGCCAGGTGTCGATGTGGAGCTTGAGCGCCACGAAGGTTTCCACCTGCGAGTCGGGCTTCACCCCCTTCTCTTCGCGGTAGCCGCGAAACTGGCCGCGCACCACCCGGCCCGGATCGAGCGGCCGCATGGCGCGGAACAGCCGCAGCTTCTCGGCCTGGTGCGCCCCGGCTTCCTGGCCGCCCGGCGGCGGATCCATGGCGAGCAGCGAGATCACCTGCAGCAGATGATTCTGGACGACGTCGCGCACCGCGCCCGTCTCCTCGTAGAACGCGCCCCGACCCTCGACTCCGAACGTCTCGGCCATGGTGATCTGCACATCCTTGACGTAGTGCCGATTCCAGATGGGCTCGAGGAAAGTGTTCGCGAAACGGAAGAAAAGCAGGTTCTGCACCGCCTCCTTGCCGAGGTAATGATCGATGCGGAAAATCGACTCCTCCGGAAACACCTCGTGCAGAGTTTTGTCGAGCGCTTGTGCCGTGGACAGATCCCGGCCGAAAGGTTTTTCGACGATGACGCGCGCGTTCTGCGCACAGCCCGATTTCGCAAGACCTTGCACGACGCTCGAGAACATGCTCGGCGGAATGGCGAGATAATGGATCGGGCGCGCCGCCGAACCAAGCTCCTTGCGTAATTTTTGAAACGTCGCGGGATCCGCATAATCGCCGTCGACGTAGCGCAGCTGAGCCGACAGTTTCGCGAATTCCTGCGCGGAGAACTTGCCGGCTTTCTCCAGGCTTTCCCGCGCGCGAGCGCGAAGCTTTTCCAAATCCCATCCCGCCCGCGCCATGCCGATGATCGGAATGTCGAGGCCGTCCCGGTTCACCAGCGCGTTGAGTGCCGGGAACACCTGCTTGAATGCAAGGTCGCCAGTCGCGCCGAAGAACACGAAAGCATCCGATTGCGGCGTGCGCAGCGGCGCGCTCATGAGCGGCCACTCCCGCGTTCACGGCGGAATCGTTCGAGCTCTTCCAGCAATTCGAGCGCCAGCGCCACGCCCGCTGGATTGACGCCGAGATCGCGTTCGAGCCGCAGCGCGATCCTTGCACGGCGCAGTTGCGTGCCGCTGATGCGCCATTGGGCGCCATCCACCTCGATCACGCTGATGACGCCTTCCTCCACCCACTCGACGACGTGCCGTTCATCCACGGCGAACATGCGCGTCAAATCGTTCACGCTCAAGGCGAAGCCTTCATCGAAAATCTCACCGATCAAATAGGGTTCATCGGGCAAGGACATGATGGCTTACACTCCAAGGCTTGCACGGGGATTGAACGGCATCGCCTCCGACAGGACGCGATAAGCCGTCTTGGCCTTCTCGTCGGATGCGGGCGGCAATGCGATTTGCAGCACGACGTAAAAATCGCCCGCAGGCGATGCGGGCATCCCGCGGCCCTTGAGCCGCAATTTGGTCCCGGCATGCGACCCGGCCGGGATTTTCAAGTCAACCACACCGCCGGGCGTCGGCGCCTTCACGCTGGCGCCGAGCGCGGCCTCCCACGGCGCCACCGGCAGATCGAGATACAGATCGCGGCCATCGATCCGATACAACGGATGCGGCTGAAACTCGACTTCGATGTACAGGTCACCCGCAGCGGTGCCCGTTTGTCCGGCCGCCTCGTGCGGCCGGGACCCCTGGCCTGCCAGCCGGATGGTCTGCCCGGGAAGGATGCCCTTCGGTATCTGCACGTTGAGCACGCGCTCCTGCATCGCCAGCCGACCTTCAGCGTCGAGTTCGGGCACGCGCAGCGTGAAACTTCGCGAGCCGCCGTGAAGTGCCGCGTCGAGGTCGAGCATGATCTTCGCGTGATGATCCTCGCCGCGGCCGGTATCAAAATGATGCCGGCCGCCGCGGTTCGCGCCCGCCGCCGCCCGGCCGAACAGCGACTCGAAAAAATCGCTGTAATCCTCGCCGCCACCCGACCGGCCGGCGCCTGAGAATTCGAACCCCGAGCCGAAGTCCGGCGGCGGACGAAAGTCCTCACCCGGGCGTGGACCGGACCCGAGGCGGTCATACGCGGCACGTTTTTCGGGGGTTTTTAGCACCTCGTACGCTTCGCCCACTTCCTTGAATCGGGCCTCCGCGTCCGGCTCCTTGCTCACATCGGGATGGTATTTTCGGGCGAGCTTTCGATACGCTTGCTTGATCTGCGCCTCGGTGGCATCGCGCGCCACGCCCATCACCTTGTAATAATCCTTGAACTCCACGTGACACCTGCAACCCGTCCTGCACGGGACAGAATACTATGCGTGGACTTCCGATGGATCGAATAATCCCGTGTAGGCAACCTCCTACAGCTGATACGCAACCGTCAGCAGTAATCCCTCCGCCAGATCCCGCCACAATCCCGGCGGCTGGTTCTCGAACGCTTGCGCCTGGGGAATGAGGTCCTGAATCCACGTCGCCAGCCACTCGATCTGGATCTTGTCGTAGAACACGACCGCGGACTCATAGTTCAGCAAGAGGCTGCGCGAGTCCAAGTTGGGCGAGCCGCAAACAGCGAGGCTGCGGTCGAACACCACCGCCTTCGCGTGATTCATGTCGCGCAGCAGATGGATCGAAACGCCCGCACTCGACAACGCGCGCAATGCGCGGTTGCGCACGAAGTCCGCCAGCCGGTGATTCGATCTGGCCGGGATGCACAGATCGATCTTCACGCCACGGCGGGCGGCGAGCCGGATCGCCGTCTCCAGGCTCGCGTCGGGCACGAAGTAAGGCGTGACCGCGAGCATGCGCTCGGTCGCGTGGTAGCAGGCGTCGATCAGCAGCGATCGGACGGTGTCTTCCGTCTGATCGGGTCCGCTCGGCAGAAATTGCGCGCGGCCGGCGGCGTCCTCTCCCGCGGTGACGGCGGCACGAGCCGCGGGCTTCCCGCCCGCCGCGGTCCAGTCCGACTCGAATTGGTTTGCCGCCGACGCCGCCACGGAGCCCTCGAGATCGAACGACAAATCGGCCCACGGTACGACGCCGGGCGCGCCGCAGAAATACTCGGCAGCGAGGTTCCGACCTCCGCTCCAGAGCAGATCCCCGTCGGCGACCACCCATTTGCGGTGGTTGCGCAGGTTCCGCGGACCCTGGGTCCTGCGCGCGAGCAGCGGTGAGAACACCGCGATCTCCGCCCCGGCCGCCCGCATGCGCTTGAACCAGGATCGCGGCAGCCAGATGGCGCCGACCCCATCGATCAAAAAGCGCACCCGCACGCCGCGTTCGACGCAGGCGAGAAGAGCTTGGGTGACTTCCTCACCGAACGCGTCACGGCCCAATATGTAGGTGCAGATATCGAGGCGGCGATTTGCCCGGCGCATCGTCTCGAACAAGGCGCTGCGCGCCTGTTCGCCGTTCTGATGCATGCGCACCCGCGAGGGTGCCGCGCCCGGCAGGCCGAAGCTCTCGATGAGACCCTCCGCCCAATGCTGGGCGGGGGAGGGCGCCGACAAGCACGGGAAAAAACGCCGCGGCAGTTTGCGCCGCCCGAACAGCAAGTACATGGGCAGCGCTGCATAGGGCAGCGCGATCATCCCCAGCACCCAGCCGATCGCGGTCGCGGGCGGCCGCCGCTCGTGTTCCGCGCGCGTGGTGAGGACGTACGTGAGCAGGCTCAGTACGATGACGAGCGAGTGAGCGGTGATGCGCGGGAACCAGGCCGTCACGCGAGTCGTCGCAGCACGCCCGGGAGCAAATCCGGCAGATCCTCCGCCAACAAACCCGGCCCGAAATCCCGGGCCGCTGCGCCGTGCAGCCATACCGCCGCGGCGGCGGCGGCAAAGGCGTCCATTCCCTGCGCCAAAAGTCCCAAGATCATGCCTCCCAGTACATCGCCCGAGCCGCCGGTCGCGAGAGTGGGGGGCGCGTTCGCGTTGATGACGGCCCTGCCGTCGGGTGCGGCGATAACGGTGTCGGCACCTTTCAGCACGATCAGCGCACCACTCTGGCGGGCCGCCCGCCGCGCCCGGGTCAGCTTGTCTCCCGATGCATCGAACAGGCGGGCGAACTCGCCATCGTGCGGCGTGATCACGCAGGGGCCGCGGACGGCGGCGAACAAGGCCCGCGGATCCTGCGCGAACACCGTGATCGCATCGGCGTCCAACACCACCGCGCGGCCGGTGCCGAGCATCGCGAGCGCACGCTCGCGAGTCTCCGCGCCCGTGCCCGCCCCCGGACCGATCAGAAGCGCGCTAAAGTGCCGATCGTCCAGCAGATGCGGAAAGTCCGAAGCGCTCGCGAGCGGCCTCACCATGATGCTGGTCAGCGCTGCTGCGTACACGTCGAGTGCGCGTTCCGGGACGGCGATGGTGGTGAGGCCTGCGCCCATGCGCGCAGCAGCCCGCGCCGCCATGCGCGCTGCACCGGTGGTTGGATAACCGCCCACCAGCAGCGCATGTCCGCGGCTGTACTTGTTTTCCGAGGCCTCGAGCTGAGGCAGCCGATGACGCCAGAGGGCAGGGCCGTTCTCCCAGGTATCGATAGCGATGCCCTCGAGCACGCTCGCCGGCGTTCCGATGTCCGCGACGACCTGGATTCCGCACAGATCCCGCCCGGGCAGCAGCAGATGTCCGGGCTTCTTGCGTGTGAAGGTGACCGTGAGGCTGGCCTTGACGGCGCCGAACGACTCGCCGGTGTCGCCCATCACGCCGCTCGGCACGTCGACGGCGATCACGTCGATGCCACGATCGGCGGCCGCGCGAAGTACCTGCACCACGTCCGCCTCGAGCGGCCGGCTCAAGCCCGCGCCGAAGATCGCATCCACGACGAGTTCGGACCCCTCGAGAACGCGCGCATCGAGCGGCTCGACCGGTCCCTTCCAGCGCGCGGCGTGGAAAGCGGCATCGCCGCGCAGCGCGCCGACCTGTCTCATCAGCCCGACCCGGACCGGCCAGCCGGCGGATGCCAGCACGCTCGCCGCGACGAAACCGTCGCCACCGTTGTTGCCCGGGCCGCACAGCACGGCGACGGGTCGCGCCGACCAGCGGGCCAACGCTTCCCGGGCGACCGCGGCACCGGCGTTCTGCATGAGGTCCCGGCCGGCGGTTCCCGCGGCCTCCGTCAGGCGGTCGGCCTCTTGCATCTGCGCGACGCGCAGCAAAGCCGATGTGCCGCAGCCGCGGCTCACGCGTCGGCGCTCACTCGGACCACCAGCTTGCCGAAATTGCGCCCCGCCAAAAGTCCCAGAAAGGCGCCCGGCGCGTTCTCGAGTCCTTCGACGATGTCTTCGCGGTACTTGATCTTGCCCTCGCGCAGCCAGCCGCTCATCGAGTCGAGAAAGTCCGGTCGACGATGCTCGAACCCGTCGGAGATGATAAAGCCGCGCAGGGCGAGCCGCTTGACCAGGATCTGGCGCATCAATCCCGGTACCGACTCCGCGGCGGTCGGCGGCGCAGCTTCGTTGTACTGAGAAATCAGCCCGCAGACGGGGATGCGCGCGTGCGGGTTGAGCAGCGGCACGACGGCGCGGAAGACCTTGCCGCCGACGCTCTCGTAGTACACGTCGATGCCGTTCGGACACGCCGCCGCGAGCGTTACCGCAAAGTCCTGCGAGTGATGATCGATGCAGGCATCGAACGCGAGGCCCTGGAGCGCCCAAGCGCATTTCTCTGCGCCGCCGGCGACACCGACGACGCGGCAGCCCTTGAGCTTCGCAATCTGTCCGACCATGGAGCCTACCGCGCCCGTCGCGGCGGCCACCACCACGGTCTCCCGGGGCCTCGGTTTGCCGATGTCGAGCAGTCCGATGAAGGCGGTGAAGCCCGGCATGCCGAGGACGCCGAGCGCGTGCGAGGGCGAGCCGATCTGCGGCGACAGTTTCGCGATTCCTTGACCCGTCGACACCGCATACGCCTGCCAGCCGCTCGGCGCCAACACCCAGTCACCCTCGCGGAAGTTGGGATGTCGCGAGCGCTCGACGCGCGCCACCGTTTCGGCGGTCATCACGTGGCCGATCGCGACTGGCGGTGCATAGGAGGGCGCATCGCTCATGCGTCCCCGCATGTAGGGGTCGAGCGACAGCCAAACGGTGCGCAGCAACAGTTCGCCCTCGCGCAGGTCAGGGACGGGCGAAGACTCGAGCCGAAAGCATTCGAGCGTGGCGGCTTTCTGTGGTCGCGCCGCCAAAACGATTCGGCGATTGATCAGATTGTTCACAGGCATACTTAAACCTTTACTTGAACTCGAGTTCAGCCAGCGACACCCACCAGCGCGCCGACCCCCGCGGTGACGCCCATCGCCAATGCGCTCCACAGCGTCACCCGCAACGCGGCCGTCAGCAGGTGTGCGCCACCCGCCCTCGCGGATATCGCGCCCAAAACAAACAGGCTGATCAGCGAGGCCGCGACGGTCAGCGGAATTACATAAGATTCGCTCGATAACCATGCGACTAACAAAGGGATTATGGCTCCTGTCGCGAAGCTTCCTGCGGACGCGCCTGCGGCCTGCAGGGGACGCGCGATCGAGCGGGCGGAGAAACCGAGCTCATCGCGCGCGTGAGCCGCGAGCGCATCGTGCGCCATCAATTGCTCGGCCACCTGCCGGGCAAGACCCGACTCGAGTCCTCGGCGAACGTAGATCTCGGTGAGCTCCCGCCGCTCTCCGACGGGGTCATGCTTGAGTTCCTCGCGCTCTTGCGCAAGGGCCACGGCTTCGCTGTCCGCCTGCGAATGCACGGAGACGTATTCGCCGATGGCCATCGACATGCCTCCCGCCACCAGTCCGGCGATGCCGCTCAAGACGATACTGGAATGGCTGGAATGCGCGGCCGCGACGCCGAGGATCAGGCTCGAGGTCGACACGATGCCGTCGTTTGCACCGAGGACGCTGGCGCGCAGCCAGGAGAGACCGTGGAGCTGGTGCCCCTCATGACCAGGTCGTCGCATTTTTATCCTAATTTATATAAATTATTCAATGAGTTAAAATATATTATTCGAGAGATTCTTGTGGGCGACCGCATCTCGGTCGTTGCCACTCTGGCCAGGCCTTCGGAACGAAGGTACTCTGGCCGTCCAAAATAATAGCGCTTATCGACGCGCGGTTGAGACGATCCTAAGACCCCCCTTTCACAGGACTGGAACGCATGCATAGTTCGCTATCGTGGGTAGAGTGGCTCGACCGGCTCGATCGGGTTCTCAAGGGCGCGCGGGAGGACGTGCGGGCGCTTGCGGGGTTCGAGAGCCCGCGAGCGGTCGCGGCCGTGGAGCTTTGCACCCGTCAATTGGCCGCTCTCACCCAAGAGCTCAGGCTTCTCGATCGGAGCGTTCTGGCTGCGAGAAGTGCCGGTGCCGCTTCCGCGGACCGCGCTCATAATTTGCAAAAGGCTCTGGATACGACCGTTTTTCACTTGGAAACGATGGCCAACCCTCGGGGACCCGACGCTCACATCGCGCGCGAGCGGCTGTTCACCGCGGTAGATTCCGCGTTACGCGACAGCTACTACGAAGCCGCGATGTTGGTAGGCCCGAGCAGGCCCACGGCCGAGGTGCGCGTCGCCTGAATCAGCTGCTCACGCGCGCAGCTTTTCACGCGCGGCCGGTCCGCGGTCCGAAGAAATACCAGAGAATGAATCCGAGGATGGGCAGCACCACTACCAGCACCGTCCAGAGCACTTTGTCTCCGGTGCTCCCGCCGCTTTGAAAAATATTCACGATTGCCCAAACGTCCGCGACCAGAACGATCAGCCCGCCCACACCTTCATATTGCATTGTGTTCCATCCCGTTTGCGATGACCCGATCATGGACGCGGCCGGGATCTGAATCAAGACGATTGCGCGCCGCACGCGACGATCTGGCAAGCTCGCCGAAAAATATGTCGATTCTCTACCGTGATACCGCCGAGCCCGCACCGCCGACGCCGCCCCTCCAGGGCTCGGTGCTCGTAGATATTGCCATTGTGGGCGGTGGGATCACCGGGCTTTCCACGGCGCTGCATGCCGCCGAGGCCGGCGCCCGGGTGGTGCTCCTGGAGGCAGAGGATCCTGGATTCGGTGCGTCCGGGCGCAACGGCGGCCAGGTCAACCCGGGCTTGAAACTCGACCCGGAAACGGTCGAGCGCGATTTCGGCCCGGATCTCGGGCGACGCATGAATGCGCTCGCCGGCGCGGCGCCGTCCCTGGTGTTCGATCTCATCGATCGGCATCGCATTGCGTGCGACGCGCGACGCAACGGCACCTTGCGCGCGGCTGTGCGACCCAAACATGCCGCCGCGATCCGCACCACCGTCGATCAATTCGCGCGGCGCGGCGCTCCGGTCGAGTATCTGCAGCGCGCCGGCATTGCTGCGCTGACCGGCACCGAGCGCTACGTCGGTGCGATGCTGGATCGACGTGGCGGAGATCTCAATCCACTCAGCTTTGCCCGCGGCCTTGCGCAGGCGGCGATCGGCGCCGGGGCAGCTGTGCACGGTGGGACGCGGGTGTCGCGGGCGACGCGAGAGGCGGGCGCATGGCGCCTCGACACGGCAGGCGGCTCCGTGGTCGCTTCGCACGTGGTACTTGCCACCAACGGCTACACGGATCGCCTGTGGCCCGATCTACGGCGCACGATAGTGCCCCTGTTCGGGGCCATCGCGGCCTCCGACCGGCTTCCCGACACGCTCGCCCGCGCAATCATGCCGAGCCGCTCGGTTCTCTACGAGAGCGGTGCGATTACCGTGTATTACCGCATCGATTCCGGCCAACGTCTGCTCATCGGCGGGCGCGGACCGATGCGGGAGATCCATTGCGTCGGCGCCATCCCGCATCTTCTGGCCTACGCGCGCAAGCTTTGGCCCGTCCTCGCGGGGGTGCGCTGGACGCATGCCTGGGGAGGGCGCCTCGCCATGACGCGCGATCACTATCCGCACGTTCACGAGCCGGCGCCGGGAGTGGTGGTTTCGGTGGGCTACAACGGCCGTGGGGTGGCGATGGCCACCGCCATGGGGGCTCAACTGGCACGGCGGATCATGCAACCCGACGTTCCGATCGACATGCCGGTGACGGATATGAAGACGATCGCGCTGCACCCCTTCTGGCCGGCGGGGGTCAAGGCCGCCATCCTCTACAAACGGATGAGCGACTTCCTGGGCTTTTGAGCGCGGATCAATTGTCGGAATAGAACTGCCGCAGCCGGCGCATATCGATGATCAGATCGAATTGCTGGTCGGCCGGAAGCGCGGGGCCGGTCGCGAACACATAGCGCGAATTGAGGTTCGCGATGCCGGGATGCAGGTCATGCATGGCGCGCTTGAACATCTCCGTCGGGACCCATTCCGAGTTCGACGACAGCGACCCGAATTCGTCGTGATAAATGGTCGAGGTCGAGATGTCGGCGGGGGTCGAGGCGATCGCGAAGATGCGCGGGTGCGAGCCCACGCCCAGTCGGACTTGCTTGGCACCGTCGAGGATGAGCTGCCACTCGTTGCCCTGCGGGACGGCGATCAGCGCATAGGCGTGGTGCCGGGCGGTCAAAAATGCGACGGCCAAGAGAATCGATGCGAGCAGGCGGCGGTTCGCAACGCTCCATCGTTCGGTCAGCGCACCGAGCGAAGCGGCGAGGAAGCACACGAGCACCGCACTCATCGCGAGCAGGGTTCGGTAGGTGGCATAGCGCTCGGAGGCGACCAGGCTGATGCCGAACGCGACGAGCGGCAGCACGATCAGTGCACAGAGCCAGATCAAGCCGCGCTCGCGTCCTTGCCGCCGCCATTCCAGCCAGGCGCCGGCGAGCAGCAGCGCACCGGTCAATCCGGCACCACCCAGGTAAAGCCAGTGATCGTGATGGTTGTTGTCGTTCAGCACCAGCATGCCGAGGGCGTTCGGCAGGGCCTCACCGAGCAGCCAGACGGCCTTCTCGCCCCAATGGTGCTCGAAGGCCACGCGTCCGGACTTGAAGAACACCCCCATCGAATACAGCGCCGTCATGGTGAAGTAAGCCAGCGCGAGGGCGGCTGCGACGAACGACAGGTGGGCACCCATCCATCGCGCGGTTTGCGCCAAACCGCGGCGGCGCTGTGCGATCACCGCGCCGGCCAGCGGGACCACGTAAAACAAGGCGCTCGGCTGATAGTTCAGCGCGCTGACCACCATGAGCCCCAAGCCAACCAGCCAATGGGCGAGGAGCCGTCCTTGCAGCCGCCTGGTGACCGCGGTCGGCGCGAGCGCGAGCGCATTCTCCACCGCGAAGAACGCGCCGAGCGCGAGCAGGGCGCTCATCGCATAAGGCCATCCCACGGCCCAGGAGGCGATGACCTGCGAGGCAGGCAACAGGCCGAGCATCAGGGCAACGCCCAAGCTGGCGTCGAATGACCAACCGAGCGCGCGCAGGCCGCGAAACATCACCCATGAGATGGCGCCGAGGATGAGCGAGGCGGCCAGACGCATCCAACGCAAGTTTTCGACCGTGGTGGTTTGCGCATACGTCGATTGCAGCAGCAGCCCGTAAATCGGCCGGGCATGGGATGCGCAAAATTGCAGAATTTTCCCCGGTTCTTCGTGCGCTTCGCGAAGGTTCGAGTAGTCGTCCCGCAGCCCGAAGTCGTGGAAGGTGGTCGGCCAGTACGCCGTGACCGGCACCAGGAACAAAACCGCGGTGAGCAGCCAGCTGCGTACGCCGGCGACACTGCGCCTTTGGGTGGCGGCCCCGGCGTAGCCGACGGAACCTCCGAGGGCGGGCTCCGTGAGTGGTTGCGGCAGCGTGGGTTCCGGTGTGCTCATGAAATTCAATACGCCTTATGATGCTGCATTGCGGCATTCCGCGGTCGGCAATCTAGCCGATCGACTGGCGTAGATGGAGGCACGACTAAAGTGTGTCCGGAATTCTATCCGGCGGATCGCCGGAAAATCCGTGCGCGTACTCCACAAAGTAGGTTAAATCTCCGTTATCTCGGCCGCGGCGACGCCGTCCTACGGTCAGGCGGCGATGCAGAGATTCTTGCCTTCCCGCTTTGCGCGATAGAGCGCAGAGTCCGCGCGATCGAAAGCCGATGCGGGGGTATCCCCCGGGCGCAGCTCCGTGATGCCGCAGGAGACCGTGACACGCACCGGCGTGCCGCGAAAGTGAAAGCGCAACGCCTCCACCGCGCCGCGCAGCTCGTTTGCGATCCTGAGCGCTGCGGCGGCGGTGGCGCCCGTCGTCAGCACCACGAATTCCTCGCCGCCGATCCGGGCCACGAAGTCCTCGGTGCGCAGTCCCGATACGAAGCAGTTGGCCACGGTTTGGAGCACCCGGTCGCCTGCCCGATGACCGTATCGGTCGTTGATCGATTTGAAATCGTCGATGTCCCAGATCAGCATGACCGCCGGCGCATCGTCCCGGCGCTGCCCTCCGATCTGGCGGGCCATCCGTTCGTCGAAGCATTTGCGGTTGGCGAGGCGCGTCAACGCATCCTGACGCGCTCCGTGCTTCTCGTGGTCGAGCTTGCGATACAACTCCTCGGCCTCGCGTTCCAAGTCCGCGATCCGCTCATGCATGTGGGCGGTGCGGCTTTCCTGGTCCTTGCGGCGCGCCTCCTCGCGCTCACGAAAATCCGACATCTGCTGCGTCACGCTTTCCAGCCGGGCGCTCACCAATGACTGAAGCGCCGCCAGTTCCGTGGCGGCATTCACCTCGGCGGACAGTTCGCGGACATGCGACATCACCCCTGAGTCGAGGTTGGCGGTGTCGTCGAACGAGGCACGGCTCGCCAATCCGCTCTCAGTCAGATACAGGGTCATCTCGCCGAGACGCGCCGTCACTTCGAACAGCACGCTCGCTGACTTGAGCCGCTCGCGCGCCGTGGCCTCGCAGTGGGAGCTGATGAGATCGGCAATTTGCGTCACGATGCCCGCGAGCGCCGCATCGGTTCCCGCGACCGACAATTGCGCCATGAGCGGCTCGACCGGCGGCTCCTCGGCCCCCGAGTCCTTCAGGCTCTGCAAGACGGCGAGCACGGCGGCGCAGGTCGAGTTCCATCGAACGGAGGCGGCTGGCATGGGGGCGGCTGGCACGGAGGCGGCTGGCACGGAGGCGGCTGGCACTCCGATCGGCGCGACGGCATCGACCGCGACGATGGTGCTGGTCAGCGAGCCGGCCAGTATTTCGAGCTCATCGGCCGGTGCGTTACGGCGATTGGCCGCGGCGAGCGATTGCAGCTCCGTATCGAGATCCGGATTGACGCCCATGCCGGCCGCGCAGAGCCGGCCAACGAGGCGGCGCAGAGCTTGCTCGACCTGCCGCCAGCTCTTTTCGCCCGCCTCCATCTCCCCAAGGGAGTCGCGGTATTTCTGTTTCCAATCGATGGGGTCGGACACGAACTCTCTGGAAGGCGTTGGTTTGATTGCAAGGAATCGGCCGATTCGAGGCAAGCTTTAGCGCGAATATGTCAATTCGGTCTGTCCGATTCTTGATGCAGATCCCATCGGCCCTGCGCGCTTCACGCTAGCCTTCGAGCGATAGAAGCCGGAACTCCCGATGTCATTGAAACTCATCGTACTCTTCGCAGCCGTGCTCTGCGCCACAGCGGCGCAGGCGCATCCGAAGATCTATACGTACCTCGATGCGGACGGTGTGCGGCATTTCACGGATGTGCCGGACGACAACCGCTATCGCCTGCTGGTGATGTCGCCGCAGGACATGACGCAGAGCGGAGATCGATACGATCCCTCGCTCCTGGCGCGTGCCACCCAGTATGATGCCATCATCGAGAAGGCTGCCTCCTCCAACTCGGTCGAGGCGAATCTGTTGCGAGCGGTCATCGTGGTGGAATCCGGATTCAATTCCCGCGCCGTTTCCAAGCGGGGTGCGGTCGGCTTGATGCAGCTGATGCCCGCCACCGCGAGCCGTTTCGGCGTGTCGAATCTCTACGATCCGCGGGAAAACGTGCACGCCGGCGCCCGTTACCTCAAGTTCCTGATGGATCGATTCGGGCAGGACATCCGCCTCGCGCTCGCCGCCTATAATGCGGGCGAGGAGGCCGTCGACCGAAACGGCGGTCAGATTCCCCCGTTCACGGAGACCATGGCGTACGTGCCCAAGGTGCTCAAGATCTATCGCCTGCTTGGCCTTAAGGCAAGCAGTACCTGACATCGAAAGCCCCGTTCCCGGCGTGGTGTTCGAAGGCTCACGCGCCGCGTGCGCCGAAGCCGCGCTGGTGCTCGAGGCGAAGAGCATCCCCTTTGAAGTCGCGCCGTCGGGCGCGCAATGGGCGCTCGTGACCGACCCCGATTCAGCGCCCAGCGCCCGTGAGGAACTCGCACGTTATGCCGACGAGCGCCGCACGGTGCGTGCTCGACCTCCCGCAATCGTGGCTTTCCCGGGCGCCGGCATCGGCAGCGCCGTGTTCGTTGTCGTGCTGCTCGCCACGGCGTACAGCGCGGGCATTCAGGCGTTCGGTGCGGATTGGTTGGCGGCGGGATCGATCGATGCCCGGGTGGGTGGCGCAGGCGAATGGTGGCGCGCAGTCACCGCGCTCACGCTGCATCTCGACCAGGCGCACCTGCTCGGCAACCTGTTGTTCGGCGCCGTTTTCGGCACGCTGGCGGGCGGTGCGTTCGGCCCCGGGATCGCATGGTCCAGCATCCTGGCGGCGGGCGCCGTTGCCGACTACCTGGATATGCTGATATCGCCGCCGGAGCACCGGGCGGTCGGCGCGTCGACCGCGGTATTCGCCGCTTTGGGCCTGCTGTCGGGATTCTCATGGCGCTTGAGACTCAGTTTGCGCGAGCAATTCAGATATCGCTGGGCACCGTTGTTCGGCGGGGTGTTCCTGCTAACGATGCTGGGCGCCGGTGCGGAGCGGGTGGACGTGCTCGGGCACGCGCTCGGCTTCGGGATGGGACTCGCCCTCGGCTGGATCTACGCGCGTCTGGGCATCCCACGCACCCGCAGTAGCCGCCCGCAATGGATGGCGGGAGCGGCTGCGCTCGCCGTGATCGTCGGCGCATGGTTTCTGGCGCTGCGTCGCTAGCGCCGTCGTGTGCCGCGAGGTCGGGCTGATGCGCCCGACCTCGCGGCGGATTCGCTATGCGCGCTTGGCGAGCAAGTCGCGGATTTCTTCGAGCAACAGTTCGGATTTCGGCGCAGGCGCAGGCGCGGCGGCATCCGTCGGATGCGGCTTTTTCAATCGATTGATGAACTTGATGGTCATGAACAGGACGAACGCGATGATGGCGAAATCGAAGATCGTCTGAATGAATGCACCGTACTTGATCAGAACATCCTTGCCGGTGGGATCCTTGCCAAGGCCGATGGCGAGGTCGGAGAAGTTGATGCCGCCGATCACCCTGCCGAGAACGGGCATGAAGATGTCGCCCACCAACGACGAGACGATCTTGCCGAACGCGGCGCCGATGATCACGCCGACCGCCAAGTCGACCACATTGCCCTTCATGGCGAATTCTTTGAATTCAGAAGCTAGACTCACGGCTCTCTCCTTTGTTGTTGTCGGGCGGATGGTACTGAGCACGCTCCACAGGGGCAAGCGCCGCGGTTCGTGCGGCGTCTCGATCAAAATTGCGCGTGCACCCGCACCGCAAAGATCGATACCGGACCCCGGTCGCGGTTATACCCAGGATTCGTGACGTATTGGTAGTCCAAGGTCAAATGCGCATACCTAAAAACTGACAACGCGTAGTAGGTCTCGATGATTTTTTCAGGGCCGGGGTTCGGAAGTTTGCCGTCACCGATGAGGATGCCGAGACCGCCGGCATTCAAGTAGCGCTCCCGGTCGGCCGAAATGCCGCTGAGAATGGCCGCGAATCCGAGCGTGTCGCCGGCGCGGCTCCATCGCGTTCCCTGCAACGAAAGCCCGGCGCTGACGGTTCGATCGATGTCTGTGAATTCGTAGGGCTCGACGTTTCCCTGGTCCTTGCCCGTTCGTGCGAACAAGCCCAGCCCGGCGCACAGTTCTTGTTCCAGATCGAGGTAGGCCCCCAACCGGCTGCGGTAACTGCGCACGGAAGCCACGTTGGCGGGCGAGTCGGTGCTCTGTGCCAGCGCCACCGCCTCACCCAGCAATCCCATGCGTCCGCGGCTGTCGAAGGCGGCAACGCGCAGTTTTCCCGGATGGTCGCCCAGTGAGTAGCTGCGCTCGACCTCGAAGTCATATTGGAATTCATGGAACGCGGGCTCGAGGTCCGGACTGTTCGGTATGTCGGATAGATCGAAGAAACCGAATCTCGCCGCCCAAGGTCCGCGGTACCACTCGAGCGCCGCTCCCACGGTATATCCCCAGGAGTCCGCTGCGTAGTCGAAAGTGCCCGCATCGATCGCGGCCCAGTTCAGAAAATCGTTCTTGGAGTCGTGGGCATATTGATTGTTGTCGAAGATGTCCACGACGCTGATCTTGCCCACGGTCAGCACCAGGCGATCGGGACTCCGAGTGCCGCCCAACTGAAGCTGCCCCGGATCCACCGGCTCGCGGCGGTCGTCGAGATCGAACGTCTGACGGACGAAGAGCCGTTGCAGCCTGAAGTAGGGTTGGTTCTTGCCGATCTTGTATGCCTCGCCGCTCGGAAAGCCGGCGACCCCCAGCGTATCGTCCAAGCCGAATCCCTGGTCGATTTCGGGGGCCGCCCAGATTTCCGATCCGGGCCAGAGGCGTGCGCCGAGAAACAGGGTGGCATCGACCGTTTCCGCGCCGGTGTGAGGCGTGAGACTGTTGTCGCCCCGGTAAGGTGCGTCGAATCCGCCGGTATCTTGCTCGGTGTAGGTGAATTGGCCGTGAACGGCGAAGTCCTCCGAGACTTCACCGGCAGGCGCTCCCAAGGCGGCTGGCGCAAAGGCGGCCGACAAAAAGGTGGCCGGAATCGCCAGGGCCGCAATCCAGACACGCACGGCGCTGTCGACTTGGCGCCGCCGCATCAGTGTCTGAATACGCGCACGAGGAATAACACGCCAAGCACCAGGAATAAGAGCGATGCCGCATAGTGAATCGCCTTCAGCGGCAGCCGATCTGCGAACGCCCTGCCCAATACCACGACGGGTACGTTGGCCACCAGCATGCCGAGCGTGGTGCCGGCGATCACCGCCAGAAGGCTCGGATAAGCGGCGGCGAGCGCGACGGTCGCAATCTGGGTCTTATCGCCCATCTCGGCGAGGAAAAAGCTGGTCAGCGTGGCGACGAAAGCGCTGGCGGCGCTCGTCCTGACGGTGCCCTCATCCAGACTGTCGGGTTTCAATGTCCAAAGCGCCATGCCGATCATGCTGATGCCGACCGCGACCTGCAAAGTCGCGGGTTTAAGAACGTCTCCGAACAAATTGCCGATGAGCCCGGCGGCCGCGTGATTGGCGAGAGTCGCGCACAAGATGCCCGCAATGATCGGCAGCGGCTGGCGATAGCGGGCGGACAGAACCAAAGAAAGGAGTTGGGTGCGATCGCCGATCTCAGCGACCGAGATGGTGCTGACCGACACCAAGAAAGCTTCGGTGGAGGTCATGCGGGCAGCGGGTGGACGATCGTCGTAATTGAAAGATTTACCATGTTTGGCCGGCCGCATAGGGTAAGAGGGGCTTCTCCCTCTTGGCAAGCGGCAGTTAATGTCACACTGCCTATGGCAGACTGACGGCATGTCCGTATTGGCGATCAACGCCGGCTCCTCGAGTATTCGCTTCGCGCTGTTCCAGAGCGGCTTGCCGCCGGTCCGGGTACGCGGTGGGAAAATCGACCGCATCGGTCATCGAGATGCAGAGCTGACCGTGGTCGAGGCGAGGGCCTCAGTGTCGCAAGCGCCCGTCGCGGTGGACGGGACGAGTTTTCGCTCGGCCGTCGAGGCTCTGTTGAAATGGCTCAATTCCCAGCCCTGGTTCGGCGAGGTCGACGCCGTCGGACATCGCGTGGTGCACGGCATGCGCCACACGGCGCCGCAACGGGCGACCCCCGGGCTGCTCAGCGATCTCAAGCGGATCGGAGCACTCGATCCCGAGCACCTGCCGCAGGAAATCCAGCTCGCCGAGGCCATCGGCGCGAGCCTCCCCCATCTTCCTCAAGTGCTGTGTTTCGATACCGCCTTTCATCGGGACATGCCGCGGCGGGCGACGCAGCTGCCGATTCCACGCAAGTACGAATCGCTCGGCATCCGGCGATATGGCTTTCACGGCCTGTCGTACACCTATCTTATGCAGGAGCTCGCGCACCTGCGCGATCCTCGCGCGGTGAGCGGCCGGGTGATCCTGGCGCACCTGGGGAGCGGTGCAAGCCTCGCCGCGGTGCGCGACGGCCACTGCCTCGATACCACCATGGGTTTCACCCCCACAGGCGGGTTGATGATGGGCACCCGATCCGGCGATCTGGATCCGGGGATTTTGATTTATCTCGCCGCGACCGAGAGGATGGATGCCGCCAAGTTCAGGCGCATGCTCAATCACGAAGCCGGACTCAAAGGCGTTTCCGACACCAGCGCCGACGTTCGCGATCTGTTGAAGCGCGAAGCCGACGATGCACGCGCTGCGGAGGCACTCGATTTGTTCTGCTACATCGCCAGGAAAGCCATCGCCTCGTTTGCAGGTGCGCTCGGCGGCATCGACTTGCTGGTGTTCGCCGGCGGCATCGGCGAGAACTCGCCCGAGATTCGTGCCCGCATTTGCCAAGATCTCGGCTTCCTCGGCATCGGATTGAGCGCGCCCTGCAACGCGCGCAACGCGGACGTGATTTCGGGCGATACCGGTTCCGCAGTCATGGTGCGGGTCATCCGCACCGATGAGGAGTCGGTGATCGCGCAGCTCACCTTACAGGTGCTCGACGCTCGATCGGCAGGAGAAGCATGATGACGCCACAAGCCCCCGGGTCGCCTGCCGATGCGGATCTTTTCGACAAGATGGATGCCTATTGGCGCGCGGCCAATTACCTCTCGGTCGGACAGATCTACCTGTGCGACAACCCGCTGCTGCGCGAGCCGCTGGCGCCCGAGCACATCAAACGCATGCTGCTCGGACACTGGGGCACGACGCCGGGCCAGAATTTCATCTACACACATCTGAATCGGGTCATCAACAAATACGATTTGGACATGATCTACATCTCAGGTCCGGGTCACGGGGGTCCGGCGGTCCTCAGCGGGACCTATTTGGAAGGAACCTACAGCGAGGTCTATTCGAACATCAGCGAGGACGAGGCGGGGCTGAAGCGATTGTTCACGCAATTCTCGTTTCCGGGCGGCGTCCCGAGCCATGCCTCGGCGGAGTGTCCCGGTTCGATCCACGAGGGCGGCGAGCTGGGATATTCGCTGAGCCATGCATTCGGCGCGGTGTTCGACAACCCGTCGCTCACGGTTGCGTGCGTGGTGGGCGACGGCGAGGCGGAGACCGGCCCGCTGGCGACCGCCTGGCACTCCAATAAGTTTCTGAATGCGGCGACGGACGGCGCGGTGCTGCCGATCCTGCACTTGAACGGATACAAGATCGCCAACCCCACGCTGCTCGCACGCATCTCCCGCACCGAATTGGAACAGCTGTTGCGCGGCTACGGCTGGACTCCGCATATTGTCGAAGGGCACGAGCCCATGCTGATGCACCAAGCCATGGCGGCGACGTTGGACCGCGCCATCGAAGAAATCCGCGCCATCCAGCACGCCGCAAGATCCGGCAGCAACACCGAGCGTCCGCGCTGGCCGATGATCGTGCTCATCTCGCCGAAGGGATGGACCGGTCCGAAGGAGGTGGACGGGAAGCGAATGGAGGGGTCGTTCAGGTCCCATCAGGTTCCGATCACCGACCCCGCGACCAATCCCGCGCATCTGCAACTCCTGGAAGGGTGGCTCAGGAGCTACCGCCCGCAGGAGCTTTTCGACCAAGCAGGCAGGTTGAACCCCGAGCTCAAGGCGCTGGCCCCGAAAGGCGAGCGTCGCATGGGTGCAAACCCGGCAGCGAACGGCGGCTCGCTGCTGCGGGACCTCAAGCTCCCGGATTTTGCGGAGTACGCGGTCGATGTGGCAAAGCCCGGCATCGGCGGCATCGGGGCCACCCACGTGCTCGGCCGATATCTGCGCGACGTGGTGACCAAGAATGCGCCGCAACGAAACTTCAGGATTTTCGGACCGGACGAGACCCTGTCGAACGGACTGGAGGCGGTGTTCGAGTCGACCCATCGGCAATGGGAGGCGGCAACCATCCCCGACGACGAGTTTCTCGCGCCCACCGGGCAGGTGATGGAGATGCTGAGCGAGCATCAATGCGAGGGATGGCTCGAAGGCTATCTGCTTACCGGGCGGCACGGCCTCATCAATTGCTACGAAGCCTTCATCCATATCATCGACTCGATGTTCAACCAACACGCGAAGTGGTTGAAAGTGACCGCCTCGCTCCCCTGGCGGCGCAAGATCGCATCGCTCAATTATCTGCTGAGCTCCCATGTCTGGCGTCAGGACCACAATGGTTTCACTCACCAGGATCCGGGATTCATCGACCATGTGATCAACAAGAAGGCGGAGGTGGTGCGCGTATACCTGCCTCCCGACTCGAACTGTTTGTTGTCGGTGATGGATCACTGCCTGCGCAGCCGCCACTACGTCAATGTGGTGGTGGCGGGCAAGCATCCGGCACCGCAGTGGCTGTCGATCGAGGCGGCGCGCAGGCATTGCACCGAGGGCGCCGGCATCTGGCAATGGGCGAGCAATGATCAGCAGGGCGAGCCCGACATCGTAATGGCTTGTGCCGGCGACGTGCCGACGCTCGAGACGCTGGCCGCGGTCTCGATCCTGCGCGAGCATTTGCCGAAGCTCAAGGTCCGCGTCGTGAACGTGGTCGACCTGATGAAACTTGAGCCGGTGTCCGAGCATCCGCACGGCATGACCGACTCCGATTTCGACTCGCTGTTCACCCGCGACAAGCCCGTCATTTTCGCATTCCATGCTTACCCCTGGCTGATTCATCGGCTCACCTATCGCCGCCACAACCACGACAATCTGCACGTGCGAGGTTACAAAGAGGAGGGCACCATCACCACGGCGTTCGACATGACGGTGCTCAACGATCTCGACCGCTTCCACCTGGTGATCGACGCCATCGATCGGCTGCCGCAGGTCGGCAGCGAGGGCGCCTATTTGAAGCAACAGCTGAACGACAAGCTGGTCGAGCACCGGCAGTACATCAATCGCTACGGTGAGGACATGCCGGAAATTCGCAACTGGCTCTGGCCCGTATGAGGGCCACTCGGCGGGGCCTTTGAGCGGCCAATTCAGGTGCGCCGTGCGCTTGTCCTACAAACCCTTCAGGGGCAAGCCGACAGCCAATGCCGGCAAGCGACGCCAACATCGCTTCCCTAAAGGATGCGCACCCATGAATAGCCAAATCGCGGCCCCGGGCGGCACGCCGGAAACCGTGCGCAAGTGACGCCGCCTCCCGCATCGCAACGCGAAAGATCGCACCAGGCCACCGGGTTGCCGTTCCCGAGAGGAGCGACCTGGGACGGCAAGGGCGTGAATTTCTCCCTGTTCTCCGAGGGTTCTGAATCGGTCGAGCTGTGCCTGTTCGACCGTGCGGGCGAGAATGAGACCCGCATTCGCATCCGCGAGCGAACCAACGGCGCGTGGCACCTCTATCTGCCCAACATCGGACCGGATCAACTGTACGGCTACCGCGTGTACGGCCCATACGATCCGCACACCGGACTTCGATTCAATCCCAACAAACTGCTGCTCGATCCCTACGCAAAGGCGATCGGCAGGGAACTGAAGTGGGCGGATGAGCTGTTCGGCTACCAGGTGGGGGATCCGGACGGGGATTTGGTCTTCGACGAGCGGGACAGCGCGCCCTTTGCCCCATTGGGCGCGGTGATCGATCCCTCGTTCGATTGGAGCGGGGAGCGGCGCCCGCGCCATCCGTCCCATGAGACGATGATCTACGAGGCGCATGTGCGGGGCATGACCCTGATGCATCCCGACGTGCCGGAAAAGCTGCGCGGCACGTACGCGGGAATCGCCAGCGAGCCAATTCTCGCGCACCTGCATTCGCTCGGCATCACGGCCATCGAGCTCATGCCGGTGCACTACTTCCTCAATGACCGCCATCTGGTCGAAAAAGGCCTGCGCAATTATTGGGGCTACAACACCCTGGGGTTCTTCGCGCCCGAGCCCAGCTACGCGTCCAGTCCCACCCGGCCGTGCGAGGAGGTCCGAGAGTTCAAGCAAATGGTCAAGGATCTGCACAACGCGGGCATCGAAGTCATATTGGACGTGGTCTACAACCACACCGCAGAGGGCAATCACGCCGGCCCGACGCTGTCTTTCCGCGGCATCGACAACCTGGCTTACTACCGCACGTTGCCGGAGGATCAGCGCTATTACATGGACTTCACCGGATGCGGCAATACGCTCAACATGGTGCATCCCCACGCGATTCAGCTGCTCATGGACAGCCTGCGCTACTGGGTGACCGAGATGCATGTGGACGGGTTTCGATTCGATCTCGCCTCGGCACTCGCCCGCGAGCTGAAGGAAGTGGACCAGCTCGGGGCATTCTTCGATACGATCTACCAGGATCCGACGCTTGCCCCGACGAAGCTCATCGCGGAACCCTGGGACCTCGGCGAGGGCGGGTATCAGGTCGGCAACTTTCCGCTGGCCTGGATGGAGTGGAACGGCAAGTACCGCGATACGGTGCGCAAGTTCTGGAAGGGCGACATGGGCCTTCACGGCGAAATTGCGACACGGCTCGCGGGCAGCGCGGATCTTTACGAGACCACGCGGCGTCCGCCGTCGGCGAGCGTCAATTTCGTCACCGCTCATGACGGGTTCACGCTCCAGGATCTGGTGAGCTACGAGCAAAAGCATAACGAGGCGAACGGCGAGGACAACCGGGATGGAGCCGACGACAACCACACGTGGAATTGCGGGGTGGAGGGGCCCACGGACGATGCGGCGATCGTCGAGCTGCGCGAGCGGCAGAAGCGCAATTTATGGTGCGCTCTCATATTCGCGCAAGGCTCCCCGATGATATCCGGCGGCGATGAGTTGAGCCGCACTCAAGCTGGCAACAACAACGGCTACTGCCAGGATTCGGAGTTGTCGTGGTATCACTGGGATCTCGACGAGCGGCAGAGAAGCTTTCTCGAATTCACGCGGCGCGTCGTGCAGTACCGCAAGAAACACCCGAATTTCCACCGCTACGCCTTCTACGATCACGATCCGGACGCGACGCATCCGGACAAGAACATCGTCTGGTTCCGCGCCGACGGAAAACGCATGAACAGCAAGGACTGGGAGAACGGCGGGTGGATGCGCACGATGGGCATGTTCTTGAACGGCGCAGCGCCGGAGATCCGCGACAGCACCGGGGAGTGCGCGGAGGACTCGGACTTTCTCCTGCTGCTGAACGCGCACCATGAGCACGTGGCGTTCCGGATTTCGTACGAGCTGTACCACGCCGGCTGGAAGATCGCCTTCGACACGGCCCGCCCCGACCTCCCGGTGGAGCAGGAAGCGGTGAAGCGTAACCGTCTCGTGGATCTCGCTCCGCGCTCCTTCGTCGTGCTGACCCATGAGCGCTGACTGGGTAGGCAGCTACCGACTGCAGCTGCACGCCGGATTCACGCTCGGGGATGCCGCGGCAGTTCTCCCCTATCTGTCCGATCTCGGCGTGAGCCACGTATATCTGTCTCCCTGTCTTCAGGCGATGCCCGGCAGCATGCACGGCTACGATGTGACCGACCCTGGCCGCATCAGCGAGGACCTCGGCGGCGAGACGGCGTGGAGCGATTTCGTCGGCGCCGCGCGCACACAGGGTCTGAAGATATTGCTCGACATCGTCCCCAACCACATGGCGGCTGCGGAACAAAACCGTTGGTGGGATGATGTGTTGGCGCACGGACCCTTCAGTGAGCATGCGGAGTTCTTCGATATCCGCAAGGATCCGCGCCGGCCGTTTCGCGTGAATATCTGCTCGCTGGCGCACGCATACGGCGAGTCGCTCGAAAAGGGCGAGCTCGAGCTCGACGCGACCGCGGGCCGGCCCCGGCTCAAGCACTTCGACAATTCCTGGCCGCTCGGGCCCGCCTCGTGGGGCGTGCTTTTGCAGGCGGACGATGCGGGAGAGGCGCGTCCCGACGGATGTTTCGAGGACCTCGAGCGCCTGCGGGGGCTCGCCGACATCGGCGCCGCCGACAGGACCGCGTATCGTTCCGCGGCCGCGCAGGCGGACGCTCGTCTCGCCGACGCTTACCGCGAGGGGTGGCTCGAGTCGGCAATCGAGCGTGCGCAGCGCGACCCGAACGTCCTCGACAGGGTCATCGAGCGGCAATTCTTCACGCTGCATGGCTGGAAGCTCGCGGGCGAGCTGACGAATTATCGGCGCTTTTTCGATGTGGGTGCTCTGGTCGGCATCCGTACCGAGCTTCCCGAGGTATTCGAGGCCTCGCATGCACGCATCGAGACAATGATCTCGAAGGGCGAGGTCGACGGATTGCGCATCGATCATCCGGACGGTCTGCGCGATCCGCGTACCTATTTCGAGCGCCTGCGCCGGCTGCTGCCGAACGGCCGCTTGTATGTCGAGAAAATACTGGAGAACGATGAGCGGCTGGTGGAGGACTGGCCGATCGACGGGACGGTCGGCTACGATTTTCTCGCCAAGGTGAATCGCCTCTGGATGGACGATCAGCGCATCGACGCACTCACCGCCACCTACTCGGATTTCACGGGTCATCCGGTGAACTTCGGCGCATTGGTACGCGAGAAGAAGCGCGCCATCGTCGAATCGACTTTTTCCGCCGCGTTCGACGATCTGGGAAAGAGCGCGGAGCGCATCGCGCGCGCCGACTGGAGGACGTGCGACTTGAGTCCCCGACAGCTGCGCGAGGCGCTCGCACGGGTCACCACTTCGCTCGCGGTATATCGGACCTATCGCACCGGCGAGACGCTGCGCCCGAGCGACGACAAGGTGTTCGCCGAAGCCGTGCAAAATGCACGCATCGGCTCGCCGGACATCGACGGCGGCGTGTTCGATTTCCTGTCGGCGCTGTTCGCCAAGCCGGCGCTCGATCGGCGCGAGGAAGAGTTCATCGCCCAATGGCAGCAATTGTCGCCCGCTGTGATGGCCAAGGGAGTGGAGGACACCACTTTTTATTGCTTCGATCGATTGGTCTCCTGCAACGAGGTCGGATCGCAGGCCTCGCTCGTCGGAATCTCGGCGGAGAAGTTCCACGAGTTCTGTCACTACCTGAGCGAGCGCTGGCCGAACAACATGCTGGCCACCTCGACGCACGACAACAAGCGCAGCGAGGACGTGCGCACGAGAATTTCGCTGTTGTCCGAAATTCCCGACCGATGGGCGGAGGCGCTGCATCAGTGGTCGCAGCTCACCGCGCCCGCCTGGAAGAATCGCACGCCGGACCGGCACGCCGAGTATCTCTTGTACCAAACCCTGATCGGCGCATGGCCGATCAATCACGAGCGCTGCTGGCAATACATGCTCAAGGCCTCCCGTGAGGCAAAGCTACGCACGTCCTGGCACGAGCCGAACGTGAGCTACGAGGAGAACATCCGCGGATTCGTCGAGGGGGTATTCGAGTGCGAGCCGTTTCTTTCGAGCCTGCAGAGCTTCATCGAGCCCTTGATCATGCCTGGCCGCATCAATTCGCTCGCCCAGACGCTGATCAAGATGATCGCGCCGGGCGTTCCCGATTTCTATCAGGGCACGGAGCTTTGGGACCTGAGCCTCGTCGATCCCGACAACCGCCGCGCGGTCGATTTCGATCGGCGCTCGAGCCTGTTGCGCAAGTGCCGGGGACTCACGGCGGCGGAAGCCGTCCGCGACTGGGATTCGGGGCTGCCGAAATTGTGGATGACCGCGCGCGTGCTGGCCGTGAGGCGCGCTCTGGCCGAGGACTTCAAGGCGGACAGCAGGTATCATCCGTTGGTCGCCCAGGGGAGCCATCTCGGCAATCTTTTGGCGTTCCGCCGCGGGGACAATCTGATCGCGGTGGTGCCGCGCTTCAACATGACGATCAACGGTGACTGGGGCGATACGCGGCTGCCGTTGCCGCGAGGAGTCTGGAAAAACTGCTTCACCGAGGCACGGGTATGGGACGGGGCAGGCCCCGAGGAGCTGTTCGGCGCCTTTCCAGTCGCCCTGCTGCACCGGGAGGGCGCTTGATTTTTTCGGTGTGGGCGCCATCGGCGCAAGCCGTCGAACTCGTCACGGGCGAGGACGGAGCGGCCCTCAAGACCGAGATGCGGCAGCACGCGGGGGGATGGTGGCGTGCGCAGGTTGAGGACGCCCGGGCAAGCAGCGGCTACCGATATGCCATTGACGGCACGGCTCCCATCCCGGATCCGCGTTCGCGCTGGCAGCCGGGGGGCGTGCACGGTCCCTCGCACCTCATCGAGTCCGGAACGTCCCGCCCGACTGGAGCGCATGCCTTCAGCCCGAAACCGATGCGCGAGGCGCTCATCTACGAACTTCACGTCGGCACGTTCACGCCGGCCGGAACGTATGGCGCGGCCATCGAGCACCTGCAATACCTGGCGGACCTCGGCGTGACACACATCGAGCTGATGCCGCTCGCGACATTTCCGGGGCGGCACGGATGGGGTTACGACGGCGTGGACCTTTATGCGCCCCTGCCGGCGTACGGCACGCCCGCCGAGCTTTCCCGCTTCATCGAGGAATGTCACGGGCGAGGTTTGGCGGTGCTGCTCGATGTGGTCTACAACCATCTCGGTCCGGATGGCAACTACCTCGGCAGCTATGGACCGTATTTCACCGACCGCGTGAGGACTCCATGGGGCGAGGCGATCAATTACGACGGCGCCCATAGCGATGAGGTGCGCCGGTTCGTCATCGACAACGCGCTCATGTGGCTCTGCGACTACGGATTCGACGGCTTGCGTCTGGATGCGGTGCACGCGATTTTCAGCTTCGAGGCGATCCATGTCTTGGAAGAGCTGGCGGCCGCGGTGCGGCAGCTGGGCACGGCGCTCAATCGCAGCTTCGTGCTGATCGCCGAAAGCGACCTGAACGATCCGAAGCTCGTGCATCCCGTTGCGCGCGGCGGCTACGGCCTCGACGCGCACTGGAGCGACGATTTCCATCATGCGCTGCACCGCTATTTCACCGACGAGAACGCGGGTTACTACGCGGACTTCGAGGGCCTGAAGGACGTCGCCGCGGCGCTCTGCGACGGCTACGTCTATCAAGGGCAGTACTCGAAATTTCGTCAGCGTCGACACGGCCGTCCACCCGCTGGGGTGGGCGCGGACCAGCTCGTCGTGTGCGCGCAAAATCACGATCAGATCGGCAACCGCGCGCGCGGCGAGCGCCTGTCCATGCTGCTCGATGTGCCCCGGCTCAAGGCGGTGGCGGCGCTCACGATCCTGTCCCCGTTCGTACCCATGCTGTTCCAAGGCGAGGAATGGGGCGCACAAACACCCTTTCTATATTTTACCGACCATCAGGATCCGAATCTCGGTCGCGCCGTGACGGAAGGCCGCACTCGCGAGTTCGCGAGTTTTCGATGGGCGGGGGAAGTGCCGGACCCGCAGGCTGCGGAGACTTTCGAGCGCTCGAAGCTCGATTGGGCGGAGCTCGCGCGCGCCCCCCACACGGAGATCCTCGACTGGCATCGACGGCTGATCGCGCTACGCGCCGCGCGCTCTCTGCCCCTCGGCCGCGCGAAGCCGAAGATCAGATTCGATGAGAAGGCGCGGTGGCTGCGCTACGAGCACGCGGGATTGACGGCCCTGTTCAATTTCGGCGATGGGCCGCGCCGCATTCCATTGCCTTCCGGATCGTGGGAAATCGCGCTCGAGTCCGAAGCACGGGAGGGCGCGGCGCAGCCGGCAGAGACGGGCGGTGTCATGCAGGTTGCCGGCCACGGGATCATGATCTTCCGCAGGCGCAGCTAGTCCACCGCGGAGGCGTGCTCCGTGCCGGACGACGCCAATTGGCGCGCAACCGCCGCTGCCGCCGCGCCCGCGTTGGCGATCTGTGCGGCCTGATCCCGCCACCATGCCGCAGTCAACAACTCGGCGTGATGTTGAAGGAACACCTCCCGCAAGGCCGGCGGAATGGCCAGAAACTGCAGCCACTGCTCCGGGAACACATCGTTCGGCCCCAGATGGAACCACGGCTCCGCGGCGGTCTCCTCCTCCTCGCAGCTCGGTTGCGGAAGATCGCGGAATACGCAGTCGGTCAACAGGCACAGCTCGTCGTAATCGTAGAAAATGACGCGTCCATGGCTGGTGACGCCGAAGTTCTTCAGCAGCAGGTCGCCTGGGAACACGTTGCTCGCGGCAAGGTCGCGCAGCGCCTGGCCGTAGTCGATGATGGCGGCTTCGGCGGCCGCCGGGTCCGCCTCGCGCAGGAACAAGTTGAGCGGCCGCAGCCGCCGCTCGATGTAACAGTGCTCGACGATCAAGTCCTCACCCTCGATGCGGCAGCTTTCGCTCGCCTCGTTCAACAGCTCGCCGGCAAGTCCCGGCATGAAACGATCGCGCGGCAGCCTCAAGCGCTTGAACTCCTGCGCATCCACCAACCGGCCGGCGCGGTCATGGCGGAACACGAACTGATAGCGTTCCATCACATCGGCGCGCGAGGTCGTCTTGGGCGCGCCGAAGCGGTCGCGGATGACCTTGAACACCAGATCGTGCGAGGGCAGCGTGAACACGATCATGACCAGGCCGCGCTCGCCGGGAGCGTGAACGAAGCTGTCGATGGAGGCCGCCAGGTGCCGCTGCAGGGCGAAGAAGCGCTCGGTCTTGCCTTGCTTGGCGCGCCCGAGCACGGTATACAGCTCGTCGATGGGCTTGCGCGGCATGAACGAGCGCAACAGCGTGATGGCGGCGCTGACCACCGGGAGATCCACATGAAAATAGGAGCGCGCGTACCCGAAGAGCGATCCCACCTCGGCGCGCGACATCATGACGGCGTCGACCCGCACGCCCTCGGGTGAGTTGCTGAAAGCAATGACGAGAGGCGTGATGGACCCGTCGCCGATGATGCGGCCGACGCTGAAGGCGTTGAGGCCGCGATAGAACACGGGCTCGATGAGCTCGATCGACTCGGGCGCTCCGCTCTGTCTTCCGGTGGAGAAATAGCGGCCGATCTCGGCGCTGATCCGGTGCACGGCGGCGTCCTGGTTTTGCATCGCCGCGCCGAACGGCAGGTCGGCCAGGACCTCGCGCACGGCCGTGGGCAGCGAGCCCGCGACCCGATAAACCCGGATGGGAACCGCACCTGAGGCTCGTCCGACCGTGGTCGAGCAGAACTCCACGTCCGGATTGACGCCCACCGTGCCGAACAGATCGCGAGTGACGGAATTGAAGAACGTGCGATAGAAATCGCTGTCGGGCCGGCGCGCGACCAGAATCTCGTACGAGCGTTTGATTTCCGCCCACAGCGCGGCATCGCCGAGCTCTGGCGTCAACTCTGCAGCCAGGGCGTGAACGCAGCCCGTCACCCTTTGTTCGTAGAGCTCGATGCGTGCGACCGCGTCCCGCTGTGCGGCATGCCAGTCCTCAGCGAGAAAATTCAGTGCCGCACGCCGGGTGATGCGGCCGAATTCCTCGTTGTAGGCGCGAAAGTGCTCGGCGATCGCGGCCGCGTGGTCTTTAGGCGATGACACGTTGGACTTCATGACACATGCCGGGATCTCCTGAACGGCGATTCGCCCCACTTGCGTTGGGGCAGGTGCTGAGTCTAAAGTGAAAAAGCAGATAATTTACACACTCGAAATTTTACAATGTGAATTTAACATTGGCTATAGGTGCTGAGTTACCCATGAACCAGACCAGCTCGGGAACCGGCTCATGTCCGGTTTGATACGGCAGGGACATTTGCTGGGCGCGAAACTGCGCTCGCTCCGCAAACGCAACGGGCTGACGCTCGACGAGCTGTCGGCGCGCTGCGTTCAAGTGGATGCCGAGGGCGCGCCGTCGGTGTCCTACCTGAGCATGGTGGAGACGGGCAAACGGACCCCGTCCGCGGCCACGCTCGCCATGCTCGCCGGCATTTTCAGCAAGGATCCGCGCTGGTTTCTCGATGAAAATACCGAAGTCGAGGCGGCTCCGCGGGATCGAACCCGGGGCGGTCTCGCATCCATGCCGCTCGAGCCCGCGTTTCTGTTCTCCCACGAACTGCTGCAAAGCGCATTGCCCGAACTTTTGTCGCAGACCGGAACGACCGGCCGCCAGTTCGCACAACTCCTGATCCGGGTATGGCAGGAAACTCATCACAACAGCTTCCCCGATATCGAAAGAGCGGCGGAGCAGTGCGGCAAGCGGCAGATGCCGCTCAACCTCGAGGCCGTACTCGACATTTGCAGGCATCATGGGCTCGAGATCCGCTGGTTCGACGGCGATGGCCGCAAACCCGGAGGCGCCCTGGTCCGCTCGCGCTTCGAGGCGCCGGGTACGGTGTTCATCAATAAGCGGCTGCGCAATCAGGAAGAACGACTCAAGTATGAACTGGCATTCTTCGTGGGCCACAAGATCCTGCACAACGGCGATGGCGCCATCTCGCCACACAGCGCCGTCCACGCCGGCGACGCCGAGGCCATGGCGGCCGCCGGCATGGGCGCGCAGGACGTGCTGTTCGCCTGGCGCGACTTCGAATGCAGTTTCTTCGCGGGCGCGCTGCTCTGTCCGAGAGTGCCGTTTCGGCGGTTCCTGATCCGCGAAGCTCACAATGTGTCCGCCTGCCGAAAGCTCGGTGTGACGCCGGCGCTGGTGATGCGGCGAATGACGGCGGTCTCGCCGTATCGGCATTGGCATTTCTTCGATGCCTACAATCCTGGATACCTGCGGGCGGTGTACCGCGGCAACGGCATCCCCCTGCCGTGGGGAAACATGAGCTTGGTGTCCGATCCGTGCCCGCGATGGGCCGTGTTCAGACTGCTGCGGACCCCGTCGACGACGCCCCCGTCGCAGAAACCCAAATCGCAGATATCGGTGATGCAGGACGGCAAACACGCCCGCCTGTATTGTTGTCACTCACTGCTGACGCGCGACGCGCTCGATGAATGGCATGTGCTCTCCGTCGGCGTCGATCTCGTGCCGGCGCTCGATGCGCAGGGGTTCGACGGAGAGGCCGTGGTTGCGCAGGTCGCCGACGCCTGCCATCGCGGCGGGGGCGACGGCAAGATACCCGCGGGAGCCGCGGGCAGCATTCGCGCCGCCTCGCAAGTCCTCAACATCGAATGGATCGCCGACGCGCTCGATTCTCAGGCGAGTGTGATCTGTCCGAGGAGCGGTGCATGCCCCCGGCAGCCCAGATGCAGCGTACAGCCCCATTAGCCGGCCGCGCACTCAACCGACCAGGGGCGCCTGCAGGCCGGCCGCGGCAATGGCTTCGTGCAAATTCGTGAAAATACGCTCGGCGCCCACCGACGCGGTGATTCCGTGCCGATCCATGTCCGCGCGCAGATAGGGGCTCACGCGTCCGAAGATCACTTCCACGCCCTGACGCCTCAAGTCCTCGAGCAGGTCGCGGATGCTGCGCGCGGCGGAATAATCGATATCGGTGATCGCGTCGGCATCGACGATGAACCAACGCAACGGGCCCGGCGCCCGCGACACCAGTTGGTGCACTTCGTCGCAGAATCGATTTTGATTGGCGTAGAACAGATCCGCGCCGAACCGATAGACGATGAGCCCAGGTGCGGTGACCCGTCCGGGCGCCGCCGGCGCCACCACCCAACGTCCGGTCGTATCCGGTACGAGCATCATGGTGTGCGGGCGATAACTGTGGCTTACGTGGCGGAACAAGGACAGCGCCATCGCGAGCAAGATGCCCTGTTCCACCCCGACGGCAACCACGGTCGCCGCGGTGATGAGCGCGAGATAGAACTCGCCCGGACTTTCGCGGCGGATCGCGTGCAGACCCTTCAAGTCGATCATCCCGACCGCGATCGTGAACACGATGGCCGCGAGTACGCATCGCGGCAGGTATTGCAGTTCTGCAGACAGAAACAAAAGCACCACGAGGACGGCTGCGGACAAAACCACCTGCGCCATCTGGCTCATCGCCCCCGCCCGGTCCGCCATGGCGGTTTGCGTGGGGCTGCCGTTGACGACGAACGTACCGCTGAATGCTGCCGCCGCATTCGCAGCGGCGAGACCCAAGAGGTTCGCATCGGCATCCTCGGATTCACGGTATTTGAAAGCGAAGCCGCGCGCGGTGGCGGCACTTTGGGCGACGATCATGACGAAGCACGAGCCCGCGACGGGCAGCAGGGCCAGAAACTCGCTCCAGGTGACGAGCGGCAGACCCAGGCGTGGAATTCCCCCGGGAACGGGCCCGAGCATGGCGATACCGAGCCCGCTCAACGGATGCAGATAGCCCGCGGCGATGGTCGCGATGACCGCCGCCAGTGAGATCGGCACCCGCGGCGCGAAGCGATTGCCCAGGAGAACGGCCGCAGCGATGACGCTCGACAGGAGCGCCGTGGGGAGGTTGGCCCCCGGCATGCCGGCCAGGATCTGCCAAGCCTTCCCCAACGAGTTGTGGGCGCTGGTGGCGAGGCCCAGCATGTCGCCCAGCATCGAGATGCCGACCTGAACTCCCACGCCCGCGAGGAAACCCGTAAGCACGGTGCGCGAGAGGAAATCGGCCAGAAATCCCAGGCGGAAGATCCGGGCGATGAACAAGAGCGCCGCGGTGGTGAGTGCCACCATGCCCACCAGGGACACGTAGCGTGGACTCGCCGCAGCGGCCAGATGCGAGACCGAGCTTGCGAAGATCGCGGCGGTCGCGGAGTCCGCGGCCACCACGAGGTGTCTCGAGGAGCCAAAGATGGCGAAAGCCAGCGGCGGCAACAGCAGCGTGTAAAGGCCGGTCACCACGGGCATGCCGGCGATACGCGAATAGCCGAGCACCTGGGGGATGTTGATGGTCGCGAGCTTCAGACCGGCGAAAAGATCGCGCATCACGCCGGGCCGGGTCACGGGGCGAAGACCTTGGAAGAGGCGCACCCTGCCGATCACCGTGGATGGACTCCTTCGGGTGGCCTTTGGACCGGGTCGAATTCCAGGATCTCGCCGTTCTCGGCCGACTTGCCCGAGAGCGCCAGGATGAAGGCCCAATGGCTGATCAAGAGGGTCGTCGGGCTGTCCTCGCGTGCCGCGATCCAGGCGCGAAACGCGTTCGCGCGTGCCGCCGTTTCCTCCGCGGGCTCGATCCCGGGGTGCCACCAGCGCTTCGGGAGATGGGCGAAGTCGTGATGCGGAAATCGTGTGGCGAGACGCTCCGGCGCGCTTCCCACGTCGCAGACGAAGGCGGCCCGCTCGCGCACTTCGGGCATGATGTTCACGGGCGCGCCATGGCGTCCGAGGAAGGGCTGCGCGGTCTGCAGGGCGCGCGTGTAGGGCGACACGATGATGCGGGTGAGCGGGGCGTTCGAGAGTTTCTGTGCCGCTGCCGCGGCCTGCTGCACGCCGAGCGGCGTCAATTCCGGATCCTCGATCCCTGGGTCGATGCGCGTGCGATTGAAGTGCAGGTTAAAATAGCTTTGTCCGTGGCGGAGTAGAAACATGCAAAATCCTTCGACGTCGAGCGAGCCGTTGACACCTTTCCATATCGCCGTGCAAGTACGCGACATCGCCGAGGCGCGCGGCTTCTACAAGGACATTCTAGGATGCGCCGAGGGACGGAGCGATGCTGAATGGGTGGATTTCAACCTGTACGGGCATCAATTCGTCTGCCATTTGAACCCGGGTCTCGGGAAGGACGGCAAGCTTCGGCATCACTTCAACCCGGTGGACGGCCATGGCGTGCCGGTGCCTCACTTCGGCGTGGTGCTGCGGCCGGCGCAGTGGTCGGCACTGGCCGAGCGACTGCGCCGGCTCGGGACCGCATTCCTCATCGAGCCGTGCACGCGCTTTGCGGGCCAGGTGGGTGAGCAATCCACGATGTTCTTCCTGGACCCCACCGGCAACGCGCTGGAATTCAAGGCGTTTCGCGACATCGAAAGCCAGCTCTTCGCAGTGGACGATGACGCCCACCCTGAATCAGGGCGATGAGGCCTCGTGCAACTCGCCGGTGGCGCTCTGGACGTAGTTCGGGAGCCCCATCTTCTCGATCAAGCCGAGTTGCTCTTCGATGAAGTCGATGTGCTCCTCTTCGCTCTTCTGAATCTCCACCAGGAGTGCGCGCGTGACGTAGTCCTTGACCGATTCGCAATGCGCAATGGCGGCCTGGTACATCGGGTGGGCGGCCATCTCGCGCTTCAAATCCGATTCCAGGATCTCGCGCACGTCCTCGCCGATGAAGAGCTTTCCCAGGTCCTGCAGGTTGGGCAGGCCGTCCAGAAACAGGATGCGTTTGACCAGCCGGTCCGCATGGCGCATCTCGTCGATCGACTCGTCGTATTCGAGCTTGCCGAGCCGTCTCATGCCCCAGTTGTCGAGCATGCGAGCGTGCAGAAAATACTGGTTGATGGAGGTCAGCTCGTTCTTGAGCGCCTGATTGAGGAAGTCCAAAACCTTGGCGTCAGCTTGCACGGCGCACCTCTCCAGTACGGGCGGGGGGCCGATTGTAGCGTCGATGAGGACGGTCCGTCAGGCCAGGGCGTCCGCGGGAGTCTGGAAATACGAGTCGCCGCACCGGGCGAGGCTCTCGGCCATCGTGAGCTTGGCCTCCGGCAGACACTTGCCGCAGCAGGTGCCGAGGCCGGTCTGACGGCTGATCTCCTGCAGCCGCGTCGCACCGGCGTTCACGGCGGCCCGGATGTGCCGGTCGGAGACTGCCTTGCATACGCATACGATCATGGGGTGTATTGTGAACGCGAATGCGAATGATTGTCAATAGCCTGTCAGCGCATGCGGCAAGTCATTCTTTTTACTTGTATTATGCCTCCGCATGAAATTGTATTCCTGGAACGTGAACGGCATAAGGGCGATGCTCAAGAAAGGGCTGTTTCAGACCTTCCTCAAGGCCCACCAACCGGACGTGCTGTGTCTGCAGGAAACCAAGGCGGAGCGCGGACAGATCGAGATCGACGTGCCCGACTACCGGGAGTATTGGAACTCGGCGGCGAAGAAGGGGTATTCCGGCACGGCCGTGTTCTCGCGGCAGGAGCCGATCCGGGTCGTCAACGGATTTCCCCGCGAGTTCGCCGAGCGCTACCGCTTTGCAGACGAGCTCGAGCGCGACAGTGCCGAGGAGGGCAGGGTGATCACGGCCGAGTTCGAACAATTCAACGTGGTCACGGTGTACACACCGAACGCCAAGGACGATCTCAGCCGGTTGAACCTGCGCTACAAGCACTGGGATCCGGCCTTCCTCGCTTATTGCCGCCTGCTCGAACGGTCCAAGCCCGTCATTCTGTGCGGCGATCTGAATGTGGCTCATACCGAACTCGATCTTGCGAATCCCAAGCCGAATCGCGGCAAGAAGGGATTCACCGACGAAGAGCGCAAGGGTTTGCAGAATTTCATCGACGCCGGATTCGTCGACACCTTCCGACTGTTCACCCAGGGCAACGGGCACTACTCTTGGTGGAGTCATTTCGCCAATTCGCGGGCACGCAACGTCGGATGGAGAATCGATTACTTCCTCGTATCCGCTGCGCTTCGCGGGCGGGTCGCGGCCGCCGACATTCACGCGGATGTGCTGGGCAGCGATCATTGCCCCGTCAGCGTGACCCTGCGCTGATGGAGGGCGAATGAGTTCACAACCTCAATGGCGTGGGCAGCCGCTCGATGCGGTGCTTTTCGATCTGGACGGAACCTTGTTGGACACGGCGGGAGACATTCACGTTGCCCTCAACCGGACACTTGCCGAGAGCCGCTGGGAGCCGGTGTCGGAAGGCGACGTGCGGCGCATGATCGGCCGCGGTGCACCGACCTTGATCGAGCGGGCCGCCGCGGCGCAGGACCGGGCCCCCGACGAGGCGACGCAAACCGCGATGGTCGAACGCTTCTTTCATCACTACGGGTCTCTGCAGGAAAACGAGGAGTTCGCGGCGCGGCCCTACCCGGGCGTGAGCGCGGCGCTCGAGGTGCTGCATGGTGCCGGCCTGCGCACCGCCATCGTCACCAACAAGCAGGAGCGGTTCGCGAGCGGGCTGCTGCAGCGTCTTCACCTTCGGCAGTGGATCGATCTGGTGGTCGGGGGCGACAGTTGCGAGCGCCGCAAGCCCGATCCGCAGCCGCTGCTGTTCGCCTGCGAACGTCTCGGGGCGCCGCCGTCCCGCACGCTGATGGTGGGGGATTCGATCAACGACGTGAAGGCCGCACGGGCGGCACGGATCGCGATCATCTGCGTGCCTTACGGCTACAATGAAGGCAACGATCCGCGCGAGCTGCCGTGCGACGCACTGATCGAGGATCTATCGAAACTCCCACCCCTCTTGCTCGAGGGCACCGACATGCGGCCGAGATCATGAAGCGCACCTCGCTGGCGGCGTCAGCACTGCTTTTCGCGATTCTGCAGACGCCGACCAGGGCGCCGGCGCAGGGTCTGGAGGCCGCACCTCCCGGCCGCTTCGGTGTGGATGCCCCCGAACTCGCCCCGCTCGGAAGCTATGCCGTGGGCGTGCGGACATTACACCTCGGCGAACCCGCACAGCCGGACGTACTCGCGTTCGATTCCGCGAGCGGCAAGGCCCCCAAGCACGTCCGTGAGCTGACCGTGGATCTGTGGTATCCCGCCGCTCCCAGACCGGGTGCGGCGGTGGCCGTGTACTCGGCGCAATTTCCTTCCGAACCCCCGTTGCCGCCCGCGAGCTTCAGCGTCACGGGACTCGCGGTCCGCGACGCACCCGCCGCCGGCAAAGCGTTCCCCTTGGTCGTTGTCTCCCACGGCTACAGCAACGACCCGGCGGCGATGATCTGGCTGACCGAAAATCTGGCCTCCAAAGGCTATGTGGTCGCGGGCATCCATCACGATGATCCGCCCATCACCGACCGCGCCAAATTCATCGGTCCGCTGCTGCGCCGGCCGCTCGACATCGCCTACGTGACGCAAAGCCTTCAGCACACGCTGGGGTCGGAGGGATTGATCGATCCGACGCTGACGGCGTTGATCGGTTATTCGATGGGCGGTTACGGCGTGTTGACGGCCGCCGGTGCGACGTTGGATCCGCAGGGACCGCCGACTCAAATGGTTCCCGGGGGACTTCTCCTGCCTTACGTCCGCGGGGGCGCGCAGGCCGGGGATGTGACGGTGCAGAACCTCAAAGCGGTGGTGGCGATCTCGCCGGCCGGCGGCGGGACCCTCAAGGCCTGGGGCGCCGACGGACTGCGCGATCTCGATACACCCATGCTCCTCATTCAGGGCGACCACGACCGCACGGTCGACTATGCCACCGGTGCGCGCGCCATCTTCGAAGGTGCGGTCAATGCGCCGAGATACCTCCTGACATTGATCGAGGCCGGCCACTCGATCGGGCTCAATCCGCCGCCCGCATCGATGCGCAAGCGCCTTTGGGATCAGGAATGGTTCCAAGATCCGGTCTGGAGAGCAGAGCGCGTCAATGCCATCAACGCCCATTTCATCACGGCGTTTCTGGATCGTTACGTCAAGGGCGACGAATCGCGCGCAGCTTATCTGAACCTTCCGGTCGTCCGCTCCTCCGATGGGTCGTGGCCGGTGCCGGCACCGGGAGCAGCCGTCATTCCTTACGAAGCTTACAGTCCGGGATCGCCGGGCATCACGGTGTGGAAAGGCTTCCAGCGGAGCGAGTCGGCGGGGCTCGAACTGCTGCGTTTGGGAACGGGACCGTCTGCGCCGACCGCCGGGGCGGTCGCGTCCATCGGCGGACGATGAACTGTCCGGAGCGCTCTTAGAATGCTGGCGCTGCGTTCCCTGGTGTTCTCGATTTTGTTCTATGCGTGGTTCGTCGTGAGCTCCGTGCTCGCCACGCTCATTTCGCTGATCTTGCCCAAGCGGCTTCCCGGGTTTACCCGATTCTGGTCCCGTACCTGGCTCGGCATGTACCGAAAAATCTGCGGCGTGTCGTACGAGGTGCGCGGGCGTGAACACGTTCCGAGCGGCGGATGCGTGATCGCCATGAAGCACCAGTCCGTATGGGACACCTGCGCCATGTTTGCGATCTTCGAGCGTCCGGTCTTCGTGCTGAAGAGCGAGCTCATGTTCATACCGTTCTTCGGCTGGGCCTTGGCACGATTGGGGTGCATTCCGGTCAAACGCGGAACCGGCAAGAGCGCGCTCGATACCATGGTGCGCGGGACCCAACTCGCGCTGGCCAAGGGCAAGCAGGTGGTGATTTTCCCCGAAGGCACCCGAACCCGCGTCGGGCAGCCGGCCAACTACAAGACCGGAATCAGCCACCTGTATGCGGCGCTCGGCGTGGCCTGCCTGCCGGCCGCCCTCAATTCGGGACTTCTTTGGCCGCGCCGTTCGTTCTTGAGGCCGCCGGGCGTCATCACCGTCGAGCTGCTGCCGCTCATCCTGCCGGGGTTGGACCGCCGGGTCATGTTCGAGCGTGTGGTGAATGGTATCGAGAACGCCGCGCAACGCCTTTGCGAACCTGCGCAGGCGTCGTAGGGCCGCTTCACCCGGGCGCGGCGCCTGTGTTCCTCGGACTGCCGCGCATAAGCCCAAGCGCCAGCAACGCCGAGGCCAGCATCAGGAACAAGCTCACCGCATTGAGCACCGGCGTCGCACCCTCGCGCATGCGCCCGTACATCTCCACGGTCAAGGGCGCATCCGCACCCACCAGCATGAGCGTGGTGTTGAAGTCGGCGAAGGACATGAGGAACGAAATCGCCGCAGAGCCGATCAGGGCAGGACGCAGATAGGGCAGCACGATGGTACGGAACACCGCCGGCCTGCTGGCACCCAAGTTCAATGCGGCCTCTTCCAGCGTACGGTCGAAGCGCCGCAGACGCGCGCTGATGGTGAGCGTCGAGATGGTCGCGATATACGAGAATTGGCCTAGCACCACCAGCGGCAGCCCGGGACGGAGGTATTCCCAGTCCAATCCAAAGGTGTCGTCGACGAATTCCGCCACCCGGCTCGCGAACGCGAGAATCGAGATTCCGAGAATGACTCCGGGGATCACCAGCGGCGCCAACATCAATATCGACAGCACCTGCTTGCCGGCGAAATTCTTGCGCTCGATCAGGAACGCGTTGGAAATGCCGATCAGTACCGAGAGCACCGTAACCCACACCGCCACGACGAAGCTGGTCCAGATGCTGCCGAGGAGCGCTGTGTCCTTGAACAAACCGACACGGTTCGATTTCGCGTTTCCCAAAAACCAATCCCAGGTGAAGCCGTGCCACGGGGGCGCCGGGTATGGGGCGTCGTTGAACGCGAACACGGCGACGACGATCAGCGGCAGGAACAGGAACGCCAGGAACGCGGCGAGATATGCCGCGGTCGCAGTGGCAAGCCATCGAGGTCGCGGAAGCGAGGGAATCATGTCCGACGCATCACGTCGCCGAAGCGCTGGCCGGCGAGCTTGAGCCCGATCATGACCAGCGAGGTGGACAGCCCGAGCAGCAAAAATCCGAGAGCCGCGCCCTGCTCCCAGTTGAAGCGCGTGATGAACTGGTTATAGATTTGCTCGGTGAACCACTGCGAGCTCTTGCCACCCAACAGCGTCGGCGTCAGATAGTTGCCGAGGGTGAGCATGAACACCACGATGCAGCCCGCGGTGATGCCGGGCGCGGCGTGCGGAATGACGATGGTCCGAAGCGTGGTGAAGCCGCCGGCACCGAGATCGTATGCCGCCTCGATCAGCGAATTGTCGAGACTCTCGAGGCTGGAGACCAAAGGAATCAGCATGAAGAGGAGCGAGGTGTACACCAGGCCCACCAGGATGGTGGCGTCGTGATACAGGAGCTCGACGGGCACCGCGGTGATGCCGAGCTTCACCAGGATCGATGGCAACACTCCGGATTCGCGCAGCAATATCATCCAGCCCAGCGTGCGCACGGTTTCGCTCACCCAGAACGGAATCAAACAGAGCATGAACAGGAGCGATGATGAGCGCCCCCTGGCGAGCTTCGCGATGATCCAGGCAATGGGAAATGCCAACAGCAGCGTGAAGAACGTGGCGATGACCGACATGACGGCAGTGCGCACGAACACATGCCAATAGAGCGGCTCCGTGAAGAAAGTCCTGTACTGCGCGAGGCTCGCCACGTAGTGCCGCGGACCGACGCGCTCGCGCAGCGACAACACCGCGAGATCGGCGTGCGGCAGAACGATGAGCGCTCCCAGCCACAAGATCGCGGGAGCGAGCAGCAAGCCCAATCCCAGGCGGCCGTGCCACTTCGACCCGACCGCGACGCTAGACATCCCGATCCATCGCACCCGGTCGCGCCGGAAAGCACACGGCGCGCTGCGGATCGAAGCTGAAGAGGATTTTCTCTTGCGGTCTCAAATCCGAGAACCGGCCGGTCTGGGGAAGGGCAATGCGGAACTCGCGGCGCGTGCGTTCCTCCTTGACGAGGACAGCCGAGTTCGCGCCGTCGAACAAGAGACTCTCGACCTCGCCCCGGTGCGCGGGCTGCTCCGGCGGAAGGTCCGCTGCGGTACGCCCGAGACTGGCCACCTCGGGCCGGACGAAGCCTTCCACCGCATCGCCCACTTTCACCTCGCCCTCGGCGATTGCGCGAACTACCCAGCCGTCCGCGGTGGTCAGTTCCACCGCCGATGAGATGACCTGCGTCGCCCGCCCGACGATGCGATTATTGGCTCCGACGAAAGCCGCGACGAAGGGCGTGCGGGGACGATAGTAAAGATCTTGCGGTGTCCCGAGCTGTTCGAATCGACCGAGGTTCATCACCCCCACATGGTCCGACAGCACCAGGGCCTCCGACTGATCGTGCGTGATGTACACGAACGTCGTACCGAACGCCGCCTGGAGCTGCTTGAGCTCGATCTTCATGTGCTCGCGGAGCTTCAGATCGAGCGCGCCCAGCGGTTCATCGAGAAGCAGGAGCGTCGGCTCGAGCACGAGGCTTCGCGCTATGGCGACACGCTGCCGCTGCCCGCCGGAGAGCTCGTCCACCCGCTTGTTCACTGCGCCGCCGAGGCCCACGCGCTCGAGCATCTCCCGGCTCTTGCGCGTGCGCCCGGCTCGCGCGACGCCGCGGCGTGCCAGGCCGTACGCCACGTTTTCCCCCACCGTCATCATGGGAAAGAGCGCGAGCTGCTGGAAGACCATGTTCACCGGCCGGCGATTGGGCGAGACGCCCCGCATGCTCTTGCCGCCGATCGAAATCTCACCCGTATCGGGCGAGATGAATCCGGCGATCATGCGCAGGAGCGTCGTCTTGCCGCAGCCGGACGGGCCGAGTATCGAGAAGAAGCTGCCCCGCTCGACGCTGAAGGACAGGGAATCGACTGCGATGTGATCGGCGAAGCGCTTGACCAGGCCGTCGGCGATGAGGTCTGCCGTCGCGCTCAATTGGCGGCCTTGATCCGATCCAGTACCCTCCCGTCGATCTCCTCCAATCCCGGCGGGATGGCGGGGTACCAGTGAATGCTCTTGAAGGCGCTGTCCGGAAACGACGCCACGAACTGCGCCTTGAGATGCGGATCGACGAAGGGAGCGGTGCCTTTGGCGGCGGAGAAATTGCCGACCGACTTGATGACCCGCGCCGCATTCTCCGGACGCATGGTGAAGTTGATCCAAGCGTACGCCGCGGCGTCGTTCCTACCCCGTGCGGGAAGCGCGAAGGTGTCGAGCCAGCCGAGCGCTCCGGATTTGGGCACGATGTATTGGATGTCCGGATTCTCCCGGTTGAGCGTCCAGCCGCCGGTGTCCCACATCGCTGCAGCCCAGATCTCGCCTGAACGGAAACCGTTGAGCAGCTGATCCTTGTTGTCGAAAAAGAATTTGAGGTTTCCCTTGCAGGCGATCAGCGTGTCGCCGACCTGGTCCATGAGCTCGCCGTAGGCCTTGGGGTTTCCATACCGTGCGAACGGGTCCTTGCCGGCCGCGAACGCGAACGCCATCAGGATGGGACGGCGCAGGCGGATCGATGTCTTGCCCTGCAGGTAGGGGCGGCAGAGATCCGGATAGTCGGCTATCGGCGTCTCCTTGGTGATGTGTTTGGTGTTGACCACGAGCCCATCGGTGCCCCACAGGTAGGGCAGCGCATACAACTTGCCGTCGATGGTCGCATTGCGCTTGACGATGTCGAGCAACGAGGGCTGAAACTCCTCGATCTTGACCTTGGCGAGATCGATCGGCTTGTAGATGCCGAAGTCCCGCTCCACGGAGGTGATGCGATCCTGCGAGGGCTGCGCGAGGTCGTAGCCCGCACCCCCCGTCGCCCGAAGTTTCGAGATCATCTCCTCATTGTTGGAGAGCGTCACCTCGACTTCGATGCCCGTTTCTTTGGTGAAGGCCGCGATGAGGTCGGCGGGCACGTAATCGGCCCAGGTGATGATGCGCAGTTTCTGGCCGTCGGCGCGGGCGAGGCCGCAGAGGCAAACCAGCCCGAGCACCATGCAAGAGAGCAACAGTCGTCTCATCGATCCACCTCATCGGCCGATGCGGCAATCAGGTTAGCACAAACCCTGCCGTCCACGGCCGTCCCGGCCGTCAAGGTCGTCCGTGGATGGGATCGATCCAGTAGACCTCTTCGACCCGTTCCGCCGCGTCGATGTTGAGGTTGACCACCACGGACTCGTTGTCGCTGCGAACGAGCACACACTCGAGCGGCGTATCGGCGAGGGCATTGATCTCCTGGTGAGGAACGTAGGGCGGCACGAAAATGAAATCGCCGGCCTGCGCCTGCGCGGTGAACTCGAGACGCTCGCCCCAGCGCATGCGCGCCGCGCCGCGCACCACATAGATGACGCTTTCCAATGCCCCATGATGGTGGGCTCCGGTCTTGGCGTTCGGATTGATGAGCACCGTGCCGGCCCACAGTTTCTGCGAGCCGACTCGACGGAAGTCGATCGCGGCCGCTCGCAGCATGCCCGGTGTCTGGGCCGTATTGGTGTCCAGCCGGTCGCTCGCGATGACCCGGACACCCTCGGTGCGCCAATCCGGAGGTTGGACGATGCCCACGCGCCGCCCGCTATCGGCCGAACGAGTATCCGATGGAGATAATCAGCGCCTGGGGGCCGAACCTGATGCGCGAGGTCCGGATCACTCCGTCGGTATCGGCGGTGAGATTCGTATCAACCCGCGACCATCCATAGGAGCCGTGCAAATGCCATCGGTCGCTGATCCGATAGGTCAGTCCGGCGACCGCGGCCGGGCCCAGCGAGGCGGTTAGAGAAGTGCGCGTGGGACCGCCGCTCGCCGCATTGCCCGCCGCCGTGGAGTCGCGGTCGTAGAAGGTGGTGTAATTGACACCCACGCCGATGTATGGCCGGAACGGCGAATTCACGCTCAGGAAGTTGTACTCCAGGAGCAGGGTCGGCGCGATCCAACGAGCGCTCGAAATCACCTGCCCGTTGTAGGGCACGGAGCCGAGGGTCGCCGGCCCCGAACCCTTGACCTTGGCGAGCGGCGGATACCCGAGGGCCAGCTCGAGGTTGATGTCCGGGGTGAACCAACGGATGTAGCCCAGGTACAGGGTTTCGAGATTCTCCGCCTTGAAGTTAACACCGGGAGGCACGTAAGGGCCGGAGAGGTCATCCGCGCTCGTGTGGTAGAACACCGAGTAGGAGCCGATCCTCACGTCGTTGGCCAGGAGATCGTCTGCCGAGGCGGCTGCGCCATACGAGCTCGTCAGTACCGCGGCCAGGGTCAGCGCGCCGAATTTAATTTTTTTCATGAGGCGATCCTCTTAAAACTGGCCGAAGAACGCGCGGGCACCGGCCGCGCAGAAAGGAGCGACCGCCGAGTGGTAGCCCTCGATGACTTGCGCCTGCGCAGCGGCCGGCGACAGGCTTCCGCCCGCGGCGGTCTGCAGGTAAGCGAGCTCCGCGGCCTCACTCTCCTGGAAGGCCACCTGCAACGGCTCGAACGGACTTCCGGCCGTGGTTGCGTTCACATCGAGAACGGTCACGGCGCCTGCCGGCAGCGCGCTCCAGTAAGTGGCCATCGTGCCGGTATTCACGCTGAAGTACACGGTCGGGTCTTCATCGCCGCCGCAGAGCAGCGTCGGTACCTTCGGAAACCAGCCGGTGCGCATGTCATTCAGGTAGAAGTCCTGGCGCAGCCCTTGCGTCGGCTTGACGGCCGCGAGCGGCAAACCGGGCTTCGTCGGCGGCAGCGCCCCGTCGGCATTGGTCAGGGCATCCTCCGCATAACTTACGCGAAAGTTGTTGTTGATCAGAAAGGGATTGCCGAAGCCCAGCTGGAAGATCGGCGTATCCGCGCTCAGCGGCAGCGCGGGTGTCGGCGGTACGGCCAAGAGCGCGGTCAGTTCGCCGGACAGCTGCGCCTGGCCCGGGATACTGACGACCGGGGTGGTGTGGTCGAACAGCGCCGTCTCGGGCAGCAGCCCTTCCTGGAAAATGGTGTCGATCGGCGTATCGCTCGGCAGCAGTGTCTCCGCGCCCGCATAGCTGGAGGAGAAAACGGGGTTCGACGTGCTGTCGACATTGCCGTAGGCATGTTGATAGCTCGCGACCAGGAGCGGCGCGAACTCCGTCGAGCCGATATTGACGCCGCCCAAGAAAACCGTGTCGCCGAACGCCTCGAGCGCGTAAGGGCCGGACATCGGCGCGGCCGCCGTCACGGTCTTGCCCGCGGCCTGCATGGCCCGCAGCGTCGCCATCGCGACGTGGCCGCCCTCGGAGTAGCCGGTGATGAACAGCTGTCCGTTGTCGCTGGTGGCCGCCGACATCGTGGCCGGCAGCGAGGTGCGCGCGGCGGCCAGAATATCCATCATCTCGCCCGATTGCTGGGCCGCGTTCAGGAACGGATGATATCCGAGCGTCGAGATGTCGTAGCCCGCATAGTTCGGCGCAACCACGATATAACCCTGGGCCGCGAACATGGCGGCAATGAGCACGCCTTCGGTGTTCGAGGTGTTGGTGATGTCGGCGATGTTCAGCGCCTTGTTGGGATTCGTCCCGTGCGCATATTCCACGATGGGCCGCGGACCCGAGCATTTCGGCGCGGCACCCGTGGGAACCATGAGCGCACCCGAAGACTCGGTGGTTTCACCGGCGCCGCCGACGGTCCAGAATTTGACGTAATAGAAGTCGACGCCACACTGCGGATTGCCCGTGATCTCGAGTAGCTGCGCGCCGGTCGAGGTGGCAGCCAGCTCGCCCTGGAAGCTCGCCGCATCGAGCGATGCGATGCGTAAGGGCGGGCTCTCGGCGAGAGTCCCCGGACTGGTCGAGATGCTCGGTGAGCCGGTCTGCGTGCTCGAGCCGCCGCAGGCAGCCAGATAGGCCGTTGCCAGCGCAACAGCGGATAGCCTCAGAGACTTGGACATGCCTAACTCCCACGCTGCCGCAAATGCGTAACGACTTGTCGGCGTCTGCGCTCAGTTTATTTGTTGTACGGCGGACACCCGCCCAGTGGCGCAAGATTCTACGCTATTGCAGTGAAAGGTCTACGCTTGCGGCAGCGGCGGCAAAGCCTGTTGCGGGCGCGCTACGGGCGGCCCGGCAAGCCACGCATGCACCTGGCTGACGATGGCCAAAGCGATGGCTTCCGGAGTGGCGGCACCGATGTCGAGGCCTACCGGCCCGCGCAATCGTGGGGTCAAGCCTTCGGCCGCGGCGCCGAGTTCATCGACGAGGCGGCGCCGGCGCGCCGACGGCCCCAACAGCCCCACATACCCGGGGCCGTGCGCCGCGCTGAGCACTCTGAGATAGGCCAAGTCGGAGGCGAGATGGTGGCTCATCACCATGGCTGCGTGACAGCGGGCGAGATCCACCGTCGCGGCGAGTCAAAGACTTCCTGGGCATGAAGCGTCAAATCCGACTCCAGGCAGCCGCCGCTCTAGAGTCCGAAATAACTGCCGTCGGACATGATCAGCATCCGAGCACCGGGCTTGCGGTAGGTGGATCCGGCGGTCGCAACGACTGTCGCCAGAACGCGAGACGAATGCGCGGCAGGCGTGCGTTCGGACAGCAGCTCGAGGCTGGTGTCGAGCCTGTCGGCGATCCCTTTGGCCAGCCCTTCCGGGAGCGTGGCGGCGACAGGTGCTGGCGATTTGACGGAGATCACCCTTTATCCCGGTCCATGCGACATCGTCCTACAGGGATTTGTGCTGTGCATATCAGTGACCTGGCAACGCATGAAACATACTGCCACGAGAATATTCATCAAGATCCATTATGTCGAATTGCCTCGGGTTGGCCCATACCAGCCTCACGTCGATCGCGGCGAGCGTCGAATGATCCGCCGCTGCGCTCTGCTCGCGGTCGGCGGCGTACCGCTCGCGGCGCTCCTCATCCTGTACATCGTGAGCCAACGCGGCTGGCAGGAGCAAGCGCAATCGCTTCGTCGGGAAAATCTGTCGCTTCAGGTCAAGGAACTCGGGGCGAGCCTTGCAAAGGAGTGTGCCGATCTCGATGCCGCGGCGGCAGCCTTGGCTGAGACCCCGGGAATGGCCGAAGCGCTACAGGATGAGCCCGCATCTGCCCATGCCGGCATGGCGCACCTGGACGCCAAGACCATCGCCCGGCTCGATGTCGACAGCATCACTCTCGCCACCGCTGCAGAGAGCGTTCGGTTCAACGCGGTGTTCGACGGCGGCCAACTCGTCGAACGTCCGCCGGACCCCGGGCAGTTGAGTTATCTGACCACCCTTGCCGCGCGTGCGCCTATTGCTGCGACGTCAGGCGAATCGAGCGCCGCCATCGTGGAGGATCGCCTGATCGCCGCGAGGCAGATCGGAAACTCGTCCGCGCCGCCAGGCTGGGTTATCGTCACGCGGCATGTGACACCGGCCATGCTCGCGCGTCTGCAACGCTCGGTCGGGGGAGCGCTGAGCAGCCAGTCCATCCGGCAATTCGATGGGGCGAACGCACCGGCCGATGTGCGCGCCTGGCTCGCCTCGAAAAGGTCGGCCTCGACCGCGATCTCGACAGAGGTATCCGGTGATCGGGCTGCCTATGCGCTGCTGCGCGATGCGGCCGGCCGGCCCGCATGGGTGTTCCGGCTGGTTCCGGAAACAGCGAGCGCAGCGGCACAATCACAGGGCTTCCTGCACTTCTCGGGCGGCCGCGGTGTGACCCTGCTGCTCATCGCGTTTGCGGTATTGCTCGGCGCGGCAGTCGCCGCCGCCGCGATACTCGCGGTGAAGGGATATCTGCATCATCGACGCTCGGTCGACTCGCGCTACAAAGCCGTCATCGATCAAACCAACGACGGCATCGTCATCGTCGATGCCGGCAGCTTGAGGGTTCAATACTGCAACCCTGCCTTCCTCGGCCGCATCGGCCATTCGGAGATCGAAGCGCGTGATTTGACGCTGACCGAGATCTTCACCGACGCCGGCTCGACACCCGAGAGCCTGCTAGCGCGCCTCAAGGATGCGGATTCCAAGCGTTCGCTCGATCTGCAGCTTCGCTGCAAGGACGGAACTCTGTTGGACGTGGAAGTTCGCTGCAATCCGTTGGAAGCGGAAGGGCGCGAGGGGTATGCCTACGTCACCCACGATGTTTCGGTTCGGCGCAAGGCGGAGCAGCAGCTCATCGACAATCAGCAGCGCCTCGATCGAATGGCCCACCACGATCAGCTCACCGGGCTTCCCAACCGCCATTATCTGGCCACTTTCCTTCCGGAGGCCATCGCCGACGCGCGGGCGGCAAACGCCATGCTGGGCGTCGTGTTCCTGGACCTGGATCGCTTCAAACACATCAACGACACGCGCGGTCATGAGACCGGCGATAAGCTCCTGCAGGAAGTGGCGCGTCGGCTGCGCACCTGCGTGCGCGATACCGACGTGGTGATCCGCATGGGCGGCGACGAGTTCGTCGTCGTGTTCCGAAACGTGAAGTCTTACGACGAGGTCACGCTCGGCGCGAACCGCATCATCGAGAGCCTGAACAGACCAATCGTCATCGATGAGCATCCGCTGCAGACGACGGGAAGCGTCGGCGTGAGTCTGTTCCCGCGCGACGGCGCCGACATGGGGGAACTCCTCAAGCATTCGGACACGGCGATGTACCAGGCCAAAGACCGCGGCCGCAACAACGTGCAGATGTTCAGCCAGATCATGAATCGAAAGCTGAAGCACCGCGTCGCCATGGAGGCTTCATTGCGAGATGCTTTGAGGCTGAAGCAGCTCGACGTTCACTACCAGCCTTTCGTCAGTCTGATCACGCGCAAGGTGGTGGGGCTCGAAGCCCTCATCCGTTGGAAGCATCCGGTGCACGGCATGATTCCCGCTGACCAGTTCATCCCGGTTGCGGAGGAGACCGGTCTCATCGTCCCGATGGGAAATTTCGTGCTGCATCGAACGCTGCAGACGTTGAGCGCCTGGCAAAAGGCGGGGGTGAATCTCGTGCCGGTATCCCTGAACGTGGCACCCGCCCAGCTTCAGCGCGGCGAGCTGCAATCAACGATTGCCACGCTGTTGAAGACCCACGGACTGAAACCCGAGCTGCTGCAGCTCGAGATGACCGAGCGCGCCGTTTTCGACAGCCATCAGGCAAAATCCGGCGAGAGCCGCCAGGACACGATGGTTCAATTGCGGGATATGGGCATCAAGATCGCCATCGACGATTTCGGCACCGGCTATTCCAGCTTGAGCTACCTCAAGAACTGGCGCGTGGACGCGCTGAAAATCGACCGCAGCTTCGTGCGCGACCTGGTCACCGATTCGAGCGATCTCGCGATCGTGAGCGCCATCATCGCCATCGCGCGCCACCTGCACATTCAAGTGATTGCGGAGGGTATCGAGGGCTATCAGCAGGCCGAGATCCTGCGCAAATTGGGCTGCACCATCGGCCAGGGGTTCCTGTTCGCGCGGCCGATGCCGGCCGATCAATGCCTTCCCCTGCTGGGAGGCGACGCGCAGCCCGCCGAAGAAGAGGACATGCTCGCGGTGTTCGCCTCCGGACGCGCCTGACGGCGCAACGGTGTAAAGTGCGGCCACGATGCAGACGGCCCTCACGAGTCCCCGCGAGCTTCTCGACGCGAACCGGCATTACTACGACTCGCTCTGGTCCGGGGCACGACTGGTCGAGCCGGACCGCTTCAATACCTGGCCTCTGATCCAATCGTTGATGCCGGGGTGTGCGTCGCGTCTCGAAGTGGCGCCGGGCTTGCGGCCGAGGCTGCCCATCGAGGGAACGCATTTCGTCGACCTGAGCGCTCCGGCGGCCGCCAAGCTGCGCTCGCGGGGCGCCTCGGTCGCCGTCGGGCTGGTCACCTCGCTCCCTTTCATGGACGCAGCGTTCGACCTCGTGTGCGCGTTCGACATCGTCGAGCATGTCGACGACGACACATCGGCACTGCGGGAGCTTTCACGGGTGGCGAGGCCCGGTGCGGCGATCCTCATTTCGGTGCCACTGCATCCCGCGCGCTGGACCGCGTTCGACGACTTCGTCGGCCATCGCCGACGCTACGAACCCGAGCGTCTCGGCGACACGCTCGCAGGCCATGGGCTCTGCATCGAGCGAAGCGCGGTGTTCGGCATGCAGCCCAAGTCCTCCCGGCTTCTCGATATCGGAATGTGGTGGCTCACCCATCAGCGCGAGCGTGCCCTCTGGTGGTACAACCGTGTCCTCATGCCGCTCGGCCTGCGCTTCCAGCAAAGACTGAGCTTCGCCCACGGGCTGATCGACGCCGCACAAGTCGACGAGATCCTCATGGTGTGCCGCAAGCAGGGCGGCAGCGGTTAGCAGCCGCGGGCTGTCAGCGGATACTGACAACTATTCACAGCTTTATCCGTCCGGCCGGCTCGAGGAGTTGACGAAGAATAGGTCGACTCGAATCTCGAGGTGCGCAATCCCGTCATGCCACTGCCACGCTACGCGTCGAAAGGTGCGATCAGATTCCTCGCGCGCTACGTGCGGAGACGGTTTTTAAGCCATAGCGTCGTGATTTTGGCTGTGCTCGCCGCGGTCGCCTGCAATGTCGGATCCCAGTATGCGGTCAAGCATCTGGTGGACGTTCTTGGCACCCATCAGCCGCCTCCCGAAGTGCTATGGGGTGCGGTGGCGATTCTCCTCGGGCTCGTCGCCGTCGACAGCATACTTTGGCGCGTCGCAGGGTGGGCCTCGACGCACGCCTTTGTCGCGGTGGGAGGCGACATCCGCCTGGAGTTGTTCGACCACCTCTCGGGCCAGGGTACGAAATACTTCATAGAACAATTTCCCGGCGCCCTGGCCGGTCGGATCACCGCGGCCGCCAACGCCGCATGGCTGATCGAGAGCTCGCTGACGTGGACCACGATCCCTCCCGGGGTTGCGGTGATCGCCAGTATTCTCGTCCTCGGGACCATCAACTGGCATCTCACTGCGGTGCTGCTGGCCGTGGTCTGCGTGCTCGGCGCGATCATCGCGTGGTGGGCCGCGCACGGACGGGAGCTTCATCAGAATTTCGCGGGGCATGCGGCGCACGTGAGCGGCGATCTCACCGACGTCGTGAGCAACATCGGGCTGGTGCGCTCATTCGGCGCCGCGCGCCGCGAACAGCAGCGTCTGACCATGAAGATCCAGGACGAGATGCAGGCGCAACGCTTGAGCTTGAGATCGCTCGAGCGGTTGCGTCAGTTTCACGCGATCACCGTTTTCCTGGTGACCGCGGGCGTCCTGGTGTGGTCGGTCGAGTTATGGAGACGCGGGCAGATCTCGACGGGGGACGTGGTGCTCACGACGACGCTCGGCTTCACCGTCCTGCATGCATCGCGCGATTTCGCCATGGCGATGGTGGATATGGTGCAGCAGGTCGCAAAACTCCGCGAGGCAGTTCAGGTGCTCGGGCTGCCGCACGAGATGCGCGACGCCGGGGAGGCGCGGCCGCTGGTGGTGAGCAAGGGATCGATCGCGCTTCGCGACGTGAGTTTCCGCTATCCGAGCGGCCAGTCGGTGCTGCGCGGCTTCTCGCTCAACGTGCCCGGCGGCCAGAAGATTGGACTCGTGGGCCGCTCGGGCGCCGGCAAGTCCACCATCATTGCGATGCTGCAAAGATTGTACGACCCCGACGCGGGCGAGGTGCTGATCGACGATCAAGTCATTGCGCACGTCACCCAGGAAAGCCTGCGAGGCTCGATTGCGGTCGTGCAGCAGGACATCTCGCTGTTTCACCGCTCGCTGCTCGAAAACCTGAGGTACGGACGCCCGGAGGCCACAGACGAAGAGGTGTTCCGCGCCGTCGATGCCGCGGGTTGCGCCGAATTCATCGCCGCCCTGCCGGACGGGTATGAAACGTTGGTGGGCGAGCGCGGGATGAAGCTCTCCGGAGGCCAGCGCCAACGCATCGCCATCGCGCGCGCCTTCCTGATGAACGCGCCGATCGTGATCCTGGACGAGGCCACCTCGGCGCTTGACACGGAGTCCGAGCAGTCCATTCAGGAAGCGCTCGCCCGGCTGTTCCGGGGGCGCACGGTGATCGCCATTGCCCATCGGCTCTCGACACTCGATTCCTTCGACCGCATCGTAGTGCTGGAGCGCGGACATATCATCGAGGACGGGCCGCCCCGGCGACTGCTGCAGACCAAGGGCGGTACATACAGCCGCATGTATGGGCGCCAGATTCGGGTTGGCGCGGAGCAAACTCCATGAGGAGGGCGGCCGGGCGTCAGGCAAGAGGTCCGGCTGGCGGCGCGTCCGCAGGGGTGTTGGCCCTGCTCGCGCTCGCCGTGTTGACGGCTTGCAACACCACGCGGCAGACGGTGCCGAAGTCGGTCGCGCCGCAGCCCGTTGAGGCACCTTCGGCGGCAGCGGCGCCCGCGGCGCCGGAACCTTCGGACGCTTCGACGCAAACCGCGCCGCCCGCCGCACAGCCGCCTGCCGCGGCGGCGAGCATGCCGCCCCCCTGCGTGTGCAGCCGGACGACGCCGAAGCCCCGTTCCAAGCACAACTACAAGAGAAAGCAGCCGGTGAAGCAGTCCGAGCCGGAGTCGGTCGGGCCTTTGCCTCCTCCGCCTGCGAACACGGTGGTCGACGCCGAAGTGGGCCGCATCGACGGTCCTCTCACGGCGATTCTCGGCAAAAACGTCTACAGTCCGAAGGGAGAAGACCTGGGAAGAGTGGTCGACCTGTTGGCAGATCCGGAGGGCCGGGTACGTGTGGCCATCATCGATTTCGGCGGGTTCCTCGGAGTCGGTACGCGCCGCATAGCAGTGGATTGGCCCTTGCTGCATTTCTCCCCGTCCGACAAGGACAAGCCGCTGATGCTGACGGTGACCCGCGAAAAGCTACAGTCGGCGCCGGAGTATAAAGACTCCACCAGCCCCCGTGTTCTCATGCCGCCGGCGGCGGCCCCCGATGCTGCAGGCGCCGCCACCACGAAGTGAAAGTCACCCGCCGGCGGCCGGATCGGTGCCGGCAACGGCCGTCCGGCAGTCCTCGACGGCGCCGCCATCGAGTGTCGGGCCCACGGGAGCGGGTCCCCCGAAATCCTCGGCGGAGCGCGGCCTCGATTGGTTCAATCTTTTCGTGGCCAATATTCAAACCGGCTTCGGACCGTTCATCGCGGTATACCTCAGCGGCCAAAGCTGGACCCAGACATCGATCGGCTTGGCACTCTCCATCGGCACGGTCAGTTCCATGGCCAGCCAGGTGCCGGCTGGCGCGCTGGTCGACGCGATCCAGAACAAGTCGCGCGTCGCCGCGTTCAGCGTGCTGGTGTTCACGGCGAGTGCGCTGATGTTCGCCATCCATCCGATCCGGTTGTTCGTGTATCTGGCTGAAGTTCTGCACGGCGTCTCGAGCTGTACACTCGGGCCGGCGATCGCCGCCATGAGTCTCATGCTCGTCGGACGGATGGGAATGGCGCTGCGACTCGGGCGAAATGCCCGATATGCGGCGGTGGGCAACGGCGTGGGCGCGGCATTGATGGGTGCATGCGGGCAGTACGTGTCGGAGCGCGCGGTGTTTTATCTGACTGCGGCGCTCACGTTGCCGGCGTTGGTGGCGCTCCTGCCGCTTCGACGTCGCGCGGCGCACGGCAACGATCCGCTCGCGGCGAAGCCGCGCAACACGGCGGGCGGCACGGGGAGCCTTCGAATCCTGGCGGACCGCCGGCTGCTCATCTTTTGCGGATGCGCGATGTTGTTCACCTTCGGCAACGCACCACTCCTCATGCTGATCAGCGGCACACTGACGGCGAAGGGCAGCAATCCGAGTCTGCTCATCGGCGCGTGCATCGTGCTGCCGCAGATCGTGGTCGCAATTGCCTCGCCGGCGGTGGGACGCTTCGCGGACCGCTACGGTCGACGCCTGGTGCTCATCGTCGGCTTCGTGATGCTGCCGTTGCGTGCGCTCGTTTTCTCGACCACGGCGAACTCGACGCTGGTGATCGCGGTGCAGGTGCTCGACGGCGTCGCGGGCGCGAGCTTCGGTATCATGGTCCCGTTGATCGTGAGCGATGTGGCGGCGCGCTCGGGCCGCTTCAACCTTGCTCTCGGAGCGGTCGGCTTTGCCGTTGGCGTCGGCAGCACGTTGAGCACCTCGGCGGCCGGCTGGGTCTCCGACCATTACGGCATGCGTTTCGCATTCTACTTTCTCGCAACCATGGGCCTCGCGGCGGTGCTGCTGGCTGTCTTCGCGATGCCCGAGACCCGGCCGGGCGCGGACGAGGGCGAGGACACGCGGCCATTGCAATCCTAGTAGCGCGCGACCACCACGATGTCGCCCTCGCGGCGCGTCACCGTCACCGCGATGTTCTGGTCGTGCCGATGCAGGAGCACATCGACCGAGCCGCCGCTCAGTCGCAGGTTTCGCAGGTGAACATGATCCAGGAATTTCGGCAGCATCGGACGGTAGAACTTGACCTCCCCGGTACGCTCGAGCAGTTCGAGGCCGAGGGATGCCTGCAGCAGGCATAGCGGCGTCGCGCTGGCCCACGCCTGCGGCGAGCACGCGACCGGGTACTGAGTCGGCGCGTTGCGCTCGAGCCGGGCGAAACCGCAATACAACTCGGGCAGACGGCGCAGATCCATATACGAGGCCGCCGCGAACAACGCTCCGAACACCTGCGCGGCGGCCCCCTGCAGGCCGTAGCGCGCCAGGCCCATGGCGATCAATGCATTGTCGTGAGGCCAGACGGAGCCGTTATGGTAGGACATCGGGTTGTACCGGGCCTCCGAGGAGGCGATGGTGCGAATGCCCCATCCACTAAAGGCCGCGGGCGAGACGAGCGTGCGCGCGACGCGCTGCGCGCGTTCGGCAGAGACGATGCCGGTGAACAACAATTGCCCCGCGTTCGAGGCGACCACCCGGCACGGTTCCTTCGCGCCGTCCAACGCCAAGGCATAGGTCGACAGTTCCTCGCACCAGAATCGCGATTCGAACAGCCGGCGAAGAGCCTCGGCCTGCGCGGCAAGTGCGGCGGCACGCTCCGTAAGCCCAAGCGCTTCAGCGAGCACGGCGGCGTGGTGTTTCGCGCCGTACACATAACCCTGGACTTCGCAGAGCGCGATGGGCCCTTCCGCCAAGCGGCCGTCGCGATGGAATATCGCGTCGAACGAGTCCTTCCATCCTTGATTGGCCAGCCCTTCCTTGGTCTGGCGGTAATACTCGACGAAGCCGTCTCCATCGCGGTCCCCGTACCGATCTATCCAGGCAAGCGCCGCCTCGGCATTCGGCCACAGCGAGCGCACGGTCGCCAGATCGCCGGTGCGCCGGAAATACTCGCCGAGCAGCAATACGAAGAGCGGCGTAGCATCGATGCTTCCGTAATAGCGCCCGAACGGCACTTCGCGCAGATTCGCCATCTCGCCGTGTCGCATCTCGTGCAGGATCTTTCCGGGCTCCGCATCCCGCTCGGGATCCAGTGCGGTGGCCTGGGTGGCGGCCAGAAATCCGAGTACGCCCTTTGCGATCTCGGGATCCAGCCATAGAGTCATCAGCGCGGTGATCAAGCCGTCGCGGCCGAAAGGTGTGCTGAACCACGGGATGCCGGCGTAGGGATAGGGCCCCTCCGGCGTGTCGGTGACCAGCATGTACAGATCGGAGACGGAACGGCGCGCGATCTCGTTGTAGACCGAATTCGAGCTCTCCACGCTCGCGGCACGCTTGCTGGATTCGTGGAGCGCGTGCCGCGCGGCGCGCATGCGGCGGTAGAACAGCCGTCCGTTCCAATCGCGGTCGGCCGTGTCCTCGACGCCGCAGCGTACGAAGATCCTGCGCGAGGAGCGCGGCCTCAAGGACACATCGAACGATGCTCTCGTGGTCGTCAGCGAGTTCGGCACCGGAAAGAATGCGACTTCGGTGGCCCGCCCGATTTTATCCAGACCCATGTAATTGAGCGTCACGCTGTGATCGCTCGTGAGCACGAGGCGGGTCTTGCCGTGCGCGGCGCGGTGTTCGCCCCGCACCTCGAACAGATCCGCGAAATCCGAGGCGAATAGATAGGTCAGCCGCAACGTCAGCGGCCGGTCGCAGAAGTTGCGCACCACGACCCGCTCGTAGCAAGCGCCGTTCCAGATGAACTTCATGCGGTTGAGGTGAATATTCTCCCGGCGCAGAGCAATCTTGCCGTTTTCCAGCAGGTCAGGATTGCTGAGGTCGGCCGTGAACACGGCGTTGTCGTCCTGAGTCACCGAACTCAAGAGGAGCGGCCGCGCTTCCTCGAGCAACAGCTGCAGCTGCGACAGCATGCGGGTGTCGCGATGGTAGAGCCCCTCGGGATTGCCGGGCTCGCCGCCGATGTCGCCGCGGTGATCGAACACGGCGAAGGTGTCGCCGTGCTTCAGAGTGCGTGTGCGCCGCTGTTGCAACGTTGCGCTCACCGCGATCGCGAATTGCGGAGCGGGTACTTCGTCGACCGAGTGACTATCAGGCAATGGATCCGGGAGGGAAGATGTATTCACACGTTGTCCCCGATTACAGACATACAGATGGCGCTGCTTGTAACTTTTTCATCGCGCGTCGAATCGCAATCTCGTGCTCACTCGAGCGTCTGCCCCATAAGAGTTCTCTTACACAGTTCAGTTCCATTTGAAAGCCGACAATACGGTTTGCAGCGGCTAGGATACTGCCCATCATCGATCGCTCTGAATGGTGAGGAACACATGAAAATAGCGCAAGTTGCACCGCTCACCGAGGCCGTGCCTCCGAAACTGTACGGCGGCACCGAGCGCGTCGTCGCCTACCTCACCGATGCGTTGGTGGAGCTGGGACACGAGGTGACGCTGTTTGCCTCCGGTGACAGCCTGAGCAAGGCCACGCTTGCGCCGATCTGGCCGAAGGCCTTGCGCCTCGATCCGAACGTGAAAGACCATTTCGTTCCGTTGTTCATGCAACTGGAGAGCGTGGCGCGCCGCGCGCACGAGTTCGACGTGATCCACTCCCACCTCGACTATTTCGGCTATCCGCTGCTGCGAAGGCTCGGCACCCCGTCGATCACGACGTTGCACGGTCGTCTGGACTTGCCGGAGCTTCCCCCGCTGTACGGCTTGTACGGGGATATCCCAGTGGTCTCCATTTCGGATTCGCAGCGCGTGCCTCTGCCCGAGGCAAACTATGTGGCGACCGTCCTGCACGGCTTGCCGCGGAATCTGCTGGCAAAGGGCTCGGGGCGCGGAGGTTATCTGGCATTTTTGGGGCGCATTTCACCGGAGAAGGCGCCGGATGCGGCGATTCGAATTGCGGCCGCGGCTGGTATGCCGCTCAAGATCGCCGCCAAGGTGGATCGTGTCGACGAGGAATATTTCAAGTGCAAGGTGGAGCCCCTGCTCTCGCTCGGCCAGGTCGAATTCATCGGCGAGATCCGCGAGGATCAGAAACAGGAGTTGCTCGGCAACGCGGCCGGCCTTTTGTTCCCCATCGCGTGGCGCGAGCCGTTCGGGCTGGTGATGATCGAGGCGATGGCCTGTGGAACCCCTGTGATCGCGTTCGAGAACGGTTCGGTTCCCGAGGTGCTCGAGGATGGTGTGACCGGATTCATCGTCCACAGCGAGCAGGAGGCGATCGAGGCGGTCGGGCGTATCCCATCTCTCGACCGCGCCCGCATCCGCGCAGAGTTCGAGCGCCGCTTCACGGCGCAACGCATGGCGCAAAATTACGTGAATCTGTACGCCCGGCTGATACGTGCGCGTCAGGTCACGTCGATGGCGCAGGGAGAAGAACTTCGGCCGGAAACGCTGGTAACATGCCGTCATGTTCCCAACGCCGCGCCCCTCCGAGACGGCATCCCGGCCGCCGCGATTGCGGATTCCGGGCTGGGTGTTCTCCAATAGCTATGCCTCGCTTCCAGAGGGCTTCTACGCGCGCATAGACCCGGTTCCGGTCGCCAATCCCCGATTGATCAAATTCAACGGATCATTGGCCTCCGAGCTCGGATTGGAATGGTGTGCACTGGATGATGGCGCGCTCGCCTCGATTTTCTCGGGAAACTCCGTTCCCGAGGGGGCGGATCCCGTCGCCACGGCTTATGCCGGCCATCAGTTCGGACAATTCGTGCCGCGCCTCGGCGACGGCCGGGCCATTCTACTCGGCGAAGTGATCGACCGCGACGGCGTGCGCCGCGACATTCAACTGAAGGGATCGGGGCGGACACCCTATTCGCGCGGCGGCGACGGCCGTGCGGCGCTTGGCCCGGTGCTGCGCGAGTACCTGGTGAGCGAAGCCATGCACGCGCTCGGCATCGAGGGCACCCGCGCGATGGCGGCGGTGACCACCGGAGAGTTTGTCGTTCGGGAGGGGCGACTTCCCGGCGCGGTGGTGACGCGCGTGGCCAGGAGCCACGTGCGCGTGGGGACCTTCGAATATTTTGCGGCGCGAGGCGATAATGGCGCGGTCCGGCGCCTGGCAGACTACGTCATCGATCGACACTATCCGGAGTTGAAGCCGGACGATCGCCGCTACCTCGAGCTGCTTCGCGCCGTATGCCGCGGGCAGGCCGCACTGGTCGCGAGCTGGATGCACGTGGGCTTCATCCACGGGGTGATGAACACCGATAATACGTCGGTGTCCGGTGAAACCATCGATTACGGCCCCTGCGCGTTCATGGACGGCTACGACCCGGGGACGGTGTTCAGTTCGATCGACTCGATGGGACGCTATGCCTACGCCAATCAACCGCACGCGGCGCAGTGGAACCTCGCGCGATTCGCGGAGACGCTCCTGCCCCTGATCGATGCGGATCCCGGGCGCGCCGTGGAGGCGGCCGGTCCGGTGGTGGAGCAATTTGCCGCGGCCTTCGATGAACGCCGGGTCAGCGGATTTTCCGCAAAACTCGGATTGCAGACCTCAGAGCCGGCCGACGCGGTCTTAATCGAGGCGTGGCTCGAACTTCTGCGGCGAAACGATTGCGATTTCACGCTGACGTTTCGCAGGCTTTGCGACGCGGCGGACCCGCAGGGGCCCGGCGCCCGCGCTGCAGGCGCGGATGCTGCGCTCCGATCATCGTTCCAGCGGCCCGAGGAGTTCGACGGCTGGGCTCGGGAATGGCGAGCCCGCCTCGGGCGGGAAACCGCGCCGGCCGCAGGACGGGGTGCCGCCATGCGCCGGGTCAATCCTGCATTCATCCCCCGCAACCACCGGGTGCAAGCAATGATCTCGGCCGCGATCGAGGGCGGGGATTTCGCGCCATTCGAGGAAATGCTCGAGGTGCTTTCGAAGCCGTATGACTTCGATCCTCGATTTGAGCTCTACGCGCGCCCGCCGCGACCCGAAGAGCGGGTGCTGCAGACTTTTTGCGGCACTTGACCGCTCGCACGGGGGCTCGCGCGTCTCATCATGACACTTACTCCTGGCATAACCGCTGCGCCCTTCTGGCAGGAGGGCAAGGTGCCGGTGCTTGCCGATGCCCCTCTGCCCGCCCAAGTCGACGCGCTGATCGTCGGCGGCGGTTATACCGGTCTTGCGGCTGCGCGCGAAACCGCGGCGGCGGGGCTCGCCACCGCGGTCCTCGAGGCGGGTCACATCGGTGCCGGATGCTCCGGTAAGAATGGTGGACAAGTGGCTTATAGCCTCAAGCCGACGTTTACGCGCCTCTGCGCGTTGCACGGCCCCGAGCGCGCGTACGCCATCTGCCGTGAAGCGTTCGACGCGATCGCTCATGTGCGGTCGATCGCAACTGAGGACGGTGCGGATTGCGATTGGCAAGCTTGCGGCGGTTTCTACGGCGCGCATACGACGCGACATTTCGAGCGCATGGCCCACGAGGCGATGCACCAGCCGAAAGGACTGGAGCAGCGCATCAGCATCGTACCGAGGGCCGAACAGCACCGGGAGATTGCCACGGATTACTATCGCGGCGGTTGCGTCTACCACGACGACGCGTCGGTGGACCCCATGAAACTGCTGCTCACGCTGCTGCGCCGTGCCAGGGATCGCGGGGCGGTGGTCGCGGACCGGTGCCGTGCCGAGAGCATTCGTGCGGCGGCAGGCGGGTTCGAAGTGCTGACCTCCCAGGGAATCATCAGGACGCGCAAGCTCCTGATCGCGACCAACGGCTACTCCGACGCGCTGTCGCGGTGGCACCGGCGGCGGGTGATTCCGATCGGCAGCTATCAGATCTGCACGGAACCCCTCGGAGCCGATCGAATGCGGTCGCTGATCCCGAACGGACGCAACATTTCGGACTCGCGCAGGGTGGTCGTCTATTACAGGCCCTCTGCCGACGGCGAGCGCATGGTGTTCGGCGGCCGCGCGGCATTGTCCGAACAGGATCCGCTCGCCTGCGTCGCGCGCCTCAAGTCGATGATGACCCGGATATTCCCGCAGCTCTCCGCGGCGCGAATCGACCATGCCTGGGTCGGGTGGGTCGCCTACACCTTCGATACCATGCCGCATTTGGGGGAGCGGGACGGCATTCACTATTGCATGGGGTATTGCGGTCAAGGCGTGCCCCTCGCTCCCTACTTCGGAATGAGGATCGGACAGCAGATGGCGGGGCTCGCAGAAGGGCGCACGGCCCTCGACGGCCTCGAGTTTCCCACGCGGCCTTATTATCAAGGGACACCCTGGTTCCTGGCGCCGTCGGTTTGGGCCTATCGAACCTTGGATACGGCGGGGTTGTAGCGGCCCGCCCCGCCGGACCGCTCGCCACGCTTCGCGCCATGCAGCAATCGACGATTCGGGCACGGACCGGTAAGTACGGCTCTTTCGCCGAACTCGCGCGCCACGAAATCGCGGGTAAGGACTACCGCGTCGAAGTCGTCGAACGCGTGGCGGCGTCGGTTCTGGTGGTCGCCCCGCATGGAGGAATGATTGAGGCGGGCACCTCCGAGATCGCCGCATCGATCGCCGGCGGCGACTTCCATTTGTTCAACTTCGAAGGATTGAAACCCTACGGGCAGAATCGGACGCTACACATCACCAGCCACCGATTCGACCATCCGCATTGTCTCGCACTCGCCTCGCACAGCCAGGTGGTGCTGAGCGTGCACGGATGCCTTGGCGAGTCTTGCATTCACGTGGGAGGGCTCGATGAGAAGCTGACCGACCGGCTTACGGCGGAGTTATCCGCCGCCGCGTTCAACGTCGTATCGCCCAGTCCGCGATATCCCGGACGCCACCCCGGGAACATTTGCAATCGCGGCTCGAGCGGCAAGGGGGCGCAGCTTGAAATCACCTACGATTTGCGGACCAGCGGCCGGACTGAGGCGATCGCTCGGGCCGTGCGCGCGGCGCTGACTGCGACGGGGTGAGCGAGCGGTCAGCCAACCCGGCGTTGGCTGACCGCCGCGGCAGGCGCCGCTGCGCTCCAAAGCTTACATGGGCCGCGTCGGCGGCGAATCGTAGGGGCGAGAGACCCCGTAGAAAGAATGTACGTGGGTCGCCCAGGTGGTGTCCGCCATGCTCGGCCAATGGTCCTTGTCGAAGCCCGGCGCATTCTTCAGCTTGTCTTTGGTGACATTGAGCAGGAATCGCTTGTTGGCCGTGTCGAGCTTGAGCGCCTGCCAGGGAACGGCGAACAAACGATCGCCCATGCCGAGGAAACCGCCAAACGACAATACCGCGTATACGATCCGACCGCCTTGCATATCGATCATCAACTCCTTGATGTTGCCGAGGCTTTCGTCCGTGGGGTTGTACACGTCGTTGCCGAGGAGCGTATCCGCTCCCATGAGGGCGGGGCCGGGGCCCTCGGTCGTGCTGTAGCCCTTGTACATGCCGTAGGTATCGCGGGAAACGTAGTTGGTTTGCATTGATTGCTCCATGTTGATGGGCTGAGTCAGCCCACGCATCTACGCTACTCGTCTCGGCAGCGATCGGTGTCGGTCGGCAGCACCGCAATCATCCCGACTCGACCGGCATCGCTCGTGGGAGCCGGCCGACGCAGCTCAGAGCGCGTGGCGTTGCTCACGCGCGCGTCGCGGCGCCCTTTCGGGCGGTCGGCGCGATCCTACCGTTCGGCGAAGGCTTTCCGAGGTGGCACCGACCTGTGCCCGCTATATACAATCGGGTATAGACAAGACCGGGATGTATCCATGCAGAAGCTGATCGCGATTTGGGCCGCCGCTTGCGCTTTGGCGTTTGCGCCGTATGTACACTCGGCGGAGCCCGAAAAAAAAATTACCTTGACTGTGTTCGGCGCGGCGTCATTGACGAACGTGCTCCAGGACCTGGGCGATGCTTTCACCAAGGAAACCTCCATCCCGGTCAAGTTCTCGTTTGCGGCGAGTTCAACTCTCGCGCGGCAGATCGAGAATGGCGCGCCGGCGGATATATTCATGTCCGCGGATGCGGACTGGATGGATTATCTGCAGACCCGCCATCTCATTCAGGATTCGACGCGGCACGACGTCGTCGGCAATCGATTGGTGTTGATCGCCCCGGCCGATAGCACCGTCAAGCTCAAGATCGAGCCCAACTTTGCACTGGCGGCCGCGTTGGGGCAGGGACGTCTGGCAACCGGCGATCCCGCCGCAGTGCCGGCGGGGCGGTACGCCCAAGCGGCGTTGACGAAGCTCGGTGTGTGGAAGGAGGTCGAGGAGCGGATCGTGCGCGCCGATAGCGTCCGCTCCGCACTGACCTTCGTGGATCGCGGCGAGGCGCCGCTCGGCATCGTGTACGAGACCGACGCGTTGATCGACAGGAACGTCCGCGTGATCGATGTATTCCCGGCCGATACCCATGCGCCCATCATCTATCCCGTCGCGCTGACCCGCGTGGCCCAACCCGGGGCGGCGAAATTCGTCGCATTCATTGCCGGTCCCGAGGCGGCGCAGACGTTCAAGTCCTATGGCTTCGCCCCGCTGCATTGAGGCTGGCCGGTATCCGCAGCGCGTGTAGGCGCATTCCGGCAATTGAGCGTTACCTTCGATGACAGCCGCGCTCGCGTGCAAGGGTATACAACCGCCGTAATAGCAAAGAAGGCCTGGCTCTTTCCTACCGCTTTTTTCGAACTCCGCCCGCCGGCAGCCGGCGTCGGAGGCCGCTGCGCTTGCGCAAGCAGTATTTTCTGTGTCGAGGATTAGTTATGGCGTCCGAGGATGAGGGATCGCAAGAAAGCGGCGGCCACGAGGGCAACGGCCAAGCCGAGGATGGCAAGAGCAGGGACGATAAGGGCAAGGACGGTCAGAAGGACGGCGATGAGCATGGAAAGGACTCCGGCAAGCCGCGCAGCAAGAAACCACTGATCATCGTCGCCGCAGTCGTCGTGGTGCTCGCCATCGTGGGATTCTTCTTCTGGTTCGCGAGGCGTAACGAGGTATCCACCGACGATGCCTATACCGACGGCAACGTCATCACCATGGTTCCCAAGGTCTCCGGGTACGTGGTTCAGCTCGACATCAATGACAACGTGCACGTCAAGAAGGGCGATCTGCTGGTGCGCATAGATCCTCGCGATTATTTGACCGCCCAGTCACAAGCGGAGGCGTCGCTGGCGCTGGCGAAAGCGCAACTCGACTCTTCACAGGAAGCGCTGCGCATTGCCAAAGTCCAATATCCCGCGCAACTGGTGAGCGCTGAGGCGCAGCAGCAGTCGGCCGCCGCTGCGCTCGAGCAGGCGCAGCGGCAGTACTCGCGGCAGCACGAAGTCGACAAGCGCGCGACAACCCAGGAAAACATCGACGCCTCCACCAGCCAGCAGCTGAGCTCGGCCGCCAATTTGAAGAGCGCAAAAGCGCAGGTGCAGGTTGCGAGCCTGGTGCCCGAACAGATTCGTCAGGCCGCGACGACGGTGGCGGAGCGTGAGGCGCAGGTGAAACAGGCAGAGTCTCAACTGGCCCAGGCCAATCTCAATTTGAGCTATACGCAGATCCGTGCACCCTCGGACGGCTTCGTCACCCAGCGCAGCGCCCAGCTCGGCGATTACCTGACGGCCGGTGCCACGATGTTCCTGATCGTGACTCCGGACGTGTGGGTGACGGCGAACTTCAAGGAATCGCAAATCGGGCGCATGCGGCCGGGCGACCGGGTGGAAATCGAGATCGATGCCTACGCCGGCTACAAGCTTTCTGGTTACGTGCAAAGCGTGCAATACGGAAGCGGGTCGCGCTTCTCGGCGTTTCCCGCCGAGAATGCGACCGGCAACTTCGTCAAGATCGTGCAGCGCATTCCCGTGAAGATCGTCATCGACCGCGGCCTGGATCCGAACCGCCCGTTGCCGCTCGGGCTGTCGGTGTCGCCGGTGGTGCACCTGCCGTGAGCGATTCCGACTGGCAACCGTCGTCAAATCGCTGGTTGATCGCCGTGACCGTGACGCTGGCGGCGTTCATGGAGGTCCTCGATACCACCATCGTCAACGTCTCGCTGCCGCACATCGCGGGGACGCTTTCCGCGAGCTACGACGAGGCGACCTGGGCGCTCACCTCGTACCTGGTCGCAAACAGTATCGTGCTTCCCATCTCGGCGTTTTTCGGCCGCCTCATCGGGCGCAAGCGCTATTTCGTGATTTGCATCGCCGCGTTCACCGTGTGCTCGTTTCTCTGTGGCATTGCCACGAGCCTGCCGCAGCTGGTCATCTTCAGAATTCTGCAGGGGTTTTTCGGGGGCGGCCTTCAGCCGAATCAGCAATCCATCATCCTGGACACGTTTCCGGTTTCGCAGCGGAGCCGCGCTTTTGCTCTGACCGCAATCGCCACGGTCGTCGCCCCGATTTTGGGGCCGACCCTAGGTGGCTGGATCACGGATAACTACAGCTGGCGTTGGGTGTTCTTCATCAACGTGCCCATCGGGGTGCTCACGACCTTCGCGGTCATCGCTCTGGTGGAGGATCCGCCGTGGGCCAAGGCCAAATCCAAGGTGTCAACCGACTATATCGGGATCGGCCTCATCGCCATCACGTTCGCATGCTTTCAGATCATGCTGGATCGGGGAGAGGACGATGACTGGTTCTCGTCGGGCATCATCCGAACCTTTGCCATTCTGGCGGCGGTGGGCTTGGCGACCGCCATTGCGTGGCTTCTCTATAGCCGCAAACCGGTGGTGGAGCTGCGGGTGTTCAAGGATCGAAACTTCACGTTGGGGTCCATCGCCATCGCGTGCTTCGCCACGCTCCTGTACGGCAGCGCCGTGATCGTCCCGCAACTGGCGCAACAGCACCTGGGCTACACGGCCCTGCTGGCGGGCCTCGTGATGAGCCCGGGTGCGCTCTGCGTGATCTTCCTCATTCCGGTGCTGTCGCTGGTCATGCCGCACGTGCAGACCCGCTTCATCGTCACCGTCGGGTTCATCGTGCTCGGGAGCTCGCTGCTGTACTCGCGCCACATCGCCCCGGACATCGATTTCAGACACCTGGTGGCGATACGCGCCGCCCAATCCCTGGGAATCGGCTTCTTGTTCGTGCCGCTGAGCGTACTTGCCTACCAGACTGTGCCGCGGCGGCTGCAGGGGGACGCGACCGCGCTGTTCACGATGTTCCGCAACGTCGCGGGCTCGGTCGGCATCTCATTGTCCACGGCCATGATCACCTCGCGAACCCAGGTTCATATGGCCTATCTGTCGTACCACATGACGAACGCCAGTCCGAATTTTCGCAATACCATCACGCAGTTTTCGAACGCGATCCAACACCTCGGCTCCTCGGCCGCGGCGTCGGCGCAAAGCGCGCTGGGGCAGACCTATCAGATGCTGATCGCGCAGGCGGGGCTCCTGGCATACAAGGATGTGTTTCTTTATTGCGCGCTGCTCGCGTTCGGCTTCGTTCCGTTCACGTTCTTTTTCTCGCCCGTGAAAAAGGCGGGCGGCCCCGGGGCGGGTCACTGATGCGCGCCGCCCCCGCGATGGCTGCAGCGGCGCTTGCCGCCCTGCTGCTCCAAGCATGCAAGGTGGGACCGAATTTTCAGCGGCCGCAGGAGCCTGTGCCGGAGCATTATGCCGGTGCGGCCGTTGCGCCGCGGCTCTCGGGCGATCAAGAGCCCCCCTCGCTTTGGTGGCATGAGTTTCACGACGCGGAGCTCGACAAGCTGATCGATCAAGCCGTGGCCGGGAATCTCAATCTCAAGGTGGCGTACTTGAGGATCGTCGAGGCTCGCATGCAGGTGCAGTCGGCTCGCGCGCAAGGTTTGCCGAGCCTGAATGCATCCGCGTCCTACAACCGCGAGCAACTGGGGTTGGCAGGGATACTCAAGAGCAAGGGGATCGGTGATTCCGGTCCGACCGCCTCGGGCGAGGCACAGCAGCTGATCACCTCGCTCGAGCAGCCCGTCAACCTGTATCAGCTCGGCTTCGACGCCTCGTGGGAAATCGATCTCTTCGGCAAGGTGCGCCGTCAGGTCGAGGCTGCGAATGCTCAGAGTGCCGGCGCGGTCGAGTCGAGGAACGATATGCTGATCTCGCTCGAGGCAGAGGTTGCGCAAACCTATTTTCAGCTGCGGTCGGCACAGGTATCGAGACAGGTCACGCTGGAACTCATCGGTGCCCAGCGCGAGATCGCCGATTTGACCCAAAACCGGCACGAGCACGGTCTCGCCGGCGAACCCGACGTCGATGCCGCGAGGGCCCAGCTCACCAGCCTGCAGGCCGAACTCCCGGCCTACGAGCAAATGATCTCGAGCTCGAAGCACGCGCTCGCGGTGCTCACCGGGCAGGATCCGGAGGCGATGGATGCGGAATTCGGAGCCGAAGGAGCGCTGCCGTTGATTCCCGAGATGATTCCGGTCGGTGTGCCATCGACGCTCGCGCGCCGCCGGCCGGACATCCGCAACGCGGAGACCGCGCTGCATGCAGCCACCGCGCAGATCGGGGTATCCGTCGCCTCGCTGTTTCCGGACGTCTCGCTCGCCGGAACCTACGGACTGCGCAACATCGGCACCCGCTACCTGTTCGATTGGGCGAGCCATTTCTACACCTTCGGTCCGACCGTCTCGTTGCCCATCTTTCACGGTGGTGCGTTGGTCGCGAACGTGCGTTTGTCGCGCGCGCAATCGGCGGAGGCGGCGCTGAGCTATCGCCAGACGGTCCTCGGCGCGCTGCAGGAAGTGGAGGACGGGCTCAGCACATTGACCCAAGATGCGGCGCGCGTGGCTGCGCTCGCGGACACCGTCGGCGCCGACCAACGGGCGGTCGAGGTTCAATTGGACGCCTATCGTCACGGGGTCATCACCTATATCACGGTGCTGACCGTCCAGCTGCAGGCAGCCCAGGCGCGCGAGCAGTTGGTACAGGCGCAGTCGACGGAAAGCACGGACCTCGTGAAGCTCTACAAGGCGCTCGGTGGCGGATGGGAGCACGCGCCCAAAGTGGTCTCGTCGACCGATTCGGGGACCTGAAGCCCCCTCGAGTCCACACAATCGGCGGCGCCGGTGCGTATCGCGCTCGACGCGCTCTGCGCGGTTGCGATACCGTTGGCGCCCTCATGCGCTCCCATCCCGGCTTGTTTCTCGCTCCCGGCATCGACGTTGCCGTCTATCTGCTCGCCAACGGGCTCGGCGGTGTATCGCCCGAACGCGCCCAGATCCTTTCGTTCGCGGCGGCGGTGGCCCTCGGCTATCTCCCCTTGCTGCGGGCGCATGCGGAAATGAAGTCTCGCGGGTGGAGCGGCGGCCTTGCTCTGCATCTCGCGGTGGCGACGCTGATCGCCTTCTTCGTGCGCAGCGGCGTGCTGATCTCGATGCACGGCTCAGAAGGCGCCGCCCATGCCGCGATCGTCATCGCGGCCATCGCCACGGCGCTGCTCCTGCATCCCGCTTATGCGTACTGTGCGTCCCATCGAACGTGGCGTCTCGGCAGCGGGGCGGGCTGGCAGACGGGAGCGATCGGCATCGTCATAGCGGCCGCTGCCTTGCGCCTGGTCTACAGCGGACGGGTGGAACTCCTGCCGGAAGAGACCTATTACTGGAATTACGCGCGGCATCTGGACATCGGCTACCTCGATCATCCACCGATGGTCGCGTGGTTGATCGCTGCGGGAACACGGATTTTGGGCGGTGGGGAAATCGGCGTACGTAGCGGCGCGCTCTGCAGCGGGGTAATCGCCACGTTCTTTGCCTACCGGCTGACCGACAATCTGTTTGGCCGCTCGAGCGCTGTGGTGGCGGCGGTGCTCGTTCAGACGCTGCCGTTTTTCTTTCTGGCCGGCCTGTTGATGACACCGGATGCGCCGCTCACGGCGGCGTGGGCGGCCTCCTTGTATTTCCTGGAGCGCGCGCTGGTGGCCGGCCGGCGCGGGGCGTGGTGGGGAGCGGGTATCTGCCTGGGATTGGGCCTTCTCTCGAAGTACACCATCGTGCTCGTCGGGCTGTCCGCGTTCATTTTTGCGATCATCGATCCGCCGGCGCGGCGCTGGCTTCGCCGCCCCGAGCCATATGGAGCCTGCCTGCTGGCGTTGGCGGTATTTTCGCCGGTGATCGTATGGAATGCCCAAAACCAGTGGGTGTCGTTTCTCTTTCAAACCTCGCGCCGCCTGGCGGACCGGCCGCAGTTCGCGCTGCATAAGCTCATCGCTTCCGTCATCGTCTTGTTGACGCCAACCGGGATTGCCGCGGCCGCGCGGGCGCTCACGCGCGGGGCGCCCGGCGGCGAGTCCGCGGCGAGCGGGGATGGGCGTCGAGATCGCGGCTGGCGTTTCCTTCAGGTGGCAACGCTCACGCCGCTGGCGGTCTTCGTGGTGTTCAGTCTCCGGCATGAAGTGAAATTGGACTGGACCGGTGCGCCGCTGCTCGCGGCAGTGCCGCTGCTCGCCTGCGGGATCGTCGAGGGCGCCCGGGTCGCGGCTGCCGGTTTTTCTGCTTTACTTCGCGGCTCCTGGGTCCCGACTCTGATCGTGCTGCTTCTGGTTTATGGTGCGGGGCTGTACGACTTGACCTGGGGCATACCTCACGTGGGATACGGCAAGCACGCGGAACTCGTGCCCGTCGGCTGGCGCGCACTCGGCGCCCAGATCGATGCGATTGCGGGGCGCGTGGGCCAGGAGGGCGGGCAGCCTCCGCTCGTCGTCGGCATGGACCGGTACGCCATCGCGAGCGAGCTGGCTTTCTACGCGCCCGACCAGGCCCGGGGCGTCGGCCGCACATCCAGCGGCCATTTGTTCGGGCAGGTCGGACTGATGTACGAGCGTTGGTTTCCGCCGGCCGTCGAGGCAGGCAGGAACCTCGTGCTGGTTGCCTGGAACCGCGAAGACCTCCTGTCGGATCGCGTCACGTCTGCCGTCGCGCGCATGGGTCCCATCGAGGAGGGACTGCTGATGCGCGGCGATGACGTCATCCGTCGCTATTACTATCGACTCGCTTACGGGTATCGGGGCGTCGGCCGCCAGGGATCCGCAGCGGATTGAAGCAGCCGGGTGTTTTTCTCCAGCGCGCCCTCGATCGCGGCCGCTTGACGTCCGGCTTCCTGCCTATTGCCTGCTTCGATCGCCTCGGTGAGTCCGGGAAACTCCAGGTGGGCGTAGGTATAGCGTGCGGCATAGAGAAGATGCTGGAACCAGGGACGGCCGGGGATTCCCTGCGGATCGAGCCAGTTGGATTCCACCTGCAGCAGTTGCTCGTTCAGGGTCTTGACGCGCCCGTCGTTCGCGTCCGCCCCGTCCGGGTGGCCCAAGGTCAGCTCGTGCAACGCTTGTCCCGCCCGCTCGAAGGCCGCGATCCTCGTCGCCAGCGGCGCGAGCAAAAGCCGGGAAGGACTCGCAACGGTCCTGCGCTCGAGGTCCGCCAAAAAACCCCGCAGGGCCGCACCGTTCGCCGCGAAATCGAACGGCAGAATGCCGGCATTCGCCAGCCTCAGGGCGACAACTCCCCAAATTCGGGTCAATGCGACGTGGTATGCGAACTGCGGATCTCCCAGGTGAGTCATCCAGAAATGGTCGTCGTAGGCCGAGTGATATACGCCGTAGTCGCCTTCGAAACCCAGGTTGATCACCGGCCGTCCCAGATGATTCAGGAAGACGGTGTGATCCGACCCGCTGCCAATTCGCGTCTCCACCAAGTCCGCATCGCTCACCGCAGACGCCGCGTGGCGGTCTCTCATCGTGGTGGCGCGCCAAGCCTCATCGAGCGGCTTGCCCGACGGTGCAAGCACGCTCTTGGCCGACTCGATCAGCATCGGAGCGAGCGATGCGACGGCCGAAGGCGCGAAGCTCAAGCCCTCCGGTCCGGCTGTTGCCGCAGCGCCGGCGACCGCCTCGTCGACGTTGATGTACGCGACCAGTTTTTTCTTGAGCTCGTCGGCAAATTGCTCCCCCCACTCGGTCGATCCGGTGAGGGCGTATTCCTCGCCATCCCAGCTGCAGGCAATCAGCGTCCGCCGGGGCCGTATGCCGCGCCGCTTGAGCTCGCCCAAGGAGCGGGTGAGCTCCAACATCGAGGCGGTGCCGCTGACCGGATCGACGCCGCCGTACACCCAGGCGTCGCGATGGTTGCCGACCAAGACCCACTCGTCAGGCAGATCGCCGCCGCGAATGCGCGCTTCCACCACGGTGTAGCGTCGCATGCGAGTGTCCATGTCGACATGCAAATGCACGATCACGCCGCCGCCGAAGCGATAGGTGATCGGTAGAGCGCCGCGCCATTCCGGCGGAACCTCCTCGCCGCTCATGTGCTCGAGCAGCGGCTTTGCATCGCGCCAGGACAGCGGCAGCCCGACGATCTTGGGCAGGGACTTCGCGTCCGCCGGCGCAATATGCCTCGCGCCGGGCACCGACGCCCATCCGGGCGTCGTGGGATCGCCGGGAACGATGTAGTCGTAGGTGATCGCGCCGTGCTGGATGTGGCTGTCGGGCCCGAACGGTCCGTCCGGAAACACCTTGCCCCGGGCATAGCCGTCCTCCGCAGGATCCGAATAGATCAATATGGCCGCCGCGCCCTCGCGCTCCGCCGTGAGCGCCTTGAAGCCTCGATAGCTGTAGGGGTTGGAGTAGCGGACGATGACCACCTTGCCTTTGACGCTGACTCCATGCTGACGCAGGATCTCGTAGTCCTCGGGATTGCCGCTGTGCGCGTAGACCAATTCGGCGCGGATGTCGCCCGAGGCCGAGTAGCCAAAATAGGCGCTGTCGATTCGAGGGTTTTTGGTGTCGGGATCGCGTTCGTAGGCTTGCTCGCGCAATGTCGCCCGATAGGCGATGGGCGCCGTCATCTCGAGGGACACGCTGCGCGGACTCGAATGCAGCACGTCGTAATGCCGCAGAGTCACGTCCTCCCAACCCTGCCTGCGCCATTCGCGCGCGATCACGTTTGCGAGACGGGTGTTCTGCCGTGATGCTGCCGGATGCGGCTGGGAGGTGAATATGCGATGCCACTCCCGCGCCTTTTCCGGCGAAGGCAGCGATTGGAATTGCGATTCGATCTCGCGTTCGCGCAGCGCATCGCGCGGCGTAAAGCCGAGAATGGAGCCCGGATCCGCATCGGCCGCGGGTGCGGCTTGCGCCGCCGCCAGAAAAGCGCACGCCATCGCCAATTTGATACGGTTCGCCATGCGGCCGATGTTTCCTCGGGTTGCAGTTCGGGCCGCACGATTCTGCGCTAAAGTAAGCCGATACCGAAGGGGGAGGGGGACGCATGCGACCCGACGTGGTGCCGCTGACGCCGGCGCAGGTACGCGGATTTTGGGCCGCGTGGCTTGGCTGGACGCTCGACGGCATGGACTCGTTCATCTTTGCGCTGGTCCTGGCGCCGGCGCTGACGGAGCTGCTGCCGAAATCCGGGATGGATGGCTCGCAAAGCCACGTGGTGTTTGCGGGCTCGGTGTTGTTTGCCGTCTTTTTGGCCGGATGGGGCTCCTCGCTGGTATGGGGGCCGCTGGCCGACCGCTGGGGACGGACCCGAACTTTGGCCGCCTCGGTCGCATGCTATGCGCTGTTTACGGGTGCGGCCGCCTTCTCGCAAAATGTGTGGCAGCTCGGGGCGTTCCGGTTTCTGGCAGGAGTGGGTATCGGCGGCGAGTGGGCGCTGGCCGGCACGTACGTGGCCGAGGTCTGGCCCGAGTCGCGCCGCAAGATGGGCGCCGGCTACTTGCAGACCGGCTACTACGCGGGATTTTTTCTCGCCGCGGCGCTCAACTTCACCATCGGCGCGAGCTATGGATGGCGGGTCATGTTTCTGTGCGGCGGAGCGCCGGTGCTGCTGTCGCTCTACATGCTGTCGAAGCTGCGCGAGCCGGATCGTTGGGTCAAGGTCTCGGAAAAATCCGCACCGCATGCGCCTTTCAGGGAAATTTTCCGCGCGACCTACCGCCGCCGAACGCTCGTCAACGCCGCCCTGGTCACGGTCTCGATCATCGGTCTGTGGGCGGGTGCCGTCTACGAGCCATCGGCGATCATCACACTCGCGAAGCAATCGGGGCACAGCGCCGCCGAGGCGGCGCGGTTGGCATCCTTCGGCACCGCCCTCTTGTCGATCGGCACCTGCCTCGGCTGTCTCGTCGTGCCGATCCTCGCAGAGCGGGTCGGCCGGCGAGCCACGCTCGCGCTGTTTTTCATCGGCATGGCGATCTGCATCTGGTTCTCCTTCGGCTGGGCGTTCTATGCGAGGGACGGCGCGCTCGCGATTTTCATCGCAAGTTTGTTCCTGCTGGGATTCTTCGGCGGCAATTTCGCAATCTACAGTTTGTGGCTGCCCGAGCAATATTCGACGGCGGTGCGTGCGACGGCGTTCGCCTTCGTCACCTCGTTCGGCCGCTTCGTCGGCGCCGGGGTCAACTTCCTGATCGGAGCCGGCGTGCATAGCTACGGAAGCGTGGGGGTTCCGGTGGCCGCCACTGCGCTCGCGTTCCTCATCGGACTTGCCGTTCTGCCGTTTGGTCACGAGACGCGAGGCGCGCGGCTGCCGGATTGAGGGCGCGGGCAACAATGGTATGTTACGCCCCCCGGCGGCGGTGCCGGGAAGGTGGAGCATCCGGACGATGAGTGCAGAAATTTCGGTGGGCCCGACCGAGGGGCTTTGGTTGGGCCTCGACACCGGGGGTACGTTCACCGATGCGGTGTTGCTCGCGGGCGGCCGCCGCGTAATCGCGAGCGCCAAGGCGCTCACCACTCCGTGGAATCTGGCGATCGGCATCGGCAAGGCGATCCGCGCCGTGCTCGAGGAATTGCCGCCAGAATCGGGTGGCAGAGATGTAAGCCTGGTCTCGGTGTCCACGACGCTCGCGACCAACGCCGTGGTCGAGAATCGCTTCAGCCCGGTGTGCACCCTGCTGATCGGGTTCGATGACGCCATGACCGAGCGTTCCGGCATCGGCAAGCGCGGGACGGGGGCGGTGGTGAGGGTCCGCGGCGGCCACAACGCGACCGGCGAGGAATGGAGCGCGCTCGACGAGGCGGCCATCGAAGCCGCCGTCGCAGCACACGAAATGCAGGTCGAGGCATTCGCGGTGGCGGCGAATTTTTCCGTGCGCAATCCGGCGCATGAGCTGCGCGCGCGCCAGATCATCCGCAACCTTTCCAAAAAACCGGTGACTTGTGCCCACGAACTGAGCTCCAAGCTCGACGCACCGCGACGCGCGCTGACGGCCGTGCTCAATGCCCGCCTCACGCCGCAGATCCGCCATCTGATCGAGGCGTTGTCCGAAGTGCTCGTCGAGGAGTCGATCGATGCGCCGCTGATGATCGTCAAAGGCGACGGATCGCTGATGAGGGCGCAAGTGGCGCTCGAATATCCGGTCGAGACCATTTTATCCGGGCCCGCCGCGAGTGTCGTCGGTGCCGGATTTCTGACCGGCATCGCCGACTTCGTGGTGTCCGACATGGGCGGCACCACCACCGACATTGCCGTCGTATCGAACGGGCGCCCCGCGGTGCGTGCCGAGGGCGCCCTGGTCGGCGGCTGGCGCACGATGGTGCAGGCGGTCGATGTGCGCACCAGCGGTCTGGGCGGAGACAGCGAGGTATTCTTCGATCGTCAGATGCGGCTCCACGTCGGCCCGCGCAAGGCTATGCCGCTGTCATTGTTGGCGCATACGTTCCCGCAGACGCTCGAGCAACTGCGCGCCTTGTCGGAGCTTGCGCACCTGCCGGAATTCGCGACCCAATTCGCCTTTCGCAACCCCGACCGGGATGCACCGGCGCATCTTTCGGCCACCGAGAAACGGGTATGGGAGGCGCTGGGCCGGGAGCCTAGCCAGGTGTCAACCATCGTGCGCAATGCCTCGGGTCTCGAAGCGTTGCGGCGCTTGGCCGACGCGGGCCTTGCGACCATCGCCGGTTTCACTCCGAGCGATGCCATGCACGTGCTCGGCCGGCAGCAAGGGTGGAGCCGCGAGGCCGCGGAGTGCGGTGCGCGCATCCTGGCGATCGAAGAACGCAACGCCCGGGCGGCGACGGCGGCGGTATCGGCGGCTGACCTGTGCGCGCGCACGCATGAGCATGTGGTGCGCGAGACGGCCCGAGTGCTTTTGGCCGCTGCGCTCGCCATTGATCCGGGGCTCGAGGCGACGCCGGCGGGCTGGGGCGTGCTCGGCGACCGGCTGTTGGAGGCCGTTTGCGCCGGACGGGGCTTCTCGACCCTGCTGCACGCCGGTATCGGACTCGCGCGGCCGCTCATCGCGATCGGCGCACCGGTGGGTGCGTACTATCCGGAGGTAGCCCGACGGCTCGGCTCGCCGCTCTCCATCCCCACACATGCTGCGGTCTGCAATGCCGTGGGTGCGGTCGCCGGCGTCGTGTCGCAGACCGTGGAAATCCTGGTGAATCAGCCGACGTTCAACGTGTTCCGGGTTCACGATCCCGCGGGCAGCCGCGACTATTCCGGCGCCGAGCCCGCACTCGAGCATGCGCATCGGGTCTCGCGCACGCTGGCCCTGGATGCCGCGCGCCGTGCGGGCGCCGCAGATCCGCACGTCGCGACCGAGGTGATCGAGAAGCGGGCGCAGGTGGGCCCCGGCACGGATTACCTGGCAGAGGCTCTGGTGCGGTCCACCGCCGTCGGAAGGCCGATCGTATCGCATTAACGCATGCCGACCGGGGAGGCATATCGAAAAAATCTATCGCGTGGTGCGCGCAATAGCGGCGCATCACGGCGCAGCGCAGGGTGTTGTTCCCTATAATCGCCCACGCTCGATACACGCGGACCTTTGGGATCGCCGCCTCCCGACCAGAAGAGCTCCTCCAGTATGAAATCGCCCGACGAGACCAGCGCCCGACGCAGCCGCCGCCGGCCCGGCAATGCGGAAGTCAGCCACGCGGTCTTCGACCGCACGCGGCCCTATCGCCACCTGCGCAATCCCTTCACGCCGATGAAGGTGTTCTCGGACGATCAAGTGGCCGCCATTCACGAGGCGGCGCTCTCGATGCTCGAGACCCAGGGGATGAAGGTCCTATCGGCAGATGCTCGGGTCCGCTATGCGAAAGCCGGCGCTTCGGTCGACGAAACGACGCAAATGGTTCGGCTCGACCGCGGCCTGGTCACGGCCGCGCTCGCCACCACGCCCAAAGAGGTGACGCTGCACTCGGTCGATCCCGAGCGTCACGTGCCGCTGTCGAACGGATGCGTCGCGTTCGCCCCGACCTCGGGTCCGCCCAACATCATGGATACGGCGCGCGGCCGGCGAGCGGGGACGTTCGAGGATTTTTGCAATCTGATGAAGCTCTGCCAGAGCTTCGAGGTGATCCACGTGCTCGGCGGGGCGACCGAGCCGCAGGATCTTGCCGTGCAGTTTCGTCATCTGCACGTCACGCGCGCGCAGCTCATGCTGACCGACAAGATCCCGTTCATCTTTTCACGCGGCCACGGCCAGGTCGCGGACAACTTCGAGCTCATTCGGCTGGCGCACGGGATATCGCCCGAGGAGTTCCGCTCGCGCCCGTACGCATACACCATCATCAACACCAATTCGCCGCTGCAGCTCGACGTGCCCATGGCGGACGGCATCATCGATTTCGCCATCGCGGGCCAGCTGCTCATCATCACGCCGTTCACCCTCGCCGGAGCGATGGCACCGGTGACCATCGCGGGGGCGCTGACCCTCGCACATGCGGAATGTCTGGCGGGATTGACGCTTGCACAGATCGTCCGACCCGGGGCGCCCATCGTCTACGGCAGCTTCACCTCGAACGTCGACATGAAATCGGGGTCGCCCGCCTTCGGCACACCCGAGTACGTGAAGGCGGCATTCGGCGCGGGCCAACTGGCGCGGTTCCTGGGATTGCCGTGGCGGTCCTCGAACGCCACCGCCGCGAACACCCCGGACGCCCAGTCCGCGTACGAATCGCAGATGAGCCTCTGGGGGGCGCTGTTCGGCGGCTGCAACTTCGTGCTGCACGCGGCCGGCTGGCTCGAGAGCGGCCTCACCACCTCGTACGAGAAATTCATTCTGGACATAGAAATGCTGCAGATGTTCGCGGAGGTGTTCCAGCCGGTGGGGGGCGGGCCTGCCGATATCGCCCTGGAGGCGGTCGCGGAAGTCGGCCCCGGGGGCCATTTCTTCGGCTGTGCCCATACTATGGAGCGCTACCGCAGCGCCTTTTACGCGCCGCTCGTCTCCGATTGGCGCAATTTCGGCAGCTGGATGGACGATGGCGGCAAGACGGCCACGGAGCGAGCGAGCGGTATCTGGCAGGGCACGCTCACACGTTATGTCGCTCCGCCACGCGAGTCGGCGGTGGTCGAGGCGCTCGATGCCTATGTGGCCAAGAGGACCGAAGAGGGCGGCGCGCCGCCGGTAACTTGAGCCGCTTGCACGTCGTCCCGCTTAATCCGATCATGTCGCTTCCGGACACGCCGCCGTCGCGATATCACAAGTCCCTGAGGCAGCGGGGACTTAACATGGCGCGCTGTCAGAGCGCCTAAGCTGCCGTTGCTGCTCGTAAAATAACCCTGGAGTAACTAGATGTCAGAGCCGAGCGAAGCCGAGTTCGACCTGAACTCGCTCAATGACGAAGAGCTCACCGAACAGGTGCATGACGACCTCTACAACGGCTTGAAGCCCGAGGTCGAGAAGGCTACCCATATATTCCTGAAGCGGGGTTGGTCCGCGGAGAGAGTTCTGAACGACGCTCTGGTGGAAGGCATGCGCATCGTCGGCATCGACTTCCGCGACGGCATCTTGTTCGTGCCCGAAGTGCTGCTGGCCGCCAACTCCATGAAGGGCGGCATGGAGATCCTGCGGCCGCTGCTGGCCGAGACCGGCGTCGAGCCCATCGGCAAGATCGTCATCGGGACCGTCAAGGGCGACATTCACGACATCGGCAAGAATCTGGTCTCGATGATGCTCGAGGGCGCGGGCTTCGAAGTCATCGATCTCGGCATCAATAATCCGGTCGAGAAATACCTGGCCGCACTCGAGAAGCACAAGCCGGACATTCTCGGCATGTCGGCGCTCCTCACCACCACGATGCCGTACATGAAAGTGGTGATCGATACCTTGAAGGAGCGCGGCATCCGCAACGACTTCATCGTGCTGGTCGGTGGCGCGCCGCTCAACGAAGAGTTCGGCAAAGCTGTGGGCGCCGATGCGTACTGCCGTGACGCCGCGGTGGCCGTGGAGACCGCCAAGGGGCTGCTGGCCGCGAAGCGCTCCGCAGCGGTCCACTGAAAGAGCGGTGAGCGCCGTGGCAACGAGGGGTCAGGGCATGCTGATCATCGCCTGCGGCGCGTTGGCTCACGAGATCACGGCGCTGCGCCGGGCGAACGGCTGGGAGCATGTGGACGTGCGCTGCCTGCCCGCGGAGCTTCACAATCGGCCCGAGCGTATTCCCGCGGCCGTGCGCGCATTGATTCAATCCTCGCGATGCCATTACCGCACGATCTTCGTCGCCTATGCGGATTGCGGAACGGGAGGTCTTCTCGATGCGGTGCTCAAAGAAGAGGGCGTCGAGCGCATTCCCGGCGCCCATTGCTACGAGTTCTTCGCCACGGGACCCAAGTTCGCGGAGCTCGCCGAGGCCGAGCTCGGGACGTTCTATTTGACGGATTTTCTGCTGCGCCATTTCGACCGCCTGGTGATCGAGGGCTTGGGGCTCGACCGTCATCCGGAACTGTTTCCGAGCTACTTCGGCCACTACAAGAAGCTGGTCTATCTGGCCCAATCGCCCCGACCCGAATCGATGGATCAGGCAAAGGCTGTCGCTGACCGAATGGGCCTTGCGTTCGAATATCATGAGACCGGATACGGCAACCTTCAGACCTCGCTCAAATCTGCCGTCGGGCGCGACGAAGCCCGGGGCGCCGAAATTCGGCGCGACGCGGAGGCCGTGACGTGGCAGCGCTGATCATCATCTCGTGGCGCGACATCCCTGCGCAGGTCATCGTCAAACGAGGCCGCGAGACCGCGAAGGTGCAGCTATCCCAGCGCTTTCAGGAAGCCGTCGACCGCGCGGCCATGCGCGCGGGCAAAGGCAGTTCCGATGCGTATCTCGCGGATTGGCAGCGCAGCGCGCCGCGCCCCTGCGGAGAGGATCTGCAGGCCGAGGCCAGCGCCGAGGCCGCCAAGCTCGAAGCCCAGTTCAGCGACGAGGATCTCGAACGGCTGATCCGGGCGAAGGGTCTGGCAGCGCCCGCTCCCGGCCCCGAGGGTTCCTGATGTACTCGGTGCGTTTGTGGTCCGTGCGCCATGCGCGGGGTTTGAACTCGTTCTATCGAGTTTTCGAGGGTGTGGTCACGCGCATTCACCCACTGTTCAAAGCGCTGGGATATGAGCGCATCGAGCGTCCGGTCGCGGCCATCGAGCGCACCGTCAAGGGCGTATTGTTCGACTGCCAGATGTGCGGTCAGTGCGTGCTGAGCTCGACCGGCATGTCATGCCCGATGAATTGTCCCAAGACACTGCGTAACGGGCCCTGTGGCGGCGTGCGCGATAACGGTCATTGCGAGGTCAAGCCCGAGATGCGCTGCGTCTGGGTCGAGGCCTATCGCGGCAGTCAGCGCATACCTGACGGCGTCGCGGCGATGGGCAAGATTCAGTTCGCCGTCGATCAGCGACTCAAGGGCCGCTCCTCCTGGCTGCGCGTGGTGCGCGAGCTCAATCCCGAGCCGGCCGTGAAGGCCGCAGCGGGTGCGAAATGAGGTTCGACGACGAGCCGGTGCCCGGCTACCCGCTGCCGATTCTCCCGGGGCATACCTCACCCGGGCGGTTCGAGCGCGTACTGCGTGCGGGAGGCTTCGCGGTGACCACCGAGCTTGCGCCGCCGGACTCGGCGGATCCCGAGGATGTTTACAAGCGCGCTCGCGTCTTCGACGGCTACGTCGATGCCATCAACGCCACGGATGGGAGCGGAGCCAACTGCCATATGTCGAGCCTCGCCGTGTGCGCGCTGCTCACGCGCGTAGGGTACGCGCCCATCATGCAGATCTCCTGCCGCGACAAGAACCGTATCGCCATCCAGGGCGATATTCTCGGCGGTGCGGCGATGGGCGTGTGCAACATGCTGTGCCTCACCGGCGACGGCGTGCAGGCGGGCGATCATCCGCAGGCGAAGCCGGTGTTCGATCTGGATTGTGTTTCGCTGCTCGATATAGCGCGCACGCTTCGGGACGATCATCACTTTCAGAGCGGCCGCAAGATCACCTACGCACCGCGGGTATTCTTCGGCGCCGCCGAGAATCCGTCCGGTTTGCCGCACGACTGGCGCGCGCTGCGGCTCGCGAAGAAGGTGGCGGCGGGCGCGCAGTTCATCCAGACCCAATATTGTTACGACATGGCGCTCCTCAAGGGCTTCATGGATCAGGTCGAAACTCTCGGCCTCGACGGCAAAATGTTCATTCTCGTGGGCGTCGGCCCGCTGCGCTCGGCGAAGACGGCGGAATGGATGCGCAAGAACGTTCCCGGCATGCACGTGCCCGACGCGCTCATCGCGCGGCTCGCGGGCGCCAAGGACCAGGCGCGTGAAGGCCGCGAGATCTGCATTGAGCTGATTCAGGAGATTCGAGAGATTCGCGGCATCCACGGCGTGCACGTCATGGCGTACCGTCAGGAAGAAACCGTCGCCGAGATCGTCGACAGGTCCCAAGTTCTCCAGGGTCGTTCGCCCTGGTATCCCGGGCGCGACGAAGCCCCCTTAGTGTCTCAAAGGACCGCTTAAAATGACCGATACCGTCATCAGTTCCGCGACCAAGGAAGTCGTCATCGGCTTTGATCGCCCGTTCGTCATCATCGGCGAACGCATCAATCCCACGGGCCGCAAGATCCTGGCCGCGGAAATGGCCGCCGGCGACTTCAGCCGGGTCGAGGCCGATGCGCGTGCCCAGGTCGAGGCGGGCGCGCACATGCTGGACGTGAATGCGGGAATACCGCTCGCCGATGAGCCGGCAATCCTCGCGCGTGCCATCCAACTGGTTCAATCGATCACCGACGTGCCCTTGTCCATCGACTCCTCCATCGTCGCCGCGCTCGAGGCGGGGCTCGCCGTCTACAAGGGCAAGGCGCTGGTGAATTCCGTGACCGGCGAGGACGAGCGCCTCGAATCGGTATTGCCCCTGGTGAAGAAGCACGGCGCTGCGGTGATCGCGATCTCGAACGACGAGACGGGCATCTCCGAGGATCCCGACGTGCGCTTTGCGGTGGCGAAGAAAATCGTGGAGCGGGCCATGGACTACGGCATTCCCGCGAGCGACGTGGTGGTGGATCCGTTGGTGATGCCGATCGGCGCCATCAACCGGGCGGGAGTGCAGGTGATGCGGCTGGTTCACCGGCTGCGAACGGAACTCAAGGTGAACACCTCTTGCGGTGCGTCGAACGTGAGCTTCGGGTTGCCGAACCGCGACGGCATCAACTCAGCGTTCCTGACGATGGCCATGTCGGCGGGAATGACCTCGGCAATCACCAACCCGCTGCACGTCGAGGTCGTCAAGGCGATCATGGGCGGGGATGTGATGCTCGGCCACGACCCGGATTGCGCGCGTTGGATCCGGCGCTTCCGCGAGGCGCCGCCCGCCGCCGCGCCCGGTACCCCGCCCGGCGAGGTACCGCGCGGCCGCCGCGAAGGCGGTCACCGCCGACGGCCGGCCTAGAGGCCCCGCGCAGCAGGCACTGCAGCATGACGGCTCGCGATCCTCTCGTGGTGTTCATGCCCTCCGGCAAGCGGGGCAACTTCCCCGTGGGCACTCCCTTGCTGCAAGCGGCCCGAAGCCTCGGGGTCGACGTGGATTCGGTATGCGGGGGCCGCGGACTCTGCGGCCGCTGCCAGGTGTTGGTCGCAGAAGGAGAGTTCGCCAAGCACGGCGTGTCCTCCTCGAGCGCAAGCCTCTCGCCGTTCTCGGAGCCCGAGACCCGCTATTCGAGGCGCCAGCCGCTCGCGGCGGGCCGGCGTCTGTCGTGTTCGGCGCGAGTGCTCGCGGATGTCGTGATCGACGTGCCTGCGAGCAGCCAGGTGCATCGGCAGGTCGTGCGCAAGGAAGCCGACGCGCGCTCGATCGAGCTCAATCCCGTGGTGCGGCTGCACTATGTGCAAGTCAAGGAACCGGACATGCACGACCCGTCGGGAGATCTGCGCCGGCTGTTCGATGCCCTGGAACAGGAATGGAGCCTCAAGGATCTGACCTGCGATTTGTCCGTGCTTCAGATGCTGCAACCCGCGCTGCGCGCCGGCAGCTGGCAAGTGACGGTCGCGGTCCACGGCGAGAAGCAAATCATCGGCGTCTGGCCCGGCCTGCACGAGACCGCCTTGGGATTGGCGGTGGACATCGGCTCCACGACCATCGCGGCACACCTGTGCGATCTCACCTCAGGCGAGGTCGTCGCTTCCGCCGGCGTCATGAACCCGCAGATCCGCTTCGGCGAAGATCTGATGAGCCGCGTGTCGTATTCCATGATGAATCCGGGCGGTGCCGCGCTCATGACGGCGGCGGTGCGCGAAGCGCTCAACAGTCTCGCGGTCGATGTGGCCAAGAGCGCCGGCGTCTCGAACGAGGACATCCTGGAAGCCACGCTGGTCGGCAACCCGATCATGCATCACCTGCTCCTCGGCATCGATCCCGTGGAGCTCGGCGGCGCACCGTTTGCGCTCGCCACCGATCAATCTTTGACGTTGCGTGCGAATGTGCTGGACTTGAAATTGCATCGCAACGCCCGTGCCTACGTACTGCCGTGCATTGCCGGCCACGTGGGAGCCGACGCGGCCGCCGTGGTGCTCTCCGAGCGTCCCGATCTCGGCCCGGAGATGACCCTCCTGGTCGATGTCGGTACCAATGCGGAGATCGTGCTCGGTAATCATCAGCGGCTGGTGGCCTGTTCGAGCCCGACGGGCCCCGCCTTCGAGGGCGCGCAGATCAGCTGCGGGCAGCGCGCAGCCCCGGGAGCGATCGAGCGGGTGCGCATCGACGTTAAGACCCTCGAGCCCCGCTTCAAGGTGATCGGCTCGGATCTGTGGTCGGATGACCCCGGATTCGAGAAGTCCATTGCGGGCATCGGCATCACCGGGGTGTGCGGCTCGGGCATCATCGAAGTCATCGCCGAGATGTACCTCGCCGGCGTGATCAATCAGGACGGCGTTCTGGACGGCCGCCTGGCCGCGCGTTCCTCACGCATCGTCGAGAACGGACGCACCTTCGCGTACGTTCTGCACCGCCAGACAGCGGGCTCCGAAATCGTCGAGATGAAGATCACGCAGAACGACGTGCGCGCGATTCAGCTCGCGAAAGCCGCGCTTTACGCGGGTATCGCGCTCCTGATGGAGCGGCTCGGGGTCGATAAGATCAATCGCATCCGGCTCGCCGGCGCATTCGGCAGCCACATCGACGTGAAGTATGCGACGGTGCTCGGGATGGTGCCGGATTGCGATCTCGCGCAGGTGCGCTCGGCGGGCAATGCCGCCGGCACCGGGGCGCGCATCGCGCTCTTGGATGCCAAATCGCGCACCGTCATCGAGAATCTCGTGAGGCGCATCGAGAAGGTCGAGACCGCGATCGAACCGCGCTTCCAGCACCACTTCGTCGAGGCGATGGCGATTCCGCACAAGACCGCACCCTATCCCAACCTGCGCAAGGTGGTCGACCTGCCGCCCCCGAAGGAATCCACCAGCCAGACGCAGACGCGCGGACGGCGCGGGCGGCGCGTCGATCCGTTGAAAGCGGAGTAAGAGGCGGCCACGATGCTGCGATGCAGTGAGCGGTGCGTCAATTGGGGCCGTATCCCATTGTCCGAGCCGCCGCGTTAGACTCCGGGTCCCCTGAAGACCACGGTGCGGATCGCCTTCGGCGGTGAACGCTGTGCCGCTGCTCAACGGCAGCAAAATGCCGGCGCAATTCGACATTCCGCCCGGTTGGAAGTTGATTCCGCCGCCCGCCAAGACTGCTGCCAAAGAGTTCACCTGCCCGAAGACCGGGTGAGAGATCAATCGATGTTGATGGGAACACCGCTTGCGCCGGCATTTGCGCCCCGACGATCCCGCCCGAATACAGGTCGTACCTTTGAAATAACGAAGGATGCCCTACGGTCTTGTAACCAAAGCGGGCGCGGCGGCGAACTAACCACCAAGGCGGGATCAATTTGCGGGAGGATCGGCTCAAGGAGTTGCTTGTCCATGGTCTTTCCGGCGACGGAGCAACCTATCGTCAATTTTTGGAGGAACTCAGCAATCATCTACGCGCCTACTTGCGCCGCCGGCTTGCAAGCCTGCCGGACGACGTAGAGGATTTGCTGCAAGAGTTGCTACTGGCGATTCACAATCAACGGCATACCTTCGACCCCACGCAGCCCCTGACGCCCTGGGTTCAGGCGATCGCCCGCTATAAACTGGCTGACTTGCATCGCCGCCGCGAGCGCAATGAGGCGCTCCAGGATCCTCTGGATGAGGACACCATGTTCACGACTGTCGACCACGAGGCAGCGGAAGCCCGGCACGACATCGAGAAGCTCCTGAACCTCCTGCCGCACCGCCAGCGGCTGCCGATACTGTGCGTGAAGATCGAGGGGGCTTCGGTGAGCGATGTCGCCAGACGCACGGGCATGTCCGAATCCGCCGTAAAAGTGGGGATTCATCGGGGACTCAAGGCGCTGGCTGCCAAGCTTCGGAGCGGACCGTGAAGACACAAAACCTGGTTTCGCTGCTGGCGAATCAAGTGGAGGCCGTCGATGCGCGGCGCGCGGGACGGCGATTGCTGATGTCGTGGGCGGCGGGAACGATGGTGTCAGTGCTGCTCGTTGCCGGAGTATTGCGGTTCAACTCCGCGTTGCCTGAAGTGGCGCAGAGGGCGATGTTTTGGGTTAGGGGCGGCTTTTGCGCGAGCCTGGCGCTGGTCGCTGTCGTGGCGGTTGGACGGCTTGGAAGACCGGCCGCCCGGCTGGCCCTCGTGCCCGTGGGCCTCGTGCTACCCGTGGTTGCAATGGGGCTTCTGGCCGTCGTCGTATTGTTGAATGCGCCGGCGCACGATCGAGTTTCACTGGTTCTGGGGCACACGGCGTTCGCGTGCCCTTGGTTGATCACCTTTCTGGCGGCTCCACCGCTCATTGCTCTGACCTGGGCATTGCGAGGAGCCGCGCCGACACGATTGCATCTGGCTGGTGCAGCGGCAGGCTTTGCCGCCGGCGCTTCTGGGGCGCTCGTCTATACCTTGCACTGCCCGGAGTTGGCTCCTCCGTTCTTCGCTACCTGGTACCTTCTCGGCATGCTCATCCCCGCCGGGCTTGGCGCTTTGCTCGGCCCGCGACTGTTGCGTTGGTAGCTCGCGGCCCGAAAAGAACGAGCCGCTGTGTAACCTTTCGCGCCCACCGAACGAACTACTTCCCGAGCCGAGCAGAATCTGCGGCTTCGTTGTCATGCTTCAGTTAGGTTTCAAGCGGGGATCTTCAATGAATCGATATCATGCCATGGGCGCTCTGTTCCTCACCGCTTCAGGCATTGCCGGCGCTCAAGACAGCCTGGCGTGGAGTGATGAGCACACGATCGTGGTGACCGCGTCGAACACGGCCGCGAACCACCTTTTGGTCTACAGCCCCGCCGGAAAGCTCCTGAAGAGCATTGCCACAGAGGGTCAGGGCGGAGTCGGCGGAAATGCCGGCGGCATTGCGCAGGATCATCGTCGATTGGCCGTGGTCAATTTCGGGTCCGGCACCGTGTCGGTGTTCGTCAAGGATCTCGATCAAGCGAATCTTCGGCTGGAGTCCGTAATACCCGCGGTCGCGAGCCCCGTGAGCGTCGCGTTTGGGGGCGATCATCTGTACATCCTGTCAACGACCCACGTCGAATCTCATTCGATTGACCGCAACGAAACGACAGGCGTCGCCGCCAGTCCGGATGGCGTCACAGGTTTGTTGCATGCCGACGGTTCTGCCGCTCAGGTCGGAAAACTTCCCGGTCAGCTGATCATCACTGAAAAAAGCAACGTGATCGAATCCGTGAATCTCAACGAATCGGGTGCCGTTCACGGCTCCGCGAGGCTGGTGGCGAATATTCCCGCCAACGTCAACGCGCCGTTCGGTCTGACGACGCGCGGCAACGACGCCTACGTTACCATCGCCCATGCGAACGAAGTGAGCCTGGTCCGCCACGATGAGGTGGTGACGGTCACGGGTTCCGGAACCCAGTCGGCACCCTGCTGGCTGGCGCTGGACGGACCCTACCTGTATTCCTCCAACTCGCCGAGTGAAACCGTGTCCCGCTACCTGGTCTATGGCGATGTCATTACGCAGCAGGTCGCGGTGGCGGCCAGCTTGGATGGCGATCCCACCGACATCGCCTACAGATCGGGGTTGGCAGCGGTCGTCGACGGGAATTCGACGCAGGGCGTCTCGCACCTGTCGACATTCCATGTCGACGAACAAGGCAATCTCTCACGCTATGGCGTCGCCACGATCAACGGCGTTGCCACGAACGGCGTGGCGATTGTGAAGCAGAACGACGATTTCCCGTACTAACGGGCCCTGCATTCATACTTGGTGGGAGCTGGCGCGGGGACTAGGGGTGCTTGAGAGTCGCATCGAGCAGCGCAATCAAGCTGCGCCAGTGCCGTTCCGCCGCATCGGCATCGTAGACCGGCGTATCGCGAAACACCCAGCCGTGCTTGGCTGGATAGGTCTCGATCCGGTAGTTCACGCCGGCCGTGTGCAATGCCTCGTCCAGCCTCGCTTTCATAGCGTCCGGGAAGGAGGCGTCTTCGATGGCTCCCGCGATGTACACGCGGGACTTGATCTTCGGTGCGAGCAGATGCGGGCTGTCGGGCGCATCCGTCGCCAGCCTGCTGCCGTGGTAGGACGCGGTGGCTGCGATGCCGTCGGGATAAGTGCCCGCGGCGGTGAGCGACATGAGGCCGCCCATGCAATAGCCCGTCGTGCCGATCTTGCCGGGCTTCACGTCGGGCTGTGCCGCAATGAAATCCAGGAACGCGCGGGTGTCCGACA